>LNFM01000024.1_pt1 | contig 313286 bp, 283 predicted proteins | sample 596031 | NCBI WGS metagenome assembly LNFM01 (sample SAMN04254537, study PRJNA301005) | activated carbon metagenome | isolation source: dual media filters at the Ann Arbor, Michigan drinking water treatment plant | place: USA: Ann Arbor | reverse complement strand
TTTCTCCCGTTACATTAAAAACGATCGTGTCGTCTTGTCCGCTTCCATTTGCCGAGATGATCGCGCTTCTCAAACTACCGCCGCCGCTGTCGTTTGTGTTTGTCACTGTGAAAGTCGCTGCCTCCGCACTTGCGGCACAAAATGTAAGAGCAAGTGAGGCAACAAAAAGTGCCGTTTGTAGTTTCCTAATAATGGTAAACATTTTTCCTCCCCGAGAATTTTCCTGTTGTGTCTAACAAAACAATGCGTAGGAAACGGATAGCTACTGCCAAAAAACATTTACGTAGAAGCGGCTAATAAAGGCTTAAAGCCGACAAACTTCATTGTTGTACTCTTTTATAAAGCCGAATATGTTGTGGAACTTCGAGACTCCGCAACTCCCCAACCTTCGAAACTTCAAACCGTCCATATCATCCATATCTTCCATATCTCACGGATCGTCGTTCACTTTCGCCGAACGGCTAAAGAAAATCGACAGCGGGAGGAAGTGAGCGGTAAGCAGTGAGCTGTGAGCGGTGAGAAAGCAAACCGACGTCCCCCATTCTTAATAATTAGTGATCAGAAATTTGTAATTAGTAATTAAACGGAATGCCAAGATCGAGTGTGAACATGCAAAAAACGAAGACCCAAGACCCAAGCCCAAAGCCCAATCTCCATTTTTAACCAATCAACAATGGTCCAATTAACAATTGACAATGCGAAAGAATACCAAAGATCCAAGACCCAATCCCCGCCACGCGTTCCAGATGTCCCCTACGTTCGCGTTGTTCGCGATGTTTCCGTTGTTCACGATGTTTTCGGTGTTCACGGTGTTTTCGCGAACGCGCGATGCCCGAAAAAAACAGAACACAAGCAAATGCGAAACTCGGAATTCGGAAGGGCCGGCTAAAGCCGGGACTCAAAACTCCAGGGCGTTTCAAGTGTTTCAGTCGTTTCAGGCATTTCATTTCTTTCATTCGTTTCAACCGTTTCAGGAGCCTTATGTCCATGTAAAAAATGAAACAAAATGGGCCCGAATCCGGGCCCCTTGGACAAATTTCGACTTGCCCTTTTTTCCGCTTGACATACTATATGCGTATATGGCAATATAACGATGATGAAAGAGAAACCTCTATCAGACGAATTAATGGTTTTGATCGCAGAGCGGTTCAAGGTGCTTGGCGAGCCGGTTCGGTTGCGGATACTGCACTTCATCGGCGAAGGCGAGAAGACGGTGAACGAGATCGCGGCCGGAACTGGAACGAGCCAGCCGAACGTCTCAAAGCACCTCAAGGTGATGCAGGAATCGGGCTTGCTCAAGCGGCGGCAGGAGAAGAATTTCAATTTTTACTCCGTAGCCGATTCGAGCATTTTCGAGATGTGCGACACGGTCTGCAACTCTCTCCGCGACCGCGCGGAGACGCAATCAAAACTCTTGGCATTGGTTTAAGAAAAAAGGGAGAAAAAAGGAACAAAGCAATGAGCGAATGTACTGTAGTGGGACTTAAGGAACAATTGGAGAACGGCGAGATCCATCTCGTCGATGTCCGCGAGCAGGTAGAGTTTGCGGGCGGAAGGGTCTCGGGGGCGAGCCTCTTGCCGCTTGGCGAGCTTGAGGAACGGCATCAGGAGCTTGACCACTCGAAGCCGATATACGTCATGTGCCGAACGGGCCGTCGGTCTTCGGAAGCCCAAGCGAGACTCAAGGCGATGGGCTTTACCAACGTCATCAACGTGGTCGGCGGCATCGAGGCATGGAAGAAAGAAGATCTTCCGATCGAGCGCGACGAACACGCTCCGTGGTCGATCGAAAGGCAGGTACGCTTTGCGGCAGGGCTTCTGGTCTTCACCGGGGTTGTTCTGAGTCTATTGGTGCATCCGTGGTTCATCGCACTTGCCGGCTTCGTAGGATTCGGGCTTGCGTTCACGGCCGTCATCGATTGGTGCGGCATGGGATTGCTGATCGCGAGGATGCCCTGGAACAAGAGAGTAGCTTAAGGAAGAGAAAGCAAAGAGGAGAAGGAAATGAAATTCAAGCAGTTTTACTTAGGGTGTTTGGCACATGCGTCGTACTACATCGGCTCGGGCGAGGAAGCCGCGATCATCGATCCGCAGCGTGACGTCCAGCAGTACATCGATGAGGCAGAGGCCAACGGACAAAAGATAAAGTACGTGATCGAAACGCACTCACACGCCGACTTCGTCAGCGGCCATCTGGAGCTTGCGGCAAAGACCGGAGCTGCGATCATCTACGGTCAGCGGGCAAACACAGAGTTCCCAACGCTTAAGGTAAAGGACGGCGACACGCTGAACGTCGGAGCGATCGAGCTCAAGTTTCTCGAGACGCCCGGCCACACTCCCGAAGGCATCACCATCCTCGCAAAGGACCCGGAAAATGCCGAAGCACCTATAAAGATGTTCACCGGGGATACTCTCTTCATCGGCGATGTCGGCCGGCCGGACCTCATCGGCTCGAAGGGCTTCACCGCCGAACAGATGGGCGCGATGCTCTACGATTCGCTCCACGACAAGATCCTTCCGCTGCCCGATGAGACCGAGGTCTATCCGGCCCACGGAGCGGGCTCGCTCTGCGGCAAATCGCTCTCAAAGGAAACGTGGTCAACGCTCGGAGAGCAGCGAAAGTTCAACTACGCCCTCAAGCCGATGACCAAGGAAGAGTTCATCAAGGTGGTCGCGTCGGATCAGCCCGAAGTACCGGCATATTTTCCGGTCAGCGCTTCGCAGAATCTCAAGGGCTCCGCTTCACTCGACGACCTTCCAAAGCCGGCAGCCCTCTCGACCGACGAGATCATCGAGTTCGACGGCATCGTCGTTGATATACGGCAGAACACCGAATTCGGTGCCGGCCATGTGCCAAATTCGATCAATATCGGGCTCGGCGGACAGTTCGCTTCGTGGGCAGGCACGCTGATCCCGATCGGAACGCCGGTCGCTCTCGTTGCCGAAACGCAAGAACAAGTGGACGAGGCATTTATGCGGTTGGCTCGCGTCGGTATCGAGACGACAAAGGGCTTCATCCTGATCGATGAGTTCACCGCGGAGAAGAAGATCGTCGGACAGGTTCCGGTAGATAAGGTCAAGGAAGCGGTCGCGAACGAGGGCGTTCAGTTTGTCGACGTTCGCCGGCCCGCCGAGCACGCAAACGGCCACGCAGCAGGCACTCTCAATCTTCCGCTTGATCGGCTGGCACGTGAGATCGACATGCTCAATCCCGATCTTCCGACCTACGTTATTTGCCAGAGCGGATACCGCTCAAGCCTCGGGACCAGCATCCTCGAGAACGCAGGATTCAAGGAGATCTATAACGTCACGGGCGGCACGAAAGCTTGGATGGAGGCTGAATTTCCGACCGATGTTCTGGCAACAGCCTGTGCTAATTCATAAAGGACACATTGACGAGCGGCCGCCGAGAAATTCGCGGCCGCCGCTCTTTAGGAGTAAAGAAATGAGAGTGATATTAACAACTGGCCTATTCGCCCTACTCATGTTCGCAACCGCCGCTTGCGGCACGGCGATCTCAAACAACGCCTCGGCGGCATCGCCGGAGCCGGTAGAGAAAAGCACAGAGACCGCGACGAAAGAAGAACAACAGGCACCGGAGTGCAAGATCTGCGGCTTCGATTTCGCAAAGTACAAAGGCGAGCTTACAAAGGCCGAGATCGAGGGGCTTCTGCTTGCCTTGAACGACGAGTATATGGCGACAGCTACATACGAACAGGTCAACCGCGAGTTTGGTGACCCGCGGCCGTTCGTCAACATTGTCCGGGCCGAAATGCGGCACGCCGACCGGCTGAAAACGCTCTTCACAAAGTACGGACTTGCCATCCCGGATAATCCATGGGCCGGCAAGGTCCCGACATACAAGTCGGTCGCAGAGGCGTGCAAAGCGGGTGTCGAGGGTGAGATCGCGAACCGCGACCTCTACACGAAGCTCTTCAAGACGACAGAACGGCAGGATATTCTCGACACCTATCGGGCACTGCAGCGGGCTTCTGAGGAAAACCATCTACCGGCGTTTCAGCGATGCGGCGGGGGCGGAGGCGGCGGACGTGGCCCCGGTATGGGACGAGGCCCGCGTGGTAACGGATAATGGACATCCTCGCCTACATATTCGCGGCCGTGATCGGCATTTCGCTCGGGTTGATCGGAGCGGGCGGCAGCATTCTAACCGTTCCGGTCCTGGTTTATCTTGCCGGAGTTGACCCTGTGCTTGCGACAGCGTATTCGCTGTTCGTTGTGGGTTCGACCGCTCTCGTCGGTGGCATCCAGAATTCGATCCGTAAACTTGTTGATTTTAAGACCGCATTCCTGTTCGGCATCCCGTCGATCATTGCGGTCTATGTGACCAGGGCTTGGATCATGCCGGCTATTCCGGACACGATCGGCTCGGCAGACTTTGGTGTTTCTAAAGGTACGGGGCTTCTATTACTCTTCGCCTTGCTCATGATCGCCACATCGTGGTCGATGATCCGCGGCGGAGTTGAAGCTCCGGCAGTTGAGGGTGCGATCGAGCCGGATGGATCACACCACTTCGGCCTCATCTTGGCGGAAGGGGCTGGGGTCGGAACGCTGACCGGCCTTGTCGGTGCGGGCGGCGGTTTTCTGATCATCCCGGCTTTGGTGCTCTTTGCAAAGCTGGATATGAAGAGGGCGGTCGGTACGTCGCTTTTTATCATAGCGATGAAGTCGCTGCTTGGCTTTACCGGCGATCTGCAGGCCGGCATGCCGATAGAGTGGCCGTTCCTGCTCGGCTTTACGGCTGCGTCGGTCTCCGGCATTTTCGTCGGTTCGTGGCTCAACAAGTATATCGCCGGACACCGGCTCAAGACCGCATTCGGATGGTTCGTACTCGTAATGGGCATTTACATGATCGTCCGCGAGACGATCTTCGCGTAGTGAACTGAAATGGAAGGACTTGTAATAATCGTAATATTTATCTCGGCGTGGCTGCTGCTTCAGCTTGTCATCTTGCCGAGGCTCGGCTTTGACACCTGACTTCGCGGGGCATGCGACGTCGGGTCTCGACGTAACACCACTAGATCAGATGGAAGTACCGACGAAAAGGACCCAGGGTCTGAACGCTAGCCTAAAGGGTAGAGAGGTAATGATGGAAACAAAACCGATATTTTGCAAAACATATGCACCGGAAGAGAACGAGTTTTGGAAGTACCCGTCACATAAAGTGCTTGGGATAATTGAGGAAACGGAGAATGTCTCGAAAGTGATCGGGGCTCTTCTCGACGCCGGTATTCCCGATGAAGCGATCACGGTCGAATGCGGCCGTCAGGGTGAAAACCAGATCGATTTCTCGGGTGAAGAGCACGGCTTGCTTGGCCGCTTTGTTCGCTATTTTCAGGAATTGAGCGCTGAACACAGCTATCTGGAGTATTATCAAAACGAACTCCATATGGGCCATTTCCTGATCGAGGTCAGCCCAAAGGACCGAGAACAGAAACAGGCGATCGCGGAGTTGCTCCATAATGCCGGTGCGAAACGCGTTACATATTTTGGCAATTGGATAATAGAAGAAATAGGCAACAAAACTCAGCACGCTGAGACGGGAGCCTACGGCCTCAGTCGCCGCGTCTCGCTTCCATTTGTCGAAGCGGTTGAGAAGACAAAAGCCTCCCTGCAGGCGGAAGGGTTTGGTGTGCTGACCGAGATCGACATGAAAGCCAAGTTCAAGGAAAAGCTTGATCGCGACTTCTCGAACTACTTGATCCTTGGGGCCTGTAATCCGGGCTATGCATTTGAGGCACTCGGCTTTGACCTCAACCTCGGCCTGCTGCTTCCATGCAACGTTGTTGTTTACGAAGATTCTGAAGGGACTGTTGTCACTGTGATCGACCCGGTGCAGATGATGGCGGTCGCCGATAATGCCGAGATCGTAAAGATCGCCGAAGAGGTAAAGGCGCGTTTGCGGACTGCCCTTGATAATGTCTGAATATTGATCGCGTGAACGAACTTTTTGGGATAAATGCATTCTGGTGGATCGTTTCCGGCGGCGTTGCAATGAGCCTCATTGCTGTCGCCGGAAGCTCAACCTTCTTCGTCCTCGGGGATCGGCTTCAGAGCTTTCTCCTGCCGTTGGTCGCGTTCTCGGCCGGTGCACTCATCGGTGGTGCGTTCCTTCATATGGTCCCGGCCAGTATTTCGACAGGCCGCGACCCGATCGCAATATTTCTTTGGTTGCTGATCGGTTTCACATTATTCCTCGCTATCGAACAGTTCTTGCATTGGCATCACTGCCGGCGGGCTGCAACAGACTGCAAGAAGCCTCTGACGTATCTCATACTGCTCGGCGACGGGCTCCACAATCTCATCGGTGGGATGGCCATAGCCGGCACGTTTCTTTTGGATATACGCCTTGGCATTGCCGCTTGGCTTGCGGCCGCGGCACACGAACTCCCGCAGGAACTCGGTGACATGGGCGTACTTATTTACGGAGGCTGGGAAAAAAAGCAGGCACTCCTTTTCAATTTCGTCTCATCACTGACGTTTCTCATAGGCGGTATATTTGTATATTTCGTCTCGCTTCAGGCGGACCTTTGGTTCCTGATCCCATTTGCCGCCGGCAACTTTATCTATATCGGAGCGTCCGATCTTATTCCGGAGGTCAATAGGCACGAAAGCCTCAAGGTCAATCTTGTTCATTTTCTTCTTTTCGTAGTCGGGCTGGGACTAATGCTTGCGGTAAATCTTCTGCTCGATTGAAGTCGCACGGCCAGGCCCTGCATCGTTTCGTTTCGCTCGGTTTTGAGGTAAGTTAGCACACGCGGAGATGACAAAGCTCGAACACGAACATACCCGAGAGGCAATCGCGGCCAGGATCGCCGGCGCGAGCCACAACTATGTCCGAGATTTTATCTACGGCGGAGTTGACGGTGCCGTGACGACCTTTGCCGTTGTCTCCGGAGTGGCCGGTGCCGAGCTTTCGACCAAGATCGTGCTGATCCTCGGATTTGCGAATCTGGTTGCAGACGGTTTTTCGATGGCCGCGAGCAACTTTCTCGGCACGCGGGCAGAGATAGATGACTACCACCGGATCGAGGAGATCGAGCATAGGCACGTCGAGCTCGAGCCGGAAGGCGAACGCGAAGAGGTCCGCGAGATCTACCGAGCGAAAGGCTTTGAAGGCACCGAGCTCGAAACGGCGGTCGAGCTTATAACCGCCGATAAGGATCGGTGGGTAAAGACGATGCTGACGGAGGAATACGGACTGCCGGCCGAGATACGCTCGCCTTGGCTCGCAGCCGGGAGCACCTTCAGTGCGTTCGTCGTCTGCGGCCTAGTTCCGCTCGTCCCGTATCTTCTCGGGTGGGGATCGTCGTTCTTGGTCGCTTGTGTGATGACAGGAGTTACGTTCTTTCTGATCGGATCTTTCAAGAGCCGTTGGTCGACCCACTCATGGTACCGCTCGGGGCTCGAAACACTCTTCGTCGGAGCCTTGGCGGCAAGCCTTGCGTATGGCGTCGGGGTATTGCTGAAAGGCATCGCTGGTTAGCTTTTCATCGTGCCGTTCTTTTGAGCGATATAAACAGAATTCACCGAGGTTGCTCCGGTGTAGGGATTTGGGAATTCGACATCGTGGGCCTCAGCGGTGCCGAAAACTTCGCGGAGTCTTTCGGTGTAGGTAATGCTGGCCTGGTCGTTTGACCAAAATGCGAATGTGCCGTTGGGTTTTAGTTGATCTTTGACCGAGGTAAGCCCCTCAAAGGTATAGAGAGATGCGTTTCCGCGGTCGAGATGATGCTCGGGGGAATGGTCGATGTCGAGCAAGACAGCGTCAAACTTCCGCTCGGGTGCCGAGGCATCAAAGCCGGAGCGGGCCAGCTCAAAGAAGTCACCCTGGCGGAGTTCGCACCTCGGATCATTTGCGAGAAATTCTCCATTTGGGACGAGGCCGGCGTGGTGCCAGTCGATAACGGCCTGAAAGAGATCGATCACGAGCAGGCTGGAAACATTCGGGTTCTTCAAGGCCTCGACGGCTGTGTAACCAAGCCCCAAGCCGCCGATTACGACATCAAGATCGCCGGTGAGAGGTGCGAGGCCGGTTGTCGCAAGCTGGCGTTCGCTCTCGGTGAACAGGCTCGACATCAAATATTCATCGCCGAGCTTGACCTCAAAGACATCAATGCCACCCAAGCGCGGTTCGGCTCTTTGGCGAAGTGTTAGCTCGCCTAGCGGTGTCTGCTGGAATCCGAGTTCTTTAACGCTCATTCTGTTTCAGCTCGTCAGCCGCCGGTAGATATTCGGCATCCGCTCTGGGAGCGAGAGGACGTCGTCGATAATGGTATAGCCGACGTCGCCGTAGAGATCGCGGAGTTCGGCCTCGGACTCGCGGTCGATGGTTATGCAAAAGGGCGTGATGCCGTTCGTTTTCGCCTCGATCAGAGCCTCGCGGACGTCTTCGCGGGCGTAGCGGGCATCGCCATAGTCGTGGTCGTAAGGCCGGCCATCGGTAAGGATCAATAGAAGCTTCGTGCGATTCTCCTGGCGGAGCAGTTTGTGGGCTGCGTGGCGGATCGCGGCACCCAACCGCGTATTGTTCTGAAAAGTGATCCCGCCGATACGCCGCTCGGTTTCGGCAGAGTACTTCTCATCAAAATCCTTGACCACGTAGAATTTAACGTTTCGTCGGCCCTCGCTGGTAAATCCATTGATGGAGTAGACATCGCCGACGGCTTCGAGCGCCTCGCTCATCAGCACAAGGCCCTCTTTTTCTATCTCGATGATCCGGCGTCCGGGGTAGGTGTAAGGCTGCAGCGGATTACGCGTGATAGTCCGGGCGGTTGAGGATGATTGGTCAAGCAAGATAGAGACCGCGACGTCGCGTTGGCGCCGGAGCCGCTTGGTATATATGTTTTCGGACTGCCGGCCGTCGGCTTTTCGGTCGATCACAAAATCGACCAATGCGTTTAAATCGTAATCTTCGCCGTCAAGCTCGCGATTGATCTTCGTAAGGTTCTCGGGCTTCATCAGTTGAAACTGATGCCTGATGGATGATATCACTCCGCGATATCGCGACCGGGCGAGCTCGACGAATGTGCGGTCGCCCTGCTTTACCCGCTTTTCGATAACACGACTCCAGCCAACTCGGTAGTCGTTCAGCTCGCGGTCCCATTCGTCGTAGGCAAACGCCTCGTCGCCCGGCTCGAGCGGGATCTCCGGCATCTCATTGCTTGACCACGCCTCCGAGCCCTGAAGGTCGTCGGGCTCGGCATCTTCTTCGTCGCTGTTCCACGCGTTGAAAAGGTCGCGTAGGTCCTGCATCGTCTGTGGCCGTTCTTCGCGCTTCGCCTTATCTTCGGTAATCGCCTCTTCAGCGAGCTTGTCTTCATAGACAAAGTCGCTCTTTTCGTCCGGTTCTTCGCTTTCCGCTTCCTGCACTTGCTCGGGTGTAATGTTCTGGAAAAGGTTATAAACGCGGCTCGTCGCGAAAAGCGAATCCGCGACGGTCGGAAATCTTCCGTCCTTCGCGAGAGTCCCGCGAACGTAGCTCTCCACTACTGTTTCAATCTCCGAGACGATCTGCCCGTAAAAACTTCGGGCATCGTCGGTCGCCCCGCCGCAGAGCGTTATTTGAAACAGCAGTTCGAACGGCACCTGAGGATAGGGCACATCGAAGATGAACGGCCGGCTCTTTTGCAAAAACGTCTGCATCAGGTCGAGGTCTTTCCTCAGCCCGCGGTAGTTTCGCCGAAGCAATCCGTCGATCCGGGCGTTCTCCATTGTAGTGAAGACCTTGCGGGCGAGCTGCGGTTCGGGAAAAATGTTCAGCACCGCTCGGTAGTCAGAATCCTTCGGAAGGCTCGTCCGTTTAAGTTTGATCTCAGCGCGTATCTCCTCGTCAGTAAGTGCCCGTTCGCCCTTCTGGACGTCCTCGATATAGCCGGCAAGCGAAAACGCATCTATCTGTTCAGCGGTCGCGGAGTAAAGATCGGCAAGGTCGGTAAAAGCTGCCTTTAGCTCGGTAGTGTCCTTTGCAAATGTGCCAAACTCGATCTGCCCCGCACCATAAGCCGCGAGCACCTTGTAAAGCCTGAAATCTTTCTCCTCTGTATCGAATTCTGCTATTGCGTTCGGCAGATAAATGGTCTTGCCGTCGCCGATTCGCGACTCCTGCGGCATTGCCGATTGCGGTGCGATCTCGACCTCGCGGCCGGTAAGTGCCTCGATGTAGAGCCGCAGGACGTGCTGAACCGATTCAAGATGAAGGCCCGACCTCGTTTGCTGAAGCTGGTCGTTGGACTGTCGGGTTTCGAGAGCGAAGTAGCTTCGCCGTGCCTTTACGCTTTCGTCACGAAACTGAACGAGGCCGTTTTCGATCCACTCTTCAAATTGAGCCAAAGAAACCGTCCGAAGCGTCGCGGCGGACGATCGAAATGCCGCGAGCGCACTCTCTGCATCGGTCGCAGCGATCTCACCGATAAGAGCGAGAACTCGCCGAAGTGCGGCGGTCTTGATGCTGCCGTCATCTGCCCCCTCGAGCTTGACGGCGGCGATCTGTGAAAAGAACTTCGGCGTGGCTCGGAGAAATGCGATGTGGACGGCGTTGCCCTGCGGAGCGATCTGTTTGAGCACCGAGCACCAATCGTCGAAAACCCTGGCATCTGTCCTCAAAACGGTGCTTCCGGCCGTAAGAAAATGCAGCGTAACGCTCCCGCCATGCTCCAGCATCTTCGCGGCGTAGGTCGAAAGCCGAACCGCGGCTTCGCGATCGAGCCCCTCAAGTGCATCCGGCAGATGGGCCCAAAGGTCGGCTGCCATCCCGCCGGTACGCGCCGCGAAGGTCGAGGCAAGCGAGATGATCGCATCGGTAATCTCGCAATCGAGCGACTCGGATTCCGTGCCGATCTCTGCGACTGCCTCCGCTACCGCCGGCGAACTCTTTAAAAATTCCGCACTGTGCTTTGCCGACCGGTTTGCGATATCTACGGCGAGTGTCAACACTGCGGAAAGAAAGTCCGAATCTTTTATCTGCTCGGAAAGCTCGGGAATGAAACTGTATGTCTCGAGGGCGACCGAGCTTGAAAGCACCAACTGCCGAGTGCAGATCTGAAAGACGTTTTGGCGAGACGCGGCTGGAACTGCCGTCAGCCGTTCGACCCCCATCTCAAAAAACTTTGACCCGAGGTCCGCATTGCCCATTGCAACGCGGCGGCCGAGTTCGCCCCAGGCTCTGAGGTCTTCCGCCGATAGCAGCTTCGCAGCCTTAGGAACAGCCTCAACAAAATCGCGGCTGACCCTAAGGCTTACGCCCGCAAGCGCGGCACTGACCTCGACCGACGCCCGCCTCTTATCGGCCGGAAGCCGCGAAAGATGCTTCGCAAGATCGGTCAGCGTATGTTTGCTGTCAAAGCCCGGTTCTGCCACACGTTCAGTTTATGAAGTGCGTAGGGCATATTCAAAGTGGCGTCGTGTCAATGGATGTGTTCTTCCTCGTCACGGCCGGTGCGACGGAGCGAGGTCAGGAATGGAAAGTTTTCGTACTGGTTTTCGTAAAGGTTCAATGCCTTCGGCGGGTTCCCGTCGTGGTAAATGAAGACGTGGAAACAAGAGTTCACGCCATATTCGATCAGGGCGTCAAGCACGCCTGCACGTTCCATTTCGGCTAACTTCTGCATAAGGAAATTCTGCTCGTCCACCGGCATATGCTTGCGGGCCAGGTCGAATGCGGCTCCCGAAGTGTGCGGCGGGAGCGATCCCTCGCCACGAACCACAAAGGAATTAGCGTTTCCCTGATTCAAAAGGATCTGATAATCCATCGAACGTGTGAGCGAGGTCACCCGAAGCGGACGCTTATACTGCTGAAAATACGCAAGGGCAAGCTCTTCAAGGATCGGCTTTGCCGGCGGCTGAAACATTCGGAGAAGCCGCCGCCGAATCTGTTTTCTATCGCCCGCAATGTTAAGGTCGTATTTCTGTCCGGCAAAGTTGTCCGCGAGCCGTTTGAGCGTTTCAAATTTTGGATGTCCGGGGACTATTTCCGAAACCCCCTCGCTAAAGCTGAAGGATGAGAACTGCTTATCCTGAGCCGAGCCACCGACATCGAGGTAATAACTTTCCTTCGCCATCGGCATCTCTAAAAACTCGCGGCTCATGCGCTTTTCGGCAAGATCGGCAAAGTCCAGTGGCTGGCGGTAGCCACCGCTTCTCATTTCCGCTAGCTTTCGCTTCTGCTTTATCACACCGTCGCCTCTAAGCTCTTTCGGCACATTGAGTCCCGGCGGATTGATGTTGACGGGCGGGCGGCCCTCAAGCGCAAGCCGCTGACGGTCGGCCAGAAATGCAGCCGAAACGTTCAGCTCGGCCTCCTCGGCCTCCGGTGAAATGACCTTGATATCTGAAACGTCCGAAGCAACGAGTTCGTCCTCGGCCACCTCCCAGGAAGAGATCAGATCGTCAAGGTCGTTCTCATCCTCGCCGCCGAGCGGATCGATGACCCGGACCGGAATGAGCGCCGATGCCGTTACACGCGAACCGCCTCCCGGACGTGTCGGGCCGGGTTCTTCCCACGGCGCGATAAAAAGTAATGCGGCACCGCCAAAAAGTAAGATGATGAAAGTGAAGATGCCCGAAGCTACGAGCATCATCGGTACGCCACTCTTGGCCGGCGGAGCTGAAGGCGGAGGACCCGATTCCTGAAAGACCGGTTCGGCAGCCGGTGTTTGTCGCACCTCGGCCGACGGGCTCACAGCAGAGATGGCCGCACCTGCGATCTCGACGCGGATCGTGGTGCCGCTCCCGAGGGTCACCTCGTCGCCGCTCCGAACGACACGCGGCCGTCCCTCGATCTTTTCGCCGTTAACGAACGTGCCGTTGGTCGAGCCTTCATCCGCGACCCAGAGCTCGCCATCATCGACGAAAAATGTCGTGTTCTTTTTCGAGAGTCCGCTATCGTCAATGACAACATCGGCAAGCTCCGTCCGTCCGATCGAGACCTCATTCTCGACCGCGATCGACCGGCTTTCATAGGGCGCTGCAATGTGAAGAGTTACGTCCACAATTCGTTAGAAAATATCAATGATGGTGGCCTTCTTCTTGAGCCTCGCGGAGCTTCGCGGCATCCATCAGTTTCGCGAAGTCATCAAAGTGGAACATCGTCTCGTCCTTGCAGTTTTCGCAAAAGAAGGTCGCGTCCTCACCCAGATACATATCCTTCAAATGATAGGCTATGAAGCATCCGTAGCAACGCTGAATACGCTTGCCAACCGTTTGCAACAGATCCTTTTCTTCGTCGCTTTCCATCGTCATAAACTCGGAAGATTTTATCACAACGCTGCCCCCGCCTCTGCTTGCGTTCGGGCGACGGATGCGCTTTTATAGTGAAAGCGATGCAGCTTTCGAGCCTCAACATCCATGTGATCCATCACCATCATGTGCACCACATGCGCGTGATGTGAATCTCGTTTTAGCTCAGCAACGAAACTAAACTTTTCATATCGACGACGCGAAATTCATCTGGAATTTCCATGGCGTCGTTTTTTATTTTGAACCAATGAAATTAAAGATCGCAATACAAAAACAAGGCAAATTGGCGGAGGGCTCGACCGCCCTTCTCAAGAAATGCGGGATCGGATTCTCGAACGGCCAGGGTAAGCTGCGGGCCGAAGCTGAAGACTTCCCGCTTGAGCTTTTCTTTCTGAGGGATGACGACATCCCGGATTACGTCGCTGACGGCGTCGCAGATCTTGGGATCGTAGGCGAGAACATCCTCGCCGAGGCCCCAAAGCCGGTAGATGTTGTCGAAAAGCTCGGGTTCGGCCGCTGTCGGCTTTCGATCGCAGTACCGAAGGCATTCGAATATGCAGGTGCCGCGGACCTCGGCGGACTTCGTATCGCCACAAGCTATCCGCGAATTCTCACCGAGTTTCTCGCGGCCCGCTCGGTCGCGGCTGAGATCCACGAGATCAGCGGGTCGGTCGAGATCGCACCGTCGATAGGCCTCGCCGACGCCGTCTGCGACCTTGTCAGCTCCGGCAGCACACTTTTCTCAAACGGGCTCCGTGAGATCGAGACCGTAATGAGGTCCGAGTCTGTGCTTATCGCCCGCCGCGGCCTAACTGGCGACAGTGCTGCACTTCTCGATCAACTGCTGTTTCGAATACGAAGCGTACTCGCCGCCGAGCGAAACAAGTACATTCTTCTTAATGCACCGAATGAGAAAGTGGCAGAGATCGCTTCACTCTTGCCCGGTATCAAAAGCCCGACGGTTATGCCGCTGGCGGAGCCGGGTTGGGTCTCGCTTCATTCCGTTATAAGCGAACACGATTTTTGGGAAGTAGTGGAGAACTTGAAGGCGGCCGGAGCGGAGGGCATCCTTGTGCTCTCGATCGATCAAATGATCAAGTGAACGTTATGAAGATCGTTGAATATCCAAAGCGAGACGAATGGGCCAAACTTCTTAGACGGCCAGTGATGGACACCAAGTTTCTTGAGCGTACCGTCGCGAATATTTTAGCCGACGTCCGGGGCGGCGGCGATGAAGCTCTCCGCCACTGTTCGCGGCAGTTCGATCCGTATCCTGTAACGGAATTCGAAGTAACCGAGGAAGAATTTGCCGAAGCCGAAGCGTCCGTTGCCACTGAGTTAAAGGAAGCGATCGCCGCGGCGAAGGCTAATATCGCGAAGTTTCACGCGGTCGTTTTGGACGACGGCCAACCGATCGAGACGATGCCCGGCGTTAGGTGCTGGAAGCGAACGCTGCCGATCGAAAAGGTCGGGCTCTACGTTCCCGCCGGAAGTGCGCCTCTTTTCTCGACCGTTCTGATGCTCGCAATTCCGGCCGCGATCGCGGGCTGCGGCGAGGTGATAATGTGCTCGCCGCCTAATGCGGAGGGTAAGATAGACCCCGCGACGCTCTACGCCGCCCGGCTCTGCGGCGTTCGGCGCATCTTCAAGATCGGCGGGGCACAGGCGATCGGTGCAATGGCATATGGCACTGCAACCGTTCCGGCCGTTTACAAGATCTTCGGCCCCGGAAACCAGTTCGTGACCGAAGCAAAGTTGCAGGTAATGCGAGCCGGCGTCGCAATAGACATGCCCGCTGGGCCGTCAGAGGTCGCCGTGTTCGCCGATGATTCTTGCATTCCCGAATTCGTCGCCGCCGATCTGCTCTCACAGGCCGAGCACGGGCCGGACAGCCAGGTTATATTGGTCTCCGATTCGCGAAAAGTGATCGATGAGGCGATCGCTGAGGTGAAGCTCCAACTTGAAAACCTGCCACGAAAGGACGTTGCTTCGCGTGCGATCGAGAACTCGAAGGCTATCCTGGTCGATTCGATCCAAACCGGAGTTGCGATCCTCAACGAATACGCAGCCGAGCACCTGATCCTCGCCGTCCGCGATGCTGAAGATGTCGCAAATCAAATTACGAATGCGGGCTCGGTCTTTATCGGCAACTTCTCGTGCGAAAGCGCGGGTGACTACGCCTCCGGCACTAACCACACTCTCCCGACCGGCGGTGCGGCACGAGCGTTCAGCGGCGTTTCGACAGCGAGCTTTACGAAAGCGATCACCTATCAGCGGCTCGACGCCGAAGGCATCAAAAATCTCGCTCCGGTAGTTGAAACAATGGCGGCGGCCGAGGGGCTCGAGGCACATCGTTTTGCGGCGGCGGTCAGGCGTCAGAGTGTGGAGTCGAAATGACGTTTGAACTGAGCAAACTCGTCCGCCCGAATATCGCACGGCTGAAGCCTTATTCCTCTGCTCGGTCCGAGTTCGAGGGCGAGGCAGAGATCTTTCTCGACGCAAATGAGAACGCCTTTGGCTCACCGGCGGGTGCGGGATTTAACCGCTATCCGGATCCGCTCCAAAAGGAGCTGAAAGCGAAGATCGCCGAGATGCGGGGCATCCGTGCGGATCAAATTTTCATTGGGAACGGCAGCGATGAAGCGATCGATCTGCTTTTTCGAATATTCTGCGAGCCCGGCCGCGACGAGTGCATCATCTGCCCGCCGACCTATGGAATGTATCGCGTCTCAGCGGAGATCAACAACGTTACAATCAGCGAGGTGCCGCTAAGAAAAGATTTCTCCCTGCACACTGAAGCCGTCATCGGCTCGATCGGGTCGCGGACAAAGCTGATCTTCATCTGCTCGCCGAACAACCCGACCGGCAACTTGATGGACCGTGACGACATTGTTCGCATAGCGAAGAGCTTTAATGGCATTGTCGTAGTTGATGAGGCGTATGCGGAGTTCGCCGATGTTGAATCACTGATCTCAGAGATGTCAAGGCAGCCGAACATTGTCGTGCTGCGGACATTTTCAAAGGCTTGGGGAATGGCGGGACTGCGTGTCGGAATGGCCTTTGCGGACGCGGCGATCATCGAACTTATGAATCGCGTTAAACCGCCATACAACGTCAGCGGTATCGCTCAGCGAGCGGTGCTCAGCGCCCTCGTATCGGTGGAACAGATTACGAGCTGGATAACCGAAACTGTCCGCGAACGCACGAGGCTTGCAGATGAGCTCTCTCGGCTTTCAATTGTTGAAACCATTTATCCCTCGGATGCAAATTTTCTGCTTGTACGGACAACCGATTCAGCCCGCATTTATGGCGAGCTGCTAATCTCAGGCATCGTCGTCCGAGACCGGAGTCGCGTCTTGCTCTGCGAAGAGTGCCTCCGCATTACGGTCGGAACGCCTGAGGAGAACGACCGGCTGCTGAATGCTCTTCGCTCGATCGAGGCCGCGGGGTCGGCGGACGAAGTTTTGCCGATATTGCTTGGAGGAATATGAAGCGAGTTCTTTTTATCGACCGCGACGGGACTATCATCCGCGAACCTGAGGACTTTCAGGTAGATGTTCTAGACAAGCTCCGGTTCATCCCCGGTGCGCTAACTTATCTCGCAAAGATCGCCCGCGAGACTGACTTCATCCTTGTGCTCGTAACCAACCAAGACGGCATGGGCACCGAGAGCTTTCCCGAATCCGCCTTCTGGCCCGCCCAGAATTTCATGATCGAAACACTTGCGGGTGAGGGCATCGAATTTGCTGATGTTTACGTCGACCGCACATTTCCGCACGAAAACGCCCCGACCCGAAAGCCGGGCACCGGGATGCTGACCAAATACATCGACGGCGATTACGACCTCGCGAATTCTTTCGTCATAGGTGACCGGCCGACCGATGTTCAGCTTGCGAAGAACCTCGGCTCTAAGGCCATCTACATCAGGAATGCTAACTTCCCGTTGCCCGAGGAACTTGTCGGCAACGCATTTACGGCAGACACATGGATTGAGATCTATGATTTGCTCCGCTCGCGACCGCGGCGTGTTTCAAAAACGCGAACTACGAAAGAGACGGACATCGCGGTCACACTCGACCTCGATGGCTCCGGGCGGTCAATCATCAATACGGGTATCGCTTTTTTCGACCACATGCTCGAGCAGATCGCGAAGCATGGCTCGATAGATCTTGACATTCAGGCACGCGGCGACCTGCAGGTTGATGAACATCACACGATCGAGGACGTGGCGATCACGCTCGGCGAGGCATTTGCCGAGGCCCTCGGCGATAAACGCGGAATCGAACGATACGGCTTTTGCCTACCGATGGATGATTGCCTTGCGCAGGTCGCCGTCGATTTCGGCGGCCGCAGTTGGACGGAATGGGACGCGGAGTTCAAACGCGAAAAGATCGGCGAAATGCCGACCGAGATGTTTTTCCACTTCTTCAAATCGTTTGCCGATGGTGCCCGGTGCAACCTCAACATAAAGGCGGAAGGCACGATCGAACATCACAAGATCGAATCGGTCTTTAAGGCATTTGCGAGGGCGATCAAGATGGCCGTAAGACGCGAGGGCAGTGAGCTGCCCTCTACAAAAGGAGTGCTGTGAGAGTCGCCATCGTCCGTTACAATGCCGGCAACACGGCGTCGGTTGTGAATGCTCTCGGCCGTCTCGGCGTCGAGCCCTTGATCACGGATTCGGCGGAGGAACTCGCCTCTGCCGACAAGGTGATCTTCCCGGGCGTCGGCGAGGCCTCGTCTGCAATGCGCTATTTAAAGGAACGGAGACTCGACGAAGTTCTCCGCTCGCTTAGCGTGCCGGTGCTGGGCATTTGCCTCGGGATGCAGCTTCTGTGTTCTTCGTCCGAAGAGAATGATACGGAGTGTCTTGGGATCGTTCCGCTTCGCGTACGGCGATTCCCTGCGGGCGAGCTTAAGGTCCCGCACATGGGCTGGAACACTATCGGCGACCTTAAGAGCAAGCTCTTTGATGGCGTGAGCGCAGGCTCTTACGTCTATTTTGTCCACGGATACTATGTTGAGAGCGGGAGCTCGGCAATCGCACATACGAATTACGGCCTCGGGTTTGCCGCGGCTTTGGAATACCAAAACTATTTCGCAGTCCAGTTTCACCCAGAAAGATCGGGTGCTGTTGGCGAACAGATCTTGAGGAACTTTTTGAACGTATGATCGAAATAATTCCGGCTATCGATATCATCGGCGGCCGCTGTGTCCGCCTGACCGAAGGCGACTTCAAGTCGATGAAGATCTACGACGCGAGCCCGCTCGATATGGCAAAGCGGTTTGAGGACGCAGGGCTTAACCGTTTGCACATCGTTGACCTTGACGGCGCAAAGGTCGGGCATCCTGCCAACTTGACCGTGCTCGAACTGATCGCTTCCTCGACCGAGTTTACGGTGGACTTCGGCGGCGGCATCAAGACCGACGATGACATCAAAGCCGTATTTGAGGCCGGTGCCGCAATGGCAAGCATCGGGAGCGTTGCGGCGAGGTCACCGGAGACGTTTCGACATTGGCTTGCTGAATATGGCGGCGAACGCATTCTCCTTGGCGCCGATGCCCGCGGAGGCAAGGTCGCCATCGATGGCTGGCAAACTGAGACCGAACACGATGTTATCTCTTTTCTTCGCGGCTGGATGGACGAAGGCATCACGCAAGCATTCGTGACAGATATAGGTAAGGACGGCGGACTCGCCGGTCCGGGGCTAGAACTATACGAAAAGATCACGGCAGAACTGCCCGAGCTCAAGCTTATCGCGAGCGGCGGCGTCGCGGAGGTTGGCGACATCGCAAGGTTAGAAGTGGCCGGTTGCAGCGGCGTAATTATTGGCAAAGCGATCTACGAGGGCCGCATCCCGATCGAGGAACTCGCGAAATATGCTGGCTAAACGCATCATCCCCTGCCTTGACGTCAAGGATGGCCGCACGGTAAAGGGCACGAACTTTGTTGGCCTCCGCGATGCGGGCGATCCGGTAGAACTCGCTACCCGCTACAGCGATGAGGGGGCAGATGAACTCGTCTTTCTTGATATCACCGCAACAAACGACAAGCGTAAGACGCTCGTCGATCTGGTCCGTCGCGTTGGACGAGCGATCAACATTCCCTTCACCGTCGGCGGCGGCATCTCGGCGGTCGAGGACATAGCTGCGATGCTCGATGCCGGTGCCGATAAGGTTTCGATCAATACCGCAGCAGTCCGCGATCCTGAGCTTCTTACAAGGGCTGCCGAGAATTTTGGCTCGCAATGCATCGTTCTGGCGATCGATGCCAAAGAGACCGATGAAGGCTGGCGCGTGTTTCTAAATGGCGGCCGCGTCGCGACCGACCTTGATGCGGCCCAATGGGCCAAAAGAGGAGAAGAACTTGGAGCCGGCGAAATACTTCTTACTTCAATGAATGCCGATGGAACCAAGGCCGGTTTTGAAAATGGCCTGACGCGTCAGATCTCTACGTCGGCCGGCATCCCGGTGATCGCCTCCGGCGGGGCTGGACGGATGGACGATTTTGCCGACGTCTTTGTTGCCGGAAATGCGGATGCGGCCCTTGCGGCTAGCGTCTTTCACTTTGGCGAGATCGGCATCCCGGAGCTCAAATCATTTCTTCAGATGCGCGGCATTGCGGTACGTTTATGAATCTCGATTTCCAGAAATACGCTGATGGCCTAATCCCGGCCATCGTCCAAGATGCTGCGAGCGGCCGGGTTCTGATGCTCGGCTTTATGAACAGCGAGGCACTCGCCGTAACTGAGGCTAGTGGAATGGTCACGTTCTATTCGCGTTCCAAACAGCGGCTTTGGACCAAAGGCGAAAAGAGCGGTAACTATCTTGAACTTTTAAGCATAACGCCGGATTGTGACAACGACACGCTGCTCGTTCAGGCAAAGCCGCACGGTCCGATCTGCCACAAGGGAACAGCGACATGCTTCGAAAACGAAGGCGGCTCAAAAGTTACCGAGATCGCGTTTCTCGCCGAGCTCGAGGCGGTCATCGCCGACCGGCGAGCGAACCAATCCGAAGGTTCTTACGTTGCTTCGCTTTTCGAAGAAGGCATTAACCGCATCGCACAGAAGGTCGGCGAGGAGGCTGTGGAAACAGTCATTGCAGCAAAGGATACGGACATTGAAGCATTCAAAGGCGAGGCGGCCGATCTGCTCTTTCACCTGATGATCTTGCTAAACGAAAAAGGTGTAACGCTTGGCGAGATCGCCGAAACTCTCGCCGAGCGTCACAGGAAGTAAAGGCTATCTAACTGCCGCAGGTATCGGCTGATCACCCGGTTGGCCAAATTCAGTTATAGACACATGGCTATCGCTGCTTCGGATCGAGTACCAAACTCGCGTTGACGGCCGAAAAACCGCGATGTCTGCACGCCCGTCGCCGTCAAGGTCTGCATTAAGCGGAATATCCTCCGCGATCCCGAAAGCCACGGCAGAGAACCCGGCTTGTGAACCTAGCAGATACCAAACGCCGTTCGAGGGACGAAAGACCGCATTGTCCGTTCGTCCGTCGCCATCGAGGTCAGCCGCGACCGGTATGTCGCCATCCTGCCCGAACTGTATGAAAGTAACTCCGCCGTCGCCTGAACGCAGAACGTACCAGAAGCCATTCGAGGGCCGAAAGACCGCAATATCAGCCCGCCCGTCGCCATCGTAGTCACCCGGCGTCGGAATATCTCCAGTAATGCCAAACTGAGTGATCGCGACCTGCGAGTCCGAACTCCGCACCGCGTACCATACACCGCTCGATGGACGAAAGACCGCGATCTCTGCACGGCCGTCTCCGTCGAGATCTGTCGGAGCCGGAGTGTCCTCGCTGATGCCGAATTGTCGAATTTCGACCACCCCGTCGCTGCTCCGCAATATGTACCAAACGCCCGTCGATGGGCGAAAGACGGCTATGTCCGTTCGCCCGTCGCCATCAAAATCGGCAGCGGTTGACCGGTCGCCCGCCGAACCGAAGCTAACAGCAACAGTGTTCTCCGAGCCGCTTTCGATCAATCTGATGTCAGCAACTCCCGCTTCGTCCGTGAACGAATAGGCGGCGATATCGGTCCGGCCATCGCCATCGAAATCATAGGGTGCCGCGTTCGGAGTTGCGGCCGGACAATCGCACGTGAAGCCATCGATCACCTTGAGATCGTCAATATAGATGCCCTCACGAAAAGTGCCGATATCCGTCCCGACCCGCCAACGAAGACTTACGCTTTGACCGGCCGCGGCTGCCGGCAAACGGACGACGCTGTCTATCCATTCGGGCGTTTGGTTGACACCGCTCCGGCCTGACCATCCGAGCCGGCCGGCGAGCGGATTCTGACAACAGCCGTCGATGGTCCCATCGTAACCGCCTGCGAGGAACGTCCCTCCGGCGGCAAGAATATCCTGCCAGTCGCCGTCCGCGATACTCACCTCGAACACGGCACCGTCATACAAGCGGTTGCGGAGGAAAGTCGTCTCAAGTTCATACCACAGCCGGAAGCGAACTTCGGCAGCGGCCGTGCTCACTTGAAATGCCGGCGAGGTCACCGCGTTTACGCCGCGTTGTATCGGAGCCGGTGAGAAAAGCGCGTTCGGGGCGGATTCATTCCGTGCCGATGAGGTTCGCCAAAGCTGATGATTCTCGGTCGTTGAGGTGGTCCATCCGGCCGGGAGCTGTGGTGCTGTAACTCCGTCGAAGCTTTCGCTAAACGCGACCCGCTCGCCGCCCGCTCTAAGCGGCACGCTCAGTTCCCCAAGCGGCTCTGTGCCCTCGCTCAGCGTGATCGTCGGGCTTATGGCGACGCCGCATTTCGCCCCGCTTAGGATCGCAAAGGTGAAGTCGGCAGTGACCGCCGCGTTGAGCGGAACCACACCAAGCTCCTGCGGTGGGCCGGGCTGAATGACGATATCATCCGCGACCACGGTCGCCGTGAGAGGAAGCGAATCTCGGGCACCGGTGTTCTTTAAAGTAAGTCGGAGAGTGACGCTGTCGCCCGGACGAGGTACCGACGATGTCGGGCACGAATCGTTGATCAATTCGGCAGTTTCGATCTGGAATTCGGCGAGGGGTTCGAGTGAAAAGTTCCTCGGCTCCACCTGTCCGGATGAAAGAGTGATCTGCCCGGTCTCGGCCCTGTAGCCGCTCGCTTCCGCCCGAAGTTCGTAACTGCCCGGAAGAACGGTCAGGCTTCCGTAGCTTCCGGCTGCATTCGATGTCCGGGAATAATCACCGGCCTTTACGCGAGCATTCGCGATAGGGAGGCCGGTTGAGTTGTCGGTCACACCACCCGAGATCGCCGCTCGCGGTGCCGCGATGCATTCATCGAACTTGAACGCACCGATCCGCGTCAGCCATCCGAGCTCGCTCTGATCCTGACTCGCCTGTGTGTAATATTCGCCCGTGAACCAGAAAGTGCAATCATCGACAGGGTCAGGCGTGATTGAGGCGTAGTCGCCCCAGCGAAAGCCGAATGTCCGCTGAACACCCGTGCCCTCGACCAACTGCCCCTCTTCGCGGAGCGTATCCGGCGGGTCGGTCGTTAGCCTGCCCGAATAAAGTATTGAAGGCTTTTTCTCGTCGCTGACAAAATTGTATTGCACGGCGAGATTGCCTTCGTGATCGAGCGCCGCGGAGCTTATCCACCGCGAACTCGAGCCATCGCCGATTGTCGCCTGTACCGCGGGCGAGAAACCCGCCGACGCCCGCCGCAGCTCAGTTACACGAACCCCCGCCCGATATGTTTGTTCGGTCGGCGTCATCCGGACGGTTTTTGCCACTACGAGCGATTCATGCGTGCCGAGATTGCGATAGGCGAGCCGGTTATTTAGCCGGTCGCTCTGCGAATCAAGGAATTCTCCCGGCGGCGGTTGGGCGATGTCCGTCCGGCCATCGGGGCTCGTCGGGTCGAAAGGCTCTAGGAGGATCGGACTTTCGGGCAGCTCACTGAATGTTGAGTTTGCCGGCTCCGCAAAGTTCGGTGCGAACGCAAAAAGGCGGATCGAATCCGCTGTATCGCCGTATTCCGTTGCCGTGTAGCTTGCGAAGATCCCGGGCGAGTTCTCCGGGGGGAGCTTAAGCCCGTCGATATCAGCGGGCAGCATTCCGCGTCGCCGCGGCTGAACCGGAACAGGCGAATTGAAATATATGTATCTCGCAGAGGCGTCACCGGCCAGCAGCTTTGCCCGTTCAAAGGCGAACATCCCCGCACCGACGTAATCGGAGCCGAGAAACTCGTCGGTCGTCATCGTGTACGCCGATGGCCACAAACCGAATTTAGGAAAATCATTGATCTTCACATTCGGCATGACGAACTCGTACAGGTAATATTCGCCCGCCGGGTCGCCCGTACGCGAAACGGCGATCATCTGCCGAAAAGGCGGAAAGGCCGAGCAGACCTGGCTGATCAGCCATCGATCGGCGAATTGGTCGTAGATGATGTTCGGAAGCCCGTCGAAACGGTTGGCGCAAATGGTCTGAAGCGGAGCGAAAAGCGAATTGATCCGCACCGGCGGTGTCTGGGGATTCCCAGCCTTGTCATAAACCCTTATCAGAGCATTCACGACCTGAACGAAGTGTTCGGGCCCGACCGCCCCGACCATATCCGGCGGAATGAATAGCAGGTTGTAGGCGAGGCCGTTGTCGATGTTGTTGATGCCGTCAAATGAGAGCAACGGCGGAGGCATTTGCCCTGAGAATGGAGAACCGGTCGCGACATCGCCGCCGAATGATGTCGCCAAGCCGTTTGACAAGCCATCAAGCCCGAATCTGTCGAAGCCCTTCGAAATGATCTCGCGTTTTCCTGCGGGAACGCTCGGCCCGGTGAATGCCGCCGCCGTCAGACTCCCGATCGCGAACCGATTTACGCCACGCCATTCCGGCCCTGCAATCGACACTGCAGTTGCCTCCTGGCGCTGTGCACTAACCACCGAGATACTCAGCAGCAACAAAAGCGAACAAACTACGGTTCGAAAAAACATGATCGAAAACTTGATTTTATCAGAAGACCTAGAGATTCTAGCGAATTCCTGTTGGATTAGACCGGGAGAAGGATGGTTATCTCCGCCCTGCGGCGTGCGTCGTCCAGAAACGCCTCGATCTCGGCGGCCACACGGTCTTCGGTAAGTTCGGTGCGTATCTCTTCACGTTTTTCGTCGAGGGTTGGCATCAACAACCCAGGAAATCGACGACGAAAATCCGGCACGAAGCCCTCGCGATAGTAGTTCTCTTCGTCTTCGGGAGTTACAACAACAAACGACCGGAAACGAAAATCGAGATAGCGTTCGATCGCGAGCCGCCGAAAGATCATGCGTTCGAAATTGTCGTCCCGAATCGAGGTAAAGCCGACCGCACGAAGCCGCGACTCAAAATCCGCAGACGAGGGAAAATAGCCAAGAATCTCTTGTATCTTGTCCGCTACATCTTTCTCGGTCGGCGGGCGGCTCGGAAGCCGTTCAGCCTCGAGAGCAAAAAGCCGTTGATCGATCTGTGTTTGCAACGCCCGATTAAGGTCTTCGGAACTTGGCGGAGAGAGCGGAACGCCCGGCTGAAGTGCCAGTTGCCACTTCAGGTCGGAAAGTGTGATCAACTCGGTTCGTATCCCGTCGCTGACCGTCGCTACGGTCTTATCGACCACCTGCTGGCCAAAAGCTACAGGCCCGAGGCCAGTGATAAGCACCAAGCCCACGATGAAGACCCCGATCTGCGTAAAAGAAACTCTCATTCGATATTCTTAATACTTTATCCTACCCCGGCCCAAGGTCAAGCAAATTGCGATGGGAATAAACAATTGACAAAAATGTTAAAACATTCTTTAATATCAAAGTGAGGTAAGTTGTATCTTCGTGCCTCATCTTTTCGATCCCGCCCCTTTCCTCTTTCCTGTCGGGCAATTTGCAATCGGTCTTATGGCTTAAATGGCTCAAACATCTGCAAGAAAGCGAACTGTACCCAGAGCGGAACAAGTGCGCCGCGGGTCCGAAGCGTCAGATGAACTCAAGTTCATCTCGGAGCTTGGGCGGAGCCTTCTCTTCATGGTTCATCCGAAGAAGGTCGCGGCTCGCGTTGCCGTTGCGCTCAGGCAGCGGCTTGATGCAGAGGCGTGCGTATTTCTTGCGGAGTTGGAGAATATTGGGGTCGTCAGTTTCGGTGTTGATCGCCGCGGAGAGTTGCTGACCAGTTTTTTCCACCGCCCAAGATTCGAGCGATGGCTTGAGCTCCTTCCGCCGCAGGTCGGGCATCCGGAGGACGACCGGGCGGAGTTCATGATCGACAGCATCGAGCATTCGGTCGAATACGTTTCGCCGCTGCATATCAACGGAAAGGTAAAGGGCTTGATAGCGGTCGGCTTTAACGATACCGCCGACTTCGACGACGTAAAGGCCAATCTGATCGAAGCCGCAACCCGAATGGCGGCCATGAGCATCAACCTCTCGGCCCATTATGAGGCCGCGATCAATACATCTATAACGCGGGCGAAAGAGGAGCATCGCCGGTTTACCGAAGCGATTCTCGATTCGTTGCCGGTTTCGATCTACGTCATCGACCGCGATTACCGCATCGTAACCTGGAACCGCCAACGTGAGGTCGGCCTGCAGGGCATACCTCGTGACGAAGCCATCGGCCGGAATGTATTCACAGTGCTTGCCCGCTACCCGGAAGGCCGCGTACGACACGAATTTGAAGAGGTATTCCGCACCGGAGATATCCAGCGGATCGAGCAACAAACCACCGCCGAAGACGGATCAACGAAGCACTGGATGGTAAGCAAGATACCGATGCGGAACCCCGATACCGATGAGGTCACGCACGTGATCACGGTCGGAGAGGATGTGACGATGCGGGTCGAGGCCATTCATGCCGTTGGCCGGGCGGAAAAGCTCGCAGCGGTTGGTCGGCTTGCCGCCGGCGTTGTGCACGAGATAAATAATCCGCTGGCGACGATCGCCGCCTGTGCCGAAGCTCTTGAGCATCGCGCAGACGACGGTTCCTTCGCAGGCAGCGATGCGATCGATGATCTGCACGAATATCTTGAGCTCATAAAGAGCGAAGCTTTCCGCTGCAAATCGATAACAACCGGCTTGCTTGACTTCAGCCGGATGCGGACCGGTGAAAGGTCGCCGATCGATCTTGGCGAGATCCTTCGCTCGTCGGTCAACCTGATCTCACACCAGCGTCGTGGGGACAACATTACTATCGAGCTCGACATCGAGGACGGTCTCCCTCCGGTCAATGCTGACGGCGGCCAGATACAACAAGCGGTGATCGCACTTGCGACGAACGCTATCGACGCGATGCCCGAGGGCGGCACGCTCACCTTTCGAGCCTTCGCCGGAAATCGCCGCGTCTCTTTAGAGATAAGCGACACGGGCATAGGAATCCCCGCCGAGGATATGTCCAAGATCTTCGAGCCGTTCTTCACCACGAAGGACGTCGGAAAAGGAACCGGCCTCGGCCTCGCGGTCTGTTACGGAATCATCACCGACCATGGCGGACGTCTTTCTGTCCGTTCGAATGTCGGTAAAGGAACAACATTCACGATCGCTCTCCCGGTCGTGAAAGAACTCGCTTGATCGAATGCCGGGCCGGACGTCGGCCCGCAAACAACTCCCGCTCCCCCCTAGGTAGAAAACATGGCTAACCTCCTCATCGTTGACGACGAAAAAAATCTAAGAACGGTCATTCAAAAAGAAATGGGCCGTCATGGGCATAAGGCCGAAACCGCCGAAGACGGCGAGGCCGCATGGGAAAAACTCGAGGCCGAAGAGTTTGATGTCGTGCTCTGCGACATCAACATGCCTCGGCTTGACGGTATCGGACTCTTGAAGCGCATCCGCGAAAAGAGCCCGAGCCCGCCCGAGATTATTATGCTCACCGGCCAGGGTACGGTCGAAACCGCCATCACCGCGATGAAGCTCGGTGCGTACGACTACCTCACCAAACCGTATCGAATCGCCGAGCTCGCCGCACTAGTGAAAAATGCCACCGAGAAGCGCGACCTGCGTGCCGACAACCAGCGGCTTCGGGCGCAGATAGAGCACGCCAAGGGCCCGATGCCCGAGATCATCGCCGAATCTCCGCAGATGAAAGAAGTTCTGCGTCTTGTCCGCCGGGTCGCTCCTTCGGACACATCGGTTCTGATCACCGGCGAATCAGGTACCGGCAAGGAGCTCGTGGCGCAAGCGATCCACCGGCTAAGCCAGCGGGCCGACAAGCCCTTCATCGATCTAAACTGCGCAGCGATTCAGGATACGCTTCTCGAATCCGAGCTATTCGGTTACGAGCCCGGTGCGTTCTCCGGCGCGCGAACCCGCAAGCTTGGACTCTTTGAACTCGCCCATGGGGGCACGCTTTTTCTCGATGAGATAATGGAGATGCCCGCGCAGCTTCAGTCGAAGCTTCTGCGTGCTCTTGAAACGCGAACCTTCTTTCGCGTCGGCGGTGTAAAAAAGGTCGAGGTCGATGTCCGCATAGTCGCGGCGACCAACCGCGATCCGCTTCAGGCGGTTGCGGACGGCGTTTTTCGCTCAGACCTTTTATATAGAGTGAATAGTTTCGAAATACCGATCGCTCCGCTTCGCGAAAGAAGCGAGGATGTCGAGCCGCTTGCGGTTCATCTCATGCGCCAGATCGGCGGTGCGAATGCACCTATCCTTACGGAACCCGTCCTCGACGCACTTAAACGCTTCAGTTGGTCAGGAAACGTTCGCCATCTCCGCAACGCACTCGAGCGTGCTTCGTTACTTTCTGATAACGGCCGGGTCACGCTTAAGGAGTTGCCCCCGGAGGTCGCTCACGGAGTTGAGCGTCAACAGATCTCGGTCAACTACAACGGCTCTAATGGCTCGAACGGGGCACAGGCGAACGCATTCACGTACACAAGCCCGGTCAACCTTCGCGACTCCGAGCGACAGCAGATACTGAGCGCTCTCGAACGCACCGGTTGGCACCGCGGCAAGACGGCGGAGATACTCGGCATCTCGCCTTCGACACTTTATCGCAGGCTTCGTGAATATGACTTGGAAATTCGCCGGTAGGTTTAGGTCGCGAGAGCGGCATCAAGGAACATCATCAGCCCGAATCCGATAAAAAGGGAGAGCGTTGCTCCGTTCTCGAAACCCGGCCGGTGTGTCTCCGGAATGATCTCGTCGCTGACGATAAAGAGCATTGCACCAGCCGAAAACGCCAAGGCCCAAGGGAGCAACCCGGCCGAAACAAGCACGACCGAGCCACCCATCGCGCCTCCTATTACTTCTATCGCTCCGGTAAGTGCAGTTGCAATGAAGGCATAGAGCTTCGAGTAACCTTGTGATTGCAGAGCAACGGCGACCGAAAGTCCTTCCGGCAGATTCTGCAGGCCGATACCCATCATCGCTCCGAACCCGGTCCCAACGTTCTCTGTAGCGTTTGCGACCCCGACCGCCATTCCCTCCGGAAAATTATGTATTGCGATGGCAATTACGAATAGCCAGATCTTTCGCAGTCGGCCGGCGTCCGTTGGCCCTTCCGATCCCTTTCCAAAGTGTTCGTGCGGTACAAGTTCGTTGACCAGCCAGAGAGCGAAGCCGCCGATAAATAGGAAGGCGATCGCCTGCGTTACCGCGCTCGTTGTTTCAGAACCCGCGTTTCGCAAACCGTCGATGCTCGGCAGGAGTAGCGAGAATATTGTCGCTGCAAGCATTACTCCCGCTGCGAAACTCAGCAGATTGTTGTTCAAACGCTCATTTAGTTTCCGGAGAAAAAGTGCCGGGACCGCACCGAGAGCTGTCGCTCCGAGCCCGGCGATGAGCGTCGCAATGATCGCGTTGAAAAATGGCTCGGATGTGAACTGCATTCTGCCCGCTTAGCGTTTCAAGTACCTGAGAGACGCCATCACCTTCACTGCCTCGCGGAGCGTAATGTCACCCCGGTCAGCAACAAGCGAATACCATTGCTGGAGCGTGTTCTTTGGCTGATAGCGCTCAAGCGAGCCGACCCAGGAAACAAAAAGACTTTTCTCCTCGTCCATCGAATAGCCTGCCTGGATGCGTCCGTCGAAATAAGAATTCCGTCCATAGACCTGCGGCGAGCTGACGTCGCCGATACCGTCATTGACCGACTGGATCGTGAACGAACGTCCCTTGGCATTGCTGTAGGTCAGAGTGTATCCGACGATCTCTGGTGCCGGAGGTTCTTCGATAACAACGGCGTCAAGTTTGAAGCCCGCCGGAATGTAAGTCGGAACGCCGACTGCGGCATTCAGCCCTTTCAGTTCCGCTATCTGCTCCGAGGTGAGTCCTGCAGCTTTGCCGTCGGTATATGCTCGCTGAGCAACGGCAACGGACGCGAAAGCGGTGAACACGAGAAGCAAAAGTATGGGTGAAGTGAGTCGTTTCATGTTGTTTGTTGGAACCGTACCGCAGCGGGTGCACTTGTCGGCACGCAAAAAATCCTTATCCTTATATGCAATTATGGTATCGAACAAAATCAGAACCCGGACAGTTCTTCGAGCATTATTCCTTTTGTTGCTGGCTTCGGCAAGCGTAAATGCGGACGCGGTCGACCGCATCGTTCGCGAGCGAATGCAGGAGAGGAATATTCCCGGGGCGGCCATCGCCGTTATCCGCAAAGGAAAGTTGGAAAAGGTGAAAGGCTACGGGCTTGCTAGTCTCGAATTTGAGGCGCCCGTTACGGCCGACTCGGTCTTTGAGATCGGTTCCGTCTCAAAACAAATGACCGCTGCCGGAATTCTCTTGCTTGTTCAGGACGGCAAGGTCGGGCTCGATGAAAAGATATCCGCATATCTTCCGGAAACGCCGGAGGCGTGGAACGGCGTAACCGTCCGGCACCTGCTCTCGCACACCTCCGGTATCAAAAGTTACACGGGCCTTTCGGGTTTCGAGCTTTCGCGACGCATTTCGATGGCACAGTTCATAAAACAGCTTTCACCGCACCCGCTTGAGTTCACCCCCGGAGAGAGGAACGTATATAGCAACAGCGGCTTTAACCTGCTTGCTTACATCATCGAAACACAGAGCGGAAAAAAGTACCTGGACTTCATGCGGGAGCGCATTTTTCGCCCGCTTGGGATGGACCGGACCGGCGACCGTGACCCGCAATTCATCATTCCGTTTCGTGCTTCGGGATACGAATGGCGCATCGACCGTTACACCGGACGCGACGGAAACCTCACCGATCTGATGGGGGCCGGTTCGATCACATCAACGATCGAGGACATGATCAAATGGGAGCGTGCACTTCGTGGCGATGTGTTCCTTCGTCCAGAAACAAAACGCGAGATGTGGACACCGTTCACCTTCAACAACGGCGAGCGGTCGGCCTATGGTCTTGGCTGGCGCATCAGCGACGTTCGCGGACACAAACTCATCGGACACACGGGGCAAACCGCCGGCTTCGGTGCCGCCATTTTTCGTTACGTTGATTCGGACATAACGGTCATCGTTCTCAGCAATCTCGGCGAACTCGGAATGGGAGGCTTGATCGCAACATCGATCGCGAAAACTTTTATTCCAACACTTTCACTAAAAAATATTCGCGTGGCACTTGGCGACGATGAAAAGCGAAATGCATTTCTTCTTGAAGCACTGGGCGCGCGAATTGCGAACCGGCCCGATGCTTCGAGGTTAACGCCCGAGCTCCTTCGGGCGATCACCTCGCCGCGGGCCAAGGCCGCAAACGATCGTATCGGGAGGTTTGGCGAGGTTCGGAAACTGCGGTTCATAGGGATGGAAACCGTTGAAAATAAAAGTATTTACCGGTACGTTGCCGAAGCCGATAAACGGCTTATGCTTTGGCGGTTTTCTCTTGATAGTGATGGCCGGATAAGTGAGATGACGCTCGAGGAAGACGAATGAAAACGGACGGATCCTGACGATATCAGATTGTGATAGCACAGAAGACCGACGCGCAACAGATGAAACGAAGACGCCTGCGACGTAACCTCACGTTTTTAGTTATACATACGGGTTAAAACTTAAAGAAAAACTTTACACAAAAGAATAAATTTATGTTACGTTATACCTGTTCCGTTTTTGCTTTACCCTAATCCAAACTTTGACTTGAGAAGAAAATATGGCAGCAACAAAAAAACCAGCAGCAAAGAAAGCTCCGGCGAAGAAAGCCGCAGCTCCGAAAAAGGCAGCAGCTCCGGCCAAGAAAGCCGTAGCTCCGAAGAAGGCAGCACCTGCTAAGAAGGCGGCTCCGGCCAAAAAGGCAGCGGCTCCAAAGAAGGCAGCACCTGCTAAGAAAGCAGCTCCGGCTAAAAAGGCAGCGGCTCCGAAGAAGGCAGCACCTGCTAAGAAAGCGGCTCCGGCCAAGAAGGCAGCAGCTCCGGCTAAAAAGGCAGCGGCTCCGAAGAAGGCAGCACCTGCTAAGAAGGCAGCTCCGGCCAAGAAGCCGGCCGCAAAGAAAAAGTAGCTCGCTACTTCACCCCAAGGAAAACACAAATGCCCGACGAACGATGGACTTCGCCGGGCATTCTTATTTTTACTTCAGGCGTCGATCAGAATGTAAGTAGCAGTTCGCCGCCCTCTTCTCCGACCATCACGCTCCCGCCTTCGGTAAGCTTTCCGAACAGGATCTCGTTCGCGAGCGGCTGCTTTATTTTTTCATGTATCAGCCGTGCCATCGGACGCGCCCCATAGCGGCCATCAAAGCCGTTTTTAGCAAGCCATTCACGAGCCGCATCATCAAGCTTTACAACAACGCGCTTCTCTGCGAGCTGTCCATTCAGTTCCTTGATGAACTTATCAACGATCGACTTGATGACCTCGAGATCCAGCGGCTTGAAAGCTACCCAGGCATCGAGCCGATTGCGGAACTCCGGTGTAAAGGTTCGCTCGATCGCTCCTTTTCCCTGTCCTTTCGTTTCGGATTGATTCCTAAAACCCATGCCGCCGCTTGATAGCTCGCGAGCACCGGCGTTGGTCGTCATTATCAGGATAACGTTTCGGAAGTCCGCCTTCTTGCCGTTGTTGTCGGTAAGCGTCGCGTTGTCCATCACCTGGAGCAGAAGGTTGAATAGGTTCGGGTGTGCTTTCTCGATCTCATCGAGCACCAGCACGGCGTGCGGCGTCCGCATGATCGCCTCGGTCAGCAAACCGCCCTGATCAAATCCAACGTATCCCGGCGGAGCACCGATCAATCGCGAGATAGTATGCGGTTCGGCATACTCACTCATATCGAACCTCAGGAACTCGATGCCAAGCTGCTCGGCGAGTTGCTTCGAAAGTTCGGTCTTGCCGACACCAGTCGGACCCGAGAAAAGGAAGGAGCCGACCGGCTTCGTCTCATGACCAAGCCCGGCTCGCGAGATCTGGATCGCATCGACCACACGGTCGATCGCCACGTCCTGTCCAAAAATATGTCGCCTGAGATCTTCTCGAAGCGTCTTCAGCCGCTCCTTCTCGTCGCCGACAACGGTCTTCGGCGGGATCTTTGCCATTCGTGCGACGGTGTTCTCGACCATCTGAACGGAGACGCGCTTCGGCCTTCGGCTCTCGGGCAAAAGCTTGACGGCGGCGCCGACCTCGTCGATCACGTCGATCGCCTTGTCAGGAAGAAAGCGGTCGTTGATATATTTGCCAGCAAGCTCAGACGCCGTTCGAAGAGTTTCGTTCGGATACTTTACGCCGTGGTGCTCTTCGTAAAATCGCTTGAGGCCCTTGAGTATTTTGTAGGTCTCCTCGATCGTGGGTTCACCGATATCGATCTTTTGAAATCTGCGAGCAAGCGCACGATCACGGTCAAATGCTGCTTTGTACTCGGCAAATGTTGTGGAGCCGATGCAGCGAAGTTCGCCTGCGGCGAGAGCCGGTTTCAGAATGTTCGAGGCATCCATCGCTCCGCCTGAAACCGCACCGGCTCCGACGATCGTGTGGATCTCGTCAATAAAAAGGATGGCGTTCTCTTGTTTCTTGAGCTCGGTTATTATTGCCTTGAACCGCTGTTCGAAGTCGCCGCGGTAACGCGTCCCGGCAACGACCGCTCCCATGTCCAGGGCGAATATTTTTGCGTCTGCCAACACCTCGGGCACGTCTCCGTTTGCGATCTTTAGTGCGAGGCCTTCGGCCAGTGCGGTCTTGCCAACTCCGGGTTCGCCTACGTAAAGCGGGTTGTTCTTCTTCCTGCGGCAGAGCACCTGAATCGTGCGCTCGATCTCTGCCTCGCGGCCGACGATCGGATCGATGGCACCCTCTTTTGCTTTCGCCACGAGCTCGACCGTAAAGCTCTCGATCGGGTTTGCCTGCTTTTGCCGCCGAGGACCGAACGGATTTTCATCATCGTCGTCGTCAAAATCCGGTTCGTCGTCCATTGGCCCAAAGGTATCGACCTTCGAGATGCCGTGCGAGATGTAGTTGAGAATATCGAGTCGGGTTATACCCTGTTGCAATAGAAGATATACGGCGTAGCTCTGCTCGGCCTGATAAAAAGCGGCGAGAACATTTCCCGCATCTACCGCTCTTTGGCCACTGCCTTCGGCCTGAAGGATCGCGTAGTTTATCGTTGATTGAAATGTGCCCGTTAGCTCCGGCAGAACCTTTACGCCTTCGGGCAGCTTTTCCAACACGCCCTCGAAATACTCTTCCAGGGCATTGGCGATCTCATCGGTCCGAGCGCCGCAATTGAAAAGTATTTCTTGGGCCGCACCGTCGTGAAGCAGTGCGTAAAGCAAGTGCTCAAGCGTAACGAACTCGTGGCGATGGGTTACCGCCTGATCGACCGCGAAGCTGAGCGTGTTCTCGAGTTCTTTCGTCAACATGTCTTATAGCTATAGTCTACCAATTTCGCTCACGATCATCACGGGAAAATGCGACCGCTAACATTTTACCGGAGCGAAGCCCCTTGCTGACCGATCTCGGAGACGTAGGTATTGAACGGAATTCCTGTCTGTTCGTACGCCTCAGCCATTGCCGCTCGGACTATTTCCGCCCGCTCGCGCGTTTTGCTCAGCATGAATATCGACGGCCCTGAACCCGAGATACCGCCGCCGATCGCCCCGGCCGCGAGCCCGGCAGCTTTTGCTTCGTCAAATTGCGGTATCAACCCTCGCCGGGCCGGTTCGACGATTTCGTCCACAAGGCTGCGGCCGATGAGCTCGTAATCGCCCTTCTCAAGCGCCGCAACAAGAGCCCCGAGATTGCTCCAGTTCCTGACCGCCGACCTGAGCGGCACTAGGTCGGGCAGGACAGCTCGTGCCTCGGCGGTCTTGACCTCGATCTGCGGATGAATGATAGTCGCAAACAGCGGCGGAAAATCGAGCCGAACAACATCGATCGGGTCGATCGAACGCACCAAGACAAAGCCGCCGAGTATACACGGCGCAACGTTGTCCGCGTGGCGAGCACCAGAGGCGAGCCGCTCGCCTTCCATCGCGAATTCGATCAACTTCACCGCTGGGAATTGTTCTTCCAGCAGCCAGTTCGTCGCCACCACCGCTCCGCAAGAGCTTGCCCCGCTTGATCCGATACCGCTTCCCGGCTTGATCGCTTTTTCGATCTCGATCTCAACCCCAAAGTCCGCACCCGCCTCTGCCAGCATCGCCTCGACGGCAACTCCGGCTACGTTCTCTCGCGGATCGGTCGGCAACCCAAATTCGTCTTTGTGAACGATCGCTATGCCCGGCTCGTCCCTCCTGCGGACCGTCACCTCATCGAACGGTTCGTCGATCGCAAAGCCGAGGCAGTCAAATCCGCAGACTACATTTGAGACCGTCGCCGGGGCTCGCACCGTTACTTCTTTCATATTTCCCTATTCCGCGATGTTCGTAATATCATTGTTCCGGAGCAGACGCCACCCACTCATTTTTGAATGCAATACTTTAGCACAAACGGCCGAGCGGCCGTCGTCGGTTTCCGGGAAGCACTACTTATGGGCCAGCCGGAGGACGGCGGACTATATTTTCCCTCGCAAATTCCGGATCTCTCCGAACTCTCCGGGTCGGCTTGGTCGCCCGGCAGCGAAGCCGAGACCGTATTTCGTCTGATGCACGCCTATGTTGCAGGCGAGATCACCGATGACGCCCTGCGGGCCATCTGCGAAGAAGCCATCAATTTTCCTTTCCCGCTGATTGAGATCGAACCAGGCGTTTTCGTTCTTGAGCTTTTTCATGGGCCAACACTTGCGTTTAAGGACGTCGGAGCACGGTTCATGAGCAGGTGCCTAGGCCATTTTTCCAATTCGATCGGTAAGCGTGCGGTAGTCATCGTCGCAACCTCCGGAGATACGGGCGGTGCCGTGGCACACGGATTTGCCGGAGTTGAAGGTGTTTCGGTGGTCATCTTGTACCCGAAAGGACGGGTAAGCCGCGTTCAAGAGCTCCAGTTAACGCGAACTGCTTCGAATGTAATTACAATGGAGGTACAGGGCTCGTTTGACGACTGCCAAAAACTCGCTAAAACCGCTCTTGCGGACCCGACACTCCGCCACAATTACTTCCTGACCTCAGCAAACTCGATAAACATTGCCCGATGGCTGCCCCAGCAGACCTATTATTTTACGACTATCCGGCAATTGGCAGGCAAAAGGGTCGTTTTTTCGGTCCCGAGCGGCAATTTTGGCAACATAGCCGCGGGTTTGCTTGCACAAAGCTCGGGGTTGGAGGCGAAGTCTTTCATCGCGGCGTGCAATGCGAATGATGTCGTGCCGAGGTATCTCTTGACCGGCGACTACAATGCCGAGCCCTCCCGAAGGACGCTCTCAAATGCGATGGATGTGGGCGATCCCAGCAATCTCGCGAGGATTTGTGAGCTTTTTGGCAATGACATCGGCCGTATTCGGGAGAATATGGCGGCGGTCAGCATTTCGGACGAAGAGACGGCTGCGACCATCAAAAAAGTGCACGAAGTTTGCGGTTACACGATGGATCCGCACACTGCCGTTGCTTACCGAGCCCTAACGAGATCGCACACTCGGGCCCGAGATGAGGTTGGCGTTGTTCTTTCAACCGCTCATCCAGTCAAGTTCGATTCAGTCGCGGACATACTTGGTAATAACATTTCAGTGCCCGAGTCTGTTGCCAAACTCGAGATGCTCGAGCGAAGGGCGGTTGAGATCACCAGCAGTTACGAAGAAATGGTCGAAATGATCAAGGAGTCGCTATGAAAGTGCTAAAGTTTGGCGGATCGTCGGTCGCCGGGGCCGAGCGTATCTCTAATGTAGCCACGCTGGTCAAAGCGGCTTCCGAAACAGACAGGATCGCCGTCGTGCTTTCGGCCTTGCAGGGAACGACCGACCGGCTCATCGAGGCCGGCCGGCTCGCGGAATCCGGCGACGACGGATACCTTGAGAAGATTCATGAGATCGCATCGCAAACCGAAACCGCGGTTTCGACGCTGTTTCCCGCGTTTGTGCCGGTCGAGCTAAGCGAATTCATAGACCATGCCGTTGATGAGGTCGAAAGCATATGCGAGGGTGTCCGCCGCGTCGGCGAACTTTCGGGCCGGACGCTCGACCGCATCCTCAGCTTTGGCGAACTTGTCTCGTCACGCATTCTTTATGAAAGGCTCACGAACGAACACCTCAGCGTTGAATGGGTCGATTCGCGCAAGATGATCCGGACGGATAAGCGGTATGGTTCGGCCGTGGTCGACATCAACCGTACCTATTCAAATCTACAAGAGCATATTGCATCATCGGAATCCCGTATCCTGATCTTTCCGGGCTTCATCGGTTCCGCCGCGGACGGCTCGACCACGACGCTCGGCCGAGGCGGTTCGGATTATACGGCCGCTCTCGTCGCCGCTGCGTTGGATGCCGATCTTCTTGAGATATGGACCGACGTCAGCGGAATGATGTCTGCCGATCCGCGCTACGTGCGAAACGTCCGCCAGATCCCAAGCATCAACTATCTCGAGGCAATGGAACTCTCGCATTTCGGAGCGAAGGTTCTCTATCCGCCTACGATCCAGCCCGTGATGGCGAAGGGCATTCCGCTCCGGATCAAGAACACCTTTCAGCCCGCCGATCCAGGGACGCTCGTAGAAGCAGTTTCCACTGACCGAAACGACATTATCCGCGGCATCAGCAGTATCGACGGCATTACCGTCCTGAGCCTCGAAGGCAGCGGAATGGTCGGCGTTCCGGGGTTCTCGAAGCGGCTCTTCGACGCTCTCTCCCGGGCCGGCATAAACGTTGTTCTCATCACTCAAAGCTCTTCCGAACACTCGATCTGCGTTGCGGTCGAAGAGCGATTCGCCACGCTCGCGAAGGAGGTTGTCGACACTGAGTTCGAGGGCGAGATCAGCTTCGGCAAGATCGATCCGCTGCGGGTCGAGAGCGGTTTTTCCATCCTCGCCATCGTCGGCGACAATATGAAAGAACACACCGGCGTCAGCGGCCGGATGTTCATGACGCTCGGCCATAACGGCATCAACATACACGCAATTGCGCAGGGTTCCTCGGAGCGGAACATCTCCGCCGTTATCACAACATCCGATGTCCGCAAGGCAGTCAACTCGCTCCACGAGGAGTTCTTCTCCGATGGCCGCAAGCAGGTCAATGTCTTTATCGCTGGCGTCGGAACTGTCGGCAGCCGGTTGATCGGCCAGATCAGGCAGCAGGCCGAGCATCTTTCCGAAATGCTTCGGATCAACATACGCGTTGTCGGCATCGCTCGGAGCAACCGGGCAGTGGTCGCCGATGAAGGCATCGAGCTCGAGGACGTCACTTCGCGAATCGAGAAAGCCGGCGAGATGTCGATATCGGAGTTCGCCGATGAGATAATTGACCTGAATCTTCGCAACTCTGTCTTTGTCGACGTGACGGCGAGTGAGGATGTTGTAGGCGTTTACTCGCGTCTGCTCGCAAAGAGTGTCTCGGTCGTCGCCTGCAACAAGATCGCCTGCTCCTCCGGCTTTGAGCGGTACCGCGAGCTTAAGTCGCTCGCCTCCGAATTCAATTCCAACTTCCTGTTTGAGACGAATGTCGGTGCCGGTCTGCCCGTCATCAACACCCTCAATGACCTGATAAGGAGCGGCGACCGTATTCACCGAATCGAGGCCGTTCTCTCCGGCACGTTGAACTTTGTCTTCAACAATTACGACGGCAGCGAACCGTTCGCCGATGTCGTCCGGCGAGCGCAGGCCGAGGGCTACACCGAGCCCGACCCGCGGCTTGACCTGAGCGGAACAGACGTCGCCCGAAAGATCCTGATACTCGCCCGTGAGTCCGGCAACAGCATCGAGATGGAAGACGTCGCGATCGATGGCTTTCTCCCCGAAACTTGCCTTTCCGGCTCGGTCGAAGATTTTTATTCCGAAATGCTCAAGCAAGAAAGTGTTTTCAAGGGGCTTTTCGAATCGGCCGCTTCCGAGGGAAAGATGCTCAAGTTCATCGCCTCGCTCGATGGCGGCAATGCATCCATCGGGCTGCGGGCGATCGGCCCCGAGCACGACTTCGCCCGCCTTTCTGGAAAAGACAACGCAGTTCTGTTCTATACCTCGCGATATTCCGAACAACCTTTGGTCGTCAAAGGTGCCGGTGCGGGTGCCGACGTTACGGCCGCGGGCGTTTTTGCCGATATCATCCGAGCGGCCCGGACCTGATTGCTCAGCGTGAGTTTTTGCTAAGATGTAACCGTGACGACCGATATTGCAAGTAATCTGACCCAGGTGCGAAGGCGTATTACGCTTGCTGCCAAACGTGCCGGACGCGACCCCGCCGAGGTCAAGCTGATCGCCGTAAGCAAAACCAAACCTGCCGCTGCGGTGCGTGACGCGATCGCCGCCCGCTGCCACGCCTTTGGCGAAAACAAAGTACAGGAAGCTGAGGGAAAGATCTCCGAGATCGGCCAAGAAGGCGCCGAATGGCACCTCATCGGCCATCTCCAGAAAAATAAGGCCCGTTCTGCCGTTCAGCTTTTCGACGTCATACATTCCATCGATTCGCCGGAGCTTGTCCATCGTCTCGAACGCATCTGCGGCGAGGAGGGCAAGTGGACGCTCGACGTTCTTATTCAGGTCGACCTTGCAGGCGAAGAGACAAAGTCCGGCGTTGCGGAAACTCAGCTTCAGCTCTTGGTCGAGGTATTGAAGCGGTGCGAACATTTGCGATTTGTCGGTCTAATGGCCCTGCCGCCGTTCTTTGATGACCCAGAAGATGCTCGCCCTTTCTTCCAAAGGCTTCGTGCAATTCGCGACCGACTGCGGGATGAAGGGGCCTTCACCGCCGGCGACGGCGAGCTCTCGATGGGAATGACGCACGATCTTGAGGTGGCGATCGAAGAAGGGGCGACCATGGTTCGCGTCGGAACTGCGATCTTCGGCGAAAGAAATTGAGTATTTTGAGTAACGCGATGCTTTCATTGACCGTTTATCCTATCGTTCGGCTTGTCATCTGGGGAGCATTTCTCCTTTTTCTGGCACTGCTGATCCTCCGACTTATCTTTAACTATGCTGACCCGAATCCGTTTGGCACGGTTGGCAGATTTAGTTTCAAGATCCGTAAGATCACGGAGCGGTTCGTATACCCTGCGGCTCGCTTACTCGCAAATTATCGCGTTGACATAAAGCTCGCACCGCTCGTCGTTATCTTCATCGCTCTCGTCCTTACTTACTTGAGCACGCAGATCATCGGCAATGCGTTCTTCGTCATCGACGGGCTTTCTGCCTCCATCGTCGGTGGAAACGTAAAGGCGACCATCGGCTATATCCTTTATGGCCTGCTCAGCTTGTTCGTGCTCATGATCGTCTTGCGGTTCGTGTCGCAGTGGTTCGTCTATACGAGCAACACGCTTTTCGCATTTGCCCGCCGGGTGACGGACCCAATAATGCTTCCGGTTCAGCGGCTGATCCCGCCGATCGGTATGTTTGACATCTCGCCGATGGTCGTCCTTATCCTGATATTCCTGCTGCAGGCGGCGGTGATGGCGATTTTCGTGCGGTAATGGTCTGCCTGATGCCCATCGAGATACGCGAATCAGAAGACGGCGTCACCTTCTCGGTAAGGGTCATTCCTCGTGCCTCGCGAACTGAAATTGCGGGTGAAATAGGCGGGGCGGTGAGGGTGAGAGTTTCCTCACCGCCGGTGGATGGAGCGGCAAATGATGTACTTATTCGGCTGATCGCTAAGCGGCTTTCGGTTCCTCGGTCGGCGGTCGAGATAGTCTCGGGCTCCGCTTCAAGGACCAAGCTCGTTCGGGTCAGCGGCGTTACGACCGAGCGACTGCGAGACGCTCTCTTGAGCTAACTGGCTTTTTCTGTCTTCGGAAGCTCTTACGAAAGACGATATAACCAAGCCATACGAGCAGCAGTGCGGCCAGCGTCTCCATAAAAAGCACCGAAGAAAGAAACGCCCAACTAAGATCTGCCCGGAGCTCCATTGTTTGCCGAAAAATGATCACATCGGCAACGATGAACAGCCCGCAGAGAAAAAGCACCGTAGTGTTTCTTTTCATACGTCTCCTATTTCACAACGGCGGTATGAATTCGCTGTGACCGCGAACTGAAATCATTTTGAAATCTGCGGCCCGTTTGTTACCGAAATTTTCCGCGTGATATAGTTCTTTTTTCGTTATTTGGCCCAAAGGCCTTCAAAGATCAGTTATGTCAGGACATTCCAAGTGGCACACAATCAAGCATAAGAAGGGGGCACTTGACGCAAAACGCGGCAAGATCTTCACCAAACTTATCAAGGAGATCACCGTCGCGGCTCGCACCGGCGGCAGCGGCGACATCGAGTCGAACGCCCGGCTTCGCAAGGCGGTTCAGGACGCCAAAGGGCAGAACATGCCCAACGACACGATCGACCGGGCGATCAAGCGTGGCACCGGCGAGCTCGAGGGCGTCAACTACGACGAGATCACTTACGAGGGCTACGGCCCGAACGGCGTCGCCGTCCTGATCGAGACGATGACCGACAACCGCAATCGGACGGTCGCCGAGATCAGGCATATTTTTTCGAAGAACGGCGGCAACCTCGGCGAGGCCGGTTCGGTCGCCTGGATGTTCGACAAGAAGGGCTACATCGTTGTCGATAAGGCCGCGAAGACCGAGGAAGAGCTTTTCGAGATCGCCATCGAGGCCGGTGCCGACGATATGCAGGACGATGGCGAGGTCTTCGAGATCCTCAGCGCTCCCGACGCTTTCGACGGCGTGCTCGAAGCGGTCAAATCGGCTGGTATCGAGCCGCAGGCCGCCGAGGTTTCGATGATCCCGCAGAACTACATCAAGCTCGAAGGTGTCGATGCCAAGCAGATGATGAAGCTCTACGATGCGCTTGATGACAATGACGACGTGCAGAAGGTTTACGCGAATTTCGATATCGACGAAAGCGAGATGGAATAGATGAAGCGACAACGTATCACTCCGATCCTTTTTCTGCTGCCGGCCTTGTTGCTTTTTCAGGCCGGTTTTGCATTCCCGCAGAGCGCCTACTTTCCGCCGGCCGGGGCTTGGGAACGCCGCTCGCCTGATCAAGCGGGATTTGACGCGGCGAAGCTTAAGGAGGCTGTCGATTTCGCCATCGCCAATGACGCGAAGGCGCCGCGGAGCCAGGAACTCGGGCAGGCACAGACCTTTGGTCGCGAGCCTTTCGGCGAAGGCATCGGGCTTTTCAAAGATCGCGGCGACGCGTCCGGGCTCATCATCCGGGGCGGCCGCATCGTGGCCGAATGGGGCTCGCCGAACCGCGTCGATATGTCGCACAGCGTGACGAAGAGCTTTCTTTCGTCGGTCGTCGGCATCGCGTTTGACCGCAAGATGATCCGCTCGCTGCAAGACCGCGCGGCGGACTACTCGACGATCACGCTGCCTTACGTACCCGGCCAACGCTTCGATCGGGCCGAGGATTTTGGCAAGCAGCAGTACATCGACCTCTTTGCTGGCCCGCACAACAGCAAGATCACCTGGGAGCATCTTCTCCGCCAGACCAGCGACTGGGAAGGCACGCTCTGGGGCAAGCCTGATTGGGCCGACCGGCCGGATCGCGACGCGACCACCTGGCTTACCCGCAAGCGGAACGAACCCGGCACCGTTTATGAATACAACGACGTCCGCGTCAACGTCCTCGCACTTGCTGCGCTCAACGTCTGGCGTCGGCCGCTGCCTGAGGTCTTGCGCGAGCATCTGATGGATCCGATCGGAGCTTCGAACACTTGGCGTTGGTTCGGTTACGAGAATTCTTTCGTCGTGCTCGATGGCCGCATAATCCAATCCGTCAGCGGCGGCGGCCACTGGGGCGGCGGGATGTTCATCAACGCCTACGACATGGCCCGGTTCGGGCTGCTGACCGCTCGCGGCGGCCGCTGGGGCGAGCGTCAACTTCTCTCCGAAGAGTTCGTCCGCCAGGCCCGCACACCGACCTCGGCCCAGCCGACCTACGGCTTTATGAACTGGTTCCTCAACACAGACCGCAAGTTCTACCCCGCCGCTCCGGCCACCGCCATCGCACACATCGGCAACGGCACGAACCTGATCTACGTCGACCCCGAAAGCGACCTCGTCATCGTCGCCCGCTGGATAGAGAACGGAAAGATCAACGAGCTCATAGAAAAAGTAACCCTCGCCTGCCGGCCTTGATAGTTGCGAAGTTGCTGAGTTACGGAGTTGCAGAGTTTTGAGTCCCACCTTCATCCGGCCGATTACTATTCCAAATTCCAGATTCCAGATTTCATGATCCGCGATTTGGAATTTGGAATCTGGAATTCGAAATTTCCACCGTTTCATTTCCAAAAGCCGACTGCGCGTTTCTGAAACGGTTGAAACGAATGAAAGAAATGAATCGCCTGAAACGACTGAAATAAGTGAAACGCTCGGTGCCGCGAGGGATCGCCAAGCCGAAATGCGCATTCCAAATTCCGCACTTCGTCTTGTTCTGTTTTTTTCGAGTATCGCGCGTTCGCGGAAACATCGGAAACATCGTGAACGCCGCGAACAACGAAAACGCCGTGAACACCGCGAACATCTGGAACACGCGGGCTGGTCTTGGGCCTTTGGTCTTCGGTCTTTGGACATTGACCGATCGGAATGTCGTTTTCGATCGTCGGCGTTCTTTCGCATTGTCAATTGTTAATTGGACCATCGTTAATTGGTTAAATGTGGACAATGGGCTTGGCTTTAGGAAATGTTCATTTTCACGCTCGATCTTCAAACTCCGTTTGATTAGTAATTACGAATTTCTAATTACTAATTAGTAAGAATAAGGGACCTCGGTCTGCTTTCCCAGAACTCACCGCCCACTTTCTCCCGCTATCCATTTTCCTAGGCCTTTTGGGCAATGTGAATGGCGATCCGTGAGGTATGGAAGAGATGGATGATATAGATAGTTGTGAGTTACAGAGTTTCAGAGTTGCGAAGTTTCGGAGTTTTGAGTCCCGGCTTTAGCCGGCTTGCGTGAGTCGTCGAAGACGACGGAATTGATGTAGCCCACATCGTGAGATGTGGGACACGGCCAGATCAAAGCCTGAACCGTCGAAGACGGTGGCATTTGCACTGGAGATCTCGAACCACGAAACAAGAAAAGAAGAAAACCGGGAGCTTGTCTGTGGCTTCTGTGGATCTCGTCTGTGGTTTCTTTGGTCTTTCGCTTTGCAGGCCTATGAACACAGAAAGCACAGAACCAAAACCGACCCACATAGACCGGCCCGGCGGCTCTGCCGCTCTATTTGCGGAAAAGTTCCACTTTTCCGAGAGGCCGCCAACATTCTTGCGGCTATGCCGCCGGCGGCGGAGCCGCGTGAGGTGTGTTGGTCGCGACGGTGAAGCAGAGCTTCACCGCAAATAGAGCGGCGTAGCCGTAAGAACTCGCAGCCGATCTGTTCTCTGCCCGCGGCTCCCTCTGCACTACACCAATTTGATGACGCATTTCCCGGCCGGGCGGGCTATAATGCCATCTGGCAACTTGCGGCGAAGTACTCGACTCGAATGAACATTCAGCGGCGTTCACCCTCTCTTAGAGCGGAACCTTCTGAAGCCCGCGGGTGCAGACGGAAATCGCAATATCGCAGGCCAGACCCCGTTGGTTAGGTTGTTCAACCCGTAAGCCTATCAATACACGAAGCGGCAGAAAACCTGGAATTTGCACGACAAATTAAGGCAGGAGAATCGATGGATTACACGTCCGCTCACAATTCGGCTATCGAACGGGAGGCAATTATCCGACGTGAACTAAAAATTACCGGCGGATTCGCTGGAGGTCTTATAAAACAATCTGTACCAAAAATGAGGTAAACGGGGAATTAGAAAATGTCTAAAAAGATTCTGTTAGCTTTCATATTCGGGTTCGTACTCTCAACTCAAATTAGCGCACAGGATGCTCGAGTAGTTCGTTCGTCTGCGACAACTTCCGATAACATAAGTTTTGAGGCTTGGGTTAACAATTCCGTATTGAGTCCTGAACAGAGTGCTTCAATTACTTACAAGATTGTTAATAGAAGCGACAAATCAATCTACCTTGTTCGCAAGGAAAGTGAGGTCGAGTTCGTGATTGAAGATGACAAAGTGATCTTTCCACGACCAGTAGTTCTTTTAGACGGACACGAGCAGTTTGATTATCATTTTCGGGAAATCAAAGGTAAATCTAGATTTCTCGGGCAATTGCGTGTTCCGGCAACAGATCTCGACAAACTGCAGTACGATTCAATGCTTGTTCTGGTGGGATTCGGGTATGTCCTCAATATTCAGGGTCTTAAGCCTAAGCGCGAGGAACTGAGAGATCCGCTTCCCTATATTTCACTTTTGTCGTCGAGGCTACAAACATTACAGTTAAGTGGATTGTACGTAGATTTACCGCGGTAGTTTAATGTGAATTGTCATTGAGGATCGCAGGTTAGATTTGCATCTGGTTCATTACTTTCGACGTTCAATCATGTCGTAGTGTTTGGTTGACTCTGCAGAAAGCTTCCATAGGAGAAGACCGGAACGACGGTGAACTGGAACCAGACTTACACTTTCGACCGATACGGAAACAGGAACTTCAACGAGAGCCTGACGACGACGCTGCCGATTGGTGACGCATTTCCCGGCCGGGCGGTCTACAATGCCCTCGGGCAACTTGCGGCGGATTAGTCGACTCAAATGAACATTCAGCCGCGTTCAAGCTCTCTTAAAGCCAAACCTTCTGAAGCCCTCTGGTGCTGACGACAATTGCAATATCGCAGGCCAGACCCCGTTGGTTCGTATGGTCAAAAAGTAGTTCTCAGGCCGGGCAGTTCAGGTCCGAATGGAGAACCGACAATAGAAATTCAAACACAAAATGGAAGACCAACAGATAAATTTAGATACAAATTACAGCATATCTAAAGGTCGTCTGCAAAAATGGCAGATACTTTCGGATTCGCCCCAAATAGACTGTATGGTAAGTCTGCGGCATGATGAGGCAGACCTTATAATTATTCTGCGCCCTCTTGATTTTCATGGTCGCTACTTTAAGGTCAAGTTTGACAGCGCCATGTGTCTTCGAAATACGCCGGAGGGCTTGTTTCTGAATGGCGTCGATTTAATCGAAAAGGAATTATGGGGAACTACGTTTTTCACCGTCGCCAATTCCGCATTCGTTCGACAATTTCATGAAAATTCGAGTGGTATATATGACGATTCGAATATAATCCATTACGCAATCTATACTTCCAATTTTTGTATCGATGTTCTTTCAATAGCGGAGCCGTCGGTAACTTGGGTTGACGATCTCGCGGACTTGAATATTGACGACGTATATAAAGAGTCACGGGCAGACAACTGACGGAGTGGTTTACGGGGACGATACGAAATCGATGACCTACACCTACAATCTGTCGGGAACGTTGATCGAGCAGAAATATCCGAGCGGAAGGGTCGTTAAGAATGTTTTAGATAACGAAGGCGATCTGTCGCAAGTTCAGAGCAGGAAAAATGCTTCGGATATTTTCCGTCCCTATGTGAGCAATTTCGTTTACAACGCGGCGGGGGCGGTTTCGAGCATGAAGCTTAGGAATGGAAAGTTTGAAAATGCGCAGTTTAATTCGCGGCTCCAACCGACTCAAATTGGGCTCGGATCATCGGCAAGTACGCAGAATCTTCTCAAACTCAATTTCGATTATGGAACGACCGACAACAACGGCAATGTTAAATCGCAAACGATAACCGTCCCAACAGTCGGAGCGATTCAGGGCTTTGTTGCCAAGCAGAATTACATCTACGATTCGCTGAACCGTTTGAAATCCGCGACGGAGAACATAGACGGCAATCCAACGCCGTCGTGGCAGCAGACATATAATTTCGACCGCTACGGAAATTGTAAATTCGACGAGGCTAACACCACAACGCTGCCAATGGAGTGCACCGAATCCGGCAACCCGGTCGTCTGCGAGGCGATACGGCCAATCGTCAATCCTTTGGCAAACGCGGCGAATAATCGACTGAGTTCGACCGGTTGGCAATATGACACCGCTGGCAATACGACCGTCGATGCCGAAGGCCGCTCGTTCATCTACGACGCGGAGAACAAGCAGGTCGAGGTCGAGAACGCGCTCGATCAGAGCATTGACAAGTACTGGCACCGCGTTCAAGGATCCGACTTGGGGTTTGAGCCCTTACTGACGTCGGGCCTCCGACACAGACGGGCGGGTGGAAGATCTTGCTCCCTTTCAGGGAGCGGGTTGGTGGCCAACCAAACCCGGGGTTTCACCCCGGGCTATTATCTTCGTCACCTTCGGCGACGGCGGAACCCGCTCGCACCGCAAGCCGGCTAAAGCCGGGACAGCCCGAATGCGGAATTCGGAATGATGAATGCGGAATCTGGGCAAAAGAGGGAACTCATAACAGGGACTCTACATTCATAGTTCATCATTCAACATTTATCATTCCAAGAGACACCCTCCCTACTGGTCGGGTTTCCGCCTGTGGGTTCCGCATTCGAGTTGCGCCTTCCCTTACGGTCGGGCAACTGACAGGGCATTCCGCATTTGGCTGGTTCCGGCGTTAGCCGGCCTTTTACTGCGGCGCCATTGCCGGTATTTCTGCCGGTAAAATTTTTGTTAAGTCCAACCATTTCAGCGTTTTTGACCTGCTTTGCCATCTCCAAAGCGACATTTTCTGCCGGTATGATTGCCGGTAAACACATGACCAGAAAGCGGCGGGAGAGGTACTTGACGCTATTGCTACAATTACCAAAGGGCAGAGAGCGGCGTAAACTGGAGCATCTGTACGTCGAGAATCCGACAGGGGTAAATTCGGGAATGGAACTCACGAGAAGTTTGTATCTATGAGAATTGCAGCGTTGAGGGTAGTCGCCTTAGTGATAGCAGTGGCTTGTTCTTGTGTTGGCCAATCGATGGAGAATGGAATCGAGGGAATTCTCCCGCTCGTGAGCACCAAGGAAGATGTGGAGAAGGCGTTTGGCAAAGGTGAACGAGATTCTGACGGCTTCTATTTTTTCCGCACGACCGCAGCGTTCCTTCGATTTGATTTTTCAACCCACCGCTGTGAGGACGTCCCGTTTGGTCGAGGCGAATACGACGTCCCTCCCGGCACGGTTCTCTTCTATACGTACAATCCGAATGAGGCCAAGCCGTTGAGTTCGATCAGTTACAACAAAGAACAATACTACGAGGACAGTTCGGGGTCGGCGAAAGGCGGGTTCACACTGTTCAGTAAAGACAACAGTATTCATATTGGGGTTCAGGAACAAATAACTCCTGAGAAAACAGAATGGTTTTTTGTGGGCGCTTTATTCCGTTTTTCCAAGGAACAAAGAGATCGGTTACGGTGTAAGGAAGGCAACTGAACTGCGGTCCGTTTTCAATTTCCCGCTAAAACTAATGTTGGTTGGATGGTGTTTTCGGTGGGGTTGAAGGTGCCGATGGCGAGGAGTTCGCCGGTCTCGCTGAGCATTTTTACGCGTTGGCCTTCGGAGAAGTTTGCGTCTGAGATGCGGGTTGCGAGGCCGTTGAGCGTTTGAGCGACGCGGTCTTCGCGGACGGTGAATTCGGGCATATTGCCGAGAGCTTCGGTCATCGGCAGGAGGAACCGCGAGGGGTCGTCTGCCCTGACGAGATCATCGAGCGTGACGGCCGTCTCGATTCTAAACTTGCCCGCGGCGGTCCGGCGGAGTTCGCCAAGATGGGCGCCGGTGCCGAGTTCGCGGCCGATGTCTTCGGCGAGCGTGCGAATGTATGTGCCTGCCGAGCAGCGGACGAGAAAGCGGAGATGGAATGTTCCCTCTTCGGGCTCGGCGGGCATTCGGTCCTGCGAGAGGTCGAGTTTGTAGATGGTCACATCGGCGGGTTCGCGCTCGACCTCTTTGCCCTCGCGGGCGAGTTCGTAGAGCTTTCGGCCGCCGATCTTTTTTGCCGAATACATCGGCGGAACCTGCTTTATCTCGCCCATAAATTTGCCGATGGCCTCGATCAGCGCGTCGGGCGTTACGGCAACGTCGGCCCGAGCCTCGGCCTCGCGCCGTTCGCCGGTGCGGTCGCCGGTCTCGGTCTCATATCCGAAGCTGACTAGCGCGTCATATTCCTTTTCATCCTTATCAAGAAACTGCGCAAGCCGCGTCGCCCGCCCGACCAGCATAACGAGCACGCCGGTCGCGAAGGGGTCGAGCGTGCCGGTGTGGCCGATCTTTCGCGTTTTGAGTATCCGCCGGAGCCGGGCAACGACGTCGTGTGAGGTCATGCCCTCGGGTTTATCTATAACAAGTATGCCGTCCATTTCCATCATTCTAACCGAAAAAGCGCGCTCGTGCCGCACGGGTTAATTACGTTGGCGGGCTGAGCTTTTTGCCGAACGGGGTGTAAAATTCGAGCCTGTGCGACGAAGGCCGACCGAGATAAAGGACGAGGACCGCGTTATCCGCGATGCGGTACGCTCGCGCGAGCGGACGATGAACCGCGCGGTCAGGCTGCTTGCCGCCAAGCCGCGGTCGGTTGCGGAGCTTCGCGGCCGCCTGCTCGAAAAGGTGTGGACGAATGAGGAGATCGTCGATGCCGTGATCGCCAAGCTTACGGAATACGAATACCTTGACGACGAGCGGTTCGCCCACGACACGGCGGCCGCAAAGCTCCGGCAAAAGCCACAGGGCCGCCGAAGGCTTGAGCAGGCGATGTCGCGGAAACAGCTTGACCGCGAGACGGTCGCGGCCGCGGTCGATGCCGCGTTCGAGAAGCACCCGGAAAGCGAGCTGATCGACCTTGCGATCGCAAAGCGGCTGCGGATCAAGGGCCGCCCCGAGACCCGCGAGGAGCTTAAGAAATTTTACGACCACCTGATGCGGCAGGGCTTCGGCTACGGGCTGATCCGCGAAAAGCTCCGCGATCTGCCTGCAGCGGACGAAGCCGAGGACGCCGCCGAATGAGCCGGAGAGTTCAGTTTGCCTCATCCACAAAATAAGCCCGCCCCGAAATTTTTCTGAATCCGTTACCGCCCCGAAACCGAAAACCTCACCAGAAGGAAAAAATCCTTTCGATACAATTTCGAAAAAAATTCAACGATCAAGGGAGAAGTTATGAAAAAAATTCTTTTTGCAGTATTCGCATTCGTTATGGCGATCGGTGTCGCCAATGTTTCGGCCCAGATGAAGAACGACAAGGACATCGTCGATACGGCGGTCGCAACCCCGTCGCTTTCAACTCTGGTTACGGCAGTTCAGGCAGCCGAATTGGTTGACACGCTCAAGAGCGCAGGCCCGTTCACGGTGTTTGCTCCGACAAATGACGCTTTCGGTAAAGTGCCGCAGGCTACGCTTTCTTCGCTCCTCAAGCCGGAGAACAAGCAGGCCCTGACGGGTGTGCTCACCTATCACGTCGTTGCCGGCAAGCTGGATTCGAAGGCAGTCGCCAAGGCGATCAAAGATGGCAAGGGCAAGGCAGTGCTTACGACCGTTCAGGGCGGCAAGCTGACCGCAATGCTTGATGGCAAGAACGTTGTCCTTATGGACGAAAATGGCAACAAGTCGACCGTAGTTATGGTTGACGTCAAGACCTCGAACGGTATCGTCCACGTCATCGACACCGTCGTGCTTCCGAAGATGTAATCTCGCTTGGCCGCCTGCTCTCGTACACAAACAAGGCGAGAGCAGCGGCCGCGAGCAGAGTTTTCCCTTTCGGCCCTCACCGCCGATAATTCGGGGAAAAAAAGTTCACAGGGGAGGACAGAACTTTCTCCAAGTAGGAATACTCCAATTTAAGCCGGGCATCGGGGGGTGCCCGGCATTTTTGTTTGTGGCCGCCGGGCTTGTGCTAGAATCTTCTCTTTATGACAGGTAGCGAGATAAGGCAGAGATTCCTCGATTATTTTGAGCGGAACGGGCATAAGGTGGTGCATTCCTCACCGCTTTTGCCGGCGAACGACCCGACGCTTCTTTTCACCAACGCCGGGATGAACCAGTTCAAGGACGTCTTTCTCGGCAATGAGAAACGCGACTACAAACGGGCAGTTACTTCGCAGAAATGTATTCGTGCGGGCGGCAAGCACAACGACCTGGACGAGGTCGGGAAAACGGCTCGGCACCACACGTTCTTTGAGATGCTCGGCAATTTTTCGTTTGGCGACTATTTCAAGGAAGACGCGATCAAATACGCGTGGGAGTTCTTGGTCGATGAACTCGGGCTCGACACAGAGCGGCTTTGGTTTTCGGTATTTGAAGGCGACGACGATGTCGGGCCGGACGACGAGGCTCGCGAGCTTTGGATAAAGGCAGGAGCGCGGCCCGAGCGCGTGCTCGGCTTTGGCCGCAAGGATAATTTCTGGCAAATGGGCGACACCGGCCCGTGCGGGCCTTGCTCGGAGATCCACTACTACATGGGCGACGCGCCGGGCGACCCGGAAAAGAACTCGGCGATCTGGGTCAACGGCGAGGGCGACACGACGATGGAGATCTGGAACCTCGTCTTTATGCAATACAACCGGACGCAGGAACCGGACGGCACTTTCAAGCTGACGCCGTTGCCGGCTCCATCGGTAGATACAGGCATGGGCCTCGAGCGGATCACGGCGGTAATGCAAAACGTAAAGACGAACTACGACACGGACCTGATCAGGCCGATCGTGGAATTTGCGGCGAATTTGAAGGCTTAGGCTGAGTCGCGGAGACATAATGTCGACCAAGGTCTTATTGATCGAAAACCAACCGCTCACACGTCTCGGCGTGCGGGCGGTTTTTGCTGTTGCGGCGGAGATCGAACTCATCGGCGAGGCGGACAATGCGGCGGATGGCTTTCGAATGTTCAGCGAACTGCGGCCGGATGTGACGGTCCTCGGGCTGCGGCTTCCGGATTCGTGCGCGATAGATGACCTCGATAACTACTTCATTGAAAACGCGAAGGCGAAGGTGATCGTACTGGCCGAGCACGCCGGCGATGCGGAGATAAGCCGTGCGCTAAAGAAAGGTGCGGCCGGGTATATCTGCAAGGATGTGACGCCCGCGGAGCTGACCGATGCGGTCCGGGCGGTCGCCGCCGGGCGAAAGTATATTCCCGACGACATCGCACGCATTTTGAGCGAGAACCTCGGGCAGGAAGAGCTGACGCGGAGCGAGGCAAATGTGCTGCGGATGATAGTCGGCGGCATGTCGAATAAAGAGATCGCCTTTGCGCTCGACGTTAGCGAGAACACCATCAAGTCGCACATCCAGAATATCTTCGGCAAGCTCGGCGTCTCAGACCGGACCTCGGCCGCCACGACGGCGATAAAACGCGGCATGGTCCGCGTTGACCTTTAGTCAGAACCGCCTGCGTGAGCGGGCGGCCAGTTCCATAAATTATGAACGAGATAAAAAACCCGTTGACGGAATACGCGGAAAGCTTCACCTCCGGCGAGAGCGACGTGCTTCGTGAGCTTCGCGAGCATTGCTATGTTCATTACAAAGATTCCTCGATGCTCTCGGGGTTTTATCAGGGCCGGTTGCTTTCGATGATCTCGCACATGATCCGGCCGAAGGCGGTGCTTGAGATCGGGACGTATCTCGGCTATTCGACCATCTGCCTCGCCGAGGGCCTGGCCGAGGGCGGAAAGGTCATCTCGCTCGACATCAACGAAGAAACGAACGCCGTCGCCCAAAGCTATATCGACCGCACCGAGTACGCCGAGCGGATCAACCTGCGGCTCGGCGAGGCGGCCTACATTCTCCCGCATATGCAGGGGCCATTTGACCTCGTCTTTATTGACGCCGATAAGCCGAACTACTCGAACTACTACAATCTCGTTTTCGACAAGGTCCGCCCCGGCGGCTTCATCGTCGCCGACAACGTCCTCTGGAGCGGCCGCGTGCTCGAAGAAGAAAAAGACGAAGACACCCAAGCCCTCCACGACTTCAACCAAATGGTCCTAGCCGACGACCGCGTCGAGAACATTCTGCTGCCGATAAGAGACGGGCTGATGGTCGCGAGGAAGAAGTAGTTAACCAATTCCTCGTACCGATGACGACGAGATTCAGGTTTGAAACTATAATATTGAATAGTATATTATGAAAGTGAAAGGAAAGCTCCTAACTTTCGTCGAGGTGCCGATTTTTGTGAAGCGGATCGAGGAGCTCGGAGGGTTGGATCTCCTTACGGCTATCGAGGACGAATTGATCGAAAATCCGGAACGCGGCGCCGTGATAAAGGGCACGAACGGAGCAAGAAAAGCCAGAATTGCCGACCCGAGAAAGAGGGGAGGAAAAAGCGGTGGGCTCAGATATATTTACACCTATTTCGTTGCATACGACCGAATCTATCTCCTGTACCTATACGGTAAAGGCGAGCAATCGGAGCTTACGGCGACGCAGAAAAAGCAGTTGGGTGAGGTGATAAAGGAAGCGAAAGAGATGCTTAGGGACAAGCACAACAGTATGGGTAATTGATATGGATGAAAAGATGTTCAAGGATCTGTTGGCCGGAGCCCGACAGATGCGCGATCACGCGGCGGGCAAAAAGGTTGTTGGTGTGCGCGAAGTAGTTCGTGAAGTTAAGCCGCCGCGGCCAATGACGAAGACTGACATTGCCGAACTACGTCGTCGGCTAAATGTGTCACAGTCTGCATTTGCCGTACTCCTCAATACGTCGGCGGCGACAGTGCGGGCGTGGGAGCAAGGCACGAATAAGCCAAGCGGGGCGGCGCTAAGACTCCTGGCGATCGCCCGCAGAAACCCACGGGCACTTTACCTTGATTAATGCTTGTGTATGCGGATAGACATTCAACGCCAGGGCGCTTCGCGGGGAGTTACGTATGGGAAAGATCAAAACGACCCCGTGGGATCCGGCGGAGCATTTAAATTCCGAAAAGGAAATGGCCGCCTATCTTGAGGCTGCGCTTGAGGAGGGCGAGCCATCTTTGGTAGCCGCGGCGCTTGGCGACATTGCACGGGCCCGCGGCATGACCCAACTTGCACGAGATACCGGACTTGGTCGCGAGAGTCTCTATAAAGCTCTGTCGCCAAATGGAAATCCTGAGTTTTCAACCATTATGAAAGTGGTTCAGGCTCTAGGGCTTAAACTCCATGCCACATCAGCCGAATAGCTTGCGTGTCTGAGACAGTTTTGACGAAAATGGCCAGCTCAGAAAAAAAGCAAAATCCACCAACTCTGATCGGTTTTGTAATTACTGTGATTCTTTCGGGAGTGGCGGGAACAATTCCAACTGCGGTCTTAGCAAGTGCTGACAATGGATACGTTGCCGGTTATGCGGTACCTCCCCTTCTACTCCTTACAGCCACGTCCGCAAGCGTATTCGAAAGGAGCACTCGTCCTAGCTCCAACCTGTCCTGAAGGTCGAGGAAAATGCACAAATTTTACTGTCACAGTCGTTGACTGATCTATCGTGTTAGAAACGAAACTTATGGTTGAGCTTAGATCCTCCGACAAAGAAATTTTCGTGCTCCGGGTGAATAGTTTTTCTAGGTGGACGATCATACTCATTAACGTCGCCTGCGTAGTGGGCCTTCTTACGGTGGCCATTGTGGCAAGCGATGGAACTATCGAATCGACGACCCAGAATATTTTAGATCGACTAGCTAAACCATTGGTGATTGCATTCGCGATCTTACAATTTGGATCTCTCCTATCTGTTTTATTTAATCGCATTGAATTTACTGACAATCATCTTTGTTTCAAAAGATGGTATCGCAAAGACAAATGCTTTCATTATGCGGAGATCGTGGATGTCATTGAACGCGAAGCAAGTGATTCGGTCTATCTCAGACTTAGATCAGGTGAATTGGTCGATATACCGAAAGTTTATTCAAAGAACGCTATTTCTGAGACTGGGCTTGCAAAGCAGATCAATGATCATCTTCGCAAAAGTGGCTACCATCATCCGAATCTTCTAAATCTCTGAACATGAAAAAGGACGCGAATCGTTTATGGCGACCGTATGTTTTCTTTGCATAATATGCGGGTTTGCTTTCATCGCTAAAGAAAAATTTGCGATCGCTCTTTATTTTCTTCTTTCTGTATTGCTAATTCCGGCATTCTGGTTCGGATCTGCTATGGCTGCGCATTATTTTGAGTTAGGTGCATATCGTGTTGAACCAATGCAACCCTTTGACATAAGGTGAGGTTCTGGGTACGAAAGCGCAAGCGGTTCCGTCACACACCTCACCCAAAAGTACTAGATCCCGCCCACTGCAATTGATGGTTACATTCCGCGCCTGAACCGATAGACTTCTTGTAATGGCTTTGCGACTTTGCGGGAAAAATTCTTGTCCTTCAAAGCCTCGAAGCCGCAAGCGAATTCAAGGAGATCAAAGATGACTGCAGAGACAAAACAGGCCAGACAGGTGAAAAAGGTTGAGAGGATCGTTCCGCCGCCGCCTAAGCATTGGGTAGGCGATGGATTTAACGTGCACGGGTTTTTCCCGCACGGGCCGCTGACAGGTGAGCGGATGAGCCCTTTCTTTTTGCTCGACTATGGCGCGCTGACGGAGTTTCCGCCACGCGAAGAGCCTTTCGGCGTCGGGCCGCATCCGCATCGCGGGTTCGAAACGGTGACCATTGCATACAAAGGTAAGGTCGAGCACCACGACAGCCGCGGCGGAGGTGGCATCATCGGCGAGGGCGATGTGCAATGGATGACCGCCGGCAGCGGACTGCTGCACAAGGAATTTCACGAGCAGGAATCGAACCGGCTCGGCGGGCCTTTTCAGATGGTCCAGCTTTGGGTCAACCTGCCCGCGAAGGATAAGATGACCGAGCCAAAATACCAGGCGATCACGAATGCCGAAATGGGCCGCGTGAAACTGCCGCTCGGCGGTGAGGTGGAGATAATCGCCGGTGAATTCGGCGGTGTGAAAGGCCCGGCGACGACCTTCACGCCCGTTCATCTTTACAACCTGAAGATGAAGCAGGGCGAATCGGTGGAGCTGTCTTATCCCGAAGGCTATACGACGGCTTTGCTTGCTATCGAGGGCTCGGCACTGCTGAACGGTGAAGAGAAATTGCCGCTTAACAGCCTCGCACTCTTCGAACGGGACGGCGAAACGCTGCGCGTCGCGGCGCTTAAGGACGGCATCTTTCTGCTGATGAGCGGCGTACCGCTGAACGAACCGATCGCTCAATACGGGCCGTTCCTGATGAATACAAATGCCGAGATCGCCCAGTCGATCGACGATTACCAGCAAGGCAAATTCGGCTATCTGAGATAGCCAAGAACAAGGAGGAATTTCATGATAACTATTAGACGCTCGGATGAACGCGGGCATGCGAACCATGGCTGGCTTGATACTCGATTCAGCTTTTCGTTTGCGGATTATTACGATTCGCGGTTCATGGGTTTTCGCTCGCTTAGGGTGATTAACGAGGACTACGTCGAACCGGCACAGGGCTTCCCGACGCATGGGCATCGCGATATGGAGATCGTTACTTATGTGATCGAGGGCGAGCTTTCGCACCGCGATTCGATGGGCAATGGAGAGACGATACGCCCGCACGAGGTGCAGCGGATGACGGCCGGAACCGGCGTGCTCCACAGCGAATACAGTTCGCCGACCGATAAGACGCATCTGCTGCAGATCTGGCTGCTGCCCGAAAAGCAGAACCTGCAGCCGAGCTATGAACAAAAGCTTTTTCCGCCCGAAGAAAAGCAGGGCAAGCTGCGGCTCGTCGCCTCACGCGGCGGCGATGACGGCTCGGTCCACATCAATCAGGACGTGCGGCTCTATGCCTCGCTCCTCTCGGCGGGCGAGGCGGTGACGCACGAACTGGCCGCGGGCCGCCACGCCTGGGTGCAGCTCATCTCCGGCGAGCTTTCGCTCAACGGCGAGACGCTCAAGCCCGGCGACGGCGCCGCCATCAGCGAAGAGACGACGCTCGAGCTCAAAGCAAACGCCGATAGGACGGAGTTCCTGCTGTTTGACCTAAACTAACGGAAAGCCATAGGAGAAGATTCCCGCCTCCCACTTCTCCTGTGGCAACGATCCTGTTTCAATGTTCCGTTTCTGTGTCTTAGTTCTGTGAACTCTGTGGATATGTCTTCATTGCAATGAGGAGAACACAGAAGCCACAGACGATGCCCACAGAATTGAACACCGAGACGCGCCCAAAATTTTCGAGCAACGTTTTCCGTGCTCTGCTATACTCCGTGCGGAGAAAAGTGATGAAGATCGTTGCTGTGATATTGACGGCGGTCGTTGCTCTTGAGCACATTGGGATACTCGTGCTTGAGATGTTCTTTTGGGACCATCCGGTCGGGCGGCGGATCTTTGGGATGACGCCGGAGGTCTCGGCGGCCTCGGCGACGCTCGCGGCAAATCAGGGGCTTTACAATGGCTTTCTTGCTGCGGGATTGATCTGGGGACTGGTTAGTGGTAGGCGTGAGCTGAAGCTCTTTTTCCTCGGATGTATTGTCATTGCCGGGGTTTTCGGGGCGGCGACGGCGAAGAGCTCGATACTTTTCACACAAGCATTGCCCGCCGCGATCGCGCTCGTCGCGGTGCTTCTCGCCGATCGAAAAAGCTAGCTCTTGCGTTTTGCAGCTCGCGGCGGAATCACAAAAACGTATCGCTGTTCGGAGAGCGGGATGAGGTGCTCGGTGTGCCGTGTCCCGCTTTTCTTTAGAGCCTCGCCAACCGACGGCCCGCTGAAGAGCACAAGCTCGCGGCCGGCGGCCCACTTGAGCAGCTTCGGGAGCTTGCGCGAAAGCTTGTCGAGCGCACGGGTCGTGATGACGCTTGCCTCGCTCGGCTCCGCTTCCTCAAATTGCCGGTTTACGATCTCGACCCGATTCCCAAGACCAAGCCTTTCCACTGCTTCTTCCAGGTACTTGCACTTCTTTTCTTTCGATTCGATCAGCGTAGCCCGCAGACCTTCGCGGACGAGTAGGCAAGGCAGCGAAGGCAGGCCCGCACCGGTGCCGATATCGGCGACGTGCGCTTCGGCGGGGAGAAACGTGAGCAGATAAAGGCTCTCGAGGATATGGCGTACGGCAAATTCCTCAGCGTCGCAGGGCGCGATCAGGTGGAGCAGTTCGTTGTGCTCGGCGATGATAGCGGCGAGCGTCTCAAGCCTCGCGATCTGCTCATCGGTCAGCCCAAGCCCGAAGGCCGCCTCGTTTGCCCGTATGTGCTCTTTTAGTTCGGCTGTTATCACAAAAACGATCCCGCAAAAAGGCAAAAGCCCCGCCTTCGCGGCCGGGCTTTTGAAAGTTTGGTGCGGACGAGAAGAATCGAACTTCCACTGCCGTAAGGCAACAGGCTTCTGAGACCTGCGCGTCTACCAGTTCCGCCACGTCCGCACGAGCGAACTCAGAGAATACTAATTCGGCCGGTGAAATTCAAGACATCCGCTCGAAAGGTGGTGTATATTTAGGGCGATGCGAAAGTTCTTATCGGCCGAATGGCGCGACCTGATAATGGCGAACTACGAGGTTCCGCCCGAACTGCTTGCCGACCGCGTGCCCGCGGGAACGGAGCTCGACCTTCACGAAGGCCGCTGCTTTGTCAGCCTGGTCGGCTTTATGTTTCTCAATACGCGTGTGCTCGATTTCATCGTTCCGTTTCACGTAAATTTTGAGGAGGTGAACCTCCGGTTTTACGTCGTGCGGGAGACGGAGGGCGAGGTCCGCCGCGGCGTCGTCTTTGTGAAAGAGATAGTGCCGCGGGCGGCGATCGCGATGATCGCCCGCCGGCTTTACGGCGAGCCCTACGAACGCTGGCGGATGTCGCATTTTCGTGATGCTCTCCACGTCCGTTATTCATGGGAAAAGGGCAAGTGCCGGAATACGATAAGCGTTGAGAGCGGGGCAAACCTTGGTGTGCCGGCCGAGGGCTCGCACGAGGAATTCATAATCGAACACTACTGGGGATACACGAAACGCCGCGGCGGCCGAACCGACGAATACAAGGTCGAGCATCCGAAGTGGGAACTCTTTGCCGCCGAGCGGCCGCACATCGACGTAGATTTTGGCTGCACCTACGGGCCCGAATTCGCATTCCTAAACGAAGAAAAGCCGTATTCGGTCGTCCTCGCTAAAGGCTCGGAGATCGCGGTTTATAAGGGTCAAAGCATTGTCACAGAGTAAGGAACGAAAGACGGAAGTTGATATCCATCTCGAACACTTTCGGATGATGTTGGATATTTCGGTGCGCTTTAACGAAGCTGGTGTCCAGTTGCTAGAACACAAGTATGCTTATGCCTCGTTCGGTTCCTGGATCACTAGAGTCATGTTCAAAGGGGAACGGTACAGATTGATCTACGACGGCCGAGACGGCTGCGTTAACTTGGATAAGAACGAAGGGATGTGGCCGAAAGAGGACTGGCATGAGCTTCCTGTTTCGGCCAAAGCCCGCAGCACAGAAAGCATGGTTGAGGCTGTTGCGTATATTCTAGGCCGCCTGCAGGAGATCGGCTAAAGTTTCTGATTATGACACTCATCGGCATTGTGGCGATTGCGGAGAATTTTGCGATCGGGAAGGGCGGGAAGCTGCCGTGGCATTACCCGGCGGACCTGAGGTTTTTTAAAGAGACGACGACGGGCAATGCGGTGGTGATGGGGCGGACGACGTGGGCCTCGATCGGGCGGCCGCTGCCGAACCGGCTCAATATCGTGCTCAGCCGCAGCGGCAGTATCGAACCACAGCCGGGCGTCATTCTGCTCCGGAGCAAGGAGGAAGTGCTCTCGCTCGCCGGTTATCTTAAGTGCGATGTGTTCATCATCGGCGGGGCACAGACCTACGAGAACTTTGCCGATGTGATAGATAAATGGATCGTCACGGAGATTCCCGAGACAGTCGAAGACGCCGATGTTTTTATGCCGCGGGATTTCCTGCGGGGATTCACATCCACAGAAACGGTCGAGCTCGGCGAGGCTCTGCGGGCGTGCAGCTACGTTCGGGATTGACAAGGGTTGTATCATTTTCGGGTAGGGTTTTGGAGGTATCCGGATATGAGACGCGATGCGATATTGGCGAGGCTCGAGTCGGTCTGGCCGTGGCTTCTTCCTTTTTTGGCTGCGGTGATCGTCTATTCGCTGGTCAGCATGTTGACCGGCGGTATCTTCATTTTGTTTGAGATCGGCATTGCGATCGGCGTTTTTGTACTTCTTAGGCGAATGTTGCGTGGGGGTGAATGATTATGATGGGAGGCAGAAGCTGGGACGATTGGATCGAGGAATATGCCGACGGGCATCAGCACCCGGTAAATCGGCTGACGCATAGCTTTGGCATACCGATGATCGCCATCGCGATCCTGATGGTGCCGGTGTGTTTCTTTGTCGCCGGGCTTTGGAAGATCGCGCTCGGGCTATTTATCCTCGGCTGGGTGCTGCAGTTCGTCGGGCACTACTTTGAAGGCAAGCCGCCGGAGTTTTTCAAGGACTGGCGTTTTCTCTTCGTCGGGCTTCGGTGGTGGTTCAAAAAGGTCGTCGGAATTAAAAGCTAAGTGATAAATTTTAGCTGATAGGTTTTGGTGCTGTCTGCGTTGGGGCCGGCAGCTATTTTTTTGGATGGCAAAGGAACTCATTCTGGGTTTGGACGTCGGTTCTTCGAGCGTGCGGGGAGCGCTTTTTGATGGGCGTGGGCGGATGCTGAAGCGGACGTTCGTCAAAGAGGAGCGGCGGCTTGCGGCGACGCGTGAGGGCGGTGCGGAAATAGATGCGGCGAGGGCATTGCGGCAGGTTGTCGGCGTTATCGATGGCGTGCTTGAGCGGGCGCCCGCGGGCGAGATAACGCAGATCGCGGCCTGCACATTTTGGCACAGCCTTTTGGGCATTGACGCGAAGGGAAAGCCGACAACGGCGGTGCTCGGTTGGGCGGATAACCGGAGCCGGGAGCACGTCGCCATGCTCCGCAGCCGGCTTGACGAGGCGGCCGTGCATTCGCGGACGGGCGCACATTTTCATTCGAGCTTTTGGCCGGCAAAGCTGCTGTGGCTCAGTGCCGAGCACAAAGACAGCTGGCGGCGGACGGCCCGCTGGTGCTCGCTCGGCGATCATCTGCAAATGCAGTTCACGGGCGAGGCGGCGAGCGATATCTCGATGGCGTCGGGCACCGGAATGCTCGACCTGCGGGAGGGAAACTGGGATGCCGAGCTTGCGGGTTTTCTTAAGCTGAAGTCGGCGATGCTGCCGCCGATCGCTGCCGATGGAGCGGCCTTTCCGCTCTTGGCAAAGTGGCGCATGCGTTGGCCGCGGCTTGCCGGTGCGCTCTGGTCGCCGGCGGTCGCGGACGGCGTTGCGAACAGCATCGGCTCGGGCTCGGCGGTGCCGGGGCGGGCGGCATTGATGCTCGGGACAAGCGGTGCGGTTAGGATCGTTTTGGACGAGCCGCCGGCAAGGATACCCGAGGGGCTTTGGTGCTACCGCGTTGACGCGAGGCGTTTCATAATCGGCGGAGCCATCTCAGACGGCGGCGGACTTTACGACCGGCTGAAGCAGTTGCTGCGGATCGACATCTCCGACGCGGCGATCGGCAAGGAAATGGCCCGCCGCGGTGCGGACGCCCACGGGCTGACATTTATGCCGTTCCTCGCCGGCGAACGGAGCACGGGCTACGACGAGTTTCGCACGGGCGAAGTACGCGGGCTGACGATGGCGACGGACGCGATCGACATTCTGCAGGCGGCGATGGAATCGGTCGTGTACCGGCTGGCGGAGATCCTCGGCCGCATCGAGAGCGTTTGCCCGGTCCGCGAGGTCATCGCTTCGGGCGGAGCGATCACGGCCTCGCCGGTTTGGCCGCAGATGATCGCCGACGTCCTCGGCCGCGATATCGAGGTAAATTCCGAGCCCGAAGCCTCATTGCGCGGAGCGGTTTTGCTTGCACTTGAGAAGACTGGCAAAATAGAGTTTTCCGAAGCAAAAGCAGCAGCGACGAAAAGGACTATTTCGTTTCATCCGAAATGCCACGACATCTACCAAAAGGCAAGAGAGCGGCATCTTCGGCAATACGAGCCGGCCAATAAAAGCAAAACTACATGACAACCGCGACCAAACCGACCAAGAAAACCGACATCGACACACTTTGCATTAACACCATCCGGACGCTTTCGCTGGATGCGATCCAGAAGGCGAACTCGGGGCATCCGGGGTTGCCGCTCGGGATGGCACCGGCAGCGTATGTGCTCTGGACCAAGTTTCTGCGGCACAATCCGAAGGACCCGAAGTGGTATGGCCGCGACCGCTTTCTGCTCTCGGCGGGGCATGGTTCGATGCTGATCTACTCGCTGCTGCACCTGACGGGCTACGACCTCGGGCTCGACGAGATAAAGAATTTTCGCCAGCTCCATTCGCGGACGCCGGGCCACCCGGAGAATATTTTGACGCCCGGAGTCGAGATAACGACCGGCCCGCTCGGGCAGGGTTTTGCGAATGGCGTCGGGATGGCGATGGCACAGGCGCATCTGGCGTCGCGGTTTAATAAGCCCGGCCATCGGGTCATTGATGGTTTTATTTACGGCATTGTTTCGGACGGCGACCTGATGGAAGGCGTGAGCTACGAGGCGGCCTCGATGGCCGGTCATTTGCAGCTCGGCAGCCTGATCTATCTTTACGACGATAACCGGATTACGATCGATGGTTCGACCGATCTGGCTTTTTCAGAAGATGTGACGAAGCGGTTCGAGAGCTGTGGTTGGGCGGTTTCATCGGTCGAGGACGGCAACGACCTCAAGGCGATCGAGGCGGCGATAAAGGCGGCGCAAAAGATAAAGGACCGGCCGAAGTTGATCCGCGTAAAGACCATCATCGGTTTCGGGATGCCGAAGCAGGGCACCTCAAAGGCCCACTCCGACGCACCGGGCACCGACGCCGTAAAGGAGACGAAGCGGAATCTCGGCTGGCCGGAGAACAAGACGTTTTTTATCCCGAAGGAAGCCTTGTCGCATTTCCGCTCGGCGGTGAAGGCGGGCGCAAAGCTCGAAAAGGATTGGGAAGCGGGCATCAAGAAATACGCGAAAGCATTTCCGGAACTCGGGAAGCAGCTAGCGACCATTCGCAAGGGCAACCTGCCCGAGGGTTGGGAAGTGGCCTTGCCGACATTTGACGGCACCGACGCCAAGGCGACGCGGGCTTATAGCGGCGAGGTGATCAATGCCATTTCAGACACCGTGCCTGCACTGATCGGCGGCTCGGCGGACCTTTCGCCTTCGAACAACACGGTCATCAAGGATTCGAAAGATTTTCAGGCCGGGAGCTACCAGAACCGCAACATCCATTACGGCGTCCGTGAGCACGCGATGGGTTCGGCGATGAACGGCATGGCGCTGTTCGGCAGCGTGATACCGTTTGGCGGAACATTTCAGACGTTTTCGGATTACATGCGGCCGGCGATCCGCCTGGCTGCACTCTCGCACCTTCAGGTGATTTACGTTTTTACGCACGACTCGATCGGGCTCGGCGAGGACGGCCCGACGCACCAATCGGTCGAGCATCTGGCGGCACTGCGGGCGATCCCGAACCTTGTTGTGATCCGCCCCTGCGACGCACACGAAACTCGCGAGGCCTGGCGTGCGGCTCTGAAACGCGAGAACGGCCCGACCGCTTTTGCCTTTTCACGGCAGAAGGTTGCACTCATCGACCGCAAGAAATTTGCCAAGGCCGATGGCCTGCACAAGGGCGGCTACATCCTTGCCGAGGCCGCGGACAAGGCCGGCAAAAAGGCCGAGCCGAAGCTCATCCTAATCGCGACCGGTTCCGAGGTCGGTCTGGCGATAGAAGCCCGCGAAAAGTTGAACGCCGCCGGCACGCCGACTCGGGTCGTTTCAATGCCCTGTTGGGAATTTTTTGACGAGCAAACGGCGAAATATAAAGAGACGGTTTTGCCCGCAAAGGTCACGGCCCGGCTCGCCATCGAGGCCGGCGTCTCGCAAGGCTGGCACGAATACACCGGCGACCACGGTGATACGCTCACGGTCGACAAATTCGGCGCATCAGCCCCGGCCGAAGACGTCTTCCGCGACTACGGCTTCACGGTCGAGAACGTGATAAAGATGGCGAAAAAGCTTGTTTAGGCATTGGCTAATCGCGTGATCGAGCTGAAGTAAACGCTCAGGATTTTTCTGTGCGAAATTGAACGCCCGCGTTATAATCAGAGAGCTATGACTGTACAGACCGTTCCACCTGTGAATGAAATGACGACCGCTCAGCTAGATGAGTTGATCGAGGCATTACAGGAGGCGAGATCTATTCGCAGCGAACGCGAGGAACCACCCGCCTGGCATGGCGAGATATTGCGCCAACGCGAAGAGGCGATAAAGAACGGCACAGATCGATTTCTTACACTCGATGAGGTCGAAGCGCGACTTCGTGAAAGAGTTCGATGAGGACCATAGAATTTACCGAGGCCGCCTACCACGACATCGACAACGGCTATTGGTTCTACGAAAAACACCGGGAAGGCCTCGGGTCGTATTTCGAATTGTCGATAATGGCGGACATTCGAGCTCTGCACATTCACGCGGGCGTTCATCAGATCTATTTCGAAAAGTATTACAGAAAGGTCGCGAGACGTTTTCCTTGGTCCATCTACTATCGGATCGATGAAGATGTTATTCGCATTTTCGCTGTTATCGACGATCGTCGCGATCCGAGTTGGATATCTGAGCACTTGAACTAGGATCGGCAGACGTGTGATGTGGATGGTTAAATTTTCGTTTGAACGATGCGAAATCTAAAGAGCGTTTCGAAATACCTCGGCGTTTTGACGGCAACGTTGCTCTGCACAACTTTTGCTGTTGTTTCCCAGGCTCAGAGTTCGGGCGGAACGGCATCGCCGACGCCTACGCCTGCGCGGCTTCCGAGCCTGAGTCCTGAGGAATTTGTCCGTCGCGGCAATGAGCTGTATGCGAAAAAGGAGTACCAGCTGGCATACAACAACTACGCCGGGTGCTTTCGCATCGATCCAAAGGCCGCACATTGCGCCTTTAATATGGGCCTCGCACGTCGCGGACAAGGCCGTTTTGCTGATGCAATTCGGCATTACGATGAGGCGATACGCCTGCGGCCCGATTGGTCCGAGCCCTATCGCGAACGCGGGATCGCATATAGCAAAGCGCTCAATTGGGCGAAATGCATTGAGGACATCTCAGTCGCGATCACGAGAGGTGACAAGACCGAATCTGCATTCACCGGCCGTGCCGAATGCCATCGCTGGCTCGGCCGACACAAAGAAGCGGTCGACGATCTGACGGCCGCGATCGCCGTCACGCCGCGTGTGACGAGCCTAAATGCGCGTGCGGCGTCGCTCGCTGTTCTGGGCCGGAATGCAGAGGCATTCGACGATCTCGACCGGACAAAAGACATTGCGGCGACAGGCTTCGAGCAGCACAGGCTTCGCGGCGAGGTGGCATTGAAGATAGGCAAATACGACGATGCGGTCGCGGCGTTTGACCGTGCGATCGAAACGGCGCCGCCGCTCCGTCGGGGACAGCCGAAGGGTGCATCCGCCTTGCCCGATCTCTATTTCAAGAAAGGCCAGGCACTCGGCAGGAGCGGCCGAGCCGCGATGGCCTTTGACGCATATACGGCGTCGCTCTCGCATCTCGACTCGGCAGAGGTGCAGAGCGCACGCAACTCGATTTACGCACTTCTAACGCCGACCGAGAAAGCAGCGGCTGATGTGAAACTCGGTCGAACACCAAAGCCAATTCCGCGTTCGACGCCGGCCCGCACAATCGCTCGTACAACGCCGCCGGTCACCAAGCCGACGCCGCAAGCTGCCGCCGTTGCGACGCATCCTTACGAGGCCCAACAGAAGGCTGAGGATGCGGCCAAGCTCGGCGATCACAAAGCCGTTATTGCTCACGCAACGCGGGGGCTCGAGCTCATCCCGGTACAGGCAAATGGCTTGCCCCAGGACGGGAATCTACACTTGGCGTATATTCGACTCAGGCAAATGCGGGCTGCTGCATATGCTGCCACAAAGGACTTTACGGCATCGGATGCGGACTACGCGCGCGGCGTAAGAGCCTCGGTAGACGGAACCTTGCGGCATTTGGACGATTCGAACGCGGTCTTTGAAAAGAATCCGAAGGGACTCGGTATCGCCGCTATGGTGATGTCCGATTTCGAGTTAAATAAGGCCCTTGGAGTCTGCCGGAAAGGTGTCGCGGTGGCCGACGAATGGCGTATTTCGGCGAACGCAACCAGGCCGAAAGACCGCGTCGGTATAAAGGCGGGGATCGATCTTATGACCGTCCGCGAGATATGCATCAAGGTTCATACGTCGCGTGCGAACAACCTCGCCAGCACACAAGCTTTCAAATCCGCAAAGCAGAAACGAGATGACCTTACGGAAGCGGTGAAGATACTAACCAACGCGATCGAATTTGCCAACTTTTACCCCATCCTCTATACCGAGAGGGCGAAGATGTACCGTCTGCTCGGAGAGACTAAGCTTGCCGCCGCGGATGAACAAAAGGTCCGCGAACTCGAGGCGGCTAAGAACCGGCCGAACTAAACGCAAGCAACTCGAGCGTTTTCTCATCCGGCTCGCCGTCAAAGAAGGCATCAAGGACCTGTACGAAGACAGAGCCCAGTTCGGCGACCTGGGCAAAGAGCGTCATCGAGGAACGAAGTTTGAGTGTGTCAATGCTGCCGAAGATCTCCTTTGCCGTTTTGTCGCGGTGAGCGAGGCAGGCCGCGGAGATCTCGCGAAGCCGCGGGCCGAGCACCCAGTGGGTAAGGTACTCGCGGGCTTCGTCAAGCGAAACGATGCCGTAAAGATCTGCCTCGTAGCTCGACCCAAGGCCCTTCACCTGAGGAAAGATGTACCACATCCAGTGCGTTATTTTTCGCTCGTTATTCACCTCACCAAGAGCCTTTTCGTAGCTGCCGCGTTGGGCCACGACGAAGCGTTGAAGGTTATACGGGTCATCGGCGTTCTCATTCTCCTCGGTCATTCTCAATTCCTCCTATTTCGCGGAAACCATCCGTAGCGATCGCCGCAGGCCGGAGATCAGGTCCGAGCCCCGCGTGCCGCCGACGTCGGTGTTCAGCACAAAGAGCGAGGCGGTTTTTGCGGCAGGGTTGAATTCAATGTAGCTGAGGAAGCCGTTCTGGTCGCCGCCGTGGCCGATCAGCTTTTGGCCATTTCGCTGGTCGATAAAGAAGATGAGGCCGATGTCGGTGGTGAAGCCGGAGTTGCCGTTGGCGTCGGTCTCGGCTTTGAGCGCGGGCTGCCACATTTCTTCGAGCGATGAGCGTTTGAGGACGGTGTCGTAAGGCGTGCGGCCGCTGACTAACTGGCCGCCCGCTGCTCCCACCACCCCGTCCGCCGAAGCGGCGTCCACCCCTCCTCGGGCAGGAGGGGAGCCAACCAAGAAATTCAAATATTTCACCATGTCGGCGACCGGGGCGTTGAGCCCGCTGTTTGAGACGGTGATGCCGGTGTCGGCGTCGAAGCGGCCTTCGGTCCGATTGCCGTCGCGGATGAAATAACTGTGCGAGCGGTGCGGGAGGAGATGCGGCGGCGTGGTGTCGAAATAGCTGCGGTGCATCCCGAGCGGCCGCAGGATGTTCTTGTCGATGTAGGCTTCGTAGGGCTCGCCGGAGACCTCCTCGATGATGCGGCCGAGATAGATGATGCCGGGGTTCGAGTAGCTGAATTTGGTGCCGGGTTTGAAGAGCACCTCGGTGAAGGGAAACATCGCGACAAGTTGCGACCACTCGGTCGGCTCAAAGGGCTCCCATGGTTTGTTATTTCGCCAGGGCCACGTGCCGCCGCGGAAGCCGCCGGAATGCGTCAGCAGATGGCGGATGGTTATCTCGTCCATCGAGCCGAAGGGGTTGTGTATCTTGCGAAGCTCGGGCAGGTATTTCGTTACGGGGTCATCGATCTTGAGCAGGCCGCGATCGCGGAGCTGCATTATCGCAATGCCGGTGAAGGGCTTTGTGTTCGAGGCCCAATGGTAGATGGTCTCGGCATTCGCGGGCTGCTTCTTTTCGATGTGTGCGAGGCCGTAGTGCTCCTCGGCGATAGGCTTGCCCTCGCGGATCACGACAAGGCTGCTGCCCGCGACGCCGGCCTTTTCGAGTTCGCTGCGAAAGCCCTGCCGGAGCTTTTCTACGGTATCTGTTTGAGCGTGTCCGAGCGTCATTGTAATCAAGATAAAAATTGCGAGCGTGATCGATCTCATTTTGTTTCTTCAGTGTTGGCTTACTTATGCTTGATGTCCACGACGAAGCGGGACGGCTTTTCGAGCTCGAGGACGCGATAGCTGTTCGGCGAGCCGACGCCGGCGACCCACTCGACCTGGCCCTCGAAGTCGCAAGTTGATTTCAGCTCAAGCAAGTTCGGCAGCTTCGGCGCAAGCTCGCGAGAGCCGATCGTCGGCTTGCCTTCATCGGTGTGGGCACGGGCGGGTTCAAAGCGGACCTGAAGCCAGCCGTCGCCCGAGAGCGGGACGACATTGCCCGAGCCACAGGCGCGTACGGGTTTATCAATATACTCGACGTGATAGCCCGGAACCTCATCGCCGGCAAATTCGAAGACGATGCGGTCAAAGCCCTCGTGGCGGCCGGTTCGGATGGCCCTGAGCACGGCGGCATCTTTGACCGTCTTCTTTTTATCAATGATGCCCGTGGTGCCCTCAAAGTCGTCCTTCTGCACCGGGGCTTCGTCCTTCGGCGTCGGGCTTTGCTCGGCGACGGTGCCCGCCTCTTCGGTGCGGCCGGAAGTTGCGGTTGCCGGTGCGGGGCGGTCGTTCGTCGCATTGCCTGCACTCGGAGGCGAAGAGCATGCAGCGGTGATCAGGATCAGCGGAATCAAAAATCTCATGCCGAGGATTTTATCCGATAATGTTTGTGAATAGTGAATAGTGAATAGTGGATTGTTAATAGTGGACAGCGGATAGTGGACAGTGGACAGTGAGGAATGCGATCAGGCAGTTGATCAGAAATTTGCGGCTTTGCTTCTTTGCGACTTTGCGTTGAAAACTCTTTTTCATTGTGAAGCGTTGATCGGCATAGATTCACGCTCGGGTTTCGGCTGTTATACAATTGTAAAGAATGAGTACGTACGAAAGCTTATCTGAAACGCAGAAGTTTGCCTGCCGGGTTATCGCGGACCATGCCCGCTCGACGGCGTTTTCCATTGCGGACGGCATCTTGCCCGGGAACGAGGGCCGCAACTACGTCCTCCGCAAGATAATGCGGCGGGCGATCTACCACGGCCGCGAGCACCTCGGCTATACCGACCCGTTTTTCTACAAGGTATGTGACTTTGTCGTCGATGAGATGCACGCCGCGTTTCCCGAACTCGGCGTCCAGCGGGATTTCATTGGGAAGATGGTCCGGCTTGAGGAAGAGCGGTTCGGCAACACGATGACCGTGGGCTTGGGCAGGCTCGGTGAGCTTGCGATCACGCCGGAAACCGAGCCGAACGACGAATTGTTTCTCGCCATCGCGAAGCTATACGACACCTACGGTACGCCGCGTGACCTGATCCGCGTTTTCCTTGAGGAAAAGGGGCTTGTCATTGAAGAGGACGAGTACAACGAGCGGTTCGACGCGGCTTTGCAGGAACTGCAGAAGCAGACCGGCATCGGACAAACGCAGCGGAAGAGCGAGATCTCGCCGATCTATGCTGAGATGCTCGAGCGGGTCGGGGCGAATAAGTTTCATGGCTATGAAGTGACGCGGCTAGAGGAGGCTCGTGTCGTCGGGATTCTCGATGGTGACAGGCAGGTCGATGTTCTGAACGAAGGCGAGCAGGGCAGCGTTATTCTCGATCAGACGCCGTTCTATGCCGAATCGGGCGGGCAGGTCGGAGATACGGGTGTCTTGGTCGGTATGCTGCCGGAGAACCACCCCGTCGGCGAAACGCCGACACCCCTCCTTCGTAAGGAGGGGAGCTTCAGGGCGACGGTTGCCGATACTTATTCGCCGGTTGCAGGGTTGATCATTCACAAGGTCAGGGTCGATCAAGGTTCGATCAGGGCAGGCGACACGGTGATGGCGATCGTCGATGAAGGAAAGCGCGATGCGACGCGGCGGAACCATACGGCGACGCACCTTCTCCACGCAGCATTAAAAGAGGTGCTCGGCACGCATGTGAAGCAGGCGGGCTCGGTAGTTGCGCCAAATTATCTGCGGTTCGATTTTACGCATTATCAGCCGATGACCGCGGCGGAGATCTGCGAGGTTGAGGACCTTGTCAATCGCTATGTTCTGCAGAATGAGACGGTTGCGACGAACATGATGTCGATCGAGGACGCGATGCGCTCCGGGGCGGTAGCGATGTTTGGCGAGAAATACGGCTCGGAGGTCCGCGTTCTAAGCGTCGGCGACGGCAAGTTCTCTATGGAGCTGTGCGGCGGGACGCACGTCCGGGCGACCGGCGATATCGGCAGCTTTAAGATCACGTCCGATGAGGCGATCGCCTCGGGCGTTCGGCGCATCAGGGCGATAACCGGCTTTGATGCCTTTGAGCGTTTCCGCGAGGACGAGGTGCTGATCGACCGCTCGCTCGAAGCACTCAAGACGCAGCGTGACAATCTGCCGGCGGCGATCGAGCGGCTGCAGGAAGAGGTCAAGCGGACGCGGAAGGAGATCGAGGAACTGAAGCTCAAGATCGCGACCGGTGCGGCCGGTAATGGCTCGGCGGGCGGAGATGAGGCGCGCGAGATCGGAGGCGTAAAGGTACTCGGAAAGATCGTTGACGGGCTTGATGCAAATGGCCAGCGGCAGCTTTCCGATACGCTCCTTGCGAGGCTCAAATCCGGCGTCGTCGTGCTCGGCCGCAAGGACGAGGGCAAGGCGAGCATCATCGTTCGCGTCTCCGCGGACCTTACAGATAAGGTCAAGGCCGGCAACATCGTCAAAGAGATCGTGCCGCTGCTCGGCGGCCGCGGCGGCGGGCGTCCCGATATGGCCGAAGGCGGCGGGCCCGATGCCGAAAAACTCGGCGAAGCGATCGATGCGGCCTATGCCTCGATCGAGCAGATGTTGGCGTAATTCTTTTCTTTGCAACGTTTGGAGCCACAGCAGCGTCATTTTTATAAACCTGCTTATTTAGTGGCCTTCGTTTTTAAGGAAAGAATTAATGAAAATTATTATTAGAACATTGTTTATTGCGGCGGTCTCGTTCTCGATGATCGGCGGCATTCAAGCGGTTACATACTCACCCTCGATCGATGCCGGTTTGGCATTCGCGGCAACCGATAAATTTGTCGGCACCTATCGCCGGGAGTTCACCGGCCCGTCCGGGCTCTCGTCAGAAATGCTCGATCTGAGAGAGGACCTTTCGGCGACCTTTACCGGTAGCTATCAAAATCGCGGAAGCATTACTTTGGTTGGCAGTTGGACGCGAGCACGCGGACGAGTCATCGTTTCCTTCCCGCCGGCTGACCAACGCGGAGACGCGACCGTGATGGAATTTACGCGCTCAGGAGGCTTTCTATTTTTCAGCTCGGGCAACGATCTCAAGCTCACCTCTGTCACTCCATCCAACCTAGTGGAGACGGGAAGTGTTTACGAGCGCATCCGCCGGCCATAAAACCTATCCCGCAAATTAACAAACGTTAAATTTCCCGTCCGAGGCAACTTTTTGCCGCATACGAACGTTTAAAGACTGTAGCGAAGTTCTTTGATCGCCGCGCCTCACCGCTAGCTGTCATAAATGCGTGAAGCGCGGTGTTTTTGTCTCTAGGGAGAAGTGTCGGAGAGTGAACGATGTATGCGGGAACACAGATCGGGCGTTATGAGATCCGTTCCAAGATCGGCGAGGGTGGAATGGGCGAGGTCTATTCGGCGCTCGACCACGAGCTTGACCGCAACGTTGCGATCAAGCTGCTACCCTTTGAATTCACAGTGGACGAAGACCGCCGCAACCGCTTCCGCCAGGAAGCCCGGGTCGTCTCCGCCCTCAATCATCCGAACATAATCACCATCTTTGAGATCGGCGAGGACGAGCACGGTAGCTATCTGGCGACGGAACTCGTCGAGGGCAAAACGCTTCGTGAAGTTCTCAAGACCGAATCGCTGACGCTCGTGCGAATGCTCAAGATCATCGAGCAAACGGCCAATGCTCTGGTTGCCGCACATCAGGCGCACATTATCCACCGCGACATCAAGCCGGAGAACATAATGGTCCGGCAGGATTCGATCGTAAAGGTGCTCGACTTTGGGCTCGCGAAATCAAAATACGCTCTCGGCGAGGGCGCCGACGCGAACAAGACGCTTCCGGGAACCGTGATGGGAAGCGCCCGTTATATGTCGCCCGAGCAGGCCCGCGGCCACGAGGTCGATGAGCGGACGGACATCTGGAGCCTCGGCGTCGTGCTTTACGAGATGCTGATGGGCACGGCCCCGTTCGATGGCGAAACGACCGCTGACACCATCGCGGCGGTGGTTTACAAAGAGCCGGTGCCGCTTTCGGACCACCTGCCGAACATACCGCCGGAACTGACCCGGATCGTCCGTAAGGCGTTGCAGAAAGACCGCGAGGAACGCTACCAGAGCGTTAAGGACTTTGCGCTCGACGTCCGCGAATTGCTTCACGATATTGAGCACACGAACAGCGGCCGGCGGAGCGGACACACGACATCTTCGCCCGATTTTAATGAGAACCCGACGATGCTCCACCGGACGGTGAGCGGCAATCACCCGACCGGGAACGCGACCGTATTAACAAGCGTGCCCTCGCATGGCGGCGGTCCGCAGCGTAGCTTTTCGCTCAAGCGGACTGCGGGCGTTGCGGCTGCACTTTCGCTGCTGGCCCTAATTGCGGCCGGGTTCTATTCATATCTCGGCAACGAAGAGCGGCAGGCGGAAACGGCGTTCATCAAGCCGCAGATCTCGCGGATCAATACGGACGGCCGCGTCGCGCTTCCGGCGATCTCGCCCGACGGGAAATATATTGCTTACGTTAGCGGCGAGATCGGCAACCGCAGCCTGGTAGTAAGGCAGGTCGCGACCGACAGCACGATAACGCTTGTCCCGGCAACGAACCTGGTTGTGAAATCGATCTCGTTCTCGCCAAGCGGCGACCACGTTTACTTTACGCAGACGAGCAGCGACTTCAGCATCAGCACGCTCTATCAGGTGCCGACGCTCGGCGGCACACCCAAGCGGCCGGTGGAGGACGTTGATAGCCCCGTCGCCTTCACACCGGACGGCAAGCGTTTCGCCTTTATCCGGCATATCCCGAAGACGAACGGCGACACGATATTTATTGCTAATGCAGAGACGCTTGAGCTTGAGGAGTTTCTTTCGACCTCGGCGACCGACTATAACATGTTCGTTTTCCGGCTGGCCTTTTCGCCCGACGGCAAAAAGCTTCTTGCGGGCGGCGGCATTCGGCAGAGCGGCTTTCTGATGAAAACTGACGTGCTTGAGATAGACGTTGCGACAAAGGCGACCCGCAAGCTCAATCAACGCGAGTTTCAGCTGGTGACGAATTTCGGCTGGTTGGGCGATGGCTCCTGCTACGTTTTCACCGGCCGCCAGACCCAGAACGACCCGGTGCAGATCTGGCTTGCTTCGTATCCTGAGGGCGAACTGCACCAGGTGACGAATGACCTGAATGATTACGCCGATCTCGGCATTTCAGGCGACGGCCGGACGATGGTGACCATCAAGGGCGATGCGACGGGCTCGCTCTGGAGAATTCCTGCAGCCGCTAATGCGCCGGCTCAGATCACCTCCGATGGACGCGCCGTTGAGGGCAAGGCCGGCGTGCTCGCGACCCGCGACGGCAAGATAATTTACACCCGCAACGAGGGCAAAACGGCCCAGCTCTGGCAAGCGGATGCCGACGGAAAGAACGCGGCCGTGCTTTTTGCAGATACCGGCTTCGCGGTCGATCCTGCACTTTCGCCCGACGGCCGGACGATCGTGTTCAATCTGCAGAAGGACAGGCGTTCGCGCATCTGGCGGATGAACGCCGATGGCTCGGGTGCGGCACAGTTGACGGCGGATGAGGCGAACACGCTCGACCTGATGCCGCAGGTTACGGCCGATGGGCGAAGCGTCATTTTTCAACGGCAGGCGGAGGGCGAGGAGCGTTTCAAGCTGATGCGGGTGCCGATCGAGGGCGGAGCCTCGGAGCTTTTTTACGAGCATGAGTCGCGAGGCGTTTTCCATCCGCGGATGTCGCCGGACGGCAAGCGGATGGCGTTCGTAACTTACGACCTTGCGAACTTTGAAAAGCGGTTGCACATTGCCGCGATCGAGGACGGAAAGCTGAAAGCGATCGAGCGGGACATCGAGTATAACCTGATCAACAACTATGTCTGGTCGCCGGACGGTAAGGAGCTAACGGTGCTGACAAACCGCGGCGGAGCGATGAACCTTTGGCGGCAGCCGATCGATGGCTCGCCGGCGACGCCGATCACAGATTTCAGCTCCGGGCTGATCTTCAATTTCAGTTGGTCGGCGGACGGCCGCGAGCTGCTCGTCGCACGCGGGAGCATTAATAACGACCTGATCCTCATCAAAGACGGCCTGCGTGAAGCTGCCGAGGTCTCGGAACGACGGGTCCGCGGCGGGAAACGTGAGCGATCTTAATCGGCTATCTCGGCAACTCTTGCAAGAAGCCGCTCGACCTCTTCCTCGGTCGTATAAAGGCTGATGCCGGCACGGACCAGGCCTTGTTCGCTAACGCCGTAACGCTCGACGACCGTCGATGCGTAGAAATCTCCGTGTGAAATAAAAATGCCCGAGTCGATCAGCCGCCGGCTGACTTCGCTTGAAGGTTTATCGCCGACCGTGAATGAGACGAGCGACGTCCGCTCCGCCTCCGGGCCGGGGCCGTAAACGCGGACGCCATTGATCGAGGCAAGGCCGTGCCAGAGCCGCTTCGTCAAGGCTTCGTCTTTGGCGTGCATTTTATCGAATGCATCGGCAAGGCGTTCCCGCCGCGTCGCCCCACCGCCGAGCGAGGCGATAAAATCGACCGCCGCTCCGGCACCGACTATCGATTCGTGGCTCTGCGTTCCGGTCTCGGCACGGTCGGGCGAGTTGTTTGGCGAAGGTGCGAGTTTGGGGAAATCGGTGTGCTCGAGAAGCTCACGCCGGCCGAAGAGAATGCCGATGTGCGGGCCGTAAAACTTATAGGCCGAGCAGGCAAGGAAATCGCAGCCGATTGCCCTGACGTCGATCAATTTATGCGGAGCGAAGTGAACAGCATCAACGAAGCTCAGGGCTCCCGCCTCGCGTGCGATCCGGCAGACGGCGGCGACGTCCGTAATAGTGCCGATGGCGTTCGAAGCGGCGCCGATGGCGACGAGACGTGTTCTTTCATTGAGCAGGGCCGGAAGTTCATCGAGGAGCAGCGTGCCGCTCTCGATATCCATCGGCAACACACGGACGACCATGCCGCGGTCCTTTTCGAGCGAACGCCAGGTATCGACATTCGCGTGGTGGTCGAGTTCGGTAACGACGAGTTCATCGCCCGCCTGCCAGCCGCGGCCGAGAGCACGGGCGAGGTGAAACGTTAGGGTCGTCATATTTTGGCCAAAGACGACCTCATCCGGTGACGAATTGAAGAAGTCGGCAAACGCCGCACGCGAAGCGGCGATCATCGCATCGGTCTCGTCGCTGGTCGGAAAGCCCCAATGCGTGTTGGCATTGTGGTTGTAGAGGTAATCGCTCATCGCCTCGACGACCGGCCGCGGGATCTGTGTGCCGCCGGGCCCGTCGTAATAGGCGACGGCGTGGCCGTTGTGTGTACGGGCGAGTGCGGGAAACTGACTGCGGATCGCATCAAGCGAAAATGTTGTTTCGGTTGCTGTGGTGCTCATTGTTTTGATCGGTTCGGGTGCAGGTTCTCGATGGAAACACTTTAACCGAAGGCCCGCTTTGCACCAACCGCCGAAGCAAAAGTGGCTTACAATTCGGGCCGCTATTGGGATATGCTAAGCGAATATGGCAAAGGCTGAGGCACAGGAAGCTGCGGCAGGAGAGATCATTTCGAGTGATCCGGCAACGGGCCGCGAGGTCGGGCGGGTTCGCAAACAGACGCCCGACGAGGTTCGCCAGGCGGTAGAGCGTTCGCGGCAGGTTTTCCACATGTGGAAAACTACGAGCTTTGCCGAGCGGCGGCGGCTCGTGATGCGGGCCCGCGAGGTGATTCTCGATGAAATGGAATCGATCGCCGAGCTGATCTCGGCCGAATCGGGCAAGCCGAAGGGCGAGGCGATCGCGTTTGAGATCGCGCCGGTGCTTGACCTGATGCAGTGGATCGCGCGAAGTGCGGAAAAGATGCTCCGGCCGCGGCGGGTCGGCATCGGGCTTTTCGGTTTGCTCGGGCGTTCGTCGCGGGTCGTCTATCATCCGCTCGGTGTTGTCGCAATCATTCCGGCATGGAACTATCCTTTTTCGATCCCGCTCGGCGAGGCTGTGATGTCGCTTATGGCCGGCAACACGGTCGTGATAAAGCCCTCGGAGCTGACGCCGCTGACCGGCGTAAAGATCGGTGAGATATTTGAGCGGGCCGGCTTTCCGAATGATGCCGTTCAGGTCGTAAGCGGTGCGGGCGAAACGGGTGCCGCACTCGTCGAAGCGGCCCCCGACAAGATCGCCTTTACAGGCTCGGTTGCGACCGGGCGAAAGATCGCCGAGGCGGCGGCAAAGAATTTGACCTCGGTGGTGCTCGAACTCGGCGGAAAGGACCCGATGATCGTCCTCGCCGATGCCGACCTTGAGGCCGCGGCCAACGCGGCCGTTTGGGGAGCCTTCAGCAACGCCGGTCAAAACTGCGCCTCGGTCGAGCGGCTATATGTTCACGAAAGCATCGCCGAGGACCTGACCCGTCGGATCGTCGAGAAGACCGGGAAGCTTAAGATCGGACCGGGCAGCGACCCGGATGTCTCGGTCGGGCCGATGTCGTCCGAGCGGCAGATCCGGATAGTCGAGCGCCACGTTGATGACTTTCGCGAAGCGGGAGCGGAGATACTCACGGGCGGGGAAAGGAGAGCGGACACTCTTGTCCGCATGAGCGTCGCTTCGACGCGAACAAGCGCTAATTGCGAAGAAGCCTCTGTGGGCACGGATGATCTCGCCGGAGGAACCGGCGATGCGGACAGGAGTGTCCGCGCTCCGCTCATCTTTGAGCCGACGGTGATCGCGGGAGCGACGAACGACATGCGGCCGATGCGGGAAGAGACCTTTGGGCCGACGCTGCCGATCTGCACTTTCGTGACCGAAGAAGAAGCTATCGCCCTTGCCAACGATACGGAGTTTGGCCTGACGGCGAGCGTCTGGACACGCGACATCGCCCGCGGCCGCCGCATCGCCGAACGTATTGAGGCCGGCACCGTCTGCATCAACGAACACCTTTACACCCACGGCATCGGCCAGACGCCGTGGGGCGGGTTTAAAAACTCCGGCCGCGGGCGGACGCATGGACTTGAAGGCCTGCTCGAGCTTGTTCAGCCGCAGCACATCCACACCAACCGCATCACGCTCCTGCCCGACGCCTGGTGGATGCCCTACTCGCCAACGGCACTTGAGACCTTCCGCGGCTTTGCAACCAAATTTGCCACAGGCTCAATGCTCAAGACCGCGACGCTCCTGCCGCAGCTGTGGAAACGGATCAAGGAGCTTCGCCGAGGTTAGCCGACCGGTTATTTTGCGACCGATACGCGCAGATACGTTGCCGGGATGACGGTCTTGCCGGAGCCGTTGCCGCGGTTCTCTTTCTCGAAGAGTTCGGTGAGTTCGGCGGCCAGGTCTTCTTCCTTGCCGTTTGCGGCAGCGGCCTCGAAGGCGTTCATCGTCGGGCCGTAGTAGCGGCGGAAGGTATCGACAAATCCGGCCGGCGTGCCGTCGAAACGAAATGTGAACGTGTCCCGCTCGAACGAAATGTTCTCTTTGGCAGCACCGGCGGCGGTGAAGCGTTCGACGACGTTTTCCTCGACGCCCCAGGTCATCGGCGAGATAAAGCCCTCAGGCGGCGCCGGGGAATAGGCCGAAGAGATACGGAGTATCTGTGCGACCAGCGTCGGGTCGTTGGGGATCCAGTTGCCCATAAAGACGCGGCCGCCGGGCCGTGCGGCTCGGTACATTTCTTTCGCGACGTCGCCGGGCCGCGGTGCGAACATCGCGCCGAAGACGCTCATAACGAGGTCAAAGCTGCCGTCGGCGACCTCGCCAAGCGTGGATACGTCGCCCTCCTGAAACCGGATGTTCGCGAGGCCTGCTTCTTCTGCCCGGCGGTTGCCGGCGGCGACGAGGTAGCTTGCGATATCGACGCCGAGTACATCGGCACCGCGTTTGGCGGCGGGGATGGCGGTATTTCCATCGCCGCAGCCGAGGTCGAGGACCTTCATTCCGTTGCCGATGCCGAGGCTTTCGACCAGGGCGTCGCCGCTCTCGCGCATGCTGGCGGCGATGCGTGTGAAATCACCTTTCTCCCAAAGTGCTTTGTTTGCGTTCATTCTTGTTTCTCCATCAGCCGGGTCATCGTGCTTGATCCCGATGCCTCGAAAGACGCTTTCTATTACCTAAAGCGGACACGCGGCGAGCGTAGTATAATGAATTTTTCGAGTAATGGGAGATAAATTATGGAAACAATAAAGATACTCGGAATTGCAGGCAGCATTAGGAAGGCCTCGCTCAACCGTGCGGCGCTTCGGGCGGCGGCTGAGCTTGTGCCGGAGGGTGCAGAGCTTTCGACGTTCGAGATAGACGAAATACCGCCTTTCAACCAAGATAAAGAGGCCGACCCGCCGCCGGTTGTCACTGCCTTTAAGGCGGCGATCCGCGATGCGGACGCGATACTTTTCGTCTCGCCGGAGTATAACTACTCGATCCCCGGCGTGCTCAAGAATGCCATTGACTGGGCGTCGCGGCCCTATGGCGACAGTGCCTGGGAGGGCAAGCCGGCGGCGATAATGGGCGTTTCAGGCGGTGCGATCGGGACGGCAAGAATGCAGTATGACCTGCGTAAAGTGATGGTATTCCTGAATATGTTTCCGATCAACCGGCCGGAGGTGATGATCGGGAACAGCGGCGAGCGGTTTGACGACGAGGGCAATCTGACCGATGATGCAACGCGGAAGATAATGGCGAAGCAGCTTGCTGCACTCGTCGAGTGGACACGCAAGCTGAAGAAATAGATGGGAAAAAGATCGGCGATAGTTAAAGAGATCACGGAGCGGCTCTCGATGCCGCGGGTGCAGATCTCGATAATTCTTGCTCTAACGGCCGGCTCCGCCTTTATGGTTTCGGCCGTTTTATTGCGGCTTGATGTGACCGAGATGGCCCTCCGCTATCCGCTCGCCGTTATTGCCGGATACATCACTTTTCTCGCTCTGCTTCGCATCTGGATCTGGCTCAATACTGAAGAGCCGCTCGGCGACCCGGACTTCGATGGCGGCGGCGACCTGACGCTCGCGGTGATGGACGGGCTCGACGATATCCGTATCGGCGGCTCCGCGAGCTCGGGAACATTTGGCGGCGGCGGTGATTTTGCCGGTGCCGGTGCGGGAGGCGATTGGGGCGATGCGAAGTCCGTTGTTCCGATGCCGGTCGGCTTTTCATCGGGCGGAAGCTCGTCGTCGCTTTCCAGCGGTTCAAGCTCGGGCGGCGGGCTCGGGAGCTTTGACTTTGACCTCGACGATGGCCTAGCGCTTCTGTTGGTCGCGGCCACTCTGATCATCGCGTTTTCGGCGATCATCTACGTTGTCTGGATCGCTCCGATCCTCTTTGCCGAGCTGCTCGTAGATGCGGCCGTTGTCGGCTCGCTCTACAAGCCGGTCAAAAACATCGAGCGTACGCACTGGCTGCTGACGGCGCTAAAGAAGACCGGAATCCCGGCCCTCGTCGTCCTAATACTGTTTGCGATCGCCGGCTTCATAATGCAGGCCGCCGTCCCCGAAGCCGTAACCATCGGACAGTTCCTTAAATCGGTGCTAGGTTAAACGTTCTACGATATCTCGCCGGCGGGTGCGGGTTCGGGGGTTGCTTCGGCAATTTCCGGGCGGTATGTTTTTATCCAGAGAATGTGGATGGTGACGCCGAGGGCGATGGCGGCGAGCAGAAGGCTGACCCAGAGCTTTGCCGAAATGATCCAGATGCTGAATCCCATCGAGGCCCACAATAAGGATAATGTGCTTGCCTTTTGCCGGACGGACATTCCGCCGCCCGATCGGTAGTTGCGGATGTATCCGCCAAGCCAGCGATTATTCAGCAGCCAAGAATGGAAACGCTCGGAGCTTCGCGAATAGCAGTAGGCCGCCATTAGCAGGAAAACGGTCGTCGGCATCAGTGGCAAAAAGATGCCCAGCACCCCAAGGGCGACGAAGAGGGTGCCCGCAAAGATCAGTATTGCCTTTCTGATATCCATCGCTGCTTCCGGAGATTATACCAATTTTAAACGCGAAAAATTAAATCGATATATGCCACAAGACGCAATGACACCGAACTTTTTGCCTCTGAGCCCGCTCGAACTCGGTTCGGCGGAACAGGCCAGCCGGGCCTCGGAGTTCTTTGAACTAATGAACCGGCGGCGGACGGTCCGCGAATACTCCGATCGCGATGTGCCGATCGAGCTGATCGAAAAGGCGGTCGCGACGGCCGGAACTGCGCCTTCGGGGGCGAATATGCAGCCGTGGCGGTTTGTCGTTGTCCGCGATGCGGAGGTGAAAAGGAAGATACGCGAGGCGGCTGAGAAGGAAGAGCACGAAAGCTATAACAGTCGGATGAGCGAGAAATGGCTGCGGCGGCTTGCCCCATTGGGCACGGACGAGCGCAAGCCTTTCCTGGAGATCGCACCTTACCTGATAGTCGTGTTCCGCATCACCTCGGTCGAGGAGAACGGCGAGACGGAGCCCACGTATTACTCGCAGGAATCGGTCGGCATCGCGGTCGGGTTGCTGCTCGCCGCTCTTCACAACATGGGCCTCGCAACGCTGACCCACACGCCGAGCCCGATGAAGTTTTTGCAGGAGATACTCGGCCGCCCTCGCAACGAGGTGCCCTTCGTCCTCGTCCCGGTCGGTTACCCGGCCGAGGATGCCAGTGTTCCTGACATCAAACGAAAGCTTTTAGATGAGATCAGTGAGATCGTCTAGTTTGCGAGTGTAATTGGGAGGAACGACAGTTCACTGCTGATCGTTGAGACAAACTGGATCGGGCGATACTGCGGTCTCTTTGCCGGAAGCACGAGACCTTACGGCCATCGTATCCTAATTTCGAACGGCCTCCGGGCCTATCGGTCTTTCTTGATCGTGTGCGCCAGATGAAGTTCGCGAAGCATCGCCTGTTTTTTTGTTTGATGGGCCTGCATCCGCGTGAGTATATCATCAAGGGATCTAACTGCGTGCAAAACGTGAGGGCCCTTGTTCAACATTACACATTCTGCTCTATGGCCCATTGCCGCATCGGTGATCTCGGCTCGCGATGGCATTCCCTCTTTCGCTAGCGTTTCCAAAACCTGTGTCGCCCATATTACCGGCACATGGGCGGCTTCACATATCCAAAGAATCTGCTCCTGCACCTCAGCCAGCCGTTCGAACCCGCACTCAACCGCAAGATCGCCGCGCGCGATCATCACGCCGCAACAAGGTGATTCCATCGCGGCAAGCAGCATATCGGGGAGATGCTCGAATCCACGCTGGGTTTCGATCTTGAGAATTATCGCCGGATGGCCGGTACCGAGCCAGTCAATTTGACCATGGATCGAATCAACATCTGCGGCTGAATTTGCAAATGAGAGCCCGACCGCATCTGCGTTCTCACAGATAAAGGCAAGATCCTCAATGTCCTTTTCAGTCAAAGCACTGAGCCTTAGAGCACTTTCGGGGAGATTGATCCCCTTGTCGGCTCTCAGTTTTGAACCATCGATCCCGGCATGAACGATCCGAACCATTACTTTGCGATCTTCAATTCGTTCGATCACTCCGCCGATCTTGCCGTCGTCAAACCATATCGATTCGCCGGAGCGGGCATCGTCAAACACCTCCGGTATCGTACAACCGATCGTCGCGGGGGTCAGTATCCTGCCGCCGCTATCCCGTGTAGCCTCGCGCCCGGGTACGATATCGCGCGTGATCACCAGTTCGTCTCCGGTTTTCAGTGTAAGAAAACTCTCACGCGGCGGGATCTCGCCAACTTCGGTTACGTTTTCCGCCGTCTCAACGAAAGGCTTTGAGAAATAGAGCTTCGTTCCGGGAACTAAATACGAGGTATCTCTTGCCTCCGCCCAAAAGCCGTCATCAATTACATCGACCACCGAGAACGATCGCTGAGCGCCGCGCGCATCTGTAAAACGGATCGTCCCGCCGGCCCGCACACTCTTAATCCAGACCGAAGAAACAGGAAGGGTTACGTCGGCAAAACTCGGCGGCAGAACCGGGGCGGATTCGGATGTGACCCAGAGGCGAGCCGGAAGAGTCACTCGTCCAAAAACGTCGCGTTTGGGTTTTACCTTTACCACTTTCGCGCCGGCTGTGAGCGGACCAGTGCGAAGTTTCGGACCGGCCAGATCCATGACCACGCGGCATGATTTGCCTAACGCCACCTCTGCCCGACGCAAATGCTCGATCATCTTCAGCCAAGCGCCGGGATCGTCGTGTGCACAATTTATCCGTGCGCAGTCCATACCCTCCGACAGTAGATCGTGGATCAACGTATAATTCTGGGCAGATTCACTTGGAAGCGTAACCATTATGCGCACCGAACGCCGGGCCTTAGTAGGCCCCAGGAGATCTTCGGCGTGTACGCTAAGCAATTCCTGTCCCTGCGAAAAATCCACCGAATTGCTGTTCTTCGAGTCGTTATCCCACGTTTTGCCCGCAAGTTTGTGTGCTGCCTCAAGTGTTGCGTCAATATTGGCCAGCACGTGTGATTCCGACCGTCCGAGTGATGAGAGGCCAAGTGCCGCCAGCCTTAGCTGCAGCGGGCGAATGTCGCGGCGGCGGAGCGCAAGATAGTGAAGAAGGTTCTTAGAGCTTTCCCGGAAGCTCGGATGGACTCTATCAAGGAGCCCTGCCGACTGGTCGGCTTCGGCGACGATCTCTGAGCGGATCCTCAGAAGTTCATTTAGGACAAGATCGGTCGGGGCGACATCCGGATCTCGGTTCAATTGTGGAATAGCAACGTCCATTTCGTTCACCGCGCATTTCGATACCGGTTTCGCCAGCATCAATTACGCCATAGAAACGAGTAGAAAAAATATGACGGTCGTCACATCCGCCACAATTATTCGATAATTGCCAGCAAATATGGAATACCGCAAATCTGCAGTCCACTGCCTAACACTGATCGGACTCACGATGCTCAGGCGCATCCCTTTGGCCGAAAAGTATCGATATCAAATCGACCGCACGTTCATCGATGTTCCATTGTCCCACCCTTTCGGCTGCCCCGCCTGCGAGGCCCGCGCATCGGACATCACGCGCAAACCGCTCGACGAGATAATGCAGGTCATCTAGCCCATTCTTCGTTGTAGGAACATAAAGGTCGCACCGAAGCATCCGGACGAACATTCTCGCCTTATGCGTTCTGATTCTCGGATCTGACCCGAGCACTGAAATCGCTGATCAGGCGAGCGAGCGAACTCGGGTCTCCTTCGAGCTGGACCATATGCCCGGCCCGCGGCAAGAAGACCGCCTCTGTGCCGTAAGCCTTTGCGGTTGCCCGCACCGATGCCGCAGAGACCATGAAATCGTCCTCGCCGCCGATGACAAGTACAGGGCATTTCACTGCTTGCGGGTCTGGAAGCAAAGTGTTCATCTCGTTTCCGGCACGCCACGATTCCTCGACCACCCCTGCCATGAAGCCACGTATCACGCTTTCCTGAGTATGCTGCGAGAACAGCAGCGAGCGGCACACGCCGGCATCGCGATACAGATGTGCGAAGCTTTGCCGCCGCATTGCCCCAATGAAGCGAAATGGATGACGGAAGAACATACGCATTCCGTCGCGCCGCATCCCGCCTACGGGCGACGAGGCAAGCAGGACGAGCCCGGCCAGAGCGTTCCGAGCTGCCGCGAGCTGTGCCACAAGCCCGCCCATCGAATGCCCGACGAGTAAGTTTGCGGTAGGAAAATGCTCGAGCGCCCACGAGACATCATCGACGTAGTCTTTGATCCCGAAGCTCTGCAGATCTTGCCTGCCGCCGCTTTCGCCGTGCCCTCGAAGCTCAACAGCGACGCTTGAAATGCCGGCCAGGTAAAGCTCGTGCATGATCCCGCGCCAAACTGCGTGGGTCGAATTTGCTCCATGCACGAACAGGATCTGGGGACACTCCCCGATCTGAACCGCATTCAACTTCGTCTGCGGGCCCGTGCCCGGAATAATCACGTTGATGAAGTTCTCATCGTTCGAACCTTTATTCATGAGTTACTGCACCCACGGTTCCGATACCTTACCGCCGACCGCACACAACCCCCGAAAATGATCCCGCCTGTCCTATCTCTCCGGATGCAGGTAAAAGATCTTGCTGACGATCTTCCATTCGCCGCCGGTTTTGAGCAGAGTGAACATATCGGTGAAACGGTGGCCGCCGAAGTTTTGGCATTCGACGCGTGCAGTGGCGACGGTTTCGAAGACGTCGATGTTCGCGATCTCGAAGGTGAGGTCGGCCGCGGGGCCGTTTCCGTCGATCCAATCAAAGAGGCCTTGGATCGGCCCGGCGATCAGATCGGGCCCGAGATAGCCGTGGATGGTCGCGGTCGGGTGAAAGGCGGGCTGCATGTCGGAACTCTTGCCCGAAATGCCGCCGCTGATGTAGGTCTCAAGAACTCGTGCGATCGCTTCGCGGTCGCCGGACTGTGCCGAAGCTGTTGTCATTGTGATTCTTCTCCAGAACAAAGGGTGCCGAAAATATACACCTTAGCTCGAACCAACGGCAAGCGGCCGCGAGGTGACAACTACGGCGTCGCCGGTGCGGACACCGCCGGGTTCGATGACCTTGGCATTGATGCCGCGGAGATTATGGCGGCGGCCGAACTCGGAGTTGGCGAATTTCATTGCATCAAGCCCAAAGCGTTCGACGAATTTCTTGCAGCCGGTGTGCGGAATGGCGGTCACTTCGATGACAGCGTCACCAACCTTGAGTCGGGTTCCGGGCGGGAGATTCGCGCCGCTCAAGTCGAGATCGACGAAGAGCTGGTCTCCCGCAAGCGGAACGCGCTCGCGGCTGCCCGCGATCAGTTCGGCGAAGCGATAGTTCATTACGTTCAACTGCATTTCCGGATGGCCGAGCCCGTTTTCGGTCCGCGAGCTTCCCCGCGTTAGCCAGTTATCGCCAATAAGGCCTTGCTCGCGGTCGAGTTCTGCTTCCTTTATGACCTCGCGGGCATTGACCGCCGGCCGGCGGACGATCATCTCAAGCCGTCCTTCGGTATTTGGAGCGGCCAGAACATCATCGATGCCGGCTTCGATCTCGGCATTGCTGAGGTGCAAGTCAAACAAGGTCTCGCTCATCGAACAGCAGTTTCGCACAAAAAAACGCGGACGGAAATGATCCGCCCGCGCTTTGGCTTCTGATGCCCAAACCGAACTACGGCTCGATGTTGTAATCGGGCCAGCAGGAGGTCGGGTTTAGGTAAAGCTCAAGCATTTCCATTGCAAGAGCGTTTGCCCGTGTGTTTGAGGCGACCGGCTGGTTCGGGTCGAGTATCTTCGCGATGTGGTCGCGAATGCCCTCGAGGTGAACGCGGGTCGTCCGGTCGGAGACTCGTCCTTCAGAGATGATCGAATCAACCATCTTGCTGATCTCGCGAAGCTCGGCACGATAGAACGCACGCTCATCGCCGCTCGACATAAACATCGCGGCAAAGCCCGGCGGGAGGTTTGCCGGAACCGTAGTCGTGCCATTGATCTTGTTATTTGCGATATCAAGATAGGCACGGTGGAGGTTGCGGCGATAGGCATCGACAACGACGTTCTGCCCGTTGAGTTCGGAGAAGACGCCATTGCGGACGTCCGCCAGGAACTCGGCCGGCTGATAGGCTGCCGCTCCGTCAAGCGCCTGCTGCTCGATGAGCCGTGCGAACCGTGAGCTTGAGAGCAGATTGTTGAGCACGCTGTTCTGTGCATTGCGGACGCGGTTCAGAGCTCCGAGCGGCTCGATGCGGCGGAGGATCTCCTTATCGAGTGCCCAGGTCGGCGTTTGGAACGCGTTGTTGTTCAGGAAAGCGACGGCCTGTTTCTGCCGCACGTTCGGGATAAGCTCGAAGCGAACGCCGACCTGACCGATGTGCCGCTGCCGCGAATTGTATCCGCCGACAATGGCCGCAACGTGGTTCAGCTCAAGCGTCCATTGGCCAAGCATACGCCCGTAGATCTCCGAAAGGTCGTTGTAGGGATCGCCCTTCTGAGTGGTCGTGGCCGGGACGATGTAGCTCGCAACCCGCTTTAGGTTGCGGATGCCGAGCTCGGTCGAATAGATCGCATCGGCATCGCCGACCGCTTCGGTAAGCTCGCCGGGGTCGCTGCCGGCCGAGCCTGCGGTCGAAAAGCGATACCACGGTGTCGCGTCCTGCTGGCGTGCCCATTCATCGAGCGTCGCTTGTTCCGCGTCAGAACTGCTGGCGGCCGGAATCGGCTTATAACCCCACATCGTCGCCCATACGTCATAGGGCCCGATGCCCGGAACGAGGTCCGCAACGTCGATCTTGTCCTCAGGCTGAGCGACGTAGTTGAACCGCGAATAATCCATCAGCGTCGAAACGTGGCCGTACTGCTTGACCCAGTTTCGGTCCCGAACCTTCTCGGCCGGATAGGTCGAGCTCGCCTTCATATTGTGCTGGAAGCCGAGCGTGTGGCCGACCTCGTGGGCGACGACGTACTCGACGAGCGTTCCCATCAGGTCGTCCGGCATCGGCAGCCGCTGTGCACGCGGGTCGTTCGGGCTTGCTTGGAGGAAGTACCACGAACGCTGGAGGTTCATGATGTTGTGATACATCTGGATGTCCGACTCGAGAATTTCGCCGGTCCGCGGATCGTTGATATGCGGCCCGGAGGCGTTCTCGATGGTCGAGGGCAGCCAGCGGATAACGCTGTAGCGAGCATCCTCGGGGCTAAAGTCCGGATCTTCTGCGGGCGTCGGGGCCATCTTTGCGATGATCGCGTTCTTGAACCCGGCGGCCTCGAATGCTTTTTGCCATTTCTCTACGCCATTTTTGGTAAAGGGCACAAGCCACTTCGGCGTTGCTGAATCGATGTAAAAAACGATCGGCTTTACCGGCTCTGAAAGTGCCGCGTTCGGGTCTTTTTTCTCAAGCCGCCAGCGGGTGATGAACCGCCGCTGTGTTGCTTTGTGTTCGGGGCGGCCGTAGTCGATGTTGCTGACCGAGAAATAGCCGACGCGTTCGTCAAAGAGCCGCGGCTGCATCGGGTTATCTGGGAGCTTGACCATACTGTGGTTGAGCACAACGGTCGCCGAGCCCGGCCGCATTCCCTGAGTGAAAGCGTTGCCGCCACCACCGCCGGGAGCACCGGCCGGCGTGGGATTGCGGACGTAAGTGTGCGTCGCAACAGCCTCGATGTTCGTCGGATACGTTGCAATGCGTTCGATGTAAGAACGCGAGGCATCAAGCGTATTTGCTTGCAGACGCTGGCGTGCCGAAAGCTCCGTCAGGTCGGTCGTGAAGAGCCGCGTTACGTCAATAACGGCGGCTTCATTCGGGCCCCAGGCCGCAACTGGGAACGCCATCAGGATGACATCCTCATTTGCTGCGGCCACGGCCTGTGCGATCGGCTGATTGCGGTCGGCGACGATGTCGTAGCTGATGCTGCGGAGATTGATCTTGTTATCTACGCGTTCCCAGCGGACGACCCGGCGTCCAAGTGCCTGGCCGCCATAGCCGACGCCCAGCGTCGTGCGGGCGATCTGCGTCACCCACAAAAACTCTTTGTTGATCTCATTGGCCGGGATCTCATAAAAGAACTTGTCCTTTATCTTATGAACCTTGAAGACGCCGTCTTTCGACACGGCATCTTTGGTAATTACCTGGTCATAGGGTTTCGGGTCCTGGTCAACTCCCGGACGCGCTCCGGGCATTCCCGGACGCTGCGGGCCGGCGGGCGTTTCGGCCGGTGTCGGCGGCGGGTCTTGGGCAATTACGCCGATACTGCTTGATGCCGTAAGGGTCGCAATAAGCAGAAAAGCGAGTGTGAACCTTTTCATTAATGATGCTCCTTCTAGTTTTAGGTGGTGATGCTGCATACCGCCCGGCCTCCTCACGTTCTGGTTCCGAAGGATTAAGGCTGCAGGATCAAGGCTTCTTTGCGGGTGAAGCAAGATATAGCACCTTAAAGGGTATGCTCGCAATAGTTAACGTGTGTTTACGAAGCTGCTCGGGGTTTGGTTTCATTCTATACGTGAAAATGGTTGACTTTTCGGGGCAGGCGGGACTAAGATAGCGACAATTCTTACGCAAAGCTCAGGCGAAGCACTGCCCCGCAATCTTTTTCATATATTCAGAAAGGGAAGGAGGAGCCTGAGAAATGAAGAAAAACCTTGTACTTTCCGTGATCTCGATCACGCTTTGCCTGCTTTTGGGCGTGGCCGTCTTCCGGACGGTGGAGTTTGTCAGTTCGCTGATACTCGATAATCTAACAAATTGCGAAAACAGCGTCCGAACGAACTGCCGCGGAGAGGCCCAAGAGCATCCGTTTTACAACGAAAGACGGTAACTTGATTCCACACGCGATCGCCTGTAGACGCACCTGCGTCTTTGGTCTGAGAATTCTGTGGTCGCTCCCGGCGATCTTGTAGGAAGTACCAACAAACAAACCCGCGGAAATGAAAAGATCAGCCGATCTTCCGGCTGACCCTTCCTTAAACCTTAAATTCGGCCTCAACGGATCATGCCATCAATGTGAAAGCTGGATCGTGATCGCCGGAACCGCGTTGCCGACCTTTCGTTCAAACTTTGAAAGACAAAGTACAAGCTCTCGCAAAACGCCCCAGTTTGCCATGTCGGCCTCTTTCAATGCCGGGCCGATCTTCTTCATAAATTCGTGACCCGGGTTATCGCCGGGATAGAACTTGTATTCGCCGTTGCCGCCGGTATCCGGCCAGAGCAGGTGCGATTCGCGGGCGGAGACGAAGATCCACCCCTCGCGTGCCTTTGGCTTCATCGCCAAAAACGAAACGGCGTTGTTCAAAAGATGCAAAAACTGCATTGTCGCCATTGCGTTCATCGCATCAATGATCCCCACTGAGGGCTGCGCGATGTCGATGCCGGTCGCTATCGCACCCATTTTGGTCGGCTCCATGGCCTGTAGTTTGCCGAGTACCTCGACGACCTTGAAATCGCTGTCGTCGATGCAATCGTCCCTAGTGTAATGAAAGTTATTAGTGCCTGCCGCAAAAATACTGAATCCCATAGCTGTCCTCCGTAGAATTTGGTCAAAAATGAGACGAGTACTCCGCTAGGTTTTGCCGAAAATCAGACGCTCAGATCGTGAATTCAGCGACGACGGGCGCGTGGTCGCTTGGGCGTTCGAGTTCGCGGGTCGAGCGGTCGATCACGCAGTCAGTGCATTTTGCGGCGAGGGCAGGCGAGGTCCAGATGTAATCGATCCGAAGGCCGCGGTTCCGCTGCCACGCCCCTTCGCGGTAGTTCCACCATGAGAACTCCTGCGCATCGCCATTGATCTTGCGAAATGCGTCGACAAATCCCCATTGCTTTACGTGGTACATAGCGGCCCGCTCGGGCTTGGTGAAGTGAAGCTTTCCTTCCCATTGCTGGACGCTCCAGACGTCGAGGTCCTCCATCGCGACGTTGAAATCGCCGCAAAGAAGTACATCGTTTTCGGCCGAGCATGTCTCGTCAAAAAACTGGCGAAGCCGCTGAAGCCAATCGAGCTTAAAGGTGAACTTATCCGTCCAGAGCTCGGTGCCGTTCGGGATGTATGTATTGACAATGCGGACACCCTTAACGGTACCGGCGATCAAGCGCTTTGGCGATTCCTCGTCGTCATCCGGAAAGCCCTTGACCACATCAGAGATGTCGTGTTTTGAGAGGATCGCGACGCCGTTGTAAGACTTCTGGCCAAAGAACTCGGCCTTGTATCCCGCCTCGGTGATCGCGGCAAGCGGGAAATTTTCGTCAACGCACTTCGTCTCCTGCAGGCAAACAACGTCCGGCCCCGCACGCTCCAGCCAATCAAGCAGATGCTCCATTCGCGCGTTAATCGAGTTCACATTCCAGGTTGCTATTTTCATCGGGTAAGTTTTTCTACAAGTCGCTTATCTATCACAAGTTTCTCCGGGGCCGAAAGAGCGATCTTGCTGAATTCCGGGTGCCCGACATTTATAAGATAGTTTCGCTCAACCGGCAAGACGGCCGAAGGCACCGATAAAACGAGGCCGGACACCGACCCAACCCAATCACCGCCGATCCGTTGTGTCTCTTCCGGCGGCGGAAACACGTTCCAGTTGTTGGGGAGCCCGGCGAATTTCTCGACCCGTTTGACCGCGGCTTCATCAAACGTGACCGAAGCAAACGAATATGCATTGAGCAGGGCCTCTGAATTAAGGTGAACGAACATCTCGAGCGTCGCGAGCGCCAGGCTTGACGCGGTGTAGAGTACTCGCGTGCCAGGCGAGTTCCACCGTCCGCCAAATCGGAAAGCTCCCTCGCCATCTGACCAACTGGCAACATGCTTCGTTTTGAAAATTCGGTAAACCGTGTGCATCGGCCGTCTAGCTGAAGACTCCGTGTTCCAATCGGCCGATCACGTTTTCCACCTCGCGAGCACCGACCTCGGTTGCTGAGGCCTCAAGCGGCGCGATCCTTCCGAGTGCTCGATTTGGCCTCGTGAACCAGCGGATCGCCCCTTCCACGTCGCCCTCGAAAAGGTCGATCGACAGCGACAATAGACGCGAGACCGAAACCAAACGGTCCGACTCAGCCGGCGAGAGCTTCTTCTCTACACGGCGACGCGACATTGTTCGCGGCGAGATGCCGACGGCCATTCGCAGCGATTCGAGCGGCAGGCCCGTTGCCTTGCTGACCTTTTCGAATGACGAATAAGAAAGGCCCTTCTCGACCTTTTTCGCAAGCTCTAGCGAGTTCCGATATTTCAGGCCAAGCAGGCCCGCCTCTGAGAACCTTGCTGAACCTCTTGTCGTCTGTTTTTCCATCACAAGAGAATAATACCATATGCCGAATGGCGACAACAACAACGCCAGTTGGCTCTTATCATGATTTTCCCGGAGTCGAATTGCGTTCCCAGAAAACGCCGTCGGTGAGGCCTTGTATTGAGGTGTCAGCGGCGGCGATTTCGAGGCGTTTGGCGGCGAGGAGGCAGAACTCTTCGTCGGATTCGATGGCCGTGAAATGCCGGCCGAGCTTGCGGGCGACTACCGCTGTTGTGCCGCTGCCGGCAAAGGGGTCGAGGATGTGGTCGCCTTCATTGGTCGAGGCGAGAATGATCTTTGCCAGCAATTTCTCGGGTTTCTGAGTAGGGTGGTCGGTGTTCTCGGGCATTGACCAGAATGGCACGGTGATGTCGGTCCAAATGTTTGAGGGGTGCGTGTCGCGGAAGTTCCCGTCTGTCGATTCGGTCCAGTCTTTTGGCTCCCCCTTTTCCCGATAAGGAGCGAGCACGCGGCGACGTTGCTTGACCGCATCGAGGTTGAATGTGTATTCGTCCGAGGCGGTAAAGAACCAGATGTCCTCGGCGGCGTTCTTCCAGTTTGCCTTGGCTCCGCGGCCTTTTTCGCGTTCCCAGGTGATGCGGTTCCGGAGCTTGAAATACCGCGAACCGGCCCGCTGTATCGCTGCCGAGCTCCGCCAGTCGCCGCAGATGTAGATGCTTGCCGTCGGCTTCAGCAGAGGGGCCCCCAGCCCGAGCCACGAATCGAGCCATGCTTCATATTCTTCGCCTGACGTTTCGCGAAATCTCTCGGACCCGAATGTTTTGGTCAGATTATAGGGCGGATCGGCAAAAAGCAGGTCAAAGCTCGCGGCCGGAAGCGTCGTCAAAACCTCAAACGCATCTCCATGCATGAGAAGATCTTTCTGGTCGTCCCGGCCATCGAGGTCTGGGAAACGCCGAAAACCCTTCATATGGTGGTCGCGTTCAGACGCACCAATAGATATTGTGCGGTTTTTGGGGGCTCGCTGCTTCAAGATCTGATTCTGCGGACATGAGAAATCTATCACATATCGGGACCTCACCGAACACCCGATAATCAAGGGCGAATCATCGGTCAGAGTGTCCTTGACCCCTGTTTCGGGCGCGTGATAGTCTTAACTCTTTTGAGCACACGGACGCGATTTTGTCCTGCATTTTAATAGTTCGTTTTAATAAATAATATGTTCACGCTGGCCTTTGCCCAATCGATCCAGCTTTTTCCGGACGGCACTCTATTCATCCACATCGCGCTCATTCTCGTGATGATATGGGCGCTCAACCGCACGTTTTTCAAGCCGATCAATCAGGTGATCGCCAAGCGAATGCGCCAGAAGGCCGGCCGCGGCGGCGAGGCCGATGACATTCTGCGCGACGTTGAGGAAAAGAACAAGCAATACGACAAGAAGCTGCTTGAGGCACGTTCGAAGAGCTACGAGATGATCGAGCAGGAACGCGAAGCGGCCGTTGCGGCGCGCCAAGCGGCGATCGACAGTGCGAGGGCCGAGGCTTCGGCTTATCTCAACAAGGAGCATGCCGATCTCGACAAAGAACGTGCAGAGGCGAAGGTCACCGTCGCTCTTGATGCTCACAAGATGGCGGAACAAATAACCGCGACGATCCTGAAGGGATAGTATGTTTTCCTTTTTACTTACAGGCTTATTACTTTTCGCGGGTGGCGGCACGGGTGCCTCGCCCGAATGGTGGGATAAGTACATCAATTTCCCGGGCTTTGAGATCTGGCGTTTTGTAAACTTGGCGATCTTCGTCGGAGTTTTGACTTACCTGCTCAAGAAGCCGCTTTCTGAGGCCTTTAAGGCTCGCCGCGAGGTGATCCGGGCCGAATTGATCAAAGCCGAAGAGGCAAAGAAGGCCGCTCTCGCAAAGCTGACCGAAGTTGAAACAAAGCTTGCCGGTGCGGATGCCGAGATCGATCAGATCAATCGCGAAGCGACGCGTGACGTCGAGGCCGAAAAGACGAGGCTGATGGCCCAGGCCGAGGCCGAAGCCAAGAAGCTTAAGCAGCAGGCCGAGAACGAATCTGTTCGTGTTCATCAGGTCGCACAGCTCGAGCTTCGCCGCTTTGCCGCCGAGGAAAGCCTCCGCGTTGCCGAAGAGAATCTTCGCAAGCGTGTCACGCCCGAGACCGACAACCGGCTCGTCAAGGAAGGAATTGCCGCGATCGGAGGGTTGAACTGAAATGAGTAGTGTTGAAACAGTTGCACGCCGCTACGCGACAGCCCTAGCCGATGTGGTCGAAAAGACCGGCGAGGCCGATTCGATCCGCGCGGAATTGAGGACCTGGGAGGCAATGATCGCCTCAAATGCGGACCTCAGCAATGCCTTTGGCAATCCGTCGATCGCACACCTGAAAAAGGAAGCGGTGCTCGAAAAGCTGATCGCACGAGCAAAGCCTTCGCGGACGACCTCGAATTTTCTCCGCGTTCTATTGCGGAACGGCAGGATCAATGAACTTGCTCAGGTCGGTACGAAGTTCGATTCGGTGATCGAGGAACGCCGCGGGATCGTCAATGGGACAGTTACCTCGGCCCACGACCTCTCAGCGGCCGAAAATGCCGAGCTTAAGGCGGCTCTCGAAAAGGTAACGGGCAAGACCGTTAATCTTACATACAGCAATGATAAGGATCTGATCGGCGGCGTCGTTGCCCGGATCGGCTCCACGGTTTATGACAGCTCGGTTAAGACCCAGCTTGCGACTTTAAGAGAAAGACTTTTAGAAAGGTAGGCATTCTCCGGCGTTCGAGGCTTCATGGCCCAGCGGGCGGAAATAAATAACTTATATGGAAGCGATAAAAGCTAACGAGATCAGTGAGATCATCCGTGCCCAGATCGAAGATTTCGATGCAAGCATGAAGGTTGACGAGGTCGGGTCGGTGATCAAGGTCGGCGACGGCATTGCCGAGATCTACGGCCTTGAAAAGGTAATGGCCGGCGAACTTCTTGAGTTTGACCACGGCGTCCGCGGCCTTGCCCTTAACCTTGAAGAAGACAAGGTCGGCTGCGTGCTCTTCGGCGATTTCCAGAAGATCAAAGAGGGCGACGAAGCCAAGCGCACCAAGCGCATCATGAGCGTGCCGGTCGGCGATGCAATGGTCGGCCGCGTGGTCGATGCACTCGGCAACGCCATTGACGGTAAGGGCGAGATACTGACCGACCAGTTTTACCCGGTCGAAAGTATCGCTCCCGGCATCATCGACCGCCAGCCGGTTAAAGAGCCGCTCCAAACTGGCCTCAAGGCCATCGATGCGATGGTCCCGATCGGCCGCGGACAGCGTGAGCTGATCATCGGCGACCGCCAGACGGGCAAGACCGCCGTTGCGATCGACACCATCATCAACCAAAAGGGCAAGGACGTTATCTGTATCTACGTCGCAATCGGCCAGAAGGCCTCGACCGTTGCGCAGGTCCGCCAGAAGCTCGAAGAATACGGTGCGATGGACTACACGATCATCGTCAACGCCTCGGCTTCGGATCCGGCAGCTATGCAGTTCCTCGCTCCTTATTCGGGATGCGCGATGGGCGAATACTTCCGCGACAATGGCCGCCATGCTCTGACGATCTACGACGATCTTTCGAAGCAGGCTGCCGCATATCGCGAGATCTCGCTTCTGCTCCGGCGTCCTCCGGGCCGCGAGGCATACCCCGGCGACGTTTTCTATCTACACTCACGCCTGCTCGAGCGTGCGGCAAAGATGTCGGACAAACGCGGCGGCGGTTCGCTGACCTCGCTTCCGATCATCGAAACACAGGCCGGCGATATCTCGGCTTACATTCCGACCAACGTTATCTCGATCACGGACGGGCAGATCTTCCTTGAGTCCGACCTCTTCAACTCGGGCGTCCGGCCGGCGATCAACGTCGGTAACTCGGTTTCCCGCGTCGGCGGTTCGGCACAGATCAAGGCGATGAAGTCCGTCGCCGGTACGCTCCGTATCGACCTCGCACAGTACCGCGAGCTTGCGGCCTTTGCCCAGTTCGGCTCGGACCTCGATAAATCGACGCAGTCGCAGCTCGAACGCGGCAAGCGGCTGACCGAGATCCTTAAGCAGGGACAATATCAGCCGATGGAGGTCGAGGACCAGGTGATCATCATCTGGACGGTGACGAACGGCTTTGCCGACGACGTTGCGGTCGATGAATTGAAGGAATTTGAAACCCAGCTTCATTCCTATATGAAGAACACGCAGCCGGGTGTGATGAACGGCCTGCGGGAAAAGAAGGCCCTTGACGACGCTCTGAAGGCCGAGCTTAAGGAAGCGATCGAAGACTTCAAGGCGACCCGCTGGGGCAAGGAAGAAGCCGGAGCGGCAGCAGCATAATTGTAAGTGACGAGTGTTGAGTGACGAGGGACGAGCGGAAAGTTCCTGCGTTTGCCGGGCTTGACCGATCGGTAAGATCAAAGACGGGATGATCGTTTTTGAGACTCGTCACTTGTCCCTCGTCACTAAAAACTGAGATATGGCAAGTCTTTTGGACATGCGCCGGCGAATTAAGTCGGTCAAAAACACGCAGCAGATCACCAAGGCGATGAAGATGGTGGCGGCGGCAAAGCTCAAGCGGGCGCAGGACCGCGTTATCGCCTCACGCCCGTTTGCCAAGAAGATGTCTGAGGTGCTCGGCAGCCTGAGTGCGCGAGTTTCGGATGATTTTTCGCATCCGCTCTTGGAAGCGCGTGGCGACGAGAATTATCTACTCGTGCTCGTTACGGCAGACAAGGGACTCGCCGGTGCTTTTAACGCAAACGTCATCAAGGCCGCCCAGGCATTCATCGCCGATAACCCCGGGAAGAATATCCGGATGATGCCGGTTGGCCGCAAGGGTCGCGACTTTTTCAAGCGGCGCGAGATGGACCTGACCTCGGAATACGTCGGCATCACTGGCGCGGGAACGGTGCGTTACACCGACGCGGCCGAGATCGGCCAGGATGTGATCAAGACCTTTACCGAGGACGAGACGATCGACAAGGTCTTTTTGATCTTTACCGAGTTCAAAACCGTACTTTCGCAGAAGCCGATCGTCGAGCAGCTTTTGCCGATTCCAAAAATCGCTTCGGAAGGCGCGGGCGAAGAAGCGGGCGAGGCCGAATATATCTATGAGCAGTCGCCGGCCGAGATCTTTGGCAAGCTTCTGCCTAAGCAGGTCGAGACGCAGATCTATCGTTCCATGCTCGAATCCGTCGCCTCCGAACAGGGCTCGCGGATGACGGCAATGGATTCGGCTTCAAAGAACGCCGGCGAACTCATCGACTCGCTAACGCTCAACATGAACCGCATCCGCCAGGCGGCGATCACCAAAGAGATCATCGAGGTCGTCTCCGGCGCCGCGGCGCTTTAGCGCAGCCTTTATTTTCATCAGAAAAGCTGTCTTTCGGGGCAGCTTTTCTTTTTCTCTTCTGAATGGCCTTAGCCCGGTGTGTCGCCTGATGTACAAACGAGAGGCTGTTGAAATCAGGGTCGTTTTCGCATATGCTAAGCGTGCTTTTCGCATTTTCGTTACTCAAAAGACAAAAAAACGGAGGACCCTATGTTTCTAGGAATCGGCGCTTTGTTGATGTTTATCTGTGCAGTGTGGTTCATAGTTTTGAGTGTTCAGCTCGGTGCAAGCACGGGCGAGAAGGTCGTTTGGGCCATCGTCAATTTCTTCTTTCAGCCGCTCGCCGGCATCATCTTCTTTTTCGTGAAGAAACAGGGCTTGGTGCCGATGATACTCGGCATTCTCGGCGTCGTGCTTTACGGTTACGGCTTTACGACCTCGATGGGCGAGATCATGAGCACGATGCCATAGGATGAGTTTGTCGGATAAGTTGTCTTACAGGTGGCGCGAGCGGTTTTTCCGCTACGCGCCGCTTTGTGTTTGGCTTGGGGTGATCGCCTGGCTCTCGTCGGATTCGGGGGCGATGAGCGAGACCTCGCGGTTCGTCCGCCCGATCCTACGTTTTCTTTTCCCCGAGGCGAGCGAGGAGACAATCCTGACGCTCCACGGGCTGGTTCGCAAATCGGCTCATGTTTTTGTCTATTCAATCCTCGCCTTTCTCACTGCCCGGGCGTTTTTGGGGACTTCGCTGGCAGCCATCCGGCGACGCTGGGCCGCGGCGGCCATCGGACTGGTCTTCCTTATCGCCTCGCTCGATGAACTGAACCAAAGCTACTCCGGCGGCACACGCACCGGCTCAATATGGGACGTCGCCCTCGACACCGTAAGCGGAGCCGCCGCCATCGGCATCATCTATCTCCTCCTAAACCGCCCGTTCATAAAAAAACTTATCGGCAGCGGCTGATCGGGCGAAACTATCTACCGGCGACAGGCGGCCATTCATTGGCGGTGAGCGCCGAATTACTTCCAATTGATCGAACTTTGTGGCATAGTTTGACGTTAGAAATATCATAAGGAGACGTCTGAATGAGCATAGTTGATAAGGTAAAGGAAGCCGCGATGAATCAGTTCATCGAGGTCATCGAATGGCTTGATGAATCAAGGGATACGCTGCTCTACCGATTTCCGGTTTATCAGCAGGAGATCAAGAACGGAGCCCAGCTTATCGTCCGCGAATCGCAAGCGGCCGTTTTTGTTTTCGAAGGCCAGGTGGCGGACGTCTTCACACCCGGCCGATACACGGTAGAAGGCGGCAATACGCCGATCCTTTCGAAGCTCGGGGCTTGGAAATACGGCTTCAATTCGCCGATCAAGGCCGAGGTCTATTTTGTCAACACGAAGCAGTTCACGGATATGAAGTGGGGCACCTCGAACCCGATAATGCTCCGCGATGCTGACTTCGGGATTGTCCGGCTTCGTGCCTTTGGTGCATATAGCCTGCGGGTTGCGGACCCGGCCGGCTTTATTCGCGAGATCGCCGGAACGAACGGCCATTTCCAGACCGAGGACATTGACGGGCAGCTCAAGAGGGCGATCGTTTCGGAGTTTTCTGACGCCATCGGCGAGATGAAGATACCGGCCCTCGACCTTGCGGCGCAGTATAAAGAGATCGGCGAGGCCATCCGGGCGAAGATCAACGAAGATTTCAATTCATGGGGGCTTGAGGTCACCAAGTTTTACGTCGAGAACATCTCGCTTCCGCCCGAGGTTGAAGCGGCGATGGACAAGCGTGCCTCGATGGGTGCCCTTGGCAACGTTCAAACTTACGCCCAGTTTCAGGCGGCGGACGCAATGCGTGACGCGGCCCAGAATGAAGGCGGCGGTGCCGGACTCGGTGCCGGGCTCGGCGCCGGATTTGCCGTCGGCGGCCATATGGCAAACGCGTTCACCGCAAATCAGCCCGGCGGTCCGGGCGGCGGCGGAGCTTCGGCGGCGGGAGTTGCTTGCCCGAGCTGCGGAAAGCAGAACGCGGCGGGTGCAAAGTTTTGTGCCGATTGCGGCGGCAAGATGGAGATAGCTCAGGTGCCTTGCGTTAAATGCGGAGCCAACCTCCGCGAGGGTGCGAAATTCTGCTCGGAGTGCGGTTCAACGCAGGAAAAGGCCAAATGTACGGGCTGCCAGGCCGAGCTCGCGGCAGGTGCAAAGTTCTGCCCCGAGTGTGGCACCAAAACACCCGAGGCCGCATAAGCCTTCGCCTAAATTGCAGTAAACTCTTTCGTCCTCCGCGTTTTGACCAAAACTAAACGCGGAGGACGCTGAGTTTTTCGCCTAAAGTGCGCGAAGATAGAGATGTTTTCAGGAGCGAGAAAATGCCGATAAGCCCAGAATTACTAGAGATACTCCGCTGCCCAAAGTGCAAGGCGGAAGTGAAGATCGACGACGAAGAGACCAAGATCACGTGCCAGAATCCGGAGTGCCGGTTGGTCTATCCGGTGCGGGATGAGATACCGGTGATGCTGGTTGATGAGGCAACAGTTGGGGAATGAAAAATGATAATTGATAGGTGATAATTGCTAAGGCGTTCTCATTTATCAATTCTCATTTATCACTTACCGAATGAGCATTGACTGGCAGAAAGTAGAACGCGTTCTCGTCATACGGCTTCGCTCGATCGGCGATACTGTGCTCGCGACGCCCTCGCTTGATGCCCTTCGCCGCCACCTGCCCGAGGCGCAGATCGACATACTGCTTGAAGATTGGGTCTCGCCGCTGCTCGAGGGTTTTGACGCTATAGATAACGTGATCGCCGTCGGCCGCACGGGCCTAGAGCGGATGCGCACCGCCCGCCGGCTTCGCAGAGCGCGATACGACGTCGTATTCAATCTTCACGGCGGAACCACCTCGACCTTTTTCACACGTGCGACCGGTGCGCCGCACCGCATCGGCTACGCGAATTATCAGTACGCGAAATTTTACACCGAGCTGCTGACTTCTTCGTCAGATTTCTGGCTGCGAACGCCGACACATTCCGCCGAGCAGCAACTCGCGTTGCTCGGTTTCGCGGGCATTCCGGTTGAAGACCGTCCTCCGAGCCGCCTCCCGATAGCTACTGCAGCTATCGAATCGATCGAGCGGCGTCTTGCGGATTCCGAATTCCGTATTCCGAATTCCGCATTTGCCCTCCTCCATCCCTCGACCGCTTTCTTCACAAAGCAATGGCCGCCGGAGAACTTCGCCGGGCTCGCCGAGCATCTTTCTGAAAAGGGTATCGCAGTCGTCGCGGTCACCTCGAAGAATGAATCGGACGTGCTCAAAGATCTGATCGAAGCCGCTGCGGTCCCGATCGTCGGCCTTGACGATCTAAGCCTGCCGGAGATCATCGCACTTGCCTCGCGGGCGAAACTTTTCGTCGGAAACGACAGCGGCATCGCCCACATCGCGGCGGCGGTCGGAACTCCAACAGTCGTCATATTTGGCTCCTCCAACCGCGACCACTGGCGCCCCTGGGGCCCGACGCCGAATGAGATCGTCTTTGAAGAATTTGCTTGCCAACCTTGTCCCGGCTACCGCTGCGAGGCCTTTGGCGAGCCACGCTGTATACTCTCGATCCCGCCCGAGCGTGTCGTCGCCGCCTGTGAGCGTTTGCTTGGCGAATGAGTTAAAATCTCCTCCATTGAGCAATATTTCAGAAGACATACACGGCACCATCAACCCGAACGATGTGAGCCACCTGCAGGAGCCGGTTCGTCGTTATGCACTGACGGATTTTCCGCGGCTCGATGAATCGATCACGGTCGAGGGGGCTCTTCGGCTCATCAGGCTCGAGGGGCTTGGCGAGCGGATCATCTATTTTTACGTGGTCGATGCGGATAACCATCTCCGCGGCATTCTCTCTACACGCGTGTTGCTCACCTCAATGCCTTCGGTCCGGCTCGGCGATATTATGAGCACGGACATCGTTTCCGTACCGGCCTCGGCCACGGTGCTGGAGGCGTGTGAGATGTTTTTGGAGTACAAGTTTTTGGCGTTTCCTGTCGTTGACGAAGATGGACGAATGCTTGGCGTTGTCGATGCCGGGCTTTTTACAAAGGAAACGCTCAATATCGCCGAGCGGCACCACGTCGACGACGTTTTCCAGATCATCGGTTTCGGCATTCAGCAGATCAAGGGAAAGTCGGCCTTCGGTATCTTTCGGTTCCGCTTTCCGTGGCTGCTGGCGACCATGGCAAGCGGGACGATCTGCGCCTTGCTGACCGGTTTCTACGAGGCGACGCTTGCCGAGGCGATCGTGCTCGCATTTTTCATAACGCTCGTGCTGGCGCTTGGTGAGAGTGTAAGTATTCAATCGATGACGGTCGCGTTGCAAAATTTGCACTTCGGAACGCCGGACCTAAAGGGATACTTCCGCTGGCTACGGCGTGAGAGCTCGGCGACCCTCCTGCTCGGACTTGCCTGCGGAGCGGCGGTCGGCGGCATCGCCTGGGCCTGGCGGGGAGAACCGCTGGCCGCTCTCGTTATTGGCCTTAGCGTGCTCATATCGGTCTTCGCCGCGGGCATCATCGGGATGAGCATCCCAACGCTGCTCCACGCCATTCATGAAGATTCGAAGATAGCCGCCGGCCCGATAACGCTCGCAACTACCGATGTGCTCACTCTGGTCTTCTATTTCAACATAGCGACGTTGATCTTATGAGGCACCATCAGCCGTCTATTTTAGTGAAAAATCCTTTCTCTTTGGGGTATCCTATCGTCGTATGATCACGGAGTATCTTCAGGCTGCGATGCGCAAGGCCAAATACGAGATCCTAGAGGGTGACCAAAGTTTCTACGGCGAGATCCCGGGCTTTCCGGGGGTCTGGGCCAATGCCTCAACGCTCGAGGGTTGCCGTGAGGAACTTGCCGAAGTGCTTGAGGAGTGGTTGCTGTTCCGCATTTCCCTTGGTCTTGATGTACCTGCTGTAGGCAGTCAAAAGCTTGTCGTTGATTTTGTCCTTGTTTGACCTAGAGCTTTTCCCACAAACCATTGAATTGCCATCCGCGGCAATGAATGACCGCTAATTCCTTGACACTAACATCTTGCGCAAATAGACTATGAGTTTCGACTCTTGTAGCCGAAGTGTGCCTTTATGTTCGAGTCGCTGTCCGACAAACTCAAGAAAACGCTGCGCGATCTTCGCGGGCTCGGCAAACTTACGCCCGAGCACGTGGACGCGGCCCTTCGCGAGATACGGATGGCACTACTCGAGGCCGATGTAAACTACAAAGTTGCTAAGGATTTTGTCGAATCTGTCCGGGCTAAAGCCGAGGGGCAAGAGGTTTGGCAGGGGCTTAATCCGCACGAACAGGTCGTCAAGATAGTTTACGACGAACTTGTCGGCCTGATGGGTGGGACCTCGTCGCGGCTCGTTTTCACCAAGCAGATCCCGAACGTCGTAATGATCGTCGGACTGCAGGGCTCGGGCAAGACGACCTCGACCGGCAAGATCTCAAAGTGGCTCGCGGCCAATCAAGAACGCAAGCCGCTGCTCGTTTCGGTGGACGTGTATCGCCCGGCCGCACGCGAGCAACTTCGCGTCGTCGGCGGTGCCGTCGGCGTTCCGGTTTACGAGAACAAAGAGACGTCAGACCCGATGACGCTCGTCCGCGGAGCGATGAAGCACGCTCAGGACGTTGGGTTTGATACGCTGATGATCGATACGGCCGGCCGTCTGCACATTGATGATGAGCTGATGTCCGAGCTTGAGGAGATCAAGGCGGAAACAAAGCCGATCGAGGTGCTTTTCGTCGCGGATGCGATGACGGGCCAGGACGCCGTAAACTCGGCACAGACCTTTCACGAGCGGGTTGGCATTACGGGAGTTGTCCTCACCAAGATGGACGGCGATGCCCGCGGCGGTGCGGCACTCTCGATCCGACAGGTAATTGGCCAGCCGGTAAAATTTGTCGGCGTTGGTGAAAAATACGACGCCATCGAGCCCTTCTATCCCGACCGAATCGCACAACGGATACTCGGAATGGGCGACGTCCTGACTCTCATTGAAGAGGTTCAGGGCAAGATAGACGAAGACGAAGCTCAGGCCCAGCTCCTGAAAATGTCGCGGAACCAGTTTACGCTGGAGGATTTCCGCTCGCAGCTTCGCCAATTCAAGCAGCTCGGCTCGATGTCGAAGCTGATGAAGATGCTCCCGGAGCAAATGACCGGCGGGCTCTCGCTCTCAGAAGAGCAATCGGCCGAGGTCGATCAGCAAATGCGGCGGACGGAGGCGATCATCGATTCGATGACCAAGTCCGAACGCAACGACCATCGCATCATCGACGCCAGCCGAAAAACGCGCATCGCGGGCGGCTCGGGTTCATCGATCGCCGAGGTCAATCAATTGCTTCGGCAATATGATCAGATGCGAAAGATGATGGCCCAGATGAATAAGGGCGGGCTCTTCGGCGGGTTAGGAAAGAAGATGCTCGGAGGGCTTTCGGGGGGCTTGGGCGGAATGCTCGGCTCGGGCGGCATGGGCGGACTCGGCGGTTTGGGCGGAATGCTCGGCTCCGGAATGGATGACGACGGGCCGGAAACGCCGGCACGTTCGGCAAAAAAGAAGAAGAGACATAAGAAGAGGAAGTAGATCAGTGACGAGTGACAAGTGGCGAGTGTCGAGAATCAGAAGGTAAATTGGGCCACTTTTCTACATAGGATGAATTAGAAAGAAGTCAGGAAAAAGGAAGATATGTTAGCAATTAGTTTGATGAGAATGGGCGCGAAGGGCAAACCGTTTTATCGCGTTGTGGTCAAGGAAAAGCGTTCAAAGCGGGACGGTGCATACATCGAGAATCTCGGCACCTATAACCCGATGTTGAACCCGGCCGTGGTCAGCCTCAAGCACGACCGCATCCAGTATTGGATCGGAGTCGGCGCACAGCCGACCGAGACGGTCGCGAGCCTGATCAAGCACAACCCGGCGGAAACAGTCGAGACAGTCTAGGAAGTCTGGGAAGTCTTGGAAGTCTTGGAAGTCATGGGAGCGTGATGAAAGAAGCTGTTGAAAAGATCGTGAAAGCATTGGTCGGCAACGCCGATGCGGTCGAGGTCGAAGAGACTCCGGGAAAGACCATACGGCTCGCCGTCCGGGTCGCGCCTGATGACTACGGCCGTGTGATCGGCCGCGAGGGCCGCACGATCAAGGCCATCCGCAGCCTGCTTTTCATCGCCGGCCAGAAGCACGGCAAGCGCTATCAGCTTGACCTGCTCGAAGATTGAGGCTGAGGGGACGGATCAGATGAGCGATCTGGTCACAATAGCAAAGGTCGCCCGGCCGCATGGCATCCGTGGTGAGGTGACGGCTGACATCCTGACGGATTTTCCCGAGCGGTTCGCGGAGCTTGAAAGCGTTACTGCAAAGCTTGCCGATTCGAGCCTGGCGGAGTTGAAGGTCGAGAAGTTCCGGTTTCATCAGCACCGCGTGATGTTGAAATTTGCGGGCATCGATACGGTCGAGGACGCTGAGCAGCTCCGCAACGCCGAGATCTGCATCGATGAGGCAGATGCGGTCGAGCTTGAAGCGGACGAATACTTTGATTGGGAACTCGAGGGCTGCCGCGTTGCGACGCTCGCGGGCCAAGAGCTCGGCACGGTTGCCGAGGTGATGCGGACGGGCGGGACCGAGATCTTGATCATCCGCGGCGGCGAGAAAGAGTTTCTCGTGCCATTTGCCGAGGCGATCTGCGTTGAGGTCGATATTGAGAATAAGAGGATCGTCGTTGATCCGCCGGAAGGCTTATTGGAGTTTTAGGTGAAGATTGATGTTCTTACAATTTTCCCTGAGTTTTTTGGACAGGTCTTTGATTTTGGAATAATTCGCCGGGCAAAGCTCGCCGGGATCGTTGAGATAAACGTCCACGATATCCGCGAATTTGCGGCCGATAAGCACCGGATGACCGACGACCGGCCCTTTGGCGGCGGCGACGGAATGGTGATGAAGCCCGAGCCGATCTTTGCGGCGGTCGAGCACCTGACGGGCGCAGCCGAGCGGGCCGAATATCCGGCCGCAACGCGGGTCGTAATGCTCTCCCCGCAGGGACGGCCGCTCAGCCAGCAGATCGTACGCGAGTTGGCAGAGGACGCGGTGCAGATCGTCATTATCTGCGGGCGGTACGAGGGTGTAGATGAGCGGGTCAATGATGCACTGGTCACGGACGAGATTTCGATCGGGGATTATGTGCTCTCGGGCGGTGAACCGGCGGCCGTTGTGCTGACCGATGCGATCGTCAGGCTGCTTCCTGAAGCACTTGGGAGCGAGACCTCGGCAGAGAACGATTCGTTCTCAAACGGGCTGCTCGATTGCCCGCACTACACGCGGCCGGCGGAGTTTAGGGGAATGAAGGTCCCGGAAGTTTTATTAAGTGGCGACCACGCCGAGATAGAAAAATGGCGTCGCGAAATGGCGATGCAAAAGACGAAGAAAGTTCGTCCCGATCTTTTAGAAGGAGAAAATGGTTAACGTCAGTCGTTAGTTGGAGAGTTAGTGAGTTGCAGAGTTACAGAGGCTGGGTCCGAAACTCCGCACTCTGAAACTCTATAACTCTGAAAATCTACAACTACTACTGACCTCTTGCCGAAACGATATGAACAGACTAGACGCAATTGAACAAACACAGCTCCGGGACAACATCCCGGCCTTTCAGTCCGGCGACACCGTGAAGGTGCACGTCCGCATCAAGGAAGGCAATAAGGAGCGTATCCAGATCTTTGAGGGCGTTGTAATTGCCCGCAAGCACGGCGGTGCCCGCGAAACCGTTACGGTCCGCAAGGTAAGCTTCGGCGTCGGGGTCGAGCGTATCTTCCCGCTTCACGCAACGGTCGTCGACCACATTGACGTCGTCCGCCGCGGCCGCGTCCGCCGGGCAAAGCTCTACTATCTGCGTGAACTCCGCGGCAAGGCCGCACGTATCAAGGAAAAGGATACGCGGAACAAAGCCAAGGCCGCTAAGTAGTCAGCGTTCGTATAAGCCTATTGAACCGATAGGGCGTCGCGAGTTTGCACCCGCAAGCTCGTGCCGCCCTTTTATAGCGCGTAATGGGTCAAGTTCACGTGTGTTTCGTCAGGTCGCGTTTCGGACCGCGACTTCCTATAATGCACGTGTGAATGGATTCAAGCTTCAGGCCGAGCGGTTCGAGTGGCAGATCGGTTTTGATTTTGAGGAGCTGGCTCGCGAGGAGGGCTATCGGCTGATCGCCGGGGTTGACGAGGTCGGCCGCGGGTGTCTGGCCGGGCCGGTCGTTGCCGCGGCGTGCATTCTCGACCCTGCCAAACCTGTTCCCGAGGGGCTCAACGATTCAAAAAAACTTACAGAAAAACGCCGCGAGGCGATCGCCGCGGAGCTTCGCGAGAGTGCCGTCGCCTTTGCCATCGGAGCCGTCGAGGCAGACGAGATCGACCGGATCAACATACTCGAGGCGACCAAAAAGGCGATGATGCTCGCGATCGAGGCGCTCCAACCGGCCGCCGATTACCTGTTGATAGATGCCTTGCAGCTTCGCGCTCTTCGCCTTCCGCAAAAGGCCCTGATCAAGGGCGACTCTATCTCTTACTCGATCGCCGCAGCGTCGGTGATCGCAAAGACCTACCGCGACAATTTGATGAAAGAGCTTGACCTCGAATTCCCGCAATACGGCTTCGGTGGCCATAAAGGCTACGGCGCCGCCTCGCACTTCGCCGCTCTCCGCCAACACGGGCCATGCCCGCTTCACCGGCTTTCATTCAAAGGGGTTGTGGTTTAGGACCCGAGGAATCTAGGCTTCGAACGGAATCTCAGCGTCGCGGAGGACGTTCATCTCGTTGGCCTTGACGCGCTCGAGAAGCTCTTGGTCCTCAAACATCTTGACGAGGCCTTTGACGGTCGCGTACCGCGGTTCATCGGCGACTGTTACGGGGAGGTTGATGAACGAGCGGAGGTACTGGTCGAGCCCATCGAGCAGCGAGCCGCCGCCGGTCATTATCACGCCGCGGTCGTAGATGTCTGCGGCGACCTCGGGCCGGAGTTCGGTCAGCGTGTCTTTGATCAACTGAGCGATCCGACGGACAACGCCTTCGACCACCGGGTAAAGCTCGCCGATCGTCACCTCAACTGCCGCCGGGCTTCCGGTCTGCACGTCGCGGCCGCGAACCTCGATCGATTTTGAGATGTCTTCGGGTAGGAACGTCGAGACGAAAGAGGTCTTGAGCATCTCGGTCGTTTCATCACCGACCTGAATGCCGCGATGGCGGCGAAGGTGCGTGGCGATGGCTTCATTTATCTCAAAGCTGCCGTGGCGTTCGCTGGTCGAGGTGACGACTGAGCCCTTGGCGACGATAGCGATATTGGTCGAGCCGGCCCCGTAGTCGATGATCGCCGAGGCGCGTTTATCGCTCGGCAAAACGCCGACACCAAAGGCCGCCGCCAGGCCCTCTTCCATCATAAAGACCTTGCCGATGCCTGCCTCGCCTGCTGCATTGAGAAGCGCCCGCTGTTCGACGTGGGTAACGTCGGAGACCATGCTCATTACCGCCTGAATGGCAAGATTTGAGCCGCCCGATTTTCCCTTTCGGACAAAATGGGCGAGCATTTTTTTGGTGCGTTCAAAGTCCGCAACAACGCCGCCGATCAGCGGAGCCCGGACCACGATATCGCGACCCTCGCGGCCGGACATATCCGCAGCTTCCTGGCCAAAGGCAACGATCTCTTCGGTCAGCTCGTTTATCGCAACGAGCGAAGGCTCATCAAGCACGACCCCGCGATCTTTGACGGCTATGATCGTGCTTGCCGTTCCGAGGTCGATAGCCATCGAATCGGTCACGAGCTTTTTGAGTGACGAGATCTTGAGCATACTTGCGGCGTTTGAAAGATTATACGGGTAATGTGGCCGGGACGTAAAGAGAAATCTTGCGGCCCGCTACGCCCAGCGGACCTCGAGCACCTTCACGGGCTCGACCCGGTTTTTGACGGTAAGCGGGTCCAAAACGTTTACCGGAATTCGTCCCCCGCTCGCCTGATGGGCCGCTTCGGTCATTATTATCTGCCCGCCTTTGGCGATGTCCTGGAGCCGTGCGGCGAGGTTTACGGTATCGCCGATGGCTGTGTACTCCGACCTTTTTTCCGAGCCGATATAGCCGACCGTCGCGACGCCGGTGTGGAGGCCGATGCCGACCGAGATCTCGCTCAGGCCCTCGTGGCGGAGCTCGTCGTTAAGCGTGCGGATGCGTTTTTGCATCTTGACCGCCGCTTTTACTGCATTGAGAGCGTCTTCTTCGGAAACATTCGGAGCACCAAAAAGGGCCATCAGGCCGTCGCCGATGTACTTATCGAGCGTTCCGCCATGCTCGAATATGATCTCGGTCATCGCCGAGAAATAGCTGTTCAGCAAGGAGACGATCTTCTCGGGATTTTCTTTCTCAGAGATCGCCGTAAAGCCGCGGATATCGGCAAAGAGCACGGTGATCTGCTGATTAACGCCGCCGAGCCGGAAAGACGACGGATTATCAAGAAGCTGCTTAACGACGTACTCCGGCATGAAGCGGCTGTAGTTTGCCCGGGCGACCTCTTCGCGGGCGAGCCGGTTGTGTGCCTTTACGGTCTCGACGGTGAGTGCGGCCTGCGCGGCGACGGCTCCGATCATCTCCAGGTGATCTTTGGTAAACGCGGCAAAGGGATCGAGCCGGTCGGCGTAGATCACGCCATGTACGTTGTTTTCCGTTATCAGCGGAGCACAGATTGTCGAACGGACGCCTTGCGAGACGATCGACTCGGCCCCGGAGAATTGTTCATCGGCACGGGCATCTTGCGAGAGAATCGCAACGCGGTCGTTCATCACCTTTTGCGTGATGGTCCGGCTGATGGTCATATTCTCAGTCAGCTTCGCGATCTTTTCATCGCGGGTCTGAACGGCGACGGGGTTAAGGCTGAAATCGAGAATGCGGCCATCGAGTGTTTCATCCGCAAGTAGGGCAACGACGCGGTCGGCCGGCGTTCCGCGAAAGATCAGATCGGTCGCCTTTTCGAAAACGTCTGAGAGGTCAAAAACGCTGCCGAGCGTCTTGCTCATTTCGTAGAGCAGCTCGAGCATCTTGGCCTTGCGGCGAAGGTCTTTGATCTCATCAGGCGTCGCCACCGCACTCTCCATCGAGAGATGCGATTGCCGGCCGATGATCTCCTTTGCCGAGATGAGAAGCTGTGTCTGCCCGAGCGGTTCATCGCCGAACGCCACGCCGCCGGGCATGTCTGCGACCGTTGGGGCGTTTTGAACAGCACTTAGGTTGACACTTCGGTTTACCTGGACCGAACCGGCGGGCATCGGGGGACGTTGTATCGATACTTCGGCGGCCGTATCGTCAAAGACGAGCCGCGATTCGCCGATCATAACCGAATCGCCGGGCTCGAGTATCTTCTCAAGCATCGGCGAGCCGTTGACGAAAACGTGATTGACACTGCGGGTCAGTTTGCCGTTATCGATGTAGCCATCGACGAGTTTGAAGCGGTCGCCCTCGCCAACGATCTGGGCGTGTTTTCGGGAAACGCGGCGGTCATTAAGCACAATGTCGTTGTCCTTTGACCTGCCGATGGTAGCAACGGCGCCCGCCACGAGTGGAAACTCGCGAATGTCGCCGGTCGGTTCTGTTATCTTTAAGTATGCAGCCACGTCTGTTGTAATTGTAAGGATTAACCGGCAAATGTTAAATGCGGACGGGCGGCCGATATTGCCAACCCCGAAAAATCGATGCAAGAAACCATCTATTTTGACAACAACGCGACTACGCAGCCTTTTCCCGAGGTCGTGGAGGCGATGCTGCCATTTATTGGCGGAAACTACGGCAATCCGTTGTCCTCGCACCACATCGGACGGGTGGTTCGCGACGCGATCGGCGATGCCCGCGAAGGGGTTGCGGAGCTGATCGGAGCCGCGTCAACAGATGAGATCTTTTTTACGTCGGGCGGGACGGAAAGCGACAATTGGGCGATCCTCGGTGCATTGAGGGCGATGCCGGAACGTAGGCATATTGTTACGACCGCGGTCGAACACGAAGCCGTAAGAAAGCTCTGCGACCGGCTTGAACTTGATGGATACGAAGTGACGCGGGTCGCGGTGGACGGCGTGGGAAGGCTTGATATAGACGAGCTGAAGCGAAGCCTGCGGCCGGATACGACAGTCGTTTCGGTGATGACGGCAAACAACGAGACGGGCGTTATTTTTCCGATCGCGGAGATCGCGGCCGCCGTTCGTTCGCAATCGGATGCGCTTATTCACTCAGATGGCGTAAACGCCGCGGGAAAGATCGCGATAGATATCAAGGAAACGGCGGTCGATCTTTTTTCTGTGTCAGCACATAAATTTCACGGGCCAAAGGGCGTTGGTGCGCTTTATATCCGCAGCGGCGTCGAGCTTCCGGGCATCGCCATCGGCGGCGGACAGGAACGAGGCCGCCGAGCCGGAACGGAAGCCGTGCACCAGACCGTCGGCATGGGATTAGCGGCAAGACTCGCGGCTGACCTTTCGCCGATGAGCAAGATCGCCGAGCTTCGCGACCGGCTCGAGCGCAAACTGCTCGGCAGCGTCGCGAACGCATTTCGCAACGGTGCGGCCGGCGAGCGGCTTCCGAACACCGCAAACATCTCATTTGCCGATACGAATGGTGAATCGATCCTCGCCCTGCTAGATGAAGCGGGCATCTGCGTCTCGACCGGTTCGGCCTGCAACGCGGAAAAGCAGGAAGCCTCGACCGTGCTCAAGGCGATGGAGATTCCTTATTCGCGAGCGATGGGCTCGATCCGGTTTTCGCTCGGCAGGTTCAATACGGACGAAGAAGTGGAAAAGGTGATTGCCGCGACCGTTGACGCGGTCGAACGGCTCAGAAAGCTCGCAGGAGTTGCGGCCTAGACGGCCTTTTCGATGCCGTAGCGGGCGAGTTTGAGGTAAAGCCCGCGGCGGGTGAGGCCTAGCTCACTTGCGACCCGCGAGATGTTCCAATTGTGGCGTGAAAGCGCGGCTTTGATCATCTGCATTTCAAGCTCGCCAACGGCTTCATCGAGCGTGGTGCCGGTCGAGAGATTAGCGAAAGGCATTATCGGGCTTGAGAATGACGTTATCGGCTTTGCGTCGTTTGGCGATTCTCCAAAGGTAGTTATCGGCTTTGCCGAACGCCGCAGTTCGGGCGAGAGGTGATCGGGCGTTATCACGTCGCCATCCTCGGCACGGGCCACGACCCGCTGTATCTCATTGCAAAGCTGGCGGACGTTTCCCTCCCAATTGCAGACCATCAGCAGGTCAACGGTCTGCGGCGTGAAGGTGACGTCGCGTTTGTGGAATTTCTCAGAGTAGTGGTTGACGTAGTAGTTGATGATCGGCGGTATCTCCGAGCGGCGCTCGCGGAGCGGCGGCACCCGCAGCCGGATTACGTTTAGCCGATAGTAAAGATCCTCGCGGAAGCTGCCCTCGGCGACCTTTTCCTCAAGCGGCATATTTGTCGCGGCGATCACGCGGACATCGACCTTGATCGGCTTTTTCTCGCCGATCGGCTGCACCTCGCCTTCCTGCAAAAAACGCAGCAGCTTTGGCTGAACATCTATCGGCAGGTCGCCGACCTCATCAAGAAAAAGTGTTCCGCCATCGGCCGAGCGGATCATGCCGGGCGAATCTGTGACCGCTCCGGTAAATGCCCCGCGTTTATAACCGAAGAGGTGCCCTTCGGCGAGTTCTTTCGGAACCGCCGTACAATTGAACGGGATAAAAACCTTGTCTTTCCGGTTCGAGAGCGAGTGGATGGCTCGCGAAACGAGCTCCTTACCTGTGCCCGATTCGCCGGTGACGAGGACCGTTACATCTGAAGAGCGGATCTTGTAGATCTCCTCAACAAGCGAGGTCATCGCGGGCGAGGAATGGATAAAGCCGGGCATAACGCTGGTCGAAGCGTGCGAGCCGGTTTCCTGCTCGGCCGGCCGCGAGCGTTCGCGCGAGCGAAGGTCGATGACATCAAGCCCGAGCTCGACGACCTTGATCAGCGGCTGGAGCGGGCTGCCGTCAGAGAGCTTTGCCGAGCCCGTGGGACTCATTAGCACCGCGGCGGCCGGAGCTCCGGCGGGCTTGAGGTCGAGAACCGCGAAGTTCTTTGAACGCTCGAAGGCCTTTGCTTTGCCTTCGCGCTCGGCTTTTTCGTATTGCGAGACGAGTTCGGCGCTGTCCGAGGGTGCGATGCCGTGCGTGATAAATGGCCGAAGCTGCTTCTTCTCATTCATCTCGGCGATGACGATCTTCTTGGCCGTTGTTTCTTGCTGGAGCACGGCCATCAGCTCGCGGAAGAGCAGCTCACGCGAGGCGGTTGCCTCCGCGAGCCGGACCATCAGAAGCTGCGAAACAACGGAATTCGACCGGGCCGGTTCGCTGCGGGCGGGCAAGGTCTTCCTCGTCGCCGCGATCGATTCGGCATGCTTCAGGCGTTCGTCAATGCCCAGCTTTTTGAAGATATCTTTGGCGGCCTCAAGGTGACGCATCGCCTGCTCGCTGCGGCCTTTTGGGAGGTGCTCGGCAAGCAGAAGATGGGCATCGCCGATGTGGTAGATATCTTCAGCGGTCTCAAAGATCGTCAGCGACCGGTTGAAATGATGAACGGCCATTTCAGGGTCGCCGGCTTTTGCCGATTCAAGCCCGCGGATCCGCTGAACGTTCCCAAAGACAAAAAAGTCCGACTCCGGATCGTTTGCCTCTACCATCGCGATGGCGTTCTCAAATTCAGCGGTGCGGTCGAGCCGGAGCAATGCCTCGGCGAGCACGAGGCCGGCCATCTTCGCGTAGTGCTTGTCGCCGATCCGGCCGCTAAGCTCGATCGTCTCGCGGGCCGTCGCTGCCGCTTTTTCATATTCACCCTCGGCGAGCAGGCACCGCGAAAGATTGCGGAGAGCCTGTGCCTCGTACCATTCGCGTTTGTGTTCGCGGGCGGCAGCGACGGCTTGGGTCAGAAGGCTTCGGGCCTCATTCAGATCGCCGCGGAGGATCTTCATCTCGCCGAGGCTGTCGAGAATGCCGGCGATGTGGGCGTGGTTTGATTCGATCGCGAGGTCGAGCGCCCGCTTTATCCGCTCCTCGGCACGGTGCCATTCGCCGACGTGCATCAGGTGAATGCCGAGGTTGTTGTAGGCGATAACGGAATTGAGAACGTGCTCGGTCTGGTCAAAAAAGGTGATCGATTTCTCAAGGCACTCGATGCCATCCTGCGGCCGGCGAAGGAACCAATATGCACCGGACATATCGGTATAAAGCTTTCCGAGCATGAACGGGGCCGAGCGGTCGCCGATGATCTTTATGCCGAGATCAAAATACTGCAGAGCCTCTTCGCTGTTGCCTTCCTGGTGGTAGCTGATCGCTATCTCGCGATAGGCCTCGGCGAGCCCGAGCCAATCGCCGACGGCGCGGAGCGGCTCAAGGGCGGCGTTTGCGTGGTCGCGGCAGATGCTCGATTCGTTGAGCTTGCGGTAAACGCGGGCGAGCCCGATGTGGATTTGGCCATTAAGCTGCGGAAGTTCGGCGGATTTCGCCGTTTCGAGCGTTTCCTTGAGGAGCGTAACTGCCTTCGGGTGGTCGCCGAGGTTGTTGTAGGCGATGGCGAGCTGCGTCATCACCCGGATGCGGATCTCTTGGCTCAAGCGGTCGAGGTTCTCGCGGTCCTCATATGGACGGATCGCCTCGAGCGATTCCTTGTAGCTACCGACGGTCTCGAGCGTAAAGGAATGCAGCCGTTTGAGGCTTGCGAGGTCGTCGTCCGTATGGCCAAAAGCGGCGATCGCGTCAACGACGATTCGCTCGGCTTCGCTCGAGAGCCCTTCGCGGAGCTTTTGCCCGATAGAAGAGAAGAGCGCGTCGAGCTCTTCGCGCGAGGGCACATCGCGGCGTTCCTTCGCGATGCCGGGAGCCGCAGCTCGCGGACCGCGTTTGATGAGCGGAGAGCGTTTCATTTGATTGGCGTTTTCGGTTCCGGGCAAGGCCGGAATGAGGCCGCTTTTTCAGCGGGCCGATCGCCCTAAAATGCAAAAATTGAATACTAAGTAAACAGCGCATTCGAAAGTTAGCAGAATTTAGCCGCGGTGTCTATAATTATTTTTCCGCTTTGAATGCAGGGCGGCGGCAAAATGGCAGAATTTCCGGAAAATGACGGCGATGTTCTGACCGAGCGGCGGTCGAAGCTCGAGAAGCCCAAGCTCTTTAAGGTCATCCTTCACAACGATGATTTTACGACGATGGAATTCGTCGTTTTTGTGCTCGAGCACGTCTTCAAAAAAACGCGGCCCCAGGCTCTGGAGATAATGCTCAGCGTCCACTACAGCGGCATCGGCGTCGCTGGCGTTTTCCCCTACGAGGTCGCCTATATGAAGCAGCAGAAGGCGATGAACCTCGCCAAATCCCGCGAATACCCGCTGCTCGTGACGATTGAAGAAGAGTGATCCGAAACGCCGATAGAATTCACCTGTCGGGCTTGCTTGTCGTCTTGCCGTCCTATCTGGAAAAGAACTGGTTTTATGTGCTAATCTGACTGCAGATATGCGGAGGCCATCGCCCATTATACGCACGAGGATAGGGACTTAAGTTCAACCCGGAGTTGAGCGGTGGCGAAATTTTGCCTTTATAGGGTCCCAAGCTTACTTAACGGCTTGGGGCTTTTTGATTTTTTACAATGACCGAAAGCTTAGAACTAAAGAAAACAGTAAATCTGCCGAAAACGAATTTTGGGCAGAAGGCGAATCTTGGGCAGAGCGAGCCGGCCCGGCTCAAGAAGTGGAAAGAGGCCGGGCTTTACGAACGCATCGCCGAGGCGCGACGCGGCCGGGAAAAGTTCATTCTCCACGACGGTCCGCCCTATGCGAACGCCGATATCCACATCGGCACGGCGCTCAATAAGATCCTGAAAGATTTTGTCGTCAAGAGCCGGTCGATGATGGGCTTTGACGCGCCTTATGTTCCGGGCTACGACTGCCACGGCCTGCCGATCGAGACGCACGTCGAACGCAAGCTCACAGATAAGGGCAAGAACAAGGCTGACATTCCGGTCCTGAGCTTTCGCCGCATCTGCCGCGAGCACGCCTCGACCGCGATGAACAACCAGACGCGCGATTTTCAGCGGCTCGGCATCTTGGGCGAATGGGAGAACCCATATCTGACAATGTCCGCCGAGTATGAATCGGCGACGGCACGGCTCTTTGGCCGCTTTCTCGAACGTGGGTTTGTTTATAAGGGCCTAAGGCCGGTCTATTGGTGCATCCACGACCAGACGGCGCTTGCCGAGGCCGAGGTCGAATACAAAGAGCACACGTCGCCCTCGATCTACGTAAAATTTCCGCTTACGTCGGACCCTGCCGCGATCGACCCCGCGCTTTCCGGAAAGCGCGTATTTCTCGTCATCTGGACGACGACTCCCTGGACGATCCCGGCAAACCTCGGCATCGCGGTCCATCCGGAATTTGATTATTCGGCCGTTGAGGTCGGTGATGAGGTCCTGATCGTTGCATCGGAGTTAAAGGGCTCGCTAGCCGAGACGTGCGGCTTTGAAGCTTCGAGCGAGCTTGCCCTGTTCAAGGGCTCAAAGCTCGACCGGCTTGAGGCAAAGCATCCCTGGATCGACCGCACTTCGCTGGTGATGAACGGCGAGCACGTAACGCTCGGCGAGGCAGATGCCGAAACGGAACTCGACGTCCGGTTTGAAAGCAAGGGCTCGGCAAAGTCCGGCACCGGCCTTGTCCACACGGCTCCCGGCCACGGCGCCGACGACTTCCACATCGGCAAGGCGTACGGGCTTGAGGTTTATAACCCGGTCGATGCCGCTGGCAAGTTCATCGCCGAGGTCGAGCACTTCGGCGGGATGAATATCTTTGAGGCGAACCCGAAGATAGTCGAGTTTCTGAAAGCGAGCGGAGCGTTGCTATATTCCGAGCCCTATCAGCACCGCTATCCGCACTGCTGGCGGTGCAAGAACCCGGTCATCTTTCGGGCGACGCCGCAGTGGTTCATCTCGATGGACGAAAAGTTTGGAGTACCGGCTTCAGCCGGCTCGGACGACGCATCTCTCCGAGCCTCCGCTCTTGCGGAGATCGAAAAGGTGAAGTGGCATCCTGCCTGGGGCCAGGGGCGGATGGCAAATATGTTCAAGGGGCGACCTGATTGGTGCGTCTCGCGGCAGCGGTCATGGGGCGTTCCGATCCCGGTCTTTTACTGCAGCGGCTGCGAGGAAACGGTCGCCGACCCGAGTGTGGTCGATCACGTTGCGGACATCTTTGCCAAGGAAACCGCCGACGCCTGGTACGCCCGGACGGAGAGCGAGCTACTGCCCGAGGGCTATGCTTGCACGAAATGCGGCGGTACCGATTTCCGCAAAGAGACTGACATTCTCGACGTCTGGTTCGACTCGGGCTCATCGTGCGTCGCGGTGCTTGAGACCCGCGGCGATACGCTCCGCTTTCCGGCGGATGTTTATCTCGAGGGCGGCGATCAATACCGCGGCTGGTTCAATTCGTCGATGAGCTGCGGCATCGCGGCACACGGCACGGCGCCGTATCGGCAGGTGATAACCCACGGCTGGGTCGTCGATGGTGAGGGCAAAAAGCAATCGAAATCGGTCGGCAACGTGACGGCTCCGCAGGAGATCATCGATAAATCAGGTGCGGAGATCTTACGGCTCTGGGCGGCGGCGGTCGATTACACCGAGGACGTTCGCTGTTCGGACGAGATCCTTTCGCGGGTGGTCGATGCCTATCGCAAGATGCGGAATACGCTCCGCTACGCGCTTGGAAACCTTGATGGTTTTGACCCGGCGGCGGATTCGGTTGCGGAATCGGAGATGCTTGCGATCGACCGCTGGGCACTTGCAAGCCTTGAGGTAGTCTCGGCAAAGGTGCAGAAGGGGTTTGAGGACTACGACTTTCAGGCTGCCTACGGAGCGCTTTACAATTTTTGTACGGTCACGCTTTCGGCCCGTTACTTTGACATCATCAAGGACAGGCTCTACATCTTCGCCCCGCGTTCGATTGAGCGCCGCTCGGCACAGACGGCGCTCTACCGCATCGCCGATTCGCTTTGCCGGCTGATGGCGCCGCTGCTCGCTTTTACAAGCGACGAGGCATGGGAGAACCTGCCGGGCGAGCGCGAGGCCTCGGTCCACATGGCCGAATTCCCGGCCGCAACGCGTCTTGACGAAGCGGCCGAGGCGGAATTGCTTTCGCAGTGGGAACGCATCTTCGCCATCCGCGACGAGGTTTTAAGATCGCTCGAAACGGCGAGGGGCGAAAAGGTGATCGGCTCATCGCTCGAGGCAAAGGTCATCCTGACGACAGATAAGCCGACGACGATGTTTTTGATGGAGCATTTCACCGAGCTACGGTATATATTTATCGTTTCACAGGTCGAGGTGCACGAGGGCGAGCCGTTTGCCGTCAAGATCGAAAAAGCACACGGCGAGAAATGCGAACGGTGCTGGAACTATTCGTCACGCGTCGGCGAATTTGAGAGCTATCCGACGGTCTGCGAGCGGTGCATCGCAGCTCTTCGTGAGATAGAAAAGGCAGCGGCCGCTTAGAGGAGGATCAATATGAAAAGATTCGTAGCGACATTTTTAATGCTGGTGCTGCTTGCGGCTGCGGCTGCGGCACAGAGCGTCCGCACACCCGAACGCGGTTCCGCCGAACGCAAGGCGATCCTAGATGCCATCCGCGTCCCGGTCGAACGCGATATGAAGCAGAAGATCGTCTTCGTGACCAGCGAGTTCCGGGTGCAGGGCACTTGGGCGTTCGTCGGCGGAACGCTCCAGACGCCCGATGGCGGTCAGCCTGACCTTAGAGGAACTGCATGGGCAGAGGAAGCCGATTTCTTTGAGAATAACTTTTTTGCCCTGGTCAAGAAGACCGGCTCGCGATGGCGCGTGACGACGACCGCGATCGGCTGCACGGACGTCTGCTATGCCGACTGGTGGCGGCGATACCGGGCACCAAAGGCCGTGTTTCCGTATACTGAATAAGCCGTGAAAAAGAACGACATACTTTGGAAACTCGCTTACCTCGTCATTACCGGCGGGGTTTTTCTGGTCGATCAAACGACGAAGGCCTGGGCGGTCAGCCGTCTTCGGTTTGGGGACGACATCTCGGTCATTCCGGGGTTTCTCAATTTCGCATATGCCCAAAATACAGGCGTTGCGTTCTCAATGCTCGACGATTACGGCGACCCCGGACGCTGGGGGCTCTCGGCCGTGGCGATCGTCGCCGGCATTCTGGTGCTCTTTTACTTTTGGCGAACGCCGCGTTCGGATGACCGCGTTCTCGGAGCGCTTGCTCTCCTACTTGCCGGGATAATCGGCAACGTTACGGACCGGGTGCGGCTCGGGTTCGTTGTCGATTTCATCGATGTACAATTCGGCTCATGGCACTACCCGACCTTTAACGTCGCGGATATGGCGATCGTCATCGGCGCCGGATTGTTGATCCTTGATATGGTTTGGTCGAAGAAGGAGAAGGCTGATCCGCCGACGGAGAACGCGACAGCACAATGAAGATCGAACTCAGGCCGATAAATGAGGAGAATTTTAGGCCGGTCGTCGGGCTGGATGTCGGGCCGGGCCAGAATACGTTTGTTGCGACAAACGTTTTCTCGATTGCAGAGTCAAAGGTCTCGCCGTACCTCGAACCGCGGGCGGTTTATGCAGACGATGAGCTTGTGGGTTTTACGCTCTACGGCCGCGATCCTGAGACCGGCAAATATTGGATCGTACGGCTGATGGTCGACGCCGCACATCAAGGGAAAGGCTACGGGCGTGCCGCGGTGCTCGCCCTGATCGAAGAGCTGCGGGCAAAGCAGGAATGCGGCGAGATATTCTTGAGCCTCGTTCCGGGTAACGCGGCCGCCGAAGGGGTTTATCAAAGCATTGGCTTCGCACGGACAGGCGAGATCGAGCACGGCGAGATAGTAATGAGATACGTGTTTTAAGAAGCGAGAATTCAGAATTCAGAATTCAGAAGTGGATGACGAGAAGCCTGCGAAAATTGAGCCGTGAATACAATGCAAACTGAAATGGCCAGGAGCTTTGAGGATGTCGGGATCTGGAAGAAGGCTCACCAGTTTGTGCTCGATGTGTACAAGATCACGGAACAATTTCCGAAGCATGAGATATACTGCCTCACATCTCAATTACGGCGTGCTGCGATCTCGATTCCGGCAAACTTTGCGGAAGGTTTCCGCAAGTCAACCAAACCAGATAAACTTCGGTTTTACGGTATCGCCATCAGCTCGCTCGAAGAGTGCCGATATTATCTTCGGCTGGCGTCTGATCTGGGCTATGTCGAAACTGCGCAGCTGCGAAGCAATCTTGAGGAAATAAGCCGGATGTTAACGAGCTATATGAGCAAAATTCGAAATGACGTCAGAAGCTGAAATACGATTCGAGTGCTCCGGATGCTGACTTCTGGCTTCTGAATTCTGACTTCTTGACCCATGTACCCTGAACTTTTCCGCATCGGCGATTTTCCTATAACCAGCTACGGCATTTGGCTGGCGGCGGGGATGTTAATCGCGCTGTTTGCGGCTTCGCGGCTGGCGGCCCGCGACGGGTTGCCGCGCGAACGCATTTACGATCTAGGCCTCTGGACGCTCGTCGGCGGATTGCTTGGATCTAAGATCTTGCTCTTTTTTGTCGAGGATAACGTACAGCTTTTTACGCTCGATTTCTTGCGTTCGGGCGGCGTTTATTATGGCGGGTTGATCGGCGGCTTTTTGACCGTCGTACTGCTCATCCGATTTTACAAACTGCCATTCTGGAAGGTTGCTGATGCACTTGCGGCGGGACTGGCACTCGGTCAGGCTTTCGGACGGCAGGGTTGCTTTGCGGCCGGCTGCTGCTGGGGAAAGCCGACAACCAATTGGTGGGGCGTTCACTTTAGCGACAAGGGCCACGAATACACCGGCGTCCCGATCGCCGACAACGTCCACCTGCATCCAACGCAGCTCATTGAGAGCCTTACAATGCTTGCGGTCTTCGCCTTTCTCGTTTGGCTGCACCGCAACAAGAAATTCGACGGCCAAGTGCTGATCGCCTACGGCATCATTTATTCGATCTTCCGTTTTCTGATCGAATTTATCCGCGACGACCCGCGTGGCGAGCTCTTCGGCCTCACCGCGATGACCGGCCTTTCGACCTCACAGATCGTCAGCCTCGTCGTCGCCGCGGCGTCGATCGCATTTTTCGCCATCCGCTATCGGCAGCGTCCGGAAGAGGATCTGTAGCCGTACCAATTTCCAATGACACAATTTACAATCCCCAATCCCGGGCGCCGCATTGTCAATTGGCAATTGGTCCATTGTGAATTGACAGAAATAAAAACTCCCCGATGACCCAAACTGAGATAGAAAACAAGGAAGACAATTCCCTCGTGTTTTCGCCGGGTGCTGACGACGCCGGCGTTCGGCTCGATGCGTATCTGGCTGCCCAGATCGAGGGCTGGTCGCGTGCGCGGCTGCAGCGGTTGATCACGGACGGCGATGTGCTGGTCAATGGAAAAGCGGTGAAGCCATCGTATAAGCTGCACGAGGGCGAAGAGATAGATGTCGATCTGGTCGAGGCACCGGCGGCTGTTTTTAAACCCGAGGACATCCCGCTCGATATCGTCTTTGAGGACGAGTACCTGGCCGTGATCAACAAACCCGCCGGCATGGTCGTCCATCCGGGAGCCGGCAACGCGACCGGCACGCTGGCAAATGCGATTGCGTGGCATTTGTCAGAACCGCCTCCGTCAGGGCGCGGCCAGTTTGATAAATCCGCGAACTGGCCGCCCGCTCACGCAGGCGGTTCTGACAGAGTCGGCATCGTTCATCGCCTCGACAAAGACACCTCCGGCCTGATCGTCGTCGCCAAAGAGGAAGAGACGCACGAGGCTCTTTCGAATCAATTCCGCGACCGCCTTGTTGCCAAGCAGTACGTCACGCTCGTCCACGGCAGTCCGCGTGAGAATATGGGCACCATCGATCGACCAATGGCACGTGACCGCTGGCACCGCACCAAAATGACCGTCGCCGCCAATGGCCGAAATGCCCTGACGATGTGGAAAGTGCGGCAGCGGTTCGAGAAATTCACCCTTCTTGAGGTCGAGATCAAGACCGGCCGCACGCACCAGATCCGCGTCCACCTCGCCTCGATCAATCACCCCGTAGTCGGCGACGCCACCTACAACGAAGGCCGCGACAACACCGTCAACGACGTGGATATCAAAAACGCCATCCGCACCCTCGACCGCTTTTTCCTCCACGCCGAAAGGCTCTCTTTCACACATCCCAAGACCGGCGAGCCGATGTCATTTAATTGCGAGATCCCGCAAGAATTGGCAGAATTGCTAAAATCGCTTTGACGGGGCATTGTCACGACCGGACCGCAGGCGTCCTCGCCTGCCAGCTTCCGAAAGGAAGCTAGTGCCCGTCAGCGTTGAGGGAACTAGGCCGTTGTCACGGCCTTGCACGCGGGGACGCGTGCGGTCCAGTCGAGAAATTGGATTAAAAATATGAAACGCTGCTTTGTTGCTGTTGCTTTTTTGTTGTTGTGCGTGCCGTTCGCTTTGGCTCAACCGGGTGAGATCAATATCATTCCAAAGCCGAGGTTGGTTGAGCGACGGGTAGGTACTTTTGAACTCAATTCCGGAACTCGATTCGTCGCTCGCAGTCGCGACGAACTAGCATTAGCCCACTATTTTCGCAACGAAATTGATCGACGATTTGGTTTCAAGATCAAGATAACCTCCGACCCGAAAATCAGCATCGACACAGTAGGAAAATCGACAACGCGCAATACTATTCTGCTTAGTCGGCTTGGCTTTCAGCCACCTTATACTGCGGACGAATGGTACAGCCTTGTTGTAAATCCCTCATTTGTCTATATCGAGGCGGATGGATCTGGACGTTTCGCCGCCCTTCAATCACTGTTTCAACTTATTCCATCGAATTCAAAGGGAAAGGCTGTTATACCCGGTGTCGCAATACTCGACGCCCCCCGCTTCCGCTACCGCGGGATGCACCTTGATGTTGCGCGGCATTTTCAGCCGGTGGAGTTTGTTAAGAAGTTCATCGATCAGATGGCGCAGTATAAGTTCAATTATTTTCACTGGCATTTGACGGAGGACCAGGGTTGGCGGATCGAGATCAAGAAATATCCGCGGTTGACCGAGGTCGGCTCGCGGCGGCCGGAGACGATGGTCGACCGCAACTTTTCGCCCTACATCGGCGACGGCATTCCGCACGGCGGCTTTTACACGCAGGAGCAGATCAAAGAGGTCGTTGCCTACGCCAAGGAGCGGCACATCACCGTGATCCCGGAGATAGAACTGCCCGGCCACGCCTCGGCGGCGCTCGCGGCGTATCCGCAGTTTGGCTGCAAGACCGATTACGAATACAAGGTGCAGACGACGTGGGGCATTTTTAAGGAAGTTTTTTGCCCGACCGAAGAGACGTTCAAGTTCCTCGAGGACGTGCTGGACGAGACCATCGCACTTTTCCCCGATTCGCCTTACATTCACATCGGCGGCGACGAGGTGCTGAAAGATCATTGGAAAGAATCGGCGTTTGTACAGGAGCTGAAAAAACGTGAAAACCTGAAAGATGAGAACGAGGTGCAAAGCTATTTCATTCGCCGCATCGAGCGACACTTAAGCAAACGCGGCAAGAAGATGATCGGCTGGGACGAGATCCTTGAGGGCGGCCTGGCACCGAACGCGACCGTGATGAGCTGGCGCGGAATGCGCGGCGGCATCGAGGCCGCCAAGTCTAAACACGATGTGATAATGACGCCGACCGATTTTGTATATTTCGACTACGGCCAAGGCGACCCCGCCTACGAACCGCTCAACATCGGCAGCTACGTTCCGCTCTCGAAAGTGTACAGCTTTGAGCCCGTCCCGCCCGAGTTGACCGCGGAAGAGGCGAAATACGTCATCGGCGGCCAGGCGAATATCTGGACCGAATATATGAAAACGGCGTCGCACGTCGAATATATGGCCTTCCCGCGGATGCTCGCGTTGAGCGAAGTGCTTTGGTCAAAGAAAGAGGATCGCGACTTCGCCGATTTTCAGCGGCGGCTCAATGCGATCTTGCCGCGGCTTGATAAACAAGGCGTGAATTACCGCATCCCTGAGCCCGGCGGTTTGGAGAACATGGTTACGGAGAGCGACCGCGTTTTGCTCGAGCTTCGGCCCGGGCCGGGAACGCGCGTTCACTACACGACAGACGGCTCGACGCCGGACGAACGCTCGCCGGCCTATTCGCGGCCGATCGAGGTTCGGCTCGGCGAGGGCGACGTGAAGACGCTGAAGACCATCGTCGTATTGCCGACCGGCCGCAAAAGCGTCGTCTATGCAGCGACCATCGTCCGCGGCAAGCTGCGCGAACCGGATGAGACCACGGCGGCGAAGCCGGGCTTAAATTACAGCTTCCTGGTCCCGAACGACGACCCTACCTTAAAAGGCATGGTCGAAAATGGCGAGACGCGTTCCACCTCGCTGAATCAATTTGCCCAGCGGTTCGATCTTAAAAAGCCATTCGCTATCACTTTCGACGGCTATTTCCGCATTCCTGAAGACGGCGTTTATGAGCTGCAGGTCGATTCCACTTGGGACGCGACCGTCGTGCTCGGCGAAAGCAAGATCATCGACGACGCCGGGACCAAAGACCGCAAGATCCGCTCGGCGATCGTCCCGCTCAGAGCCGGCCTGCATAAGATGTCGCTCCGCTACAACCATCGCGGCGGCGATTCGTCGTTCCGCTTCCGCTGGGGCATCAAAGGCCGCGGCCTGACACAAGCATGGGGCGGGGAGTTCGTGCATTGAAGAGAAGTCAGAAGCCAGAAGTCAGAAGCCAGAAGTCAGAATCAGGAGTAGTTGAATGAGAAATTACAGATGCTCGGACGGAGTAAGGTTTTGGGACTTGAAGCGAACTGGCCGCCTGCTTACGCTGGCGGTTCTGACACTGCTCGCTGCTCACGGCTTACTGCTCACGGCCACGGCTCAGACGCGCGACTACACCCGCTGGGTCAATCCGTTCATCGGCACGGGCGGGCACGGGCATACGTTTCCCGGTGCGACGCTGCCGTTCGGGATGGTGCAACTCTCGCCCGACACCCGCATCGACAACTGGGACGGCTCATCTGGCTATCACTACTCCGACGACATCATTTACGGCTTTTCACACACGCACCTCTCCGGCACCGGCATTCCGGATGGGTGTGATATTTTGTTCATGCCGACGACAGGAAGTAGCCTTCGTCCAATGGGATCGGCTACTCATGAAACGTACGCGTCCGCGTTTCAGCACAAGAACGAAAAAGCGGAACCTGGCTATTACTCTGTTCTGCTAGATGACGACGAAATTTTGGCGGAATTGACCGCTACAAAGCGAGTTGGATTTCACCGGTACACTTTTCCAGAATCGCAAGAAGGAAAGATCGTGCTCGATCTAAAATGGAGGGATCGAGTACTGGATTCCGAAATCACTGTAGTTGAAAAGAATCGAGTAGAGGGCTATCGTCGTTCAAATTCTTGGGCCAAGAATCAGACTGTTTATTTCGTGGCTGAGTTCTCGAAACCCTATTCGCTGGCGCCTATAACGGAAACCCGGGGCAATAGTGTCACTACTCATGACGTTGAAAAGAGACGCAAATTCTACGGCACGTCGGAACCGATTCGCGGTGAAGACCTGCAGCTAGTCTGGATCTTTCCGACCAAGCAGCGAGAGCAGGTCCTAGTAAAGGTCGCGATTTCCTACGTCTCCATCGAAGGTGCACGCAAGAATTTGGAAGCCGAGTTGCCGCATTGGGATTTTGAAAAGATACGTGCGGAGGCGAAGGCGGCGTGGAACAAGGAGCTGGGCAAGATCGAAGTCTCCGGCGGGACGGACGAGCAGACGACGAATTTCTACACCGCTCTCTACCACACAATGATCCACCCGAACGTCTTCAATGACGTTGACGGCCGGTACAAGGGCCACGACGGGAAGGCCCACAACATCGCTGCTTCCGGCTCCCCTCCTTACGAAGGAGGGGTGGCAGCCGCTTCGGCTGACGGGGTGGTTCTCTCAAAGGTGGGCAACGGTCAAGAAAATGGTTCTCAGACTCGGGCGCTTAGAGAACCACCCCGCCGCGAAGACGCGGCACCCCTCCTTCGTAAGGAGGGGAGCTTTAAGGCCCCGCCTAAAGGCGGTACTCAAAACGGCGACCACTACACGGTCTTCTCGTTGTGGGATACGTTTCGGGCGACGCATCCGCTTTATACGATCATCGATGAGCGGCGGACGGTCGATTACATCAATTCGTTCATCCGTATTTATGAGCAAGGCGGGCGGCTGCCGGTCTGGGAACTTTGGGGCGAAGAGACGGATACGATGATCGGTTACCATTCGGTGTCGGTGATCGCCGACGCGATGGCGAAGGGCATTGAGGGCTTTGATTATGAAAAGGCGTACGCCGCCGCCAAGCACTCCGCCAACCTCGACCACCACGGCCTCGCCGCCTACAAACGCCGCGGCTACATCTCCGCCGAGGACGATAACGAATCGGTTTCAAAGACGCTGGAATATGCCTATAACGATTGGTGCATAGCACAGATGGCGATGTTGTTTATGGATGACATTACGCGAGGTATGACCGCACGAGAATATTTTGCAGCGCACGGCATGTTCGGAGACCCTGATCCTGCGAAGCAAGCGACCTACGAAAACTTCTTCTCAAAAAAAGAAGACTACATCCGTTTTAGCCAACGAGCGCTGTCCTTCCAAAATCACTTCGATTCAAAGACCGGTTTCATGCGACCCAAACGCAACGGCGGATTTATCGAGCCATTCGCGCCGAACGAAGTTACGTTTCATTTTACCGAGGGCAATTCGTGGCAGTATTCGTTCTTCGTTCCGCATGACGTTCCGCGCCTGATGGAGCTAATGGGTGGACGCGACAAATTTGCGGCCAAGCTCGATGAGCTTTTTACGACCGACCAAAAACTCGCCGGCCGCTTTCAGCCGGACATCACCGGCCTTATCGGCCAATACGCCCACGGCAACGAACCGTCGCATCACATTCCGTACCTTTACAACTACGCCGGCCAGCCGTGGAAGACGCAGGCCTACGTCCGCCGAATAATGGACGAGTTTTACAAGAATGCGCCCGATGGCCTGATCGGGAACGAGGACGCAGGCCAGATGTCGGCGTGGTACATTCTCTCAGCTGCGGGATTTTACCCGGTCGCTCCCGGTGCCCCGCAATACGACATCGGCTCGCCCCTATTTCCGCAGATGAAGTTCAACCTCGAAAACGGAAAGACCTTCACGATAACTGCGAACAACAGTTCACCGGCGAACGTTTATGTGCAGGCCGTCACGCTAAATGGCAAGCCTCTTCGGCAGGCGTTTCTGGCACACTCGGACCTACTTGCGGGCGGGACGTTGGAATTCGAAATGGGCCCGAAACCAAAGACGGGGCTCTTTCCTGAATCGCTTCAACATCGATCTACCGAAATCGTCGCCGTACCGAACATCAACGCTGACCGCGTCTTTCGCGAGCAAACGAACGTCACGATGAGCACCATCACCGCCGGAGCCAAGATCTACTACACGCTGGACGGCACCGAACCTTCGGCCCGATCGACGCTGTACGCCTCGCCTTTTACCCTGAGCGAAACTTCGACCATCAGGGCGATAGTGATCAGTAATGGAAATCGAAGCTTTCCGGTCGAGGCCTCGGTTCTAAAACGCACGAATGATTGGACGGTCACGCTCGCTTTGCCTTACAGCACGCAGTACACCGGCGGCGGCGATGATGCGATCGTTGATGGGCTTCGCGGGACGCAGAACTTTGCGAGCGGCGAGTGGCAGGGTTATCAGGGTAAAACGTTTGAGGCGGTGATAGACCTCAAGGAGCGGCGGCGGGTCGCCGAGGTCGGCGGTTCTTTCCTGCAGACAACGCGGTCGTGGATCTGGATGCCTTCGCGGGTCGAGTTTGAATCGTCGGACGACGGTGTGAACTTTACGAAGCTGGCCGAGATCAAGACCGACGTCCCGCTGACCGATGAAACACCGCAGGTCAAGGAATTTCTAACCCGGCTCACGGCTCCCGTCACGGCCCGCTACATCCGCGTCCGTGCATTCAATATCGGCCCGATCCCGGCATGGCACCCCGGAGCCGGCGGCGACCCGTGGATATTTGTTGATGAAGTGATAATCAGATGATGCGCAAGCCCGTCTGGAGAGGCGGACCTGTGCAGAGATCGAACCGCCCTTACTTACGTGCGGACTTACTCATCGGATGAACCGCTAGACCTTGACGCCTTGGCGGCGTTAGATTACTATTCGGGAACCCCGAGCTTCCCATGAGTCTTCATTTAGCAAAACTTATCATTCTCGGCGTCGGGCTTGGCTTGGCGGTAGGGGTTGGTGTTTATACCTTTTGGTACGGGAAAGGTTATTCGTATATGAGCAACGACCCGCTTGCCTGCGCAAACTGCCACATAATGAACGAGCAGTACGACGGCTGGCTTAAATCTAGCCACAAGGCCGTGGCGACCTGCAATGATTGCCACACGCCGCCGGACACGATCAGCAAGTACTCGGTAAAAGCGTGGAACGGCTTCTGGCATTCCTATTATTTTACGGTCGGCGGGTTTCATGAGCCGATCCGTATCACGGACCTCAACAGGCGGGTTGCCGAGCAAAGCTGCCGCACCTGCCATGAAACGATGGTCCATTCGATAACGGTCTCCGAATCGATAAAGGAGGCCCAAGAGGTTTCCTGTATCTCGTGCCACCGAAATGTCGGGCACATGCACTGAGCTGCAACGGCGAAGTTTGCGAGGTCAACTTATGAGCGAAGAGAACAAAGAGAACACCAGCGAAAAGGAAGAACCGAAAGCAGAAAAGCGTAGCCTTGGCTATAGCGCGAAAGTGCTTGCCGTCGTCGCGTTCGCGTCATTCGCCGCTGCGATACTCGGCCTTGCCTTGCTGACGAACATCTTTGAGCGAAAGCAGGAGGCGAAGAACCCCTTCTTTCGCGTGGTCGAGCTGACCGACGACACACACGACCCGGCCGTTTGGGGCAAGAACTTCCCGCTGCAATATGACAGCTATCTTCGCACCGTCGATCAGGTCCGGACCCGCTTTGGCGGCAGCGAGGCCGTACACAAGGCTCCATCCAACGCCGACCCGCGCTCGATCGTTGCGCAATCGAGGCTCGAGGAAGACCCGCGGCTCAAGACAATGTGGGACGGCTATGCATTCGCGGTCGATTTCCGCGAGGAACGCGGCCACGCCTATATGCTCGAGGACCAGACCTTCACCGAGCGGCAGGCCGTCACCCAACAGCCCGGAACATGCATCAATTGCCACGCCTCGGCATACGAAGCATATAAAAAGCTCGGCCAGGGCGACATTGTTCAGGGCTTCCACACGCTCAACAAAATGCCGTATCAGGAGGCTCGCAAAGAGGTGACGCACCCGGTCGCCTGTATAGATTGCCACGATTCGCAGACAATGGCGCTTCGCATTACGCGGCCGGCATTTATGGAGGGAATGAGGATCGTAAAGGCGGCGCAGGGCATTGAGAATTTTGACGTCAATCGCGACGCGACGCGGCAGGAAATGCGGTCGTTCGTATGTGGCCAGTGCCATGTCGAATATTACTTCAAGGGACCGGAAAAGACGCTGACCTATCCGTGGCAGAACGGAATGAAGGTCGAAAACATCCTCGAATATTACGACGAGGTTGGGCACAAAGACTGGACCCATGCCCAGACCGGAGCCAATGCTCTAAAGGCGCAGCACCCGGAATTCGAGATGTATAATCAGGGCATCCACGCCCGGGCCGGCGTTTCCTGCGCCGATTGCCACATGCCCTATGAACGCCAGGGCGCGATGAAGATCAGCAGCCACCACGTCCGCTCGCCGCTGCTGAGCATCAACACCTCCTGCCAAACCTGCCATAAAGGCAGCGAGGATGAGCTGAAGTTTCGGGTCGAGACGATCCAGGAGCGAACCTATAAACTCCGCGGGATCGCGATGGATGCGCTCGTCCAGCTTATCGGCGACATCGTCGCGGCAAAGAACGCGGGAGCCACCGATGCCGACCTCGCGACCGCACGTGAGAATCAAAGAAAGGCGCAATTTTTCCTCGACTTTGTCGAAGCCGAAAATTCGATGGGCTTCCACGCCCCGCAGGAAGCAACACGAATACTCGGCGAATCGATCAATTTCTCCCGGATCGGCCAGGTCTCGCTGCGAAACGTAAAGGTCGCGACCAACCTCGCCGCCTTCCGCTCATCGCGGTAAACGCTCTAAAAAGAAAAATTCTGACCAATCGAAGGCCCCGACCGTCTAATACTCTACCGGCCGGGGCTTAATCTTTCGCCCGGCCGCGGCGGTAATCATATGGACAGGCGATATTTTCTTAAATCTAGCGGGATCGGGCTGGCGAGCTTTGGGCTGATGGCGGCGGCTCCGGACTTTCTTCATCAATTTGCGGCAGCTCAGACGGCCGATCGGTTCGGGAAGAGAAAGGTTCTGGTCACCATCTTTCAGCGAGGAGCGGTCGATGGGCTGAGCATGATCGTCCCGCACGGCGAGGGCGAATATTACAACCTCCGCCGCGGAACCGCGATCGCGAGGCCGGGGCAAACCGATGGAGCGCTTGACCTTGATGGCTTTTTCGGGCTGCATCCGGCAATGGCATCGCTCCAACCTTTTTGGAGCGCAAAGCAGCTTGCCGTTATCAATTCCTGCGGCTCGCCGGACAACACGCGTTCGCATTTCGACGCTCAGGATTATATGGAATCGGGCACGCCGGGTGTGAAATCGACCCGCGACGGTTGGCTTAACCGAACGCTGCAGGCTACCGCCGGCAAGGCCGATTCGCCTTTCCGTGCGGTCGCGATGACGCAACAGCTTCCGCGTTCGCTCTATGGCCGCTCGCCCTCGATCGCGATGACGAACCTCGCCGATTTCTCGATCAAAGCGGGGCTTTACACGGCGGACCTAAAGGGCGGCTTTGAAGGCGTTTACCAGCAAAATGTGAAGGACACGCTCGGCGAGACGGGCAAAGAGACCTTTGAGGCGGTGAACTTTTTGAAGACCGCAAACCCGTCGCAGTTTCGGCCTGAAAACGGAGCTCAGTATCCAAACAGCCAGCTCGGGCGTTCGCTGCAGCAGATCGCTCAGCTCATCAAGGCCGGCGTCGGGCTCGAGGTCGCATTCGCCGAAACGGGCGGATGGGACACGCACGTAAGGCAGGGCAGTGCCCGTGGGCAGCTCGCAAATTTGCTAAGGGATTTCTCGAATTCGATCGCTGCATTTGCCACCGATCTTGGCCGGCGGATGGACGACGTCGTCGTGCTTACGATGTCAGAATTCGGCCGGACCGCCCGCGAGAACGGCTCGCTCGGCACCGACCACGGCCACGGAAACGCGATGCTCGTGCTCGGCAATTCGGTAAAAGGCGGGAAGGTCTTCGGCGACTGGAAAGGCCTGAAGCCCGACCAGCTAAACGAGGGCCGCGACCTGGCGATCACGACCGACTTTCGCATCATTTTTACCGAGGTTGCGACGAAGCATTTGGGAAGCAAAAGGGCCGAGGACTTATTCCCGAAGTTTGATGCTAAGGCCGCCGGGGGCTTAGGCTTTCTGAGCTAGACCTACGGGCCAAATGAGTCGTTCAAAAACAAGCAGCCGCTCCATTGTAGGGGCGGCTGCTTTTTTCCTCGTAACCGCTAGTGTTCGGGGTCGTTGCCCGGCGAATCCACCGGGCTTGTACCGCCGCCCTGTTGGATAACGTGTGTCAGTTCATGGGAAAGCAGCTTTTTTCCGCTATCGGTATGCGGTTGGTATTCGCCCGGTGCAAAAAATATGTCGCTGCCTTGAGCAAAAGCTTTCGCTCCGAGGTGTGTCGGGGCGTGGCTTTCGTGGACCCGCACCTGAGAAAGGTCGGAACCAAAAGACGCCTCGAATTCGTGCTTCAACGGGGCGGGAAGCGGTGCTCCGTTGGTCTTTCCTACCTTTGATGCAGACGGCGCTAAGTGCTTTTTTCCTTGATCTTCCATTTAATCGGTCTCCTTTGTTTTTGTTCGAATGAGCTCTTTACTACCATAGGATGCGTACGAAGCACAAATTCTCGGACAAATTGAATGCCAGATCTTAACCGCCGATCGAAAGAGCTTGAACGGATCGACACCGGCGACTACACGCCGGCTGAGTACGACCGCTTTCTCAAAGAGATAGCTTTTATCAACCGCTTTCTCGGCGACCGGCGGGCGCTCAGGCGGTCGCTCTTTCGTGAGATCAAACGCCGGCAGCTTAGCGAATTCAGCATGCTTGATGTCGGTTGCGGCTCGGGCGAACTGCTCCGCTACACGGCCGAATTTGCGAGAGCAAAAAACATAAAGGCTCGACTTGCGGGGCTTGATCTTAATCCGATCTCAGCTAGCGTTTCGGCGAACGGCACAAGCGATTTTCCCGAGATCTCGATCACACAAGGCGATGCGTTTCAATTGCCCTTTGCCGATGGTGAATTTGACTACGCCATTTCCTCTCTATTCTTTCATCACCTGACCGACGAGCAAGTACCGCATGCGCTCGGCGAGATGCGGCGGGTCGCCCGGCGAGGCGTGTTTGTCATTGACCTGCATCGCCACCCGGCCGCGTATCGGCTTTACCTAATTTTCTGCAAAGCGTTCGGCATCTCGCGGCTGGTTACAGAAGACGGTTCGCTTTCGGTTTTGCGAGGATTTCGGCCGGAGGAATTGGCCGGGCTTGCGGGCATGGGCAGCGTCAGGCGAAGCTTCCCGTTCAGGCTTGTGCTTGAGTGCGGCGAGCAAACCTAGTCTTCGAACATTCCGAGCCGGGCTAGGTGCGCGAGGCTTTCGTCAAGCCATTCCGGAAGCGTCGCGAGCAATTCTTTTTTGCCCTCGATCTCATGCGAGGAGCGGATGAATTTGCCGAGCTCATCGAGCACGGCCGAGCGCGTCCGCGAGCCATCAAGCAATTCGAGCAGCCGGCGGGAGACCGGATCAGCGATCTCCATATCGACGCCGAAACCGGAGATGACGTTGCGGGCCGAGCCCATCTGCCAACGGGCAAGCCGGGCGAGCCGCGGTTTTTCTGAGAGCTCGGTTGGTGCAGAGGGTTGAAACGTGTGCAGCTCGACCAGGTCGGTTGCGGTCGCGATCTGGAAAAGCATGTCGCGAAAGGCCTCGGCCTGCTTCGCTACCTCATCGTCGCTAATGCCGCTGACGCGTTCGCGAGCCTCGGCTACAAGCTCGGTAAAAGTGATCGCACGCGGCCAGAGCGAGCCGAGATGTACGAGGCCGAACTTGGCAAGCGGCATGTCGATCTCGATCTGCTGCCCGCTGTTCCCGGCAAACTTTACGCGGCCATTGCCTGCGAGATCCGGCGATCTACCTGCCGGGCGAAGCGACGAGCTGACGAGAAGCCGGTCTAGCACATTGGGCTTCATATCGCGGTCTATCTCTGCACCGGCGTGAACGACAAGGCTCTGGCGGAATGCACGGCCGCGAAAGATGTCGAGATATTGCTCGCGTTCGATGACGTCCTGTATCTCGGCAATAAAGTCACGGGCCGCCGGGGTCAGGTCGGCGGTGCCCATCGCGTGGAGCTCGGCCTCGGCGAGAAATTGCAAGCCGTTTGCGGCAAGCAGTTCAGCAAATTCGTGGAAGTAAAAGGGCGTGTTCTGCTCGGCGAGGTCGTCGTGAAATACGTCGGCGATATCGCGCGTCTCGTGGCGGCGAAGTTCGCGGACGAAGATCTGCCCATAGGTGCCGCGGCTCGAGCTTTGCTCTGCGGCAAACTTAAGAAAGCTGAGGGCCCGCTCGACCTTTTCGGCCGGTTCATCGATGCTGCGGCTTGAGTACAACATCGCATGCTGCGCGATCTGCCGCTCATGTGCGCCGGGAAATGCGCCATAGCTGATGTAGCCGACGCCGTTCGAGTTCATCAGTTCGCGAAAAAGCTCAAGCACGCGAGTTCTAACGGCCTCGGGCACCCAAGAGAAAAGTCCGTGGGCGACGATGTAATTGAACCGGCCGAAGGTCTCAGCCGACATCTCCATCACATCCGCCTGGTGAAACTCGACATTGCCAAGCCCAAGTTCCGCAGCGGCGGCTTGTGCTTCGTCGATATGTACTTTCGAAAGATCGATGCCGGTGAAACGGGCATTCGGCATTAGGTAGGCTTGTGCGATCAAGTTGCTGCCGTTGCCGCAGCCGAGCTCGAGCACCGTGCTCGTCTCCGCGGCAGCGGGCTCCATTCCAAAAAGCACGGCCTGCGTCGCGAGCCTACCGGGAAAGGTCTGGACGAAAAACTTGCTAGGATAAGGCAGCCGGTCATATGCAGATTGTGTATTCATTTATTGACCCCTTATGTCAGCGTTTATCCAGAATGACAATGCTATCGTGGTGATCGAGAATAACAGTACGATTGGAAGTGTTGGAATCCAAAATACGGTAAAGAAGCCGATTGGACTCGTGAAAAGGAATGCGGAAATCGAGATTATTGTTGCAATTATAACAACGACAGTTTTGGATAGGCGCGTAGAGGTTAGGGAAAGTGCGAGTATGGAACTCACGACCGCGGAAGCCGTCCAAAGTGCCCACAACACCAACCACACACCCGGTCCGAATAATCCCTCGCCCCTGTAGATCAAGTAAAGGAAAGTCGTTACAGCTGCTAAAGACAACAGTATGCCTACGATACGAAGCTTTTTCACGCTATTTCAGCTTGATGTTCCTACCTTCGCCTAACAATTGGCCCATCTTTTCGTGAATGAGGTTGATCGCTTTCAGCGGGCGGACCATTACTTTGAATTCGGTGATGCGGCCCTCGGCGTTCCAGCGGAGCATATCGACGCCATTGATGGTGATGCCGTCGATCTCCGTCTCAAACTCGAGCACGGCATCGCTCTCGCCCGCGACCTCACGCACGTACCGAAAACTCTCATTACCGAAAACGTGCATCGCCGCCGTAAGATACATCGCCGTCACCGCCTTCCCCACCTGCGGCGTATGCACCACCGGCGAATAGAAAACGACATCATCCTCGAGCAACGCATCAAGCAACCCCGCATCACGCGTGCGCACAATGTGGTGCCACGTCTCAATTGTCGTCGTTGAGCGTATTAAAGACATCAACTCTTCTCACGCGGCCACAAGGTTCGAACGCAGTTTCTCAGATTCGTGGCACGATTCGGAGTCTATTTCACGGATCCTAAAATGGCACTTCGTCCAATTGTCCTAAAATCTCGACCTCATTATCCCGCTCGAAGATCGATAGCATGTCATTGAGCAGTGTTTCCGCAAGCGGACGCGTATCGATGAATTTAAGCTTTGACCAACTCCATTTTCTGTCGCCTTTGAATCCATCTGTACAGAGGTACTCGATAGAGTCGCTTGTTTCCGGCACTGCATAGATCAAGACACCGGAACGAATTGGATCAAGCGAAAGCTCAACCCACCAACCCCAATCTTCCGCGCAGACAAAAGGAACGTTGTATCCTCGCTCCGCAAGTTCGCGTTGCAGATACTCGGCAAGGGCCTTTCCATACATCCCTTCGTTTATGATCTCGTCTTCTTCACCGGGAAGTATCGCGAACTTTTTTGACCTAACATGAATAAATTTTCCCATTCCTTATCTCCAAGCAAAGTGTTCGTGACCCGCGCTGAGTTAAGCATGCCAACACTTCATATAAAATTCTTATGGCCCGTTCATAGAAGGTCGTCCGCATCGACGATTCGGTTGTAATCCAACGAGCTGTGCATGACGTGCAGGATCCTGACACCGTCAGCGATCGGAACGTAGAAGATGAGGTATTCATCGAACCCTTTAACGAGCGACATCCGGATCGAGGCCAATTCAGGATCTTCGAATCTCCGTGGGCTTCCTGAATCGGGAAATCTTTCAAGCAGGTCGAAAGTCTCTTCGCAGCAATCAAGAAATCGTTGTGCGGTTGTTTCGCTATAATGTGCGAAATATGAGGCGATGTCGGCTAATTCATCGAATAAGCCATCCGCGTATTTGATCATTTCTTCGCCTTGATCCGCCTGCGCATCTCGGCTCGAACATTGTCCATCGTAAATGATTCATCATCACCGGATCGGAGCCTTTCAAGAAGTAGTGTCTCCAACCGCTTTTCATTCCGTCGTTTCTGATCAGCTCTGATCAACTCGCGGACATACTCGCTTGCGCTGCCGTATCCATCGTCGGTAAGCGTTTCCTCCACGAAAACACGCATTGAATCGGGCAAAGAGATATTCATTGTTGTTGTCGCCATAGGTCTAGGCTAATAGTAATTGGCAGATTTTGTCAATATTTGCCATACCGCTTCGCGTGCGATGTTTTTCTCGAGCTCGGCGAAAGGCCGTCGGTAAAGCTCAAAGTGTTCCCTAAACCGCGGTCAGTTCGATCCGTTTGATCTTTCCGAGTCTAACTTTTTTTCGAGCCTGCCATAGATCATAGTTAGTCTGCATCACCAGCCAGCTTTCAGCAGAACGCCCGAGCACCTTCGAAAGTCGGAGAGCCATTTCAGGGCTGATCCCGCTCGCACCGTTAAGGACTCGGTTAAGCGTCGAGGGTGAAACACCCAACGAAACAGCAAGCTCCCGCCCGGAAATATCGTTGGGCTTAAGATAGACTTCGGTGATAAATTCGCCGGGATGTGGTGGGTTGTACATTGCCATTAGTGGTAATCCTCGTAGTCTAAAATATGAACATCACAATTAGCCAATCGAATGTCAGTCGAGAATTGGCGATTTGATCTTACGACCAACATAATTTTTACCGGCTTTTGTTAAAGACCACCGCTTCCAGTGCTTTGCCGACAGGCGCACGGGGAAGGCCTTTTGAATACGCACGGCTAACTGATGACAATCCTCCGAAACCTCCTCAAATGGCAGCGAGAGAAAGAGGGCAGCAGTGCTTTTTTCTGAGATTCGAGCATAAACTCCTGACTCTCCGAGAAAGACTTTCCATGTTATTTCGAAATCGTTATAGTCCGTGCGACTTTGATAGAGCATAGCCAACTGAGAATCTTCCTCGCGGAATTCTAGTTTCCAAGTCGCATGAAGCACAACCTGCCATCCCGCATACCCCGCATGGAAGATAGGCCGAAGCTTTTCAAGTTGGGCGGCTACTTCGTGCAAAGTACTAACGTCTAATGCCCATTGATGACCAATGTAGTCACCCATGCCTCGGGTGAATTTCTTCAGCCCATACTGACCACATGCATCTTCGTACAGGCGAGCAAATTCCTTCTCGTTAATTTCTCCGCCGCTCAGCAGTTCGAGCGTAAGATCGGTTGGCGTTGAGATAATGCTTACTGATGAAACAAAGTCGCTCAGCGACCTTGCAGTTTCTACAAACCCACGCGTCCGCAAAGTGTGAGCACCACCTGATGAAATTGGTAACCCATCGTATGTAATGACTGCTGAACGAGACATTGACCCTACTCCATATTTCTCAGACGTAATCTCAATGCTTGAAGCTTTATAAAACCTTCCGCGTCGTGTTGGTCGTAGGCTCCGGCGTCGTCTTCGAAGGTGACTACGCGTTCGCGGTAGAGCGAGTTCGGCGAGCGGCGGCCCGTAACTATCGTATTACCCTTATAAAGCTTGAGCCGGACGTCGCCCGTGACGGTCTCCTGTGTCTGATCGATCATCGACCGCAGGATCTCGAATTCCGGTGCGAACCAGAAGCCGTAGTAGACCGACTCGGCAAATTTGGTCCCGAGGCTGTCGCGGAGCCGCATCACCTCGCGGTCCATCGTTATCGATTCGAGCGCTCGGTGGGCGGCCATCAGGATCGTCACTCCTGGCGTTTCATAGACACCGCGAGACTTCATTCCGACAAAGCGGTTTTCGACCAGATCGACCCGGCCGATGCCGTGATCGCCGCCGAGGTGATTGAGCTTCGTAAGCAGATCCACGGCCCCGTATTTCTCGCCGTCTATCGCTACCGGCTCGCCTTTTTCAAAGGAGATGGTTATTTCCTGCGGCTTGTCGGCGGCAGTTTCGGGCGACTTCGTCAGCAGAAAAATGTCTTCGGGCGGAGCGGTCCAAGGGTCTTCGAGAATGCCGCCTTCGTAGCTGATGTGCATCAGGTTGCGGTCCATCGAATACGGCTTCTCGGCAGAGGCGGTAACGGGAATCCCGTGCTGCTCGCAATAGGCCATCAAGTCCGCACGTCCCTTAAACTCCCAGTGCCGCCACGGAGCGATCACCTTGATATCAGGCTGCAGCGCGTAATAGGTCAGCTCAAAACGCACTTGGTCATTGCCCTTGCCAGTGGCTCCGTGGGCGACCGCGTCGGCGCCTTCTTTTTGGGCGATCTCGATCTGCCGCTTGGCAATAACGGGCCGGGCGAGCGACGTCCCGAGCAGGTAAACTCCTTCGTACAAGGCATTTGCCTTAACGGCTGTCCAGACAAAATCCTTTACAAACTCATCGCGCAAATCCTCGACATAAAGCTTCGAAGCGCCGGTCGCAATCGCTTTTTCCTCAAGTCCGTCGAGTTCTTCGCCCTGCCCGACGTCGGCGCAATAGCAGATGACCTCGCAGCCGTAGGTCTCCTTTATCCAAAGCAGCATCGCCGAGGTATCAAGCCCGCCGGAATAGGCGAGCACGACTTTTTTGATATTTTCTTTCATTACAATGGTTTTGGATAAAGCTTTAAGCTGTTAGCTCTCAGCCGTAAGCTCGTTTCCGCAAAACACGATCAACGCACTACAATCATTTTTGCACACACGGAAATATGAGCAAATCTGAAAATCTCTGGGGCGGGCGATTTACTGAAAAGCCGCACGAGGTCTTTACCGAGTTCAACGATTCGTTTCGTTTTGATCGGCGGCTTTTTGCGGCGGATGTCCGCGGGAGCATTGCCCATGCTCTCGGGCTTGAGCGTGCGGGGGTGGTCTCGCGGGAGGACGCCGATGCGATCGTCGGCGGGCTGACGCAGCTTGCGACGGATGCGACGCTCCATGCGGATTATTTTGAGCGCTCGGGCGCTGAAGATGTTCACTCTTTTATCGAGGCAAAGCTGGTCGAAGCCATCGGCGATACAGGCCGCAAGCTCCACACTGGCCGCAGCCGCAATGACCAGGTCGCAACCGCATTTAGGCTTTGGCTTCGCGAAGAAACGGATGAGATCGACGTCCTTGCCCGCGACCTGCAGGCGGCTTTGGTCGATATCGCAGAAGGGTTTCATGAGGCCGTGATCCCGGGCTATACGCATCTTCAGCGGGCGCAGCCGGTGCTTTTTGCCCATTGGTGCCTGGCGTATTTTGAGATGCTCCGCCGCGACCGCGAACGGCTCGCCGATGTCCGCCGACGGATAAATGTAATGCCGCTCGGGTCTGCGGCACTCGCTGGCACGTCATTCCCGATCGATCGCGATGCAGTTGCCGCTGAGCTCGGCTTTGACTCCGTCTCGGCAAATAGCCTTGATGCAGTCTCCGACCGCGATTTTGCCATCGAGTTCGTCGGGGCCGTTGCACTCCTGATGGCGCATCTCTCGCGGCTCGCCGAGGACATGATCATATACTGCACGAGCGAGTTCGGCTTCCTGCGGCTCGGCGATAACGTCTCTTCGGGCTCGAGCTTGATGCCGCAGAAGAAGAACCCGGATTCGCTCGAGCTTATCCGCGGAAAAGCGGCCCGCGTCTTTGGCCATCATGCCGCGTTGCTTGCGCTGATCAAGGGCCTGCCGCTCGCCTATAACAAAGACATGCAGGAGGACAAGGAGGCGGTCTTTGATACGGTCGACACAGTAAAGCTAACGCTCCGCGTCGCGGCGATCGTCGTTGAAAACACGGTCGTTGATGAAGAACGCGGCCGTGAGGCTGCAACCTCCGGATATCTGAATGCAACCGAGCTTGCCGATCATCTGGTCAAGGCCGGTATGCCTTTTCGGACCGCACACGAGGCGGTCGGCCGGCTCGTTTTGCTCGGGCTGAAAGAGAAGCGCGAATTGAATGAGCTTAGCCTTGATGAAATGCGTTCGGTCGTGCCGCAGCTTGAAGAAAGCGTTTTTGAGAAGCTGACGCTTGAGAACACGCTCGCGAGCAAATCCGCTGTGGGCGGCACGTCGCCGGCACGCGTTGCCGAGGCATTGGCGGCGGCGAGGGAATATTTGAATGGATAAGGCCGAACTGATAAAACGCACTGCTGAGAATGAGCTGATGCAATTTCTCGGCGTCAAGATCGTCTCGGCGGAGCCCGAGCTCGTTGTAATGACGATGGAGGTCACGCCGCGAGTGCATCAATACGTCGGGATAATGAACGGCGGCGTCTCGCTTTACCTCGCGGAAACTGCGGCGTCGATCGGCGTTGTCGGAAATGCGGACCTGTCGAAAGTCACGCCCGTTGGCATTGAGATAAACGGCAACCATCTCCGAGCCGTAAGCAAGGGCGAGTTGACCATCGAGGCGAAGCCGATCTTTCCGGGGCGGACGATGAGCATCTGGCAGATCGACATCACCAACGAGAAAGGCAAGCACATCTTTACCGGCCGCTGCTCTGTTTTGCTGCAGAAGCGTCCGGCGTTTCCCGAATAACCGAATGGACCGATTCCCGAGAGAGTTCGTGACCGAATGGCGAAAGCTCGAGCTGCCCTTCAAGGGCGAGCGGGCTGTCGTCGCGGTCTCGGGAGGGGCGGATTCGGTCTCGCTCCTGCTTGTGCTCAGCGAGCTCGCCCGACGGCGGAAGATCACGAACGAGCTTGTGGTCGCCCATTTTGATCATGGTTTGCGAGGCGAAGAGAGCCTTGCGGACGCAGAGTTCGTCCGCGAACTTGCCGGCTCGTTGGGATACGAATTTGCGCTCGGCCGCGGGCGAGTCGCGAAGAAAGGGAATCTCGAACAGAACGCACGCCTTGCCCGCTACACATTTTTTGCCAAAACGGCCGAGCGGCAGAAGGCGTTTGCCGTGCTGACAGCGCACACGCTGAATGATCAGGCAGAGACATTTCTGCTGAACCTGATCCGCGGGAGCGGGCCCGAGGGCCTCGCGGCGATGCGGCCTGTTCGCCAACTAGAGGGAACCGAGGCGAGGCTTGTCCGGCCTTTGCTCCGTTGGGCGAAACGCGAAGAGACCGAGGAGTTTTGCCTCGCCCGCGGAATTAAATTCAGGACCGATGCGATGAACCGCGACCCACGCTTTACGCGTGTGCGGATCAGGACTGAACTGCTCCCGCTTTTAAAGACCTTTAACCCAAAGATCATCGAGCAACTCGCCCGTACGGCGGCGCTAATGCCGACCGCAGAAAGCGAATCCGCGAACGCCGCGGCGGGCGAAAACGATGTTTCGGAGCTCAAGCTCGCCCTGCTTCGCAAAATTGACGACCCAGGATTGCGGAACACGCTCAGGCAATGGATAAAGGCGAACCGCGGAAGCTTGAGAGGAGTAACGCACCGGCATATCGAGGGCGTTGAGCGGCTTGTGCGGAGCGAAAAGAGTGGAAAAACCGCGGAACTTCCCTCGGGGACGGTCGTCCGCAAGGGCTCCGGCAAGCTCTTCTATGAGCCGAAATAGGTTGAAAAAAGGGCAGTGCGCGCCTACAATCAAAGATTGGCTTGTAATGTTGGCCTGTCGCTTCGATGACAACGGGGCGACAGGCTGTTACATCTAAGCCATATTAAAGATGATCCGGGCTCAATGGGCGGGATCAGGAGGCTGTAAATTGAACTCAAAGGCAAGACAAGTTTTTCTGTGGTTGATGATCATTTCCAGTGCCTTGCTGTTTGTCTGGTATCTCCAGGGCAAGCAGTCAAAACCGGCACAGGAACTCTCGTTTGATGCTGCCCTGACGCAGATCAGGAACAAGGACATCAAAGAGGTGACGATGAAGTCCGATACGCTTGAGCTCGTCAATATGGCGGACGAAAAGCTGAGCGCGAAGCTCGATGCGAGCGACGCGACCCGCGACCAGATCTATGCGGCGGTCGCCGGTACGGACACGAAGGTCAATCTCGAGCAATCCTCGAGCGGCATCGGCTGGCTGCTTTTGATCAATCTGCTTCCGTTCCTTCTTCTCGTCGGCTTTCTCGCCTTCACCCTGCGACAAATGCAGGCGGGCGGTAATAAGGCCCTGAGCTTTGGTAAATCAAAGGCAAAGCTCCTCAACAATCAGCAAAAGCGCGTTACCTTTAAGGACGTTGCCGGTGTTGAAGAGGCGAAGGAAGAGCTCCAGGAGATCATCGAATTTCTTAAGGACCCGCAAAAGTTTCAGAAGCTCGGCGGCAAGATCCCGAAGGGCGTCCTGATGGTGGGCCCTCCCGGAACCGGTAAGACCTTGCTCGCTAAGGCGATAGCCGGCGAGGCGAATGTGCCTTTCTTCTCGATCTCGGGTTCGGATTTCGTTGAGATGTTCGTCGGTGTCGGCGCAAGCCGTGTCCGCGACCTCTTTGAACAGGGTAAGAAGAATGCACCGTGCATCATCTTTATCGATGAGATCGACGCCGTTGGACGCCATCGCGGAGCAGGTCTCGGCGGCGGCCACGATGAACGCGAACAGACGCTCAATCAGCTTCTGGTCGAAATGGACGGCTTCGAATCGAACGATGGCGTAATTCTCGTTGCCTCGACCAACCGGCCTGATGTGCTCGACCCTGCTCTTTTAAGGCCCGGCCGTTTTGACCGCCGCGTTGTTGTAGGCCGGCCGGACGTTCGCGGCCGCGAGGGCATCCTCAAGGTGCACACGCGGAAGATCCCGCTTGATGAGGGCGTGGACATCAACGTAATTGCCCGCGGAACGCCCGGGTTTACCGGTGCCGACCTTGCCAATATCGTTAACGAAGCGGCGCTCAACGCCGCCCGGTTCAACAAAAAGGTCGTCGGGATGAGCGACTTCGAGATCGCCAAGGACAAGGTGATCATGGGTGCCGAACGCAAGAGTATGGTGCTCTCGGATGCCGAGAAGCGGCTGACGGCTTTTCATGAAGCCGGGCATACGCTCGTCGGCCTCAAGGTGCCTTCGGCCGATCCGGTTCATAAGGTTACGATCATTCCGCGTGGAATGGCGCTTGGCGTGACACAACAGCTTCCGGAAGCTGACCGCCACAGCTACACCCGCGAATACATGATGAGCCAGATCGCGATCCTGATGGGCGGACGGCTTGCCGAAGAGATCTACTTCGGAGCGGACCAGGTAACGACCGGGGCCTCTAACGATATCGAGCGGGCGACCGAGCTTGCCAGGGCAATGGTTTGCGAATATGGAATGTCCGATCTTGGGCCGCTGACCTTCGGCAAAAAGGAAGAGCAGATCTTCCTCGGTCGTGAGATCAATCAGCACCGCGATTACTCTGAGGACACGGCGATCAAGATCGACCAAGAGGTCAAGAAACTCGTCACTCAGCAGTACGATTATGCTCGCACGATAATTGTCGATAACGCCGACGCGATGGTGCGGCTCTCCGAGGCACTGCTTGAGCTCGAAACGCTCGACAGCGTTCAGATAAGACGCGTCGTCGCCGGGCTACCGCTCGAAGGAACAGAACCGGCACCGTCAACCAATGACGACAACGGTTCGCCCGAGGTCGAGGAAAAGGCCGAGCGATTCAAAAAGCCGATCCTGCCGCCGATAACGCCGGCAACAGCATGAGACGCGAAAAAGTGAAAAAGTAGAAAAAGGGGGAAAGTGATAGTGCTTTTCCCCTTTTTCGTGTCTTTTTGCTAGTCCCAATCGAAATGCACTGGAAAACTGCACGCAGAACGCTCTCGCTGGAGCGGCCGTTGGTGATGGCGATACTGAATGTGACGCCCGATAGTTTTTCCGACGGCGGCAGGTTCGCATCGCTTGATGACGCACTCCGGCGGGTTGACGAGATCATCGCTGAAGGTGCCGACATCATCGACATCGGCGGCGAATCGACACGGCCGGGCAGCCGAAGGGTTTCAGCGGAGGAAGAATGCGAGCGTGTCGTTCCGGTGATCGCGGCGATTGCGAAGCGTTTTGACGTGCCTGTCTCGATCGATACAAGCAAGGCGGCGGTCGCCCGGGCCGCGACAGAAGCGGGAGCCGAGATCATCAACGACATCGCCGGGCTGCGATGGGACGCCGAGGTCGCTGACGTCGCCGCTGCGAGCGGAGCGGGACTGGTGCTGATGCACTCACGCGGCGAGTTTGAGACGATGCACAGCGAGCCGCCGGTTGCGGACATTATTGAAGAGGTCGCTGCAGGCCTTCGCGGTTCGATAGCGGCGGCGAATGAACGTGGCGTCACTGACGAACAGATCGTGCTCGATATCGGCATTGGCTTTGGCAAGACGCCGCGGCAGAACTTAGAATTGCTCGCCAAACTTGATAAACTGTCGTCCTCGCTTCCGGGTTTTCCGCTGCTTGTCGGCGCTTCGCGAAAGTCTTTCATCGCAAAGACGCTCGGCGATATCCCGCCCGAAGCGCGGCTTCCGGCAAGCCTTGCCGCCGCTGCGGTCGCGGTGATGAACGGTGCTCAGATCATTAGGGCACATGACGTCCGCGAAACCGTTCAAGCGGTCCGGCTCGCGGCAGCAATATTGGAGCAACGATGAAGTTTTTACGCCTCGCAGCAATTGTCTCGCTCGCCTTCACGGCCGCAGGTTTCACCGATTGCTATAAGCCGGTGACGAACTCCGGATTGCCCAAGCACATAAAGACCGTGGCCGTTCCGGCATTTCAGGCCGAGGCGAAGGGGCTCCGCTATCGTGTCGAATCGAGGTTTACTGAAGCGGTCAGCCGCGAGATAATCCGCCGCGGCAATGGGCTAAAGGTGCAGGGCACGCTGCAGGGGGCGGATGCCGTTATCGAAGGCACGATCCGCGATTTCACGTTCACCGGCGTTCTTCTCGACCGCGCGGGCCGTGCCCGAGTTTATGAGGTGACGATCGTTTCGGCGGTCACCATTCGCGACCTGAAGGAAGAGAAGATCATCTACGACAACCAGAACTTCGTGTTTCGTGATTCTTTTGAGTTTTCGGAAGACCCGCGGTCGTTTTTCAACGAAGAAGACCCGGCGGTTGAACGCATCGCCCGAGCCTTTGCCGAGTCGGCCGTTTCGGCTTTCGTCAACGGCATCGGAGTTCGCGAAGAGAAGAAGTAGCCGACAAATCAGATGCCAGAGCTCTCAAAGGAACAACTTCGCAACCACATCAAGACCGGCAGCTTCGCTCCGGTCTATTTGCTTTTCGGCAATGAGGCATATCTACGCGATATTGCCGCGAAGACGATCGCCGACCGGGCATTTGGCGAGGGCGAGCTTCGCGAATTCAATGACGACCGCTTCAGCCTCACTGACCCTGACGACATCGTTCGGGCTCTCGCCGCTGCCGAGCAACTTCCGATGATGGCGGCCCGGCGCGTGATACGCGTTTCGGACGTTCGGGTTGCGGCGACCAATAACCGTGACACGCTGAAAGAAGACGCCCTGCCGCGGCTCGAGAAATACCTTGCAGATCCGTCGCCGAGCACGCTTCTGATCCTGATCGCCGATGAGCTTAACGGCAACCGCAAAGCGACGAAGCTGCTCAAGCAGTATGCTGCGACGGTCGAGTTTGCTCAGCTTGCCGGCCGCGAGCTTGAGGAATGGGTCCGGCGACAGTTTCGCGAGCTCGGTGCCGAAGCGGACGATGCTGCCATTCGGTTCCTGATCGCGACTGCGGGTTCGGAACTGCGTCGGCTTTCAAACGAGGTGAAGAAACTCACGGCGGCCGCGATGCCCGAGGGCCGCGTAACTGTTGAGATGGTCGAAGCGGTCGTGCCGCATTCGCGTGAACTTTCGAATTTCGACCTGACCGATAACCTGATCGCCGGCCGCAAAGACAAGGCGATCAAGATCCTCAGAAAACTCCTCGACGATGAAGCCGAACCGCTGATGCTGCTTGGCCTGTTAGCCTCGCGTTACCGGAGTCTGCTTGTTGCCAAAGAGTTGATGGACCGCGGCGTTGACCGTGGAACCGTTGCAAGGCGGGCCAAGATCTTCGGCAACGGTGCTGACGAGGTTTTTGCCGCCGCTCGGCGGACGGATCGTTCCCGGCTCGCCACCGCCATAAACAAAATGGCCGCCGCGGACCTTGCCATTAAGACGTCGGTCGGCGGCGGTGGAAAGGCCGGCTCACAAATGCAGATCGAAATGCTGGTCTGCGAGCTTGCCGAATTGTAATACTAAAGAAGGGTTGTAGGGGCAGCATTTCGGCTGACCTTGGGGAACGTCACCTGGGAAAGGAGGACGGACCGGGACAAGCCCTGCCCCTACAAACTTGTGCGGGCCGCTGGGAGGCTGGCGGCCACAGAATTGTTAGATCGGCTGATTGCCGAGAGCTTCGCTGAAGTAGTGATAGAGGTCGTTGTAGTCGACCAACGCCCGATTGAGGATAAGCGGCAATTGCTTGATGTCGCGCGTGTTTATGATGAGATTCAAGTTGCGCAGGAAGGCTTCGTGGGCGTTCATTGTCGTGCCGGCGTCCTCGAGCGAGATGAGGTACAGCTTGCGGCGTTCGGACGAGTACATGGCGTTCGCCTTTTGCTGAATGATCGCGGCACCACCGAGTTCGGCGGCAAAATCCGGCGAGAAGATGATCACACCCGTCTTACCCTCGCGGAGCCTTTCATTGGCCTGGGCCGGCGTCTCGGCGATATATACTTTATATCCAGCTCCGGTCAGGACCGAAGCAACTTCATCACGTTTTTCACCGAGGCAGAGAAGAACTCGGCGGGCCTTTTTGCCGACCTCGTCGTCCTTATCGAGCGCCGTGCCGCCGTGCTTAAGTGCGGCAAGTAGCGACCGCAGGGCCTGATTTATCTCCTGCTCGGATTCTTTCTCCTCGAACTCTGCAGGGCTGTTGGCGGCGGGCGGAGCCGGCTTGCTCGCCTCTAGTTGGTTTGCCGGCGAAGCGGCCGCGGCCGAATCCTTATTAGCCCGGAGCATATTCGAGCACCGCGGGCAGCGGACGGTGAAGATCGTGGTCGGGATCTTCGTTTCGTCCACCTGAAGTGAAACTGAGCAATTGTCGCAGCGGATGATCATAACTTTAGTGAGTGAAGCAAAGTGCTTTCATGTCGGCTATCGGGCGGCTTATTCGAGCATATCGAGGACCGAGGCGGCTGGGGGAGCTGCCGTCGGCGGCGGAGCGATCGGGTCAACTGCCGGCATCTTGGCACTCGCCGAGCCGTTGAGACCGCCGTTGTTGCTTGATTGCGAGAGGTAGTCCTCGGTCGAGGAAAGCCCCTTGAGCTGGAGAAGCAGGTTGTTTTGGTTGGTGGCATATGAGATGCCGTCCTCAAGCGTGATGATCTTGTCCTCGATCATCTTGCGAATGACCGAATCGAAGTCCTGCATTCCGTCTATCTCGCCATCGCGGATAGCATCGAGAAGTGTTTTGCCTTCGCTCTCGCCTTTCTCAATATATTCACGCGTTCGCGGGTTTGATCGCATTACCTCGACCGCGGCAATTCGGCCCTTGCCGTCGGCTCGCGGGATCAACCGCTGTGAAACAATGTAGCGGAAGGTCTGTGCCAGGCGTGTGCGGATGACGCGCTCTTCGTTCTTAGGATAAAGGCCGATGATGCGATCGATGGTCTTCGAGGCATCGATGGTGTGCAGCGTCGAAAGCACAAGGTGGCCCGTTTCTGCTGCCTCAAGGGCGATCTCGGTCGTTTCAAGGTCGCGCATCTCGCCGACAAGAATAACCTTCGGGGCCTGTCGAAGTGCGGCCCGAAGTGCCGAGGCGAAATCCTTCGTGTCGTGGCCAACCTCACGTTGGTTGATGGTCGATTTCTTGTGGTTGTGGAGAAATTCGATCGGGTCTTCGATCGTGACGATGTGATAGCTCTTCGTCTCGTTTATCTGGTCGATGATTGCGGCGAGGGTCGAACTCTTTCCCGAACCTGTCGGGCCGGTCAAGAGGACAACGCCATTCCGAAGTTCGCAGATCTCCGAAAGCTGCGGCGGCAGATTAAGCTGCTCAAAGCTCGGGATGTCGTGCGGGATGACACGCATCACGATCGAATACGAGTTCCGTTGCTGAAAAATATTGACGCGAAAACGGCACTTGCCGGGGAGAGCGTAGCTCAGGTCAGCCGTTCGAAATCGGGCAAGATTAGCGGCCGCTTCCGGGTTGTCGCGAAGAAGGGCAAGAGCGATCTGCTCGGTCTGAAAGGCGGAGAGCCGTCCGAGGCCCATCGGCGTAGCGGAATAAAGCGTGCCGTTTATCTCGATCTGCGGCTTTTGTCCGCATGAGAAATTAAGGTCGCTTACATTCTCGGAAACGAGCAGCATCTGCTCGATAATGGGTGCTATATCCAGCAAACTCATTTGAAGGGGTTACTCCTGAAGAGATCCGGGAAGAAAAGGGGGATAAGCCGGGAAGATAGTGCGGGTCAATATCGGGACCGCGAAACGCCATAAACATTATTACCCGATTACGGGCCACGGTGCAAGCATTATTTAATGATGTTGTACATTATTTTACATGCGACGTTCCGGAAGCATCGATCGCAGCGGTTAGCGATGAGAAATTTCGGACGATATTTTCCCCAACGGCGACCGCAGAACTGATAACGGCGGCCGAATCGGCTCCCGCACGGATGACGTCCGCGATGTTGCTCACGTTTATGCCGCCAATAGCGACGAGCGGGATGTTCGGCAGGGCTTTTCTTATCTCGGTGAGTTGAGAAAGACCGACGACCGGCTCGGTATCGGTTTTCGTGGCGGTCGGGAAGATCGGGCCGAAGGCGATGTAATCGACCGGCTCTTCCGCGGCCGCGATCGCTTCGGCGAGGCTGTGGGTTGAGAAGCCGATGATGGCGTCGTCACCGAGAAGCCGTCGGGCGGCCGCGGGCGGAAGATCCGTCTGGCCGAGATGGACGCCGTCGGCCTCGGTCATCATCGCGATATCTACGCGGTCGTTGATCAGGAGCGTGACACCGACCTCGCGAGCGGCGGCAACGGCTTCGCACGCTTCTAAGTAAAACTCTCGGGCAGAAAGCGATTTCTCGCGGAGCTGGATGAAAGCCGCGCCCGCGTCGGCCAGTCGCCGTACCTGTTCGGCATGCGAAAGGCCGGAAAGCTTTCGGTCGGTAACTGGATAAACACGCGGCAATTTGAGGCTTCGCTTCATCGGCGGTCAAATCAGCGATTTGGTCATCAGATAACCGTCCTCGCCATTGTTGTAATACTTTTTAAGTAACTGGACGCTAGCGTAGCCGCGGCGTTTGTAGAATTCATGGGCGACGAGATTGCTGACGCGGACCTCAAGCACAACGGTCGAAACGCCCTTTGCCTGAAGTGCCGCTTCCAGATGGGCAAGGAGGCGAGAGGCGAGATCGCGGCGGCGATGCTCCGGGGCGACGCCGATGGTTGTTATGTGTGCCGCACCGTCGGGGTTCATCATCGCAAAGATAAAACCCGTCATCTCTCCCGCAGGTGTTACGGCTCGATAGCTGAGCGTTTCGGGATTCTCGAGTAGGTAAGTGAATGTATGGCGGCTGTAATTTTCGCCGCGGGCAAAGCACCGGAGATTGAGCTTTGCGACCTCGCGAAGCTGCTCGGTGGTCAGCGGCTTTATCTCGTAAGTCGTCAGCGGCGCAGGCAAAACCACTGCCCGCCGCGGTGCGGACGGGACGAAAAGGTCACGAATAGATTGAAGAACCGCCATACCCGAAAACACTAGATGATCAGCATACAATCGCCGTAACTATAGAATCGATAGCCCGCCGAAACCGCATGCCGATAAGCCTCCATTATAAGTTCGTGCCCGCCGAATGCGGAAACGAGCACGAGGAGCGAACTCTTCGGTAAATGGAAATTCGTCAAAAGTCCGTCAATGGCTTTAAATTCGTGGCCGGGAAGTATCGTCAGCCGGGCCTCGCCGCTCTCGGCGCGAAACTCGCCAAACTCGGCAATCATATTCTCAAGCGTGCGGGTCGTGGTCGTCCCGACGGCGATGATCCGCCGGCCTGCGCTTTTAGCGGCGGCGAGCATTTGGGCCGCTTTCTCACCTACCTCATAATGTTCCGGCAAGACAGCATGGTCCGAAAGGTCCTCGCTTCGGACGGGCTCGAACGTACCGTAGCCAACGTGGAGCGTGACCTCACAGGTGAGGACGCCTGCGGCCCGAAGCCGATCGAGCACTTCGTCAGTGAAATGAAGCCCGGCGGTCGGTGCGGCGATCGCTCCGCGTTTCTCGGCATAGACCGTCTGGTATCGTTCGCGGTCCTCATCGGGCGAGGCGAGGTCGCGTTTTATGTAAGGCGGCAGCGGCGTCCGCCCGACGCGGTCAAAATGTTCAAATAGATCGCCTTCCGCTTCAAACCGGACTGTCACCATTCCGCCCTCGCCGCGAGCGACAAACTCGGCCACGAGCCGCTTGTCAAAGATGATCTGCCTGCCCGGTTTGAGTCGCCGTGCCGGCCGGGCAAGCGCCCGCCACTCTCCATCGCCGAGACTGCTTTCGAGCAACAACTCGACCGCCGCACCGGTTTCGGTCTTGCCTATCAGCCGAGCCGGGAAGACACGGGTGTTGTTAACAACCAAAAGATCACCAGGCCGCAAGAACTCCGGCAACCTTTCAAACATGGCGTCATCATAAGAAACGGCAGAACGGTGAACGAGCATCATCCGCGACGCTGAACGCACCTCTGCCGGCCGCTCTGCGATCTGTTCATCGGGCAAAAGAAAGTCGTAGTCCGAGAGATTCTTCATCGAAAAATCAATTGTATTGAAATTCGTTATGAAATATAATCTGAGGCGCAGTGACTATTAATTTCACCCGCCGGACGTATTGGCAAAAGGGTGTTTGAGCCGTGGGCGAGAACCCGGGCTTCGACCCAACTAGCAATAGATGGAACCGGATAGCGGAACGAACTTAGGGGGAACCTATGATGAAACGAAACTTAGTATCAATTTTTTTGATCGGCTTGGTTGCCGGTCTCTTTACGGTCTTTTCAGCCTCCGATGCGAATGGCCAGGGCCGTTACGTCGGGCAATATTCAAAGGCTAGGGTCGATCAGATCATTCGTTCAATGGAAGATGCGGCAGATGAATTTCGCCGGGATTTTCGCAGCGAGCTTGACCGGAGCAACCTCAGCAGCAGCCAAAAGCGTACCTACCGCAATCAGGTTGACAATTTTGAGCGGTCAACTGATCGCTTACGAAGCAACTTTAATAGCAACAACGATTGGTGGAGGAGCCGCAACCAGGTACAGAACGTGGTCGCAGCTGCACAGCCGTTGAACACGACGATGAACTCGATCCGCTTTCGCCGAAACATCGAGCGGCAGTGGAACCGGCTTCGTAATGAGGTCAACACGGTTGCAGATACTTACGACCTTCCCGGCATCGCCGGCGGCGGTTGGACCGGTGGCGGCGGCGGCTGGGGCGGCGGCCAGACCGTTACTCCCCCTAACTGGGCACAGGGCACCTTCTACGGAACGGCTCCGACCGGCGAACAGATAACGCTAACGATCAACCCGAACGGCAGCGTTACGGCAAACATCGGCGGCGGCATGTCCTACGGCCGTTTTACGAGCGGCAATTACCTTAACATCAATGGTGCGGTCGCACGTGTTACCCGCCAGGGCAACGGCATCCTAACCCAGCGAAATGATACGGGCGAGCGTATCGCTTACACCCGCACCGGCGGCGGCGGTTGGGGCGGCGGTAACCAGGCGACTCCGCCTTCATGGGCACGCGGCACCTTCTACGGAACGGGCCCGGGCGGCGAGCGGATCACGCTTTCGATCCAAAACAACGGTTCGATCACGGCCAACATCGGTGGCGGTATCTCGTACGGTTACTGGATGAATAACAATATGATCAACATCGATGGTGCCATTGCCTCGGTAGCAAGGCTCCGCAACGGCGGCATCAGTACCCGCCGAAACGACACTGGCGAGGTCATCAACTATCGCCGATAACGGATAGTTGAAAGCAAATAAAAAGAGCGGCGTCCGGTTCGGGCGTCGCTCTTTTTTTGATTCTGGTGCCGGAGGTCGGACTCGAACCGACATGGGATTGCTCCCGCCAGATTTTGAGTCTGGTGCGTATACCAATTTCGCCACTCCGGCAGTGGAAACCTTAAATATACGTGCCGCCCTCGATGGGGTCAAGCATTGCGGGCGGCTTACTTTGCAGCACCGGGAATTAGCTTTCGGCGGGCCTCGACGATCAGCCCGGAGCGTTTTGATGTGATGCTTACGGTCCGCGTCCCGGTACGTTCGGCGAAGGGCACTCGCGGTGTGTAGGTGAGCAAATAGCTTGAGCCGATCGTCTGACCGATGAGCCTTGCCTTCTCGACCATCTCGTCGAGCGTATCGGGAATGATGATCGTCCCGTTGGTATCTTCGGAGAGCGTTAGCAGGTCGTCTTCGGCGGTCTCGAGCTCTTTCTTTCGCTCGCGCATCAGGCGGAGATGCTTGCGGTCAACGATGATGGTCGGGCCGATCTTCGGAGCCTGTGCGACGTCGCGGGCACCGGGCGGAAGCTGAGCGGCGATCTCGTCGGGAAGAGCCTTCGGCGGCGGCGAGTTAGAAATGCCGCTCGCTCGCGGTGCGATATCCATCGTCTCCATTCGCGTGTAGCTGATGATGTGGACGCTAATGTCCGTGCCGAGCAGTTTCCGCATCGTTTCTCGGATCTTGTCGCCGCGGGCAAAGCTATCGGTACCATCGGTTATCAGCACGAGGTGCCGATTTTCGATGCCTTCCTGCATCATGAATTCGCGGGCAAGGTCGAGCGCCATGGTAAAGGACGAACGTCGGCCAAACTTGGCTCGATTTACGGCGACAAGGCTTTCGCCCTTAACGTCCGTCCATTCGGAGACGATCTCCGCCCGGTCGGCGTACTGCATCACGGCAACCTGATCCTCGGGCCTGAGCGAGGCGATAACGGCCGCGGCCGTCTTGCGGGTCTGGTCGAGCGTTTTTACCGACCGAAGTTCGCCGCCTGTGTCCATAACGATCAGAACATAAGCCGGAAGCCGGCGGACGCTCGTCGCCTGATGTAGTAAGTCGTTTTCAAGTATGACAAGATCTTCGGCCTTTACGTCCGGGACAAACCGGCCACCCTCATCGCGAGCGAGAAAGCTGACCTTCACCTCTTCGGTGACGATGCGCACCGGCTCTTCCTCAGGCGTCGGCGTCGGCTTAACCCGGCCGCTTTGCGCAAAGCCAGCGGCGGCAATAAGCAGAATAACCGCCGCGAACGCTATCGACCTGCAAAAACCGTTGATCATAAGGGGTGAGATGCCGCGGCAAGGCTAAACTTTGCACCTCGGGTTCAGAGCTTCGGGTTGCGCTTTACGAACTCGATAAGCCGCCCGACATACTCCGCAAAGCCCGGGCAATGAACGTCGTGCGGGGCGAGAAGCTCATCCGCGGCGGCCGTATCATACTCTTGCGTAACGAAAAAATAGGGCACGCCCGCATGCGGCAGTCCGGTCAGGGCAGGCGTCATCGGCAGATATAAGCTCCATTCGCTCAGTGATTTAGGCGGTGTCCAAATCGAGGCCTTGCCGGTCAGCGAACGGGCGATCGCGTCAAAAAGCCCGGCGGTCGTCAGCGGCCGCGGGTCGGCAAGGGCGACAGTCCGCCCAACTGCCGCTTCGTCGTAGCAAAGTGCCTCGATCCCATTAACGACAAAATCGACCGGGACGAGATTCAGCATAACTTCGGTGTTGCCGACGTTGATCAGCCGCAGCAGCGACGGCGCCCGAAGCACATACTTGATCAGGTAATAGATCCCGTCGTATTTCACGGTCTCGCCGGTTTCCGAATCGCCGACGACGACCGAGGGCCGAAAGACCGTCACCGGCAAGTCGCCTTTAAGCCGTTCGACCTCCATCTCGGCGAGGTACTTCGTCTCTTCGTAAAAATTGCGAAAGCCGGCGTCGTGCTCAAGCTCGGTCTCGAGTATCCGGCCCTCGCGTTTGCCGGAAACGTAGCAGGTCGAAACGTAGTTGTAACGCCGCAGATTCGGCAGTGAGCGGCAAAGCTCGTTGACATTGCGGGTGCCCTCGACATTGACGGCAAATGCCGGTTCGCGCTCGACCTCAAGGTCGTAGATCGCCGCAAGATGATGTACGTCGGTCGTCTCGCGGCGGACGGCGGCAAGATCCTCGGCGGACATTCCGAGATCAGGCTTCGTGATATCGCCTTCGATCAAAGCAAAATTCTCAGCCGGGACGGCCATATCGTCGGCGACGCGCTCGGCGAGCAGGGCCGCCGTCTCAACAAACTGAGGCTGAACGAGGAGAAAAAACTGGACATCGGGCCGGGCCAGCGCAGAGACCAAGCGGCCGGCGATGAAGCCGGGGAAGCCTGTGATGAAGATCGTCCGCGAAAAAGCCATCTCGAAGTTTCGTCAAAAAGTTTTCCACATGTGGAAAACGTATGCTAAATTTGCCCTATAGCCGATGAATACACCGGAACCCGCAAATAACGGCCACGCGCCGGAGTCAGAACTCTTCTCGCCCGTTTGGTCGGTAATCTCGTTTGACCGGCTCGAGGGCTCGGGCCTCACCTACGCCGCCGCGGCCGAACTGCTCGATCGCCTTGACCGCAACGGCATCGCCGGGCTTTGTGTCGTCACAGACGATGTAGGAAGCCGGCTCGCCGCAACTTCAAAAGCTTAGTATAACCTTCCCGATGGTCTTGTTCGATTCGACCCGCTCGTGCGCCTCGCGGACGGACTCGACGGGGAAAACCGCGTCGATCACCGGCGTGAACTCGCGGCCGAGCCCCGAAACCACGTCGCGGGCAAACGCGGCAACGGCCTCGCCTTTATCCTCAGTGCTTCGTGAGCGGAGGACCGTGCCCTTGATCGTCAGTCGCTTTGCAAGAGCGATGCCCATATCAAACTCGGCACGACGACCGGCCGTCAACCCTACAAGCATCATCCGCCCTTTGACCGCGAGGCTTTTTAGATTCTCCGGAAAGTAGGCGCCGCCAACTAGGTCGAGCACAACATCAACGCCACTGCCGCCGGTTAATTCCATCACACGCTCGGCAAAAACGGGCCCGTCGTCGGTGATGATGGCATGGTCAAACATACTCCCTAGCTCATCGAGCTTTTCGGCTGTTCGTGAAGTCGCAATGACGGTTGCTCCGCAGCTCTTCGCTATCTGGCAAGCGGCGATGCCGACACCCGATGCCGCTGCGTGGATCAGAACGCTTTCGCCCTGGCAAAGACCGGCTTGAGTAATCAATGCATCGTGGGCCGTAACATAAGCCTCGGGAACTGCGGCCGCCACCTCCGTCGATAGGTTCTCTGGCACCTCAGCGGCCAGCCTCTCTTCGACTACGACAAACTCTGCCTGTGCCTCGCCCGATGTGATGCCGAAGACGCGGTCTCCGGTATTGAAACGCGAAACACGTTCGCCGATCTCGGCGACCACACCACAAAACTCAAGCCCCGGCCGATGCGGATCGTAACCCTCGGGCCCGGGATAGAGGCCGCGTCGCTGAAGAATATCGGCCCGGTTGACGCCGGCTTGCGAGACACGGACCTTGATCTTTCCCGGAGCAACCGATGGTTCGGGTATCTGGCGGACCTCAAGGCCTTCCGGCCCACCGAATTCGGTGATGTAAACTGCCCGCATTTTTACTTTCTCAGCATCGTCACGACGTCGTTATCCTTAAGCGCATTGCCGGTCGCACGCTGGAGGTCGGCGAGGGCCTTGTTGAGCTCGGTCTGGGCACGAAGCTCGGCGCTCCGCGCGTTCGTCAGTGCAGTTTGCCGTTCGAGCACATTGTAAATGTCTGACTGGCCGGCATCGAGCTTTCGCTGTTCCGATTCATATTGCCGAACGGAATTTTCGCGTGAGATCGCGGCCGAGCGAAGTCGTGCCTCGGCGGTTCGGACGGCCTGCAACGCATTCCGCACCTCGACCTGAATGAGTTGCTCGACCTGCTCACGCTGTGCCGAGATCCGTTCTCCTTCGACCAACGAGCGGCCATATTGGGCACGAGCGGTACGGTCACCGAAGAGCGGCAGGTTGATCGTTACGCCGACGCGATAGGTCGGGTAACGATTGGTGAAGATGTCTGAATACGCCGAGCCCGAGCTGCCGAGCGAGCCGAGCAGCGACTCGAGCTGTGCGCGCTGCTGCGCTTGGCGGGCAAGGCAAGCATCATAGCCGGGGTCGTTCGGGTCGCAGGGAACATCGAACGGGCTACTAAAGCTCGGATTCTGGGTTCCGCCGATGCCGCTCGATGTATAACCAGCAACGAGGTCGATCTGCGGCCGGCTCTGGTCGCGGTAATAACGCCGATCGATCTCATTGATCGACTTCTGAACATTGTTGAGTTCAAGCTCGGGCCGGTTCTCCATCGCGGCGGTCATCGCGTCATTTAGCGTTGTGCCCGGAACGCGGAGCTCGACCGGATCGGTCGGGACGATTGCCTCATTCCAAACCGCGTTGTAGCGATTCGGCGAGATCAGATTCTTGAGCCCATTCTCGGCCTGCGTCACAACGTTGAGAGCGTCGTAAACGGCCTGTTCGAAGTTTGCGACCTGCGTCTCGGCGGCGACGATATCTATCGGCGCAAGCTGGCCTTCCTCGACCAGGCGGCGATTATGCTCAAGCTGGTCCTTCGCATCGCGAACGGCATCACGCTGAACCTGTAGGTTCCTGAGTGCGAATGTCAGGTCCCAATATGCCCGTTGGACGTTCGTGATAATTTCGACCGAACGCTGGCGAAACTGAACGTCGGTAAGCGAGAGGTTTCGCTTTGCTATCTCTATCGTCCGCCGCGGCTGGTCCATCGCCCGACCGCGGAGCAGCGGCTGCGTCAGCGTAATGCCAAAGTTCGCATTGGCCTGCGGACTGAGGATCGAGATCGGGTTGTTGGTCGTGACACGCTGGTTATTGAACGTCGCGGCAAAGATCGTCCCGTAGTTGGGCAGCGGAATGCGAACATCAGCATTGCCGACCAAGGCTCCTTGGGTCGTTTCGCGATTGTTGCTGAAGATGCTGACGTTCGGCGTCGTCGCCCGCTCGTAAAAAGTCTGGGCGATGAAACGCGGTTCGTAATAGCCGCGGGCCGCCTTGAGGTCAAACTCGGCGATCTTGACGTTCTTTCGCGTCACTTCGATGTCTCGATTGTTCTCAAGCGCGAGGGCTATCGCCTCGCGGACAGACATTGGCCGCTGCGAGGTCATCTCGACGCCGACACGCCCGAGATCCGGCAGGTCGCGGTTATCGGATTCAAAGCCCTGAGCTATCGGCGGAACCGGAGCTATCTTGTCCGGCGCAACGCCTTGCTTGTCCGTGCCGAAAGGCGTCGGCGAAGGCGTAGGGTCTTGGCCATACGCCGAGCCAAAGGCCGCTGCCAAAGTAAATATGATCGCGAGTATAAAACGAGATCTCATGTCGAATCTCCGCGGCAAACGCCGCATATATGAATGCCGGGCAAACACTATTTGCCCATCAATGAACTCGTCGCTCCGGCAATGCGACGACGAAATCCGCCGAAGAGCCACTCGGAGAAACGGCCGACCCGCTGAAATATATGCAGCTCGGCAAGATCGTCAAAAATCGAATAAAAGACCGGCACCGCAAGTAGCGTAAGTAACAGACACAGCGTCTGGCCGCCGACGACGAGCACGCCGATCGAGCGGTTCGTTCCCGAGCCCGCACCGGTCGAAAGCACGAGCGGGATCATGCCCGCGACGAGAGCAAGGGTCGTCATCAGGATCGGCCGCAGGCGGTCTCGGTTGGCCTGGATGATCGCGTCATAGCGGCTCATTCCCGCGGCCCGCAAATTGTTCGTATGGTCGATCTGTAGGATCGCGTTTTTCTTGACGATTCCGAACAGCAACAGAAGGCCGAGGCCGGAGAAAATGTTCACCGTTTGGCCGGCTATCAGAAGGCTCAAAATACCGAAAGGCACGGCCAGCGGAAGCGTCAGCAGGATCGTCACCGGATGGATGAACGATTCGAACTGGGCGGCCAGCACGATGTACATAAAAACGAACGAAAGAACGAACGCGAGCAGGAAGTAGAAACCGGCCTTGCCCATTTCCTTTGATTGGCCGACATAGCCGGTCGTGTAGGCAGCGGGCAGATTGAGCTCGCGGACGTATTGATCGATCGCAGATGTGATGCTCGTTGCCGACCCACCCGGCCGCGTATTGGCAAGCATGGTGACCTGCCGCTGGCGGTTCGTGCGTTCGATCGAGCTCGGGCCGGTGCCTTCTCTTGGAGTTACCAACCGGTCGAGCGTCACCCATCCGACCTTTGACGAGGGTACGATCATTCGCGAGAGCCCTTCGATGTCCGTCCGGTATTTCTGGACCGAGCGGACAACTACGTCGTACTGGTCCGTCCCGATGTTAAAGGTCGTCGCGTCTTGCCCGGCGACGAGCGTGTTAAGCGCCTGCGAGATATCGCCGATGCGGACACCGAGGTCGGCCGCCAATTGGCGGTTTATCTCAAGCTGTACCTCGGGTTTGCCGGAGATCAGCGTTGAGTCGACGTCAACGGCATCGGGCACGCTCCGCATCCGCTCAAGGATCAGTGCCGAGTATTCCTCAAGCTTTTTCAGATCAGGACCGGCTATAAGGAACTGGACGTTCGCGTTGCGGAAACCGCCGCCCGAAAATGCCTGCACCTGCTGTACTCCGGTGCGGAGATCGGGATACTTCCCGAGCAGGTCGCGCGTCGCGCTCATCAGGTCTTCCTGCGATCTCTCCCGGTCGCCGATGTCGCTTAACTTAACGTAGATCGAGCCGCTGTTTACGACCTGATCCTGTCCGCCGCCAGCGGTCGAAAGAGTATCGGTAACGCCCGGCATTTGCCGTATTTCCGAAGCGATCCGCTCCATTGCCAGCGAGGTCGCACCGAGACTGTAGCCTTCCGGAGCACGGAATGAGATCTCATACTGCGATTGGTCATCGACGGGGAGAAAGTTTTTCCCGACGAAGTAAAAGAGCGGGAAGATCGAGACAAAGACAAACACGCACAGCGTTACGATCAGCCAGCGATGGCCCATCGCGAATCGGAGCATGCCCGTATAACGATCAAGGATCCACGAAAACCAGCGTGATTCTTTTGAGCCGTGCTCTTCCTTAGGCTCGGTATTTTTGCCGAGTGAACCCTCGACCTTTACATCTGCAAGAAACGCTTCGTCACGCTTTTTCTTGACGTGCTTACGCTTGATCAGCCGTGCGGCAAGCATCGGCGTCAGCGAGAACGAAACGATCAGCGAAACGCCCACTGCGAAGGACGACGTCAGGCCAAAGCTCGACATGAAGCGTCCGACGATGCCCTGCATAAATCCGATCGGAACAAAGACCGCCATCAGCGAGAGCGTGGTCGCAAGCACGGCCAGGCCGATATCCCGCGTGCCCTCGATCGCCGCTTCGTAAGGATCCATGCCTTTTTCCTCGACAAAGCGATAGATGTTTTCAAGCACGATGATCGCGTCGTCAACGACGATGCCGACCATCAGGGTCAGGGCGAGCATCGTGATCGAATTGAGCGTATAGCCCATCGCGAGCATTAGCCCGAAGGTCGCAATGATCGAGGTCGGAATGGCCAGCGACGCGATAAACGTCGAGCGGAAACTCCAAAGGAAAAAGAAAATGACGATACACGCGAAGACCGAGCCGAGGATGAGGTGTTCGGTAAGAGCTGATACGGCGTTCTCGATAAAGATCGAGTTGTCGCCGATGATCCGCATTTCGTAACCCTGCGGAAGGCCCTGTTCTATCTCCGCCAGCCGCTCTTTGATCTCGCGGGCAACGGCGACGGTGTTTTGGCCGGACTGCTTTGCGACGATGAGGGTTACGGCAGGCCTGCCATTAAGCCGCGATTCCGAGCGGAGTTCCTCCGCTCCATCTTCCACATAGCCAATGTCTTTGACCTTGACCGAATACTCGCCACGGGCCGCGACAACGACCTCGTTAAAGTCCTCGGCCCGCTGTACCTTTCCGAGCGTGCGGATGCTGGTTTCGGTCTGTCCTTCGTCAAGCCGGCCGCTCGGAAATTCAATATTCTGAATGCGAAGGGCATTCGTCACCTCGGCCGGCGTGATGTTATAGGACCGCATCTTGTCCGGATCGATCCAAACATTGATCTGGCGTTCCTGCCCGCCAACGAGCGTTACCTGGCCGACGCCGCTGATCGATTCGATGCGTTCCTTGATGCTCTTTTTCGCAACCTCGGTAACGTCGCGAACGGAGTCGTTGCCGCTCAGCGTGACTCGGAGGATCGGGGCGGCGTCGGTATCGAGCTTGAGTACGGTAGGCTGCTCTGCCGTGGTCGGCAGCCGCGGAATGACGTTCTGGACCTTCTGCTGAACCTCGTTAAAGGCGACCTCGACGTCCTTTTCAAGTACAAATTGAACGAAGACGCGCGAGATGCCCTCGATCGACGACGAACGAAGTTCATCGATGCCGCTGATGGTGTTGACGGATTCCTCGACTAATTCCGTGATCTCGGTCTCGATCTCCTCGGGCGAGGCACCGGGGTTTATGACGGTGATCGTAAGGGTCGGGAAGTCGATCTTCGGAAAGAGGTCAACCCCGAGGCTGAAGAACGAAAACATTCCGACCACCACGAGCGAAAGAATAAGCATCGTGGCGAAAACCGGCCGTTTGACACAAACTTCTGCTAACCACTGCATATGAACATTATTCGTCTGCCCGGCTGAACATGACCGGGCCGTCAATCCAAGGCTATTGCCTCACAAAAATTCCGTCGGTCAAGAGATTCAGATTGCTGGTCGCAACCGTCTCACCTTCGACGACGCCGCTTTTGATCTGGATCATATTGCCCTCAAGCAGTCCAAGCTGTACCATCTGTTCGCGGGCGGCACCATCGCGGATAACGTAAACGCGGTTGATGTCCCCATCGGCACGCACTGCCGCAGCTGGGATCATCACCGCCGGTTCGGGCGTCGCTTGCGTGATCCGGACCGTGGCAAATTGGCCCGGCTTCAGGAGCCCGTCAACGTTCTGCACTTCGGCTTCGACCGTCAGCGTCCTTGCCTGTTGGTTGAGCCCCGGCGAGATGCGGACGATACGTCCGGCAAAGCTTCGGTCCGGATAGGCCGAGGTCTGAAGCGAGACGCCCTGCCCGCTCGAGACGCGGCCGACGTTCTGTTCGGGGATGTCGATGCGAAGCCGCAACGTCGAGGTCCGCATGATGGTCGCGATCTTTGAATTGGGCACATTCGGCGAGATATATTCGCCGACCTCGATGGATCGTTCAGCGACGAAGCCACTGATCGGTGCACGAACGGTATTGTCGCCGACGGCCTTTTCCGCCTGCCGCACCTGAGCTTCGACGGAGCCGACTCCGGCGCGTGCACTATTTGCTGCGGCCCGGGCACTTTCAACCGCGGATTGCGCTGTGCTGATCGCACGGATCGCGACAGCGGCGTTCGAGCGGGCCTCGTCAAGCTGGCCGAGCAATGCATCACGCTGAGCTTTTCGCTGGTCGTAGATCGCACGCGAAATATCGCCGGTCTCGAGCAAACGCTCGGCCCGCCGAAGTTCCGTTTCGGCAAGCTGGAGATTAGCAGTGACGGATTTTACCTGCGAGAAGTCCTTGATCTGGAAGGTCTCGCCATCCGAGACGCCGAGCCGGGCCTGCGTTTGGCGAAGATTGGCGATCGCTTGTTCGATGTTCGCTTCGGCCTGCTGAACGGCCCGACGCTGCTGCTCAAGCTGAGCCCGAGCCTGATCAAGCCGGTTCTGCGCATCGCGGGCATCAAGCCGAATGAGCACATCGCCTTGATTGACGTAGCTTCCGATGTCGAAATTGACCTCAACGACCTTACCCGGAATGGCCGCAGCGACGTCTGAATTCGCGTCGCTTACAAGGTTTCCGGTCGCCTCGATATACGAGGGGATCGCCTGGATCACGGCCTTGGCGGTCGTTACCTCGACCGATTCTGCCTGCGCGTTTGCGTTCGACGCGGAAGCTGCGTCCGAGCCGGAACCGCATCCGGTCGCTGTCAGCCCGATCGCGGCAGCGAGAACGGCCGCAATGATAGAACCATTTCTTTGCATATAGCCTCATGCAGGATCAGCTATTGCTCCTGCCTCAAAACACCTATTTCCTGATACCTTCGATCAAAAGATTCGCAAATTCGCGGGCAGCGTCGTCATCGCTGACGTCGAGAAGCCTGCGGTTCCGGTCCCAAAGAATATTGTTGAGCGAGTGGTGAATGAGCATACCCATAAATGCCCGCACCACGATCCGCGGATTGACCTCGCGAAACGCTCCTTGCTTTTGCCTCCGTTCGATATAGCCGCCGATGAAGTCATAGCCCGGCGAGACAAACTCGCGGAAGAAACGCTCGGCAAGGTCGTGCTCCTCAAGCGCCGAATACATAAGCAGCCGCATAAAGGCGATGTCGTCGCGGTGCTTCGCCATCGCCATCCGCGCCATGTTGAAAAAGAACGCAAAGTCATCGCCCTGCTCGGCGGCTTCCATCAGCTCCGGGCACTGTTCCCACGGGAACCCTTCGCCCTCGCCTGCTCCGCACGCCTGATGGTGGATGATCGCTCCGTAAAGCTCATCCTTGGTGGCAAAGTGACGGAAGACCATCGCCTCAGAAACACTCGAGGCTTCCGCGATCATCTTCGTCGTCGTGCCGCTGAAGCCGTGCCGCGAGAAAAGTTCCATCGCGGTGTGCAGGATCTGGTCCCGCCGCTCGTCGCCGCTCATGCGGCTTTTGTGGTCACAATTTTCCAGGATCTTTTGCAAAATCTCTCCGTTAACAAAAACTTAAGTAAGTGCTTACTTACTTGCGAAAAGCTAGAATCGCAAAGCGGGAATATTTCTGTCAAGCCCCTTGAACGAAATTTTCAAGCGTTCGGTTCCGGATTCTGCCGGAATGCTAAACAATCAACGCGTACCTGGCCGGCGAAATGTATCACGAAAGGATCCCGTTATTCGGAACAAACTCCGTCAAAAAATCGTAACAACCTTAAAGACGGACGGTTCATCACAATCGCCGTTCGATGAAAATGGGTTTCGTGCGCATTTTGCTGTGAGATTCAAACATCATCAAGGAGGAAGACGAAAAATGACGGAATTTGAGGCCGAAACAAAGAAAGCGGAAAAGGAACTCGAGCAGGGGCTCGTTCACATAGGCACGGACGGCACGGCCGCGGCCGGAGACGATGAGTATTTGGGAGAATTAAAGATGCAGGCACAGGAATACGGACAGAAGTTTCAGGACGCAGCGTCACGAGCGAAGGATTATGCGACCGAAAGCTTTCAGTATGCAGGCGATAAGTTCAAGGAATTGCAGAACAAGGATCCGAAGGAGATCTTGGAAGATGCAAAGGACTTTGCACGCCAGAAGCCGGGACAGGCTCTTCTGATCGCGGGTGCGGTCGGATTGGTCGTCGGCTGGCTGCTAAAGCGAAAGTAAGCCGAGAGTTTTGGGGATTCGAAAAAAGAAAAAGGCCGCCTGGATAAAGATCCGGGCGGCCTTTTTTCTTATTGTTGGCTATGGATCAGCTTTCTGGTCGTATCGCCGAACAGCACGTCTATCTTCTGACTTTCATGCACGGCGGTGACCTCGCCGCGGCCAAAGGTATCGTGGATCATTGCCTGACCCTTGCGATACTTTCGATTGCGGTCATACGGAGCAGCAGATGTTTTGCGTCCGCCCGAAACGGCGGTCTTCACCCCGCGAACGAACGTGCTCTCGGTGCCGCAGCCGGTGCATGAAGCCTTGGTTATTTTGCCAAGCTTCGTAACACTGACCACTTCGTGCATCGTATCGTTATCGCAATCCGAGCAAAGCATTTCCGTTTCCTGTCCGACTTCGTATTTAACTGCTTTTATCATAACTTTTCCCAACTATCTCTCTTACCTTCTCCGGCGTCCTCTACCAAAGGTCCTGTAGCTCTTTGCAGGTGCCGCCGCTCTAACCGCTTCACCGCCGAAGTTCGGCAGGTGAACGCGTTCGACCGCTTGTCCCGTAAGCCGTTCGATCGCACGCATCGACATCTCGTCCGCAGCGGTCACAAGCGTGATCGCACGGCCAAGGTTGCCGGCACGGCCGGTTCGGCCGATGCGGTGGACGTAGTCCTCAGGAACCTCGGGAATGTCGTAATTGATGACATGCGAGACCGAATCGATATCAATCCCGCGTGCGGCAACATCGGTCGCGACCAGGATGTTCGTCCGCCCGGACTTGAACGACTTGAGTGCCGCTTCACGCTGCGACTGCGAACGGTCGCCGTGGATGCGGTTCGAGCGGTGGTCCCATCTCTCAAGCACGGTCGCGAGCCTATCAGCTCCACGCTTTGTGCGGGTAAAGACGAGTACCCGTTCGAACGATTCTTTCGAAAGAAGCTCGAGCAGGAGCGGCATTTTGTGCTGCTGTGCGACCGGATAGGCAAATTGCTCAATGGTATGAGCTGCTTTTCCGCGAGATCCGACCGAGATGAACTCGGGGTCGCGGACGATCTGCATCGCAATTGCTTCCATCTCAGGCGACATAGTTGCCGAGAAGAAAAGCGTTTGGCGTTCCTTAGGAACGGCCTTGACGATCCGCTTGATGGCCGGCAGGAAGCCCATATCGAGCATCCGGTCGGCTTCGTCAAGCACGAGCGTTGTCAGCCCGCTGAAGTTGACCATGCCCTGCTCCATAAAATCGAGCAGGCGGCCGGGCGTGGCGATAAGAATATTGACGCCGCGTTCAAGCGACTGGATCTGCCTGCCGTAACCGGCTCCGCCAATGATGGCAGCACAGGTGATGCCCTTCGGGGCAAACTTACGGCATTCGACCTCGATCTGGTTAGCAAGTTCACGGGTCGGAGCAAGGACAAGGACGCGGAGTCCACGGCTGGCCTTTTTATCGAACCGCTGAAGGATCGGGAGAAGAAACGCGGCGGTTTTGCCGGTTCCGGTCTGTGCTGTTCCGATGACGTCGCCGCCCCGAAGTATTATCGGGATGGCCTGTTTCTGAATGGGTGTAGGCTCAGTATAGCCAATTTGCTCGCACTTCGCCGCAATATCGGCGCGCAAGCCTAGTTCTACAAAACTCATTTAATTTTATTTCTCTCTATCGAAAACCAGGATCCGAGCGTGCGGAACTACAATGTCCGCCGGAGCGCATAAACGCGACCCCTTCGGCCCCGGATGCGAATATTTCCATTCGATCCTCAGGGCAACAGATCCAAGTTTGGTAAAGAAGCTTTCTTACGGTGGGTTGAAACTTTCGGTGTAACGGTTGCAGCGAATGACCAACGCGAGAGCGTACGGACGCACCGCACAACTTCTGACTCTATCTAACGAACCAACTCCCGCAATATCCTTTCCAGCCTTCACAACGAAGGACGGATTACCGTCGACAAAAGAGAGAAGGAATTATCAAACTATAAAATTACCTTAATTAACGGGAAAAAGCAAGCTAATTAACACGCAGCCATTCGGCGGCCACTTCCCGCGGCTGACGCTTATTGCCATCGACCTCCAGGTTCATCTTCCGCATCTCCTTGGTCGAGATGGCATTCCGGAGCCTTTCAAAGGCCGGACGAAGCACTTCTGCCTTTTCTTTTCGTGCGACAAAGACCGCTTCATAGGGCGGAAAAAACCGCCGGTCGTCCGCAAGTTGAAAGAGGTCCAAAGCCGATATCAGCCCATCGGTGGAGTTGCCGGCAATGATGTCGAGCTCGCCCGCCGCCAGGGCCCGATAGGTCAGGGAAAGGTCCATTTCACGCGGCTGCCGGGCAAAAGCAAAACCGTAAGCCCGGGCAAATCCGCTATATCCATCAGCCCGCGACATAAAATCCTGCCCAAATCCGGCTTGCCAACCGCGGGAAACGGGAACGGCATCGGAGATCGTTCGCAGGCTCTGCTCGCGGGCGACGTCGCCGCGAATCAGGATCGCAAAGTCATTCGCAAAGCCGAGCGGCGGGCTCAGCACAAGCCCGAAGTCCTTCTCATATGCTTCGGCAGTCTCGCGGTAGACCGCTTCCGGATCGGTGATGGGATCGCGTTTCAAAATGGCCGTAAAGGCGGTGCCGGTATATTCGGGATAGACGTCGATCGCATTTGCAAGCAGCGAATCGTGTGGGAGGTTTCCTCCGAGCTCGAACTGCCGCTCGACGGCAAAGCCTTCGCCTTCAAGCATCTGTGCGAGTATCTCAGCGAGGATGATCGATTCGGTGAAGTCCTTTGATCCGACGACGATCCGTTCGCGGGTCGCGGGCAGTTCGCCCGATCGGCTTACCACGGATTGAAAGCCCCCGAAACCGCCGATGACCGCGAAGGCAGATAACGCCCCGACGATTCCCACGCCGATGATCCGGCGGCGGTTCCGCTGTGCCCGTTCAGCGATCGCGAATGATCGCTCGATCTGGCCGAGTGCGAGGTCGAAAAGCAATGCGAGCAAGGCCGACGCGACAGCTCCGGCGATCAGGAGATTGTTATCATTTTGCCGAAGCCCGCGGAAGATATATGTGCCCAAGCCGCCCGCACCGACCGCGGCGGCGACGGTGGCGACACCGACCGAGATGACGACAGCGACGCGTATGCCGGTAAGGATCACCGGAGCCGCAAGCGGAAGCTCAACGAGCCGAAGACGCTCTGAGTCGGTCATTCCCATCGCGACGGCGGCCTCGCGGATCTTGGGGTCGATGCCGAGAATGCCCGTCACCGTGTTACGGATGACCGGCAGAAGCGCGTATAGGGCGAGAGCAATGACGGCCGTCCGGGCACCGATGCCGCCGATGAAGGGCAGCGGTATCAAAAGACCAAAGAGAGCAAGACTCGGCACCGTTTGCATCACATTGGCAAACCCAAGCACCGGGACCTGCAGCGAGCGGACTCGCGTCAGCAACACGCCGAGGGGCAGGCCGAGCGCGACGGCGAACGCGGTCGAGAGCATCACTATGACGATGTGCTCGCGGGTCAGCATTATCAGCTCTCGCCAATTTGCCGTGATGAAATCGAGAAAGCTCATAGCTCAACGGTCTCAAGATACGCCCTCGCGAGCGGCAGGGTGGAGGCGGCGAAATCCTTTGGCGTCCCGAGAAAAACGATCCGGCCCTTTTCCATCAGAGCGATCCGCGAGCCGAGAAGCATCGCTTCGTGGAGGTCGTGCGTAACAAAGACGGCGGTCTTGCCAAGCTCGCGGACGATGCGGGCAAATTCCTGCTGAAGTGCGGCACGGGTCAAGGCATCGAGAGCGCCAAAGGGCTCATCAAGCAGCAGCAGGTCGGGATCAGCAACAAGAGCTCGGGCAACGCCGAGCCGCTGCCGCTGGCCACCGGAAAGTTCGTGCGGAAAACGGGCCGCGAAACGCTCCGGCTCTAGATCAACAAGCTCAAGCATTTCGGCAACTCGGCTTTCGATGGATGCACGATCGCGGCCTGCAAGCCGCAAGGGAAGCCCGACATTTTCCGCGGCGGTCATATGCGGAAACAATCCGCCTTCTTGTAGCACGTAGCCGATGCCGCGGCGAAGCTCGACGGCATCGACCGCGAGAGTTGAGCGGCCATTTACCAAAACCTCGCCCTCGGTCGGCTCGATCAGGCGGTTGATCAGTTTCAGCGTGGTGGTCTTGCCGCAGCCGGATTCGCCGAGTAGGACAAGCGTCTCGCCGCGGGTGACGGCGAGGTCGATACCGGCAAGTATCCGAAAGCCCTCAACGGCAAAGCCAACGGAGCGGAATTCGATGATCTTGTCGTCTTTTTCAGTCAATTCGATTTGTGCGTTCGCAACACCGTATTCTGCCACAATTTTGCCCTTATTGAACGGGTCTTGTATCTTAAACGGTGTTCCGGCAAGGGCCGAAGAATGCATATGACCGCAAACAACCGAGCTTCTTTTATTGCGACCTGTCTTATCGCGGCGGCCGTTATTGGCTGCACCCAACCGTCCGAGCAAACGAACAATAATTTGAATGTCGCCGGTGATCAAGGCAATGCAGCCGTACAAATTGAAGCTGGCGGCGGCGAGGTAAAGGCCGAAGATCCGGCGGTGCTGGTTGCTGATCTCTACAAGCAGCACGACGCCCAGAAAAGCCCTTTTTTCCAGAAGGACCGCGGGCGGATAGACAAGTATTTCGCGAAGCCGCTCTCGGACCTCATTTTTCGCGACGCGACCAACCCGATAGATCAGGCAGGTGCCATCGGCGCCGACCCGCTCTACGACGGCCAGGACTTTGAGATAAAGAACTTTGCGGTCGGGAAGTCTGACGTCGAGGGCGAAAAGGCGACGGTTCCGGTTACCTTCGAGAACTTTGGCGAAAAGAAAAAGGTCACCGTTTCGCTTACGCGCGCCAATAACATCTGGAAGATCTCGGACATCCGTTACGACCACGGAGCCTCGCTCTTGGCGATGCTTCGCGAGGCCTACGGCGACGGCAAAACCAACGCGCCGCCGGTAAAGAATGTCTCCGGCGAATTTGAAGGAACCTACCGCGTCGGCGATACGACCTGCACGGTCAAGCCGGTGAAGATGGCATTCGAGATCAGATGGGCGAAAGGAAGCGGGGTCGAGACGTTCCGGTTCGAGGGCCGCGATGCAAAAGGCCACAACTTCGTTTCCGAACCCGAGTCCGGCAAATACAACGTTTTCACCTTCACGGATGAGAACTACAACTCCGGCACCTTCACCCGAGCCGACGGGAAGGTCTTCAAGGTAAACCGGGCGAGGTAAGAGCGTCATTTAGAGTGGAAGCGTTCGAACGGAATTCAAGAATTCACTCGGGTCGGAAACGTGCCAGATCAGGATCAGGTCGTCGATGATCGTCCCGACTGGAGCTTTTTGAGAGACAACGATCAGGCCCGGAGACGTCTCCACTTCAATGAAATCGGCGAAATGATGTGGCATCGTTCTTCGATCGTGAGTGACAAGAATACGTCCTTCGCTTGCTGCCAACGCGAGGACGGTGGGATCATCGAGCCCAACAAGCGAGGCGTCGGACGCAGTGCGGAAATCGATCTCAGGAACGCGTCGGATGACGCCATTGAGAATGTCCTCGTTGAGGTCAGAATCAGCCTGGAACTTGATCTTCATCTATCAGGAGACGGCAAGGTCATTGCGGGCGGTCTGCATTCGGTCGTACCACTTTGCGTGAGTGCTCTTCGATGTTGAGGCTAGCTCATCGAAAAGCTGCTCGCCTGCGAGCAAATATCCATCCACTTCCTCCTGATTGGCCAAGTAGAACGCGATCGCTCCATAGACCGCCTCAAGCGAGAGCGTTGGGAATGACCGTTGAATGGACTCGGGAGATGCTCCACGCTGAAAAGAATAAACGATCGAATCAAGTGAGACGCGCGATCCTGCGATTCGATATCCGCTTTTGCCTTTTTCTACGTACTGATTCATAAGACACGTTTCCACGTAACTAATGCCAGCAATGCGGCTCTTTGTACTTGAAATAGTCTGTGAACTGGGCTCTCAGCTTTCCATTCACGAATTTTTTCATCGTGCCTTTGAAGACCTTTCCGTCGTCAGCGAACTGTGAGCCCGGTTGAAACTCCCCTTTTAACTGATAACGGATTCGCCGCTGGGTCTTCGTCGTAAATGACAAACGATCGTTGCTTACAGACACGGAGGCTGCGCTGAAGTCGTCAGCTTCGTTTGCCTCACCATTCGGGTGTGAGGTCAGGACCACCGCTTTCCATCGAACTTTGCCTTCGCGCTCGTCTTTGCTCAGCGACACAGTCCAAACCTCCCTCATGCCCTTAAAGTCATCAGGGATCAACCACATGCTCGAAGGCCTGTCGCCGGACAAATCGCCGTCATCTAAAGCAGGCGTCTCATCCTCTAATCCTTTACTGGCGTTGCGCGGTTCTCCCAATACGGCGATCGCGGGGACCTCGGTACCGTTGATCGGAAGTGGCGCAGTGAAGACGTAGTATAGCCCCGTTCCAATTACGAACGTTACCAACAATACTAACGGTCCCCTCATATTTCTAAGTGTAGGGTTGACTTCCTCGAAGGTCAACGATTTTCTGCTCCCGATATCTGCTACTCCCATTCTATCGTGCTTGGGGGTTTTGATGAGATGTCGTAGACGACGCGGTTGATGCCGCGGACCTCGCTGGTTATTCGCGATGAGACGGCGGCGAGAAAGTCGTGCGGGAGCCGTGCCCAATCGGCGGTCATCCCGTCGGTCGAGGTAACGGCCCGCAGGGCAACGGTCTTCTCATAGGTGCGGAAGTCGCCCATCACGCCGACCGACTGGATCGGCAGCAGCACTGCGAACGCCTGCCAGACCTCGCGGTAGAGCCCGAAGTTGTGAAGCTCTTCGATAAAGATCTTGTCCGCCTTTTGCAAGAGCTCGACCTTCTCGGGCGTGATGTCGCCGAGGATACGGACGCCGAGTCCGGGCCCGGGAAATGGATGGCGTTCTAGGATCATCTCCGGAATGCCGAGGTCGCGGCCGATGTTGCGGACCTCGTCCTTAAAAAGCTCCCGCAGCGGCTCGATCAGCTTGAGGTTCATCTTCTCCGGCAGGCCGCCGACGTTGTGGTGCGTCTTGATCGTAACTGAAGCCCCGCGAAGGCTTACGGATTCGATCACGTCCGGGTAGAGCGTGCCCTGGACAAGCCATTTCACATCGCCGATCTTGGTCGCCTCGGCGTCAAAAACGTCGATGAACTTGCCCCCGATCGCCTTGCGTTTCTGCTCGGGGTCGCTGATGCCGGCTAGCACCGAATAGAACTCCGCCGAGGCATCAACTCCGATCACGTTGAGCTGCAGATTGTCCTCATAAGCCTTTAGCGTGTCCTCAAATTCGCGATAGCGGAGCAGGCCGTTGTTGACGAAGATGCAGGTCTGCCGGTCGCCGATCGCTTCGTGGACGAGGGCCGCCGCGACGGTTGAATCGACACCGCCCGAGAGCCCGCAGACGACGCGGTCATCCGGGCCGACGGTGTTGCGAATTCGCTCGATCTCTTCTTTGATAAAACTCGCCGGTGTCCAGTCGCCCTTGCAGCCGCAGATGCCGAAAAGAAAATTGCGGAGCACCTCTTTGCCGAGCGGTGTGTGCGAGACCTCGGGGTGAAACTGAACGCAATAGATGCCCCGCTCGTCGGATTCCATCGCTGTGATGACGTCGCCGGTCGTCGCCGTTTTATGAAAGCCGGGCGGGATCTCGGTAACGTGGTCGCCGTGGCTCATCCAAACATCGAGCTCAAACGGCAGCTCGTTAAAGAGCCGCGTCGAGCCGCTCAGCACCTTGAGCTTTGCGTGGCCATATTCGCGGCGAGCGGCCGGTTCGCTTCGCCCGCCGAGGTCGATGGCGGCGAGCTGCATTCCGTAGCAGATGCCGAGTATCGGCGCCGCGATCTTGTCAAAAAAACCCCCCTCGACCCGCGGCGCGTCCTCATCCGTCACGCTCGATGGCCCGCCCGAGAGAATGACGCCCTTCGGCCGCTTTGCGGCGATCACCTCGGCCGCAAGATGAAAGGGATGTATCTCACAATAAACGCCCTGCTCGCGGACGCGGCGGGCGATAAGCTGCGTATACTGCGAGCCAAAATCGAGAATAACAATGAGTTCGTGCTGCAAGCGATAAGCTCCTTTTGGGTAAATGCCGATTATACGCGGAAACTCCCGATTGTCAGAAAAGGTGCCCTCGGCCAATCCAAAACTCATATCTCGCCCTCCGGTAGTGTTTCATTTTTTGCAGAGGCCATATGTTTCTGAAACGGTTGAAACGGATGAAACAGATGAAACGCCTGAAACGCGTGAAACGCTCGGGCTGGCCTTGGGGCTTTGGGCGTGGGCCTTCGGGCTTTGGTCTTTGGTTTTGGGTCTTGGGTATTTGCACCTTCGCATTCTGAATTCTGACATCTCGCTTCTTGCTTCTTGCTTCTTGCTCTTGACCATCGGTCATTGTTCGTCTATTCCGGCTAACGGCTTATGGCTAACAGCTAACGGCTTAAAACACCCGAACACTGCCAAAAAGCCATTGCGGTCGCTGCGCTCTTTGCGTTGATAAATTCCATTCGCCCGGAGACGGCGAGGAATCCCCGCCTTTACTGTTAACCATTTTCTTTGGTCGTGAAGCAAAAAAGAATGGGGATCCGTGAGATATGGAAGATATGGATGAAATGAAAGTTCTGGAGGGTTGCGAAGTTGCAGAGTTTCGAAGTTTTGAGTCCCGGCTTCAGCCGGCCGTTTGGAGTTCCAGCTTTAGCTGGCTCGCCGGAACGCGTGGCTTTTCGCCGGCCAGCATGAGCGGACTAGATGCGGAGGCCCGCACGCAAGTAAGGGCGATTCATCCAAGCATTGAATGAGGGGGCCCTCAAAGCTGATCTATGGGATGAAGAATGGATCAACCACGAAAGAAGAAAAATCGGAAACAGGAACTATACGACCGCAGTATAACGGTTCTTAGGCGACGTCATGATTCGTTGGGTCGTCACCCACGAAGACGATCTTATCATTGGGAAGAAAAGCAATTTCCGCGGTAACCATCCCGTCGTCGAGTATTACTGAATAGCGCGGAGTGAAACCATTTACGGTTTCGGCGAAATCTGAACTGTGCTCGAGCAAATACTCAAAGGTATCAATACCCCTTTGGATATCTGAACGAGCACTTTCAGGTGTGATTCTGTTGGTCCATGAACTCTCACTGCCTACCTCGACAAGACGCTTTTCTCTGTTAAGCGAGAAATGAACGCCGTTAAAGTTCAGAGCTTGATTCTCTTTTAAGAATTCGATTGCTACCCGAAAACGGCTATCGTTAATGCTCTCGACCTTCATAACTCAAGTCCCGTTTCCTCAGTTCGCAGCAATTGAAGTTAAATGCTTCTCAATAGTAAGTGATCGTACGAGTTTCGAAATTCACAAAAGTGTTCTTTTCGGCCGGGATCTTGTATTGAGGACGGCCAACGGTCTCTACGTAACGTCTTGTCTTTCGTTCGATCCAATTCCCCATCGAATCAAACCGCATTTCGGTGTAAGTGATTCGTTCCGAACTATCTCTGCCTTGAAACTTTATATCGCGGGTTTTCAATACCTCGATGACATTCCCCTTCTCGTCATGTTTATACGAAAAGGTCATGTTATTAACGGGATCCTCTTCAGTTTCGTGCGTTAATCGATTCGCTTCGTCGTAGGTAAGCACATGTATCCCAAAGAGTTTTCCCGTTTTCCCGTATTGACGCTCGGTGATTACGCGACCGTTATCGCTAGTTTCGTAAACGTACCTGTAATCAAACCTTTCATCTGGTGCCGTCAACTTTTCACTCGGCTCGAGCGGTTCTCTCGGTGGAAGGACGGTGCCTGCAACAATATTCGGGTAGGTACCAGGCGGCTTCGATTGAATTGATTTAAATGTCTTGTACCCATCGACCTCGGAATATACAAAATGCGTCTTTACCAGACCAACTCTAACGTATTCGGTAAGTTTTCCATCCTTGTTAAAATGGTGCGTGGTCTGATATTTGGTCTTGTCCTTCAGGTCGGCTTCTGAATAACCGCTGATTCGCTTCCAAATGGTTACAACCGACTTCACCGAGCCTTTCAAGCCTTGCAGCTTAACCTCGGATACTCTTGTCTGCGCGACCGCGGGGATCGAAAACGCAACAAGCAGCATTACAAAGAGCGAAGAACGTTGGAGAATTCTCATATTGGAGATGATAGACGGAGGAGGTTGTTGGGGGCAAGAAAAATCGGTCGGGTTTTGCAGGTGGGCTTGGTTGGGTGAATGTTCGGTTCGAGGTCCGTTTGATCAGAGTGACACCCTCCCTACAGGTCGGGTATCCGCCTTTGCGGTTAAGGGACGGGTGAAAACTAGGTCGGATGAACCGCCCTTACTGACGTGCGGGCTTACGCATTGCAGATTATAGATTCCAGATTCCAGATTCCAGGTTGGCTTCTCATCACTCGCCACTTGTCACTCGCCACTAATACAAGCCCTCCCTTACGGTCGGGCTACTGACACGGTTCGAATTCCAGATTCCAGATTCGCTGCTCGTCACTCGTCACTCTTCACTAAGAAAAGCCCTTGCTTACGCGCGGGCCTCTGATGCGGGCGGTGGGGTGCGGAAGCTTTTTTCGGGGAGCGGGATGCGGCCGGTTTCGTTGGGGATCTCGGGGAATTCTTGGCGGTGCCAGCGGAGTTTGGCGTCCTCGATGGCTTCGCGGTTCGATGAGACGAAGTTCCACCAGATGTGGCGTTTGCCGTCGAGCCGGGCGCCGCCGATGATCATGAACCGCGAACGCTCGGCGGCCAGGACCTCGGCCGCATCGCCCTCGCTGAAAACGGCCATCGTGCCGGGAAGTATCTCGCGGCCGTCTGCGGTGAGCCGCCCTTCTAGAAGATAGACCGACCGCTCTTCGATCTCGCGTGGGAGGGCGAGCGTCCGCCCCGCCTCAAGCTCCACCTCGGCGTAAAAGGGTTCGCCGTGTGTCTCGACCGGCGACCGCAGGCCAAAGCCGCTCCCGAGAATGACGCGGAGCCTTGTCCCCTCGCCTTCGGTTTCCGGAAGCTCGTCGCGGCCCGTGTGTCGAAATGCGGGCTCGCAGTCCTCAAGCCGCTGCGGCAGTGCGACCCAGGTCTGCAGGCCGAAGAGCCCGCTGCCCGTTTCGTTTCCGGCGTCCGAGACGCGTTCGGAATGGACGATGCCTCGGCCGGCGGTCATCCAATTGACGGCACCGGGCTCGATCACCTGCACCGAGCCGAGACTGTCGCGGTGCTTCATCCGCCCGCTGAAAAGATAGGTCACCGTCGCAAGCCCGATGTGCGGATGCGGCAGCACGTCGAGCGAGGTCCCGCTGACGATCTCGACCGGGCCGAAGTCATCGACAAAGATGAACGGGCCGACGGTGCGCCGCTCGCGGAAGGGCAGTACGCGGCGGACGTCCATAGAGCCGATGCTCGCCTCGCGGGCCGGGATGATGTTCTCGATCATTCTAAGAATTTCGCATACCTCGCCGCCGAGCATCAAACGAAAATTGTCTATGCCGACCTGAGCGCTTATTATAGACGGACGTTCCCGCCCCGTCTGATCCTATGTACGAAATCCTCATCGTTCTTGCCGTGCTCGCTTTGGCGATCGTGCTTTTCGTAACGGAGAAGCTCCGCGTCGATGTGGTCGCGCTTGTGGTGATGGGCATTTTGCTGCTGAGCGGGATAATCACGCCCGAGCAAGGGCTTTCGGGATTCAGCAATAGTGCGACGGTGACCGTTGCCGCAATGTTCATCTTGAGCGCCGGGCTTTTTCGGACCGGTGCCGTAAATTTCATCGGGACGTTTGTTAATCGCATATTCGAACGCGGATTCTGGACGGGAATCATTGTCGTAATGATACTCGTTGGGTTCCTGTCCGCTTTTATCAACAACACTCCGGTGATCGCGATCTTTCTGCCGATAATTCTTGGCGTGGCCAAGGAAACCGGCTTCAGCGCATCAAAAATGCTGATGCCGATCTCGTTTGCGTCGATGATCGGCGGCCTATGTACGTTGATCGGAACATCGACCAACATTCTCATCAGCTCCATCGCGGCCAAACAGGGAATCGAGCCATTTACGATGTTCGAGTTCGCCCCGCTCGGCATCATCATGTTCGTGCTAGCGTTGGTATACCTTAGCTTGATCGGTATTCGCATGATCCCCGACCGCCGTGTGAAGGGCGACCTGTCAGAAGCATTTGCCATCAATGAGTACATCACTGAGATCATCATTCTCGAGAACTCGATCTCGGCCGGAAAAAAGATACGCGATGCGCCGCTTGTTCGTGACCTTGACCTTTCGATCCTGGAGATCCGCCGCGGCGACTCGGTTATCCATCAACCCGGCCCTAATACTGAACTGCACGGCAACGACCTGCTGATCGTACGGTGTGATCTTGAATCGATCCGGGCAATGCAGGAGCAGGAAGGCGTCGAACTGCGGCCGCAAGCAAAATGGGGCGACACCAGCCTGACAGCCGAAGACTTCAGGCTTTTAGAGGTTGTTGTCGACCCAAATTCTCCCATTGTCGGGCTCAATCTAAAGAATGCCGGGTTTCGCGACCGCTTTGGCGCGACGGTACTTGCGATTCGCCAGAAGGGCCAGCTAATTCATGAAAGACTTGCCGAAACGACCTTGAATGCAGGCGACCTCCTGCTGATCGAGATCCATCAGGAGAGGCTTGCGTCATTTGTCGCCAGCGGCAATTTCATCATCGCCTCAGAGAACAGCAAGGTAGAATTTAGGAAAAGCAAAGTGGCGATAGCGGTTGCGATAGTTATCGGGGTTGTTGCCGTCGCCAGTGCAAATATTGCGCCCATCGTCGTCGCGTCGGTCATCGGAGCGATCTTGATGGTATTGCTTGGGTGCCTGACGATGGAGGAATCCTACGCCGCTATCGACTGGAAGATCATCTTTCTTCTTGCCGGCATTCTTTCGCTTGGTGTTGCGCTCGACAGTTCTGGTGCGGCCGCTCTTATCGCTTCGAGTGTCGTCAGTTCGGTCGGATCGTTTGGGAACGTTGCTCTGGTTTCAGTTTTTTATATCATGACGGTACTGCTGACATCCGCGATGTCAAACAATGCAACCGGAGCCTTGCTTGCACCGATAGCAATTGCGACCGCCGCATCGGTCGGAGTTGACCCTCGGCCGTTTCTGATGGCGATCGTATTCGCCGCCTCCGCCAGCTTTATGACACCTATCGGATATCAGACCAATACGATGATCTACGGCCCCGGCCAGTATAAATTCATCGATTTCATAAAGGTCGGCACGCCCCTGAATATCATTCTCTGGATAGTCGCAACCATCTTCATCCCGATCATCTGGCCATTTAACTAAAACATGTTTCAGAAGCCGGACTGTGCTGTAGTGACGAGTGACCAGGGGCGAGTAAAGATTGAAGGATCACTCCCGAGATCATTTTCTTCTTTTCTGCTTTTGTGGTTTATCAGATCGCTCTGGTATCGGTCAGGAAGAAATTAACCACGGAAAAAGAAAATGAAGAAAATTCCAGATCTCAGATACCTGGTTCATCATTCATCGATCCAATAGACACCCTCCCTACAGGTCGGGTTTCCGCCTGTGTGAGCCCGTCCGTGTCCGAGGGCCGACAGTTAGGGAGGGATCAGCTCGAGTTCGGAATCTGGAATTTGGAATAGGAATCGTTGTTTTCAGGTGGTCATAATGATATTTTATTGGATTGCGGTAAATTACAATCGATATCGGGTATAGCCCATAAAAACCGGAGAATTTTTGATGAAGATCGGACTGCCAAAAGAGATAAAGGACAATGAATATAGGGTCGGGTTGACGCCGGCGGGCGTGCATTCGCTCGCGGGTGCCGGACACACGGTCTATGTGGAAAAGAGTGCGGGCGAGGGCTCGGGCTTTGCGGATGAACAGTATGAAAGTGCGGGAGCGACGATGCTCGAGACCGCCGACGAGATCTGGGCCGAGGGCGACATGATCGTCAAGGTCAAGGAGCCGATCGCACCCGAGTATCCGCGGATGCGCGAGAACCAGTTGCTCTTCACCTATCTGCACCTGGCGCCGGAGTTTGAGCTGACCAAGCAGATGATGGAGCGAAACGTGACGGGCGTCGCCTATGAGACCATCACGGACAAGCAGGGCCGGCTGCCGCTGCTGACGCCGATGTCCGAGGTCGCGGGCCGGATGTCGGTTCAGGTCGGTGCGACCTATCTTGAAAAAATGAACGGCGGCAAGGGCATTTTGCTCGGCGGCGTTCCTGGAGTTCCGGCGGCAAATGTCGTCATTATCGGCGGCGGCGTTGTTGGAACGGAAGCGGCAAAGATGGCGGTCGGGCTCGGAGCACGCGTCACCATCATCGACCGCAATCTCGACCGCCTGCGGCAGCTTGACGACATCTTTCTCTCAAAGGTGCAGACGCTTGCCTCCTCGCGTTACCAGATAGAAGAAGCCATCTCGCATGCCGATCTCGTTATCGGGGCGGTGCTCGTCGTCGGTGCGGCGGCGCCGAAGCTCGTTACCCGCGATATGCTTCATCTTATCCCGCACGGCGCGGTGCTGGTCGACGTCGCCGTTGACCAGGGCGGCTGTTTTGAGACGACGCGGGCGACCACGCACTCGAACCCGACCTATTACGAGGAAGGCGTTCTCCACTATTGCGTGGCGAATATGCCGGGTGCGGTGCCGCGGACATCGACCTTTGCACTGACCAACGCGACGCTGCCCTATGCTCTCTCGCTCGCAAACAAGGGCTTTGAGCGTGCGATCGCCGATGACGCCGGGCTCTGGGAAGGCGTTAACACCTACGCCGGCAAGTGCACCTACGAGGCCGTAGCAACCTCGCAGAACATCGAATACACGCCGCTCTCAAGCCTCATCGATGGCGGCAAGACGGCCGCGGCTTAGAAAGAAGTTATCAGTGGCCGGTGGTCAGTGGTCAGTTAAGTTCGCTCTGGCCGGCGGCCGCGAACAACTGGCCACTCTTTATTTATGTACGAATTTGCGGTAACACCGGCTGTGACACAGCTTCGCCGACAGGGTGTGATCATTACGGAGATCACGGCCGGTAGTCTTGGCGAGGAGCTGGAACTGCGTCCGGGAGACCGCATCGTCAAGGTCAACGGGCGGACGGTCCGCGACTATCTCGATTTTCGCTTCCAAACGGCGGGCGAGACCGAGCTTTCGCTGCGTGTGAAAAAGGCGAATGGCGAAACGCTCGAGATAGAGTTTGACCGCGAAGAGGGCGAGGAGTTTGGGCTCGAGTTTGAGCAGATCGTGCCGCGGCAGTGTGCGAACGAGTGCCTGTTTTGCTTCTGCAAGGGCAACCCCGAGGACGCACGGCCATCGCTCTTCGTCCGCGATGAGGACATCCGCCTTTCATTTCTCTACGGCAACTACACGACGCTATCCTCGATAACCGAGGACGAGATGAACCGCGTTATCGAGCAGCGGCTCTCGCCGCAATACGTCTCGGTCCACGCGACCGACCTCAAGACACGCGCCCTTCTTCTCGGCGTTGACGAAAAGCGGGCCGACATCTCCGGCAAGATCGAGCGGCTGCTCGCGGCCGGCATCGAGATTCACGCCCAGGTCGTGCTCTGCCCCGAGATCAACGACGGGCCGGTGCTCAAGAAAACGCTCCGCGACCTTGCCGCCAATTACCCGAAGGTGGTGAGCACGGCGATCGTGCCGGTCGCGCTGACGCGGTATAACACCGATGAGCGGCTGACCCGCGTTACGCCCGAATTTTGCCAAAGGACGATCCGCGAAGTCGAGCGGCTGCAGAAGGAATTTCGGCGAACGCTCGGCGCGACCTTCGCCTTTCTCGGCGATGAGATCTACATAAGGGCCGGTGCCGAGATCCCCTCGCGGCGGCACTACGGAAATTACCCGCAGATCGAAGACGGCGTCGGGATGATCCGTTCGTTCGTAAATTCGTTTGAGAAACTGCTAAAGAAGACTCCCGAGGGCGAGCGAGCGGAAGCGGTCGGCATAGCGCGAAAGTTTTTTGTCGATGCCCGGACGCATCCGGCGGCGAGAGTTCCGGCGGAGCCTGCCGTAAGGCGCAATCCGGCACGCGGAGGATTGCGGGCTTCGGAGCTTAATGGCACGATCCTGACCGGCGAGATGTTTGCCCCGACGCTCGGCGAGCAGATCGCCCGCTTCAATGAGGTCCACGGTTCGCGGCTGCGGGTAATGGCGGTCAAGAATGAATATTTCGGCGGCGACGTTTCGGTCGCGGGGCTGCTCGCGGGAAGCGACCTGATGCGCGTTCGGGACGAGGTGGAAGGCGACTTTGTGATGATCCCGCCTTCGGTCATCAAATCGGACGAGCCGGTGCTGATCGACGGAATGCAGTTTGCAGAACTTGAGCACGCCTATCCGGTCCCGATCATCGCCGAGGACCTGTTCGAATTTCTCTCAAGAACGATCTAGGCATTAATGCAAACAAAAGGGCCCGGCGATCAGCGAAGATCGCCGGGCTTTTGTCTGAACAAGATCCTATCGAGTGAACTTATACACGATCACGCCGGTGACTTTTACGGGTTGGCCCGAGAGCTTCGTTGGGTTAAACCTCGCGCTTCGCGCCGCACCGATGGCGGCCGCACGAAGAAGCGGATGGCCATTCACGGCCTTGGCTGAAACCACCCGTCCGGTTTCGTCGATTAGAACCTGAACGTCGACATTGCCTTGAGCATTGACGGCGATCGCCGCCTGCGGGTAGGGCGGTTTGGGCAGGGAGATCGCTTCGCCGTTGATCACACCTTTAGATTGAACGACCGGCTTTTCCGGCTTGATGATCGCGGGCGGAGGCTTGCTCTCGACGCGTTCCGGGACCGGCCTGCTTATCTCGGACGAGCCCGTACCGCGATCATTGGAGCTCTGCGAAACGCCGTCGGGGCGGCCGCCGTAAGCGGGCGGGTCGAAGTTGCGATCGCTGATCTCATAAGCTCCCAAGGGCCGCGGCGGTATCGTGTTTACGACGGTCGAGACCGAGTCAGGGGCTTTTTGCATCTCGTCGATGCGGGCGATGCTCTCGGTTCGCTGGGGCCGATCGGAACGCGATGCATTAGCGGCGGCGGGCTGCTTCGGCTGCGGTTCCTCGATGACACGCTCAGTCGGCTCGACCTGGGCGACGAGCATCCGGGCCATGTCGAGATCACCGCCGATGTCGAAGTCGGCCGCATAGATGCTGACGATGACAGCGGAGAGAAAAAGGGCACCAACAAGGAGTGCGGAGACGGCAAAATATTTTCGGCGGCCGCGGGCATCGGCCCGGGAGCCATTCGTTTCAACAAGTACGTCAAACATAGTTCGGTTCCTCCAATTGATCTGCCGGTGCCAACGGACGTCCCGGATGTTTCCGGTATCTAGCTTAGACACCGTTTCGCCGAATTTGTTCCCGTCTTAGGCGGTGCGGGCTGTTCTGCTAGAATCGACGTACGGATGTTCACCAGACTTGTCGGCAACATAAACGCGAAGAAGCGTCTCGAGCGGATGTTCGAGGTCGGCCGTTTGCCGAACGCACTGCTCTTCACCGGGCCGGAGGGCGTCGGGAAGCGTGAGTTCGCTCTCGAGGTGGCCCGCAAGCTGATCTGCACGGCCGGCGGCTGCGGGAGTTGCCCGGTGTGTGAACGTGCGGGGCGGTTCGTCTTTCCGCCCGAAGATGACAAGAACAAGGACGATTACAAACGTGTCATCTTCAGCGAGCATCTTGATGTGGGGACGGTCGTGGCCTACAAACGCAATATTCTCATCGATGCGATCCGCGACCTTGAACGCGAAGCGCACTTTCGGCCTTACGAGGCGGCGTCACGGTGCTTCATTATCGACAACGCTGAGAAGATGAATGACCCAGCGGCGAATGCTCTGCTAAAGACGCTGGAAGAGCCGCCGGCTACCTCGCACATCATTTTGGTTACGTCTCAGCCGGATCGACTACTCCCGACCATTCTATCCCGGACGCAAGCCGTTCGTTTCGGGCCGGTGGCGGCGGCCGAGGTCGAGGAATATCTGGTGCGCGAACGGGGATTCTCTACAGAAGATGCTCGGCTTTCAGCGATCGCGGCAAAGGGCAGTCTTGGAACGGCGGCCGTGATGGATACGGCGGCATTTCGGGAACAGCGTTCGGCGATGCTCGGCGTTCTGCATGATGCGGCGATCGCCGGCGACCTCGCGGCCCTGCTCGCGGCCGGCGAACAAATGAACGACGCGAAGAACAAGGAGAACTTCGAGGCCTCGCTCGATATTCTCGAAACGCTGGCCCGTGATGTGATGGTGCTCGCCGCGGGCGATGGCCAACTCGTAACCAACCGCGACCTCGGAGCCGAGCTCGGCGAGCTTGCTGCAACGGCCGGTGCTCTGCGGGCCGGGAGCTGGATCGTGGCGATCGAAGAAACACGGGCGGCGCTAAATGTGAATCTCAATAAAAAGATCGCGGCCGATGCTCTCTTTGTGAAGTTTGCGGGAGTTTAGTGGGTTCGGATAGACTTTAGATAAAGAATGGAAGCGGCAGAAAACATTACCAACACAGGACTCGCAACGACCAACGAGCGCCTGCTCGCCGGAGCGGGCTTTGGGGCGATGTCGCTTGGGGCGGGGCTTGTTTGGTATTTCGACCCGACGCGATCGTCGAGCTTTTTGCCGGCCTGCCCGCTCTATAAAACGACCGGATTCGCCTGCCCGGGCTGCGGGCTGACGCGCGGGTTCCATCGGCTTTTTCACGGCGATGTTGTCGGCGCGCTCGATTTCAATGCGATGATCCCGGTTTTTGTCGCGATCTTCGGCTTCTTTTATCTTTCGCTCTTCTTGGTGATGGTCCGCGGGCGTGCCTTCCCGACGTGGTCGCTTTCACTCCCGGCGATCTGGGGTTTGCTTGTGCTCCTGCTGGTGTTCGGTTTCGTCAGGAACCTGCCGTACTATCCGTTCAACATCTTGTTTCCCTAGGCTCTTTTTCTAGGTGATCTGGACCAGCGGTTTGTTTTCTAACAGTGACTTTGCGGTTGAGCCTTCCTTCCTGAGTATCTCGACCTCTTTTACGAATTCCTCGACAATATCTTCGCCGGCGACGCGACGCATTGGGACGCCGTCTTTGAAGATCATTCCGACATTGCGTCCGAAGGTGATGCCGAGCTGCGAGTCGTGAGCCTCGCCGGGGCCGTTTACTGCGCAGCCCATAATTGAGAGATGCAGCGGCTCTTCGACGTGAGCCAGACGGCGCTCGACCTCGGTAACGATCTCTACGAAATTATCGATATCAAGCCGTCCGCAGGTCGGGCAGGCGACGACCGTAACGCCGCGTTTGCGAAGCTCAAGCGATTTTAGAATTTCCCAACCGACGCGCACTTCCTCGTGCGGCTCGGCCGCGAGCGAGACGCGGATCGTATCGCCAATTCCGTCGTGGAGCAGAAGGCCGAGCCCGATGGCGGATTTTATCGTCCCGCCGAATGGTGTGCCGGCCTCGGTCACGCCGAGGTGAAGCGGGTAATCGACCTTCGCGGCCATCAGCCGATATGCCTCGACCATGCGGTTCACATCCGACGCCTTAAGCGAAATGATGATGTTGCCGAAGCCGAGGTCTTCGAGAATGCGGACATGCCGCATTCCGCTTTCGACCATCGCTTCAGCCGTCGCGTGGCCGTACTTTTTGAGAAGGTCTTTTTCGAGCGAGCCGCCATTTACGCCGATGCGGATCGGGACGTTCTGTGCCTCGGCGGCGCGGACGACCTCGCGAACGCGGTCAATATTGCCGATGTTGCCGGGGTTGATTCGAAGCTTATCGACGCCCGCTTCGAGGGCCTTGAGGGCAAGCTTGTAGTGGAAATGGATGTCGGCAACGAGCGGGATGTCCGTTCGCTTGCGTATCTCCTTGAGCGCCGCGGCCGCATCGTCATCCGGCACGGCGATGCGGACGATCTCGCATCCGGCCTCGACCATCTGCTCGATCTGCCGGACGGTCCCGTCAACGTCGGTCGTGTCGGTCTTGGTCATTGACTGGACCGTGACCGGAGCACCGCCGCCGATCTGAATATCGCGGATCTTTACCGCTCTAGAAACTCTACTCATATAAGCCGGAACTTCAGCGCTAGAACAATTTTGAAATGTCCATGTAGGTCACAAAGACCATCAGGAACAGAATGAACGCGAGCCCCGCAAGCTGGATCTTCTCCTTTATCGCCATCGAAAGCGTTGCGCCAAACCACGACATCACCTTCTCAATGCCGAGGACCATTATCTGGCCGCCATCGAGCAGCGGTATCGGGAGCAAATTGAAGATTCCGAGGCTAAGGCTGATCGCCGCTAAAAGCGAGAAAAGCTTGGCGAGCGTGTCGCCGCCCTCGGTCGCACTTGCGATGGTGCGGACAATGCCGACCGGACCGGCGATGCCAGCATCCTGTACGGACCGCTGGCCCGAGAAAAGCTGGCCGAAGACCTTTCCGGTCATGACGAGCACCCGCATGTTTGCCTGATAGGCGAAGGTCGCGGCACCGACAATGCCGGTCGGGACGCGGGTCGTGATCGCCGCCGCTCCGAAGCCGACGCCAATGCGGAAAATGCCGTCGCTGTCTTGCCGAGCGGCAATGTCGATCTCTTTGCGCTCGCCTTTGCGTTCAATGGTCAGCTTTGCCGGAGCGTCCTTGTTCTCGCGGATCTGAAGCGTGAGCTCCTGCGAGTTTCGGACCGCTTTGCCGTTAAAGGCCATGACCTTATCGCCCGGTTCGAGCCCTGCCTGTTGAGCGGGGCTGCCCTCGACGATCGAAGTCGCCTGCACCGGTTCGACGCCCGCATCCGGGACCATGCCGATATCGCCGATGCGGTTGCCGCCGATGCTTTCGGCGGTCGGTTTAACTGTCAGAGCGAGCTGCTCGCCACCGCGGTCAACCTTGAGCGGAAGTTCGCGGTCCGGCGAGATGGCGATATTGTCGCGGACCTGTTCCCAGGTCGGGTTCTTTACCGTGTCCACCTCGACGATGCGGTCGCCGGGCTTGATTCCTGCCTGGTCAGCTGCTCCGCCGGGAGCGACCATTCCGACGATCGGTGCCGGCATCGACGGGATACCGTAGATCATTGCAGCTCCGAAGGGGATCGAAAGTGCGAGGAGAATATTCATGAACGGCCCGCCGAGCATGACGAAAAACTTTTGCCAGCGGGGGCGAAGCTCGTAGAGCTCCTCATCCGGGACCTTTTCGCCCTCAGATTCGCCACCCTCAAGCGAGGCCGTTGCCTCATCGCCGTAAAGCTTTACGTATGCGCCAAGCGGGATCGCCGAGATGCGATAGTCCGTATGGCCGCGTTTAAAGCCCCAGATCCGCGGCCCCAAGCCGAAGAACGAATAGGCCTCGACCCGCATGCCAAAGAACTTCGCCACGATAAAATGGCCGAATTCGTGAATATTAATTGCGACGCCGAGAACGAAAACGACGGCTATAACTGGTAATAAATACTCCCACATATAAATACGGTGCGCTTTCGGGAAGCGCAATTCAATTAGAGTTTATCAAACACGGACACGTTGCAAATATTCTGGTACATCACGGCATTAGCCCAAACCGTTCCACTAAACCGCCGATGCGGAATGCTGAAGTTTCATTATAGCGCGCGAGCGGGCCCATGCATCGGCCGAAAGCACCGCTTCGAGGCTGTCAGCCGGGACCGATTCGTAGTCGTTCATTACCGCTTCATTCAACGTCGCAATTTCGGCGAGCCCGATGCGGCCATCGAGGAATGCCCGGACGGCGACCTCATTTGCCGCATTGAGCACGGCCGGCATCGTTCCGCCCGTCCGCAATGCCCGGTAAGCAAGCCCGAGACAGGGGAAGCGGCCTAGGTCCGGCTCCTCGAACGTCAGGCTGCTGATCGCAGCCAGGTCGAGCGGCTCGAGGCAGTTCTGCAACCGATCCGGATAGGTCAGCGCGTACTGGATCGGGTGTTTCATATCGGTCACGCCCAACTGGGCAATGACCGAACCATCGACCATCTCGACCATCGAATGAATGACCGATTGCGGATGGACGATGACCGAAATTTGGTCGGCATCAAAACCAAAAAGCCATCTCGCCTCGATGACCTCAAGGCCCTTGTTCATCAGCGTCGCCGAATCGATGGTGATCTTGTCGCCCATTGACCAGTTCGGATGATTTAGTGCTTCCTCGCGGGTCGCCCGTTCGATCTCTTCTTTGGTCTTCGTCCGAAAAGGCCCGCCCGATGCGGTCAAAATCAGCCGCCGCACCTCTGAGTTTTTCTCGCCGCGGAGGCACTGGTGTATCGCGTTATGTTCGCTATCGACCGGTAGTATCTCTGCCCCGCTAGCTGCGGCCGCGGCGGTCATCAGTTCGCCGGCCATCACGAGCGTCTCTTTATTCGCAAGGGCGATCCGCTTTCCGGCCTCGATGGCGCGAAGCGTCGGCACAAAGCCGACCGCACCGACCGTTGCGGAAACGACCGTCTCTGCATCGGGGTGTGTCGCCACCACGACAAGGCCATTTTCATTGAGCTCGATCTGCGGAATTGATGCACCGCGTGTGGCAAGCTCGCGCTCAAGCGTTTCGGCACAAGCCTCATCTTCGCAAGACACCAAATCGGGTTTAAACTTTGCGATCTGGTCTGCGAAGACGGTCATATTGCGTCCCGCCGCCATTGCGACAACGCGAAGATCGCCAAGATGCTCAACAACACGAAGCGTATTTTGGCCAATAGAACCGGTGGAACCGAGAATTGAGATGCCTTTCATCATCGACGGGAAAGCTAAAGATTAACACACGGCAGACCGATTCGGCACGGTTTTTGCGGTTTTCATAGTGCTAACTGCATGCCCGTGTACAGTATTCGTACACTTCCTTTCGTTCGTTTCACTTCACCGAAGCGCGACGAGGCTCGCCCCGTTCGGGCAAGGCAGATCTTACTTAAAAAAGGAGAAATGCTATGAAAAAGACAATGATCTTTACATTGATGTTTGGAATGGCTCTGGTCGTTCTTCCGCCGGCAAGTGTCAGCGCCGCGGCTTCAGACTCGGTCGCCGCAGACCAACTTTGGGAAGGCGATCAGCGTCGCGGCCGATACGACCGGCGTGACCGGCGTGATCGTCGCTACGACCGGCGTAATGACCGCCGCTACGATAGGCGCAATGATCGACGCAATGACCGAAGGTATGACCGGCGTGGTAATCGCGGGCGGGTCTATTCGTACACGACGACCCGCTACGTCCGCCGCTGGTTCAGGACATATCGCGAGACGATCCGCGTAACACACTTGCCGAACGGACGAACCAAGACGCAGGTCATTCGCCGCGTTCGGGTTCGCTAAGGTCGGCGGCTCTCCCCGCCTTTATTTTGAATATTCCCTCTTCGCGAATTCATTCGTCGCTTCAAGCCTATCGAGGTGCTCAATGCCGGCGGCCTGCCGTTCGGCAAGAAACCGATTGAACTCGGCTGAGCGGTTCCGCGGGACGCTTAGCGTTTTCCACTCGCTCGCCCGCAGGTGCTTTGCCAAAAAGACGATCTGGCCGATGTGATATGCGTAGTGCGTAAGCTGCCGATTTATCGCTTCGACCACCGTGTGCGGTTCGCCGCGGATGGTCACGGTTTTTTCTAGGTCATCAGGGGTTAGAGCCTCAATTGCGCCGAAAAGCGTTTGCCAGCCCGATTCCCAATAAGCCATCAGCGATTCGCGCGTATCCTCGATCAACTCGAACTCCGTGTCGCGATGCCGGTCGGGCTTTTCGCCATCGGAGGTGAGAAAGTCACGCCAACGTGACCGCTGATTTCCGGCAATGTGCTTAACCATCACCGCTAATGAATTAGACTCTTCATCGATCTGCAGGAAGAACTCGTCGTCGCTGACCTGCTCCAGGGCCCGCTCGGCGAGCCGCTTGTAACTGCGAAAGGAGCCAATCGCATCGTCCAGATAAATTTTGGAAATGTTTTCCAAACTCATTGCAGCCTACGTTTAAAACCGGCGAGCATCTTCTGAACTTCGACAACCTCAGAATTTAAGGACTGGAAACCGGCCGGCTCAAGAAATTCCAGATCGTGTGCCATCAGAGCGTAATACTCCAAACGCTTTGCCAGCGATAATGCGTAATTTACTGACGCAGCGAACTCAGCGTCGTTCGCCTTTGCGGCTCCTTCAGCAATGTAAGCGGGAATATCGACCGCTGTCTTTCGCAGCGAATGACGCAAGCCAAAAGTCTCTTCCCGCGGAAGATCGGCCGTCAGCTTGTAGGTAAGAAGCGCCAGGTCATGCGCCCGCAGCCATACCTTTAGATTTCTGAAGTCCTGCATATGTTTTCGCTAAGCTATTAGCTGTTAGCCGTAAGCTTTTAGCTAAGAGCTTAAAGCTAACAGCTTATAGCTTTACCTAAACTGACCGGATACGACATCCCCGACATCTTTTCGGGGATGGGACTGCTGCTCTCCGGTTTTCATATTCTTGAACGTTACTTTGCCATCAGCGAGTTCGCTTTCGCCGAGGACGCAGACGTATGGGACGTTTATCTGGTCGGCGTATTTGATCTGCTTGCCGAGCTTGTCGGGCTCGGGGTAAACGGTTACGCGGAGGCTGGCGGAGCGGAGTTCGGCGGCGAGCTTAAGCGATTCGGCGATCGTCTCATCGCTCCAGATGGTGACCATGACGTCGGCGGGGGTCGAATCGGCGATCTCCGGCGGGAACATTCCGCGCTCTTCCATTACGACAAGAATGCGTTCGAGCCCGAGCGAGAATCCGCAGGCCGGTATTTGCTCCTTGCCGAACATCCCGATCAGCCCGTCGTATCGCCCGCCGCCGCCGAGGCTTCCGGCGAGATCGGGAACATCAATTTCGAAGATCGCTCCGGTGTAATACGAAAGGCCGCGAGCGAGCGATGGATCGAGTTGGACAGGGCAATCGCCCGCAAACGTTAGAACGTGGCCGATATCGGTCAGCACCTCGTTGCTTACGATGTTCACCAAGTTGCTGACGATCGTTCGGTTGATCTCCTTTCCGTCGTCAACTATCTTCTGCGTCTGTTCAAAAATGTCGAGCAGCATTGTAGATGCCGATTCGTCGATGCCGCGTTCGGCTAGCTCTTTTGCGACGCCTTCGGCGCCGATCTTGTCGAGCTTATCGATCGCGACGAGGGCATCGCTATGCTTTTCCGCAGGAACACCCGCTGTATCGAGTATGTCCGCCAGCACCTCGCGGTGGTTCAAACGAATCGTAAAATCCGCAAATCCAAGCCGGCGAAGTATCTTGGTAACCGCCATGATCAGCTCCGCCTCGATCGTCATCGACGACGAGCCGATGGCATCCACGTCGCATTGATAGAATTCGCGAAAGCGGCCGCGGGCCGGCCGATCGGCACGCCAGACGGGCTGTATCTGATAGCGTTTGAAGAACTTCGGCAGGTCGTTTTTGTGATGAGCGACAACGCGGGCAAGCGGAACGGTCAGGTCGTAACGCAAGGCCAAGTCAGACAAGTCGGTCTGGGAAGTCTTGGAAGTCTGGACAGTCTTGGAAGTCAGAGAGCTCTCGGAACCCGAAGGTTCTTTACTTCCCAGACTTCCTAGACCTCCTAGACTGTCTAGACTTTGTTCCAGCTTTTCTCCGCGTTTCAGGATCTTGAAGATAAGCTGATTGCCTTCTTCGCCGTACTTGCCCATCAGGGTCTCGAGGTTTTCGACCGCCGGTGTTTCGAGCGGCTCAAAGCCGTAGCTTTCGTAAACCTCTTTGATGATGCCGATAACGTATTCACGCTTGCGGACATCAGCGGGGAGAAAATCGCGCATGCCGCGCGCCGGGTTGGTCTTGCTCATACGGGATAGTTTACCGCAGAGACGCAAGGGAAAGATAACAACGGATATACGCAGATTTTCGCGGATTCCAGAAAACATTCTGGCAATCCGTGTTGATTCGCGTTAATCCGTTGTTTGCTTATAGTGTTTTTTGAGTTCGACGTAGTTTTGCCAGAAGCGAGGAAGATCGGCGAGTTCGGCTTCGGTCAGCGGGCGTTTGACGCGGGCCGGCGAGCCCATCACGAGCGAGCCGGGCGGGATCTCGGTGCCGGGAGTCAGTAGCGACCCGGCCGCGACGAGCGAATTTGCCCCGACGCGAACACCATCGAGCAATATCGCCCCGATGCCGATAAGGCAGCCCGTTTCGACATAGCAGCCGTGGAGCGTTACGCGGTGGCCGACCGTTACCTCGTGTTCGAGGATGGTCGAGTGCGTTTTTGAGCTGACGTGGATGACGGTCGCGTCCTGGATGTTCGTCCGGGCGCCGATGCGGATGAAGTTCACATCACCGCGAACGACAGACCCGAACCAAATGCTCGCGTCCTCGCCGATCTCAACATCGCCGATGACGATGGCATCCCCGGCAACAAAAGCCGTCGGGTCGATCTTTGGCGAAACCGAATTGAATGTTCTAACCATTACGAAATCTGGGCTATTGGCTTCGCTTTCTGCCTGTAACAAAGCGATTGCCAAGTTCAACGATCTCAAAGGTTGTGAAGAGCCGAATTGCAGTTTCGAGGTTCCTCTCAAACGAGTCCAAGAGCTCAGCATTCCGAATATTCCCTGCGGTGACAACAAGCAATTTTTCGGGCTTGTTTCCGACGAGTTTCATCTTCACAAAATCACTGTCTTTTGAGATCAGGGTCCGGCCTTCGCTTACAGCGCAGTCCGCGATCTCAGCGTCCGAGCTAACGTCTTTGCGCGGTAGGTCGAGTGCATGAATACAGTCATGCCCTCGTTCGATCAGCCACCACTTCAGAGCAGGTGGAAGTTGAGCGTCAACTAGGAATTTCATCAGGCAACGAGTGCGGCCTCAAGACTATTGACCTTGACTAGCTCTGCTGCAAAAGCCAGACATGCATGAATGTCCTCTTCTTCAAGGGAGGGATAGTCCGCCAAGATCTCCTCGTTCGTCATGCCGCTGCTAAGCAGGTCGAGAATTAGCTCGACCGGATATCGCATTCCGCGGACGGTCGGCTTTCCGAAACAAATATCCGGGTTGACGGTAATTCTTTTGAGTAGCTCTCCGTTTACCATGAATACAAATCTAGCACAGATTTAGGACGCCAAACATTGAATTTATTTCGCAAGCTTTCTTCGCAGCATTGAAACGACCTGTTCTACCTCGCCGATCCTGAGAAGCTTGGCTGCGACGAGGAAGGTCAGGCCGCCGAGGCCGATCGGGATGAAGGCTTCGAGGAGCCGCGAGACGAGCGTTTCGGCGGCAAAGAGGGCCGCGATGTAATGATAGCTGAAGTAGCAGACGGCGGACATCGCCGCCGATGCGATGGCGATCTTGACGAATGCCGCTGCTATATCGCGCCCGTTGAGCCGGCCGATCTTGCGGCGCATCATCACCGTCAGCGCGATGAAATTGACGAGAGCTACGGTCGAGGTGGCGAGGGCGACGCCGACGTGGCCAAAGCCGTTCGGCCGCTCGGGTGTGACGCCGACGCCGGAGAGAAAGACCATCATTCCGTAGCTGACCGGAGCGTGGACGAGCACCGACGCGAGGCTGATATACATCGGCGTCTTAGCATCGTCAAGCGCGTAAAATGACGGCGAAAGCACCTTGATCGCTGCATAGCCGGCAAGCCCGATCGAATACGCAGCAAGAGACCAGGCGACCATGTCAGTATCGAATGCCCGGAAAGCTCCGCCCTGATAGATGAGTGCGACGATCGGCTCGCCTAGCACAATAAGCCCGCAGGCGGCCGGAACCGTCAGCAGGAAGACAAGCTTCATCGCGTCCGAGAGCGTCGAGCGAAACTTTACGATGTTCTCCTCGGCCGCGAGCCGAGAAAGAGCGGGAATCGCCGCCGTGCCGACGGCGACGCCGAAGACTCCGATCGGGAACTGCATCAGGCGAAATGAGTAGCTAAGCCAGGACTGTCCGCCCTCGATTCCCGAGACGACGAAAACATCGACGAGCACCTTGATCTGCACGGCCGAGGTGCCGATGATCGCCGGGCCCATCAGCCGCATGACGCGTTTGACGCCGGGGTCAGTGAAACTCAGGATCGGTGAAAAGCGAAAGCCGACCTTTAGTAGCGACGGTACCTGAATCAACAACTGGGCCGCACCGCCGATGAGCGTGCCGATGGCCATTCCGATGATCGCCCATTGGGCCGCGATGCTTGGAACGACCGTCTTATCGTTCGAGATCTCCCATGTGCCGCCGCTCAGCCAGTAAGCGAAAAAGATGCCGGTCGTGATCGAAAAGATGTTGAATGCCGTCGATGCCGAAGCCGGAATACCAAAGCGGCCTTTTGTGTTCAAAACGCCCATCGCCAAAGCCGCGAGTGCGACCAGCAGGATGAACGGGAACATTATCTGCGTCAGCGTAACGGCGAGGGCGGCTTTCTCCGGCGGGAATCCGCGAGCAAGGAGCGGCACGACCCACGGGGCAATGAGAATGCCGATGACCGTTATGCCGCTCATCACTACGGCAAGCACATTAAAAACGAGCGACGCGAGCTGCCACGCCTCGATCTCGGTTTTCTTTATTTGGTAATCGGTGAAGACCTTTACGAACGCCGCCGAGAGAGCACCTTCGGCGAAAAGGTCGCGGAGAATGTTCGGGATCTTGAAAGCGACAACGAAAGCGTCGTAAAGATATCCGGCACCGAAGAATCGGGCAAAGATCGTCTCGCGGACAAGCCCAAGCACGCGGGAGAACATCACTGCGATCGAGACAATGCCGGCGGACTTGGCAACGCTCTGCTGCTTGGTCGGAGGCTCGGCGGCTGCCTCTTCGGCGATCGAGGGATCGGCGACTTGTGCCGGTGATTCGCTTTCGACTGGTTCTTGATCGGTCTTGGCCATGGGTCGGCTGGTTCCAAAGCTAGAAGTTTGCTACAACCGCCGCCGGCATTCAACCATAAAACTGAAAAGAGGAAGCCGGTGTAGCTTCCTCTTGGGTTAATTGATGATCTGTCGGCTATTAGTTTCCGGCTATGCGAGGCCGCGAATCCGGGTAAGCGAAAGCGGTCTTCGTAAGAAGAGCATCAACGGACGTGCCGCTGTAGCCGATCGGTGCTGCTCCGCCGAACTGGCCCTGGATCAGCGAGATATAATAATTCTGGAACGAACGGAAACGCGGAACGCTGCCGCGTTGGTTAAAGATAACGAAGAGCAGGCGACCGTTACGCGTATTGATCTCTCCGGCAAGTGCACTGACGCCGCCATCGGTCCGGCCGAGCGTGCCGGTTTTGCCTACGACGCTGCCGCGTGAGAAATCGGTCGCAAATCTGCCGACGAGCGTGCCGCTGTCCATTCCGGCGACCGGCATAACGTCCTCAAGCGTCATATCCCATTCACTGAGCTTCGCTCGAAGCGTTCGGAGAAGCCGCATCATAGCCGTTGCTGTAACGCGATTAATTCCAAGACCGCTTGCCGTCTGGATGTAAAATTCTTGTGGGGCTGAACCCGTGTCTTCCTGAACCGTTCTCGCAATGCCGAACGGGCCGCCAGCCATGTCGCCCAACTTTTCAGAAAGGAAGTTGTTCGAGTAGCTCATCATCACCTTGACGACGTCCTTAAGCGGAGCCGATTGATGCGAGAAAAGAAGATTGGCGTCTGCTGGCCGCGACTGGACAAGAACCGTTCCGGTAAAAGAAACGCTCGGCATCTCATTTAGCTGCTGATACCTGCCCGAATTGATGCGGAAGCTACCCCAGGCCCTTGATGCAGCCGCCGGACGCTTTGCCGCGTCCATTGTGCTGAGGATCGTCTGGCCAGAGCGAGCCGTAACATTCCCGTAATTGAAGACCATCGTATCGGCAAGGATTAGGTCGCCCTGGACGCTGCGAATGCCGATGCGGTTGAGCTCATTCGCGAGATTGATCGCGTCTTCATACGAAAAGACCGGGTCGCTGCCGGTGATGTAAAGATTTCCGCGAATGGTGGCGGTCGATTGGTCGTAGCTGCCGTCGGTCCAAACGTTGGTTGAAAAGCGGTAGTTCGGCCCGTACCTCTTAAGCACAGCATAGGTCGTTGCGACCTTGACGTTCGAGGCCGGGTTGAGCGGGATTTCGGTTCCCGAAGCAACAACAACATCCCCGCGAAGATTCTGGACCAAAATGCCCGAAAGACCCGGTATTTCCGTTTCTGCCAGGATCGGGATCGACGTCTTAACGCCCGCGATAGGGGCGTTCACGCCGACAACAACGTCATCGGCACGCGAAGAACTGCCTGTCCGCTTGATCAGTGGTGTAGGCGTCGGGGCAGGCTCACGCTGCACCTCGATGTCCTGCAAAAGCGGCCGGGCGACCGTTTGTGCGGCTACACGTTCGCCGAGGGCGAAAAAGGCTGCTGCGAGCAGGATGCTCTTGAAAAATCTGTTGGTCATTAAATCTTAACTAAAGGGTGTTTATGAGGACGGCCCGAAGTCCGTATTTCGCGGGCATCTTCAAGTATAGCAATCGAACCTCGCAGATTCAACCCTATTTTTCCTCTCTGCCGACGCTAAGCGTCGTTCGAACTTTAGATACCTCCCGTTATGATTTCGATGTATTAAATCACAACAGCCCGTGATGGCAACCATCGCAATAACTAATAACGTATGGGTGCGTGGTTTGGTTCCGCAATACCGATGTTAAATTTTCGCCCGTCTGGCAACCCAAAGGGAAAAATCGTTGACACGGATGTAACACAGGCATAGAATTTTGTTTTGCCAACATTGTGAAAAAACAGGCCGGCCCCGTCACGCATGATCTTATAAAGAGGACGCACCGTGAAAGGCGAGCCGAGATTCGTAGGCGTCTTCATGAGTTTGAGTTGATCCTTGAAACGGGCTCGGACGAAAAGCTTTGGGAAGAAATGGTGTTTTGCTTCTTCACCGGCGGTTGTTCGGCAAAGATGGGGCTTCGTTCGATCGAAGCGACTCGGCATCTGTTGATGAGTGCCAGCCAGCCGGAGATAGCCGATGCACTTGTCGGCAGCCACCGCTACCCGAACGCACGGTCGAGATATATCACCTTCACCCGCGGCAACCTTTTCGGGAATGGACGCATCTCGCTGAAACGTAAGCTCGTTTCATTCACAGACCCTTTAGAAAGACGCGATTGGCTTGTAAAGGACCCGGGCATCAAGGGCCTGGGCTACAAGGAAGCCAGCCATTTTCTTCGCAATATTGGTTTTAAGGGCTACGCGATCCTTGATAAGCACGTTCTGAACTGCCTTGGCGAACTTGGCGTCATCGGCGACCCAAGGCCGCCCTCGACAAGGGCCCGATATCTGGAGGCAGAGTCGCGGCTAAAGGCATTTTCCTTTGAGCTAGGTATCGACCCGGACGAGATGGACCTCGTGCTCTGGTCCATAAAAACGGGAGAGATCCTTAAGTAACTATATGTAAAAAACCGAACACGATCGGAAACGAGGTACAGCATTATGTCATTGAGCGTCTTTTCTTACTCGCCTACCCACGCGGCCCGATCATGTTACAGGCTTGTTCTTTTTGCTGCGGTAGCGTTTACTCTCTTCTTGTCCGTCCCGGCCTATAGTTCCACCGACGATAAAAACCCCAAAAAATTGGTTCGTGAGGCCGATAAACTGGTGCGTCGCGGAAAGATACTCGAGGCCGAAAGTTTATATAGGCAGGCGCTTGCCATTGCCCCCGATCACACGGACGCAAAGCTCAAGATCGCTCATTTGCTGATCAAGCAGCGAAGGCTGGCCGAGGCCTATGAACTGAGCGTCGGCGTTGCCCAGGCAGATCGAAAGAATGCTCGGGCCTTTGCTCTCGTCGGGACGACCCTGCTTTCGCTTGGCCAATTTGCTGAGGCCCGAGCCACGCTTATTGAGGCGCTCAGGCTGGATGGCGGCGAGGCCCTTGCGTGGTACTCTCTCGGTCTCCTTGAATACTACGAGAACCGGATCGAGGAAAGCCTTGCCAATATGCGCGAATCGGTATTCCACGATCCGCGGAATACGGATGCGATCTTTTCGCTTGCACAGGTTGCCGCCCGGTCGGAGAAGTACAAGGAGGCTGCGGATGCTTACCGTCGGTTCCTAGAGGTCTCTCGCGACCAAAACGACGAACGCCGCGACAGAATCCGTGGACTGATAGATTTTCTTACATTTCTTGGCTCCCGAACCGCGATCTATACGACCTCCGGGCCCGATACTTCGACCATCAACTTAACGCTGATCGGAAACCGGCCGGTGCTTGAAGTTCATATAAACGATGGAAAAGAGCCGCTCCGGTTCGTGCTTGATACCGGCTCGGGGATAACCGTTATTTCAGACGAAACGGCCGAACGTCTCGGCATCAAGCCGGTCGCTCGCGGCGGAAAGGCAAAGGGCCTCGGCGGCGACGGCAAGTTCGAGATAGTTTACGGTTTTCTAAAAAGCGTTGAGATCGGCGAAATGCGCATCCGCAATGTGCCGGTCTATATCCGCAAGTTTCACAACCCCTCGATTCGGTTTGACGGCTACATTGGGCTCTCGGTAATTTCAAAATTTCTCACCACGGTCGATTACGGCGACGAGAAGTTCACGCTTACGCGGAAGGATTCGGAACTAGCAAAGGACATCTCGCTTGATAATGCGGTGCCGCTGCGGCTTACCTCAAGCGGGTTCCTGAGCGGCGAAGTGCAGCTCGAAGGCGTTGAATCTCCGCTTAACTTCATCGTTGATACAGGAGCGAGCGTTTCCGTGATCTCAGATGAGATCGCTTTGGTTGCGACGGTAAGCCCGGGCCTGCGCGAGCAGCGAATGCGAGTTATCGGCTCGGCCGGGATCACCGAAGACGTGCCGTCATACGATCTGCCGAGGCTCAGCTTCGCCGACCACACGCGGTCGGACGTTATGGCGATCGCTCTCGACCTTGGTATCATCAATGAAGCGTCGGGATTTACACAATCGGGCATTCTCGGTGGTAATTTTCTCAGAAATTTCCGCATGACCTTTGATTTTAAGAACTCAAGGGTCGCCTTTGCCCCGGTCAAGGAGCCGCAATAGTCCCGCTCGCCCTTATCAATGAAGTTGGGCATTTATCTTGAGACCTCCGTTATCGGGGCCTACCTCGATAACGAGGATGTTTTGCGGCGCGACCTCACTATCCGCTGGATGGAGCACGAACTGCTAGAATACGAGGCCTTTACCTCGATCCTTGTTCAGCGGGAGCTTGAACGGCTGGACGAGCCGCACCGCTCGAGCTATCTCAACCTGATAAAGTTCATACCGCGGCTTGAGCTGACCGATGAGGCGGCGATACTTGCCGATGGCTACATCTCACGCGGCATCTTTCACCGGCGATTTATGGCGGACGCCCTACACGTCGCACTCGCTTCGTTTCACAAGGTGGATTATTTGGTGACGTGGAACTTTGGGCATATCGCCAACGTCAGGAAGCAGGCGAGGATCAAGATGTTCAATGCGGCGGCCGGGTTCTTTTCGCCGACCATCGTCACGCCGGAATTTCTCGTTCACGGCTGACCCGCGGCGGCCTCATCAGCAAACCAAACAAGCTTTCCGGCAGGCGAGATGAGAGACGCCGGCAACCGTTCGTCACCTTCCCGTACTCTCCTGAGCACATCCCGTTTATCTTCTCCCGTTACAAGGAACGCGACCGCGGACGCGGCGTTGAGCACGGGCACGGTTAGCGTCAGCCGAAAGGCATCGAGCTGCGGGACGAAGACTGCCGAGACAAGCTCGTCGGATACATGCAGAACTTCCATTCCGGGAAAGAGCGAAGCGGTATGGCCATCCGTCCCAAGGCCGAGGAAGACTAGGTCAAAGGCGGGAATACCGCTTGCGGTGTCGAAATGCTCTCGGATCGCAGCAGCATATATGGAAGCTGTGGCGTTTGGCTTGAGCTCCGTCCTGAAACGCAAAATATTTGCTTCGGGTACGTTTGCGGGCTTGAGAAGCATTTCATTCGCCATTCGGAAATTGCTTTCATCCGAGTTCGGCGGAACCATTCGTTCATCGCCTAAGAAGAAGTAAATATCTTTGAGATCGATCTGACTCGTCGCATGCGTGAGTTTAACGGCGAGCTTTTCAAACATCAGCTTTGGCGTCGAGCCGCCGGAGAGAACGACGTTGAAACGGCCGTGTTCGGCGATCGACTTTCGGCCGCATTCAATAAAAAACTCGGCGGCCTTTTCGGCTACCGAGTCCGGGTCTTTGCAGATGACGAGTTCACCGCGGGCCATTGTTTACTCCGCACCGCTCACGATATTGCCTATCCGCGAAAGGGCTTCGCTGACATCGCCCGAAATGTGGAGCCGGATCGCCCGCCGGCCGCGTTCGGAAAGCACCTCGAGGTCGCCGCGTGACTGCGCGGCTTTGACCACGCCGAAGGAATATTTTTGCCCGGGAACCGGCACATCTTCAGCATCGTCACAGGTCAACTGAAGAAAGACGCCGTTGTCTGCTCCGCCCTTGTAGGCTTGGCCGGTCGAGTGGAGAAATCGCGGCCCGAAACCGAGGCAGGTCGCATTGCCGTTCCGGGAAAGAACGGCCTCGCGGATCTGCTGAAGCGCCGCTTCGTTCGCTGCGTTCATATTTATGTACGCGAGCATCGCGAAATAATCGCCGACCGAGATTCGGTCGAGATGCCGCCGGAGAGCCTCGCTCAGGCTCTGGCCGTCATCAATGCCGAGTGCCGCGGCGTTCGCGTCGTCGCAGAAAAGCGAGATGCTTCCATCAATGAAGCGAGGCGTTTCCGCGGGTAAGGACCCCGTCTCTTCAAACTCATCGGTCAGCTTTCGGGTTTCGATCTTGCTTGCCTCAACGTCCGGTTGGTCGAAGGGATTGATCCCGAGTATCGCCCCAGCGGCGGCGGTCGCGATCTCCCAACGGAAAAATTCCTGCCCGAGGTCCATCCGTTCGCGGAGCGTTATGCGGATCACCGGGTGGCCGGCAGATTCGATTCCGGCGACGGCATCAGCAAACGCGCTTTCGCCATCGGTCGCTATGTGGACAAAGATCCGATCGGTGCCGTAATTCTCCGGGGCGATCAAAGGCTCGCGGTCAACCGGGATGATCGCCTTGCCATGCTTGCCTGTGCTTTCGGCGACGAGTTGTTCCATCCAAGCACCGAGGTCGAAGATGCTTTTCTCGGTAATGATCGTTAGCTTATCGTGGCCCATCTTCCACGCGGTCCCGAGAGCGACGCCAAGCCGAACGCCCGGATTCTGCGTGGCGGGCAAGCGGCACGCCTTTGCCATCGCACGCGAGCGCAAAAGGAAATCGGTGACGTCAACGCCCATCGCGGCGAGCGGCATCATTCCAAAATCAGAGAGCGCCGAAAAGCGGCCGCCGATGTTGGGCTCGCCGAAGAACGTCTTCCAAAAGCCATGTTCTGCGGCAACGCTCTCCATCTTCGAGCCCGGATCGGTGATCGCAATGAAATGCGAACCGGCGGCGTCGCCGAGTTCCTGCCGAGCACGGTCGTAGAAATAGGCGAAGAATACATTGGGCTCGAGCGTTGAACCGGATTTGCTCGAAACAAAGAAAAGTGTTTTCGAGATGTCGAGCCGCCGGTCGAGGGCTAGGACCTGCTCGGGGTCGGTAGAGTCGAGTATCGAAAGCCGAGGGAAACCCGCCCGACGGCCGAAGGTGAAACTGAGCACCTCGGGGCAAAGCGAAGAACCGCCCATTCCGAGCAGAACGATGTCGTCAAATTCTCGGGCCTTCACCTCCGCGGCAAACCGCGGAAAGCGGGCGGGATCAGAAAGCTGGCGGTCCATTACGTCCAGCCAGCCGAGCCATTTTTCTTCGTCGGCTCCGGTCCAGAGGCTCGCGTCCCGGTTCCATAGCAGTTCGGTATTGCCGGCATCGTCCCAGGCGGCGAGCTCGGCGTCGATCGCCTGCGAGAGTTCCGGCGGGAACGTCAGGCGCATTGGCCCAACGCTCATTGGTTCACCTCGTTCATCGCTTCGCCGACGGCCGTGATCATCTTGTCGAAAGGCTCGACGAAAAGCCTGACCGCTTCGGCAAGGAGTTGGTCGGTCGCGGCATCGAGCGAGATGCCGGCGGCAGCGAGGCCCGCAAGCGTTTCGCGGGCTTCATCTACGCCCTCGGTGAGCGTCTGCTTGACGGTGCCGTGGTCGCGGAAGGAGTCCCAGGTCGCCGGCGGGATCGTGTTAACGGTGTCCGGGCCGATGAGTTCGTCGATGTAGAGCACATCGCTGTAGTCTTTGTTCTTGGTCCCGGTCGAGGCCCAGAGGACACGCTGCGGCATGGCTCCTTTTGCGGCGAGAGATTCCCATTCTTCGCCGGAGAAGATCTCGAGATACGCCTGATAGGCGAGCTTTGCATTGGCCACCGCGACCTTGCCGCGAAGGCTTTCGAGCCTTGCCTTATCGTCACCTTCGGCTGAGGCGAGCCGCTCTTCGATCTGCTTATCGACGAGCGAATCGATTCGCGAAACGAAGAAGCTTGCGACCGAAGCGACGCGGCCGATGTCTTCGCCGGCATCGCTCCGCTGCTTTAGGCCCGCGACATATGCATTGGCCACATCGCGATAGGCGGACTGTGAAAAGAGCAAGGTCACATTGATATTGATTCCGTCGGCGATGAGCTGCTCGATGGCAGGAACGCCCTCGGGCGTCGCGGGAACCTTGACCATCAGGTTCGGCCGATCGACCATTTGCCAGAGCCTGCGGGCCTCGGCGATCGTCTTTTCTGTATCAAACGCAAGATGCGGCGAAACCTCAAGCGAGACGAACCCGTCGCCGCCATCGGTTGCATCATAAACCCCTCGCAAAATGTCGGCCGCGTCCTGAACGTCGCGGACGGCGAGCTTTTCGTAAAGATCGACGGCGTCCCTTGAACCAGGGGTATTCTCGCGGATGAAGTCGTCGTATGCGGTTCCTGAGGAGACAGCCTTTTCGAATATCGCGGGGTTTGAGGTGACGCCTTTCAGCCCGTCTGCCTCGACGAGGCGGGCAAGTTCGCCGCTTTCGATAATGTCGCGGCTGATGAAATCGAACCACGGCGATTGGCCAAACTCGGCAAGCCGAACGAGCGGATTAGAGTTCATTTGCGTTTGAGGGTTCATAGTCGATGATCGCTCCGAATAAAGAAAATTATCGCATGCCGGGCGATGAACGCCCTCGGGCCGGCCCGGCTCTTTTGATATGAGATAAGGATACAATAAAAAAGGCGAGCGGTTTAGGCCGCTCGCAAAAGGAGGGTGCTTTGAACGCACTTTCTACCGGAGTATCCGATCAAACCGGGCTGCGGTTGCGAAATGCATCGGAGAGCACGCGGGCGGTATGCAGGTTCTCGGATTCGGAAAGGTCAGAGACAACAAATACCGGCCCGACCGGAGCTACGAAGCTTGCGACCTGCATGCCGTTTTCGCGTTCGGAAACGATGTGGTCTTCAGAGCCGCTGACGCTTTTCACCTTGCCTTCGCGGTCAAAGAAGACCGAAAGCAAATGTCCGTTGCGGCGGACGATGACGTGCGAGAACCGCTTGCCTTCGAACATGCAGTCGTGTGAATGAAGGATCTCGACATCGCTTGCAAAGTTCGCCCGGATCGGTTCGGCGACGGCTTGAGCGGTCTGCACAGCCGCCTCTGCCATCGGGAGCTCGCCACTTTCCCACATTGCCAATTTCTTGACCGCGCAGCTGTCGTGGCTGCCGAGAGCTTTGGCGGAGGTCTCGGCGAGAAAGGCGGTGAGCGAGGTGTTCGCGTTTGCGACCAATGAGTCCGAGTCGAGCATTCTGAGGCCAATCAAGCCGCCGAATACCATCACCAGAACCACAGCAAATGCAGGGACAAGCATCTTCGCCGAGGTGAATACGGACGCCCAACCGCCACCCTTCAACGCTTCTTCGCGGAGCCGGGCATTCATTTGCGTTTCAAACGCCGGTTGGATCGCAAACTCCGGCGAAGCGGCGACGGCATCGCGCATTCGCGAGCGAAGGACTCGGCGGGCCGAGAAGTCCTCGCGGCACTTCGGGCACGATTCCATATGACGATAGACCTGGAGGTTCGTTTCGACGAGCAGTTCGTCGCTGAGATAAGCCTCCGAAAGTTCTCTGAATTCACTACACTGCATATCTAAACCTCGATCGCTTTTGCGTCAGCGCTCGGCCACCTGAAGCCCGCCCACAAAGCCATATTCGCGAGCTTGGCCCGCAAGGGATTGCCGCAGGATACGGCGTCCGCGGTAGAGCCGCGACATCACCGTTCCCATCGGGATTTCCAAAATAGAAGCGATCTCCTTATAAGAAAATTCTTCGACGTCCGAGAGCACGACAACACTTCTGAAACTGTCCGGCACCGCTTTCAACGCTGCGATGATCGTCTCATCGGTCAGGCTTTCGGGCACGGACGGCTCGAACGGGACGGTCTCGGCGAGCCTTTCCTCGGGATCATCAACAAGCTTCATCTTGGTCAGCTTGGCGATGCGCTTGTAATTGAGGTTGTACATTATCGTTACAAGCCATGCCCGGCAGTTTGTCCCCATCTCATAGCGATGAAAGGACTTAAGTGCCTGAAACATCGTTTCCTGAACAAGGTCTTCGGCCTCGACGCGGTTCTTGGTCAGCCAGACCGCAACCCGGTAAAGATCGGGCATGTGGGGCATCGCCTCGTCGGCAAATGCCTCCCACTTTTCCTCGTTGTTTTCACGAAACCAACCCATAAAGCCGAAATCCGTTCGCGCAGAGCCAATGGAACTTCCGGCCTGCACAATTCAAGAATACTCGAGCAAAGAGAATTTATTCCTTCGGCGCCGGAAATTTATTGAAGCACGGGACGGTTTATATTATGTTTGTGTTACATTGCCAATGCCGCACGGACGGCCTTGGGCCCGTTACCCGCACCGCAGCGGAGAGACCTCATTTACAGGCAGGAAAAAACTCACGTGAAGCCAACAGACATTGCCGACCCCGAATACTTCCACAAGGTTGTAGATTGCCAGCACGCTTGCCCGGCCCATACGCCGGTGCCGGAATACATTCGCCTGATCGCCGAGGGCCGCTACACCGAGGCCTATATGATCAATTGGGACTCGAATGTATTTCCCGGCGTTCTTGGCCGCACTTGCGACCGGCCGTGTGAACCGGCCTGCCGCCGCGGGCGTGTAGAGGAAGAACCGGTGGCGATTTGCCGGCTCAAGCGCGTTGCGGCGGACAACCGCGACGACGTTATCCCATATATGCCGCAAGGCCCGTTTCCGGCGAATGGGAAAAAGATCGCTCTGATCGGTGCGGGACCGGCGAGCCTGACGGTCGCCCGCGACCTTGCCCCGCTTGGCTATGAGCTACATCTCTACGACGAGCAGATAAAGGCCGGCGGCTTTATGCGGTCGCAGATCCCGGCCTTTCGGCTGCCGGAATCGGTGCTCGACGAAGAGGTCGATTACATCCTTCGGCTCGGGATACACACGCATTTTAAGCACTATGTTTCCTCGATGAAGGAAATGCTCGAGAAGGACTACGATGCGATCTTCGTCGGGACGGGAGCACCGCGCGGCCGCGAGCTGAACATTCCCGGCCGTCAGGAAGGTGCGGCGAACATCCATATCGGCATTAACTGGCTCTCGAGCGTCGCATTTGAACATACGGAAAAGATCGGCAAAACGGTGATCGTGCTCGGCGGCGGAAACACGGCGATGGACTGCTGCCGGACGGCGCGCCGATTGGGCGGCGAGGATGTGAAGGTCATCGTCCGCTCGCCCTTTGAGACGATGAAGGCCAGCCCCTGGGAAAAAGAGGACGCGATGCACGAGGACATCCCGATCATCGACAACCACGTGCCGAAGAGCTTCGTCGTTGCGACTGACGAAGAGTGGTCAGTGGTCGGTGGTCAGTGGTCAGCCGGGAATCCAGCTCCGCCTTCTTTTGCCGAGCGGAAAAGCTCCGCTTTTCCGTCAGGCGACCAAAATTCTTCTGAGGCTACGCCTCAGCTCCGCCTACGAGGAATACTCTTTGAAAAGGTCGAGGCGGTTTACGACGAGAGCGGGAAGCGGAGCCTTGTGCCGACCGGCGAGCCCGAGGTCTTCTATCCGGCGGACGATGTGCTGGTCGCGATCGGGCAGGAGAACGCCTTCCCGTGGATCGAGCGAGACCTTGGGATCGAGTTCGACAAATGGGACGTTCCGGTGCTCGATAAAGTGACGTTCCGCTCGACCAACCCGAAGGTCTTCTTCGGCGGCGATGCGGCATTTGGCCCGGAGAATGTGATAACGGCGGTTGCCCACGGGCACCAGGCGGCGGTCTCGATCGATCTTTTCTGCCGCGGCGAGGACCTTATGAAGAGGCTGCCGCCGACCGTCAACCTCCAGAGCCAGAAAATGGGCATCCACGAATGGGCATACGACAGCGCGATCGACCACGATTTGCGCTACGTTGTCCCGCAGGCGGAGAAGGCCATTACGCTCCGCAACCGGCGGCAGGAGGTCGAGCTCGGCTTTGACCGGTTGACCGGTTACAAAGAGGCCGAGCGGTGCCTGAACTGCGATGTGCAGACCGTTTTCTTTGCGCCGAAATGCATCGAATGCGACGCCTGCGTCGATATCTGCCCGACGAGCTGCATTACCTTTACGGCCGATGGCGAGGAAGACGAACTGCGTCCGCGGCTAAAGGTTCCTGCACTGAATCTTACTCAGGACATCTACGTCGCCGATGGCCTCAAGACCGGCCGCATCATGGCAAAGGACGAAGATGTCTGCCTCCACTGCGGACTCTGCGCCGAACGCTGCCCGACCGCCGCCTGGGACATGCAGAAATTCTGGTACAACGTAACCAAAGCCGGCGAGGTAAAATATGGCCCAAAAGGCGCAGGCTCCTTCGTCCAGATAACGCGGAACGGGAACGGCAGCTCACAACCGTCGGCGTAACCGGGTAGTTGGCTCCTCCGACGTCCTAGCTTTCTCCGGCTATGCCGACCGATGTGCGGAAAAGCTATGCTTTTCCGAGAGTAATTAAATAGGTTTCGCGGCTACGCCGCTGCCTGTAAAGTGTGAAGCAACGACACATCCGGAATCGGCGGCATAGCCGCGGGGCATTTATTAAAGCGGACGGAAAAGCGTAGCATTTCCGCACATCGAGGGGCGAAGCCCAAAGAAACTGAGAATGAAAAATCTTAGGAAGTACATTGTCGAATACTTGCTAATATTTTCTGTTATCGCGCTCAGTGTTGCGGGCTTTTGGAATATCTATTTTGGGGTTGATGCGAGCCCGACCTGGTATCAAACTGTTCACCTCATAACCATTTTGATCTGGCTGTTCTTGTTGTTGTTTCAACTCAGCCTGATCGGGAGAAGCGAGTACGATACTCATAGAAAGATCGGCCTCTCGATCTTAATTTTTGGCCCTTTGTTATTTGCGGCTACCGCACTTTTGTCGGTTTACTCGGCTCACAAGGGCTTGATCTCAGGAAAAGGCGACGCTCTGCTCGTGCAGAATGTGATGGGCACGTTTGAGCTAGGCCTGGTAATCCTCCTGGCATTTGTTTTCAGGAAAAGAAGGGCATTGCACGGGGCGTTCCTTTTAAGTTCGGCGATCCTGTTCATGGGAATCGCTCTATTCTTCACGCTGCTTGGTTGGGCTCCGCAATTCAAGATCGAGGGCCCCGAGACTTTCTACAGATTCGGAATGGCCGCCGGAGTCGCTCAGCTAGTTGTTTTTCCCATTGGGCTCCTTTTTTTCGTAAAGGACTGGCGAAACGGCTGGCCGTACTTGTTAGTGAGTTTAACTTTCACGTTTAATCACTTCATAAATGTGCTCCTCGAAAACAACAATTTGATCCCGGCGGTGACCGAATTTGTGGGCACACTCAACCCACTCGCTACCTTTCTGGGAAGCTTCGTGATTCTTTTTATTTTATTGACTTTGACGGGAATACGACCAAAAAGACCTTTGCGTAAATTAGGGCAGTAGGGCTTTGCTTGAAATGGACGAAGAATTGCCAGAATTTGAGAAGGCCGTCGCCGATTTCCGTGATTTCCTTCGGAAGGAAGGCCATTCAGACAAGTTGCTCTGGGTGTTTCGCGACGATGTGTGGTTCACGGGAAGTGACGAACGCGTTATTCGTTTCCCCGTTTCGCCAGAGAATGAGAGCCTCGTTAGGAAAGTATATGCCGAAGGCAGGTCCAAAGGCCTCGCGGATATAAATGCGGTGGCGACTTTTCGAGACAAAACGGTGGCAACTGTGTGGTTTCCAAAGTATGAAGAGGAAGAAGTACAAGGATGGGAAATCGGGCTTAAATTATCCATCCGAAATCCTTTACCTGAGGCAACTCACATAAGCCCTTTTTTCTGGAGTTTAGTAAAATGGCTCCCCGGCTTTCGTCGCTCATTTCGCGAGAATGCTTGGCTGATTGCGTCACGCAAATGGGCGCGTGCTTAAAAGGACAATGTAATGGCAAACGAAAGAGTTTTTGCGATGAGTTTTGCCGGGGTTTATCCGCATTATGTGGCGAAGGCGGAGAAGAAGGGGCGGACGCGGGACGAGGTTGATGAGTGTATTCGCTGGCTGACGGGTTATACGCAGAAGGGGCTTGAGAAGGTGATCGAGAAGAAGATCAGCTTTCGCGAGTTCTTTGACAAGGCTCCGCGGCTCAACGCGAACGCGCCGCTGATCAAAGGCGTCATCTGCGGCATCCGCGTCGAAGACATCGAAGACCCGCTAATGCAAAAGATCCGCTGGCTCGACAAACTTATCGACGATCTCGCCAAAGGCAAAAAGATGGAGAAGATCCTGCGGACGGCAGAGTAGATGGAAAATGTCGTAGGGCCAAAGAAGTCATATCGTCACATCGTCTACGCTGTGATTTCATTAGCGTGTCCGTTCATCGCCTACGGATTGATATCGCTTTATCAGCAATATACAAACGATTGGTTCTGGGAAGTGCAGAAGAAGCCAGGGCCGCGGGACGACGCAGATAAAAACGCGATGGTGATGGGTGCAATTGCCATGGCCGTCGAGGCAGCCTTGGCTATTGTAATCGGATTGTTTATAGGACTACTTTTCGCAGGACTCAGTCTGAAACGAAGACCACGACTGATCAGCTTCGGCTCGGCAGCGTTGCTGTTCAATCTCATTCCGCTCTTGGCCGCAATTGTGTACTTTTTGTCAGTAAGAAATGGATTCTAGATGATGAGAAAACTGGTCGCCGCGATGAACCTGATGCGTGACGGCTCTTGCGATAACAACAAGAATACCGCGGACGGCGACCTCGCCAGGGGCAAAAAGATGGAGAAGATCCTGCAAATGGCGGAATAGGAAATGACGCATGACTTCGATAAATTGTTAGCCGTTATTGAGAGGCTCCCGGCTATTCTCTTGCCCTCGGGACGGATGTCAATCGGATTCGGTTCATCTGTTAACGGTAATTGGTGGGTCAAATTTTCGCTGGATACGAAACATCCCTTGGCTTGGCGACATGTTCAGGAGATCGGTCACGTCTTGAATTATCTTTCCATCGAGGAGCGACTGCCATCTGTGTTCATGCCGGTGTCCCCGCCACCCGATATCAATGGCGGGGTAGAGTTCTTGTCGTGGGTCATCGAATCAACGGATCCGTCGTTTACACCTGCTTTATGCGCAGAATGGCTTGAAGGTAGACTCCCGCGTCCAATAGATGATTTGGAACAGTGGGAGATTGACCAATAGCACAACTTGTCGATGTAGCCCTGACGAAAGGGATTAAGAGAAAACTGAGCGCTGCGATGAGAATGATCTACAAACTCGTCGACGAACTCGTTAAAGGCAAAAGGACGGAGAAGATATTGCGGACGGCGGAGTAGCAAGCATGAAAGTCGTTGATACGAGGGATCACGAATGGTTTCTTTTCGAACACGAGGGCCATTTGTATTTAGATACCAACTGCAATCTAAGTGCGGTTGGATATAGCTACATGATCCAGCTAAACGACGCGGAGCTTGAATCATACCAAGCGGGCGGGCGTAACTATTTGAGCAAGCTCGCGCAAGAGGTGGAATACTCTGTTCCTATACTGCCGGACTCAACATCGATCTATAAAAGCCGCCGCGTCGCTTATGAAGTATCCGAATTGACGACCGAAGCTGTAAAGGCGTGGAGAAACAATGCCAATTTTTCTTGAAAAATCAGCAGTTATTTCCGCTGCTAATAACCGGCTCGCCCAAGGCAAAAAAGGAGGAGAAGATATTGCGAAGCTCGGAATCGGCGAGGTCAGATAGCCACCGGGGTTTTGGATGGCGGCAAGTGATATAATTTGTCGAGGTCAAAAATATGTCAACGATCGCAGATGTAGAAGAACTTGCACTTGGATTGCCCGTATCAGAACGCGGAAAGCTCGCAAATAAACTCATCGCTTCGTTGCCATCGCCGATTGTTGATGACGACGAAAACTGGGTTGAGGAAGCATTGCGCCGTGACCGCGAGATGGACGAAAATCCAAAGACAGTGTTGACCGAGGAGCAGTTTTTCACATCGCTTAGAGAATACGTTCGCAAATGAGAGTTGTCTTTAGCTCTGCCGCCGAACGGGACGTGAAGCGAGCACTCGACTTTTATTTGAAAGAGGCCGGAGCCGAAGTTGCTGACGATTTTATCGACCGGATACAGGCAAAGATCGAGCGCATTAAGTCGAACCCAGAGTCCTATCGCATTATCAAAAGGGCTTCGATGTGTAGATCTTGACCGATTTCCATATCAGATCGTTTACAGGATCGTTAGCAAGACCCTCATCCGTGTGACCACGGTTCGGCATCACAAACAGCACCCCGACTTCGGTCTTCGGCGCTAAGTTTCTATGAAGATAAACGATTTTGTAGTTCGCTTTGCGAATGTTAACGGCACCGGGTCGGCGTCGGCCAATGCCTTGTTTACGAAGGCGGTGTTTCGGATGGGCGTGCCTGTGACGCCGAAGAACATCTTTCCTTCGAACATTCAGGGCTTGCCGACTTGGTATGAGGTGCGGGTTTCGGAGAAGGGCTATCTCGGCCGGCGTGAGGGCGTTGACCTGATGGTCGCGGTCAATCCGCAGTCGATGAAGAAGGACTACGCGGACGTCTTGCCCGGCGGTTATTTTGTTTACGACAACACGAAGCCGCTCTCGCCCGAATATGCCCGCGAGGACATAACGCATCTCGGCATACCGATGACGGCGCTCTGCAACGCCGAATACACCGACGCACGCCAGCGGCAGCTTTTCAAGAACATCGTCTATGTCGGTGCTCTCGCCACGCTTTTTGATATCGATTTTTCCATGCTTGAGGGATTGATCGGCGAACAATTCAAAGGCAAGGAAAAGCTGATCGAGCCAAACATTCGGGCGCTGAATCTCGGAGTGAATTACGTCAAAGAGAACTTCGAGTATCCGTTCTCGCTCCGCGTCGAACGCCGCGACCTGCTTGGCGACAAGATACTTTACAGCGGCAATTCGGCTTGTGCCTTGGGCGCGGTTTATGCCGGAGCGACGATCGCCGCTTGGTACCCAATAACGCCTTCGACATCGGTCGTCGATGCCTTTACAAAATACGCGGCGAAGTACCGGGTTGACCCCGAAACCGGCCGCAACAACTATGCGATCGTCCAGGCCGAGGACGAACTCGCCGCAATTGGCATGGTGATGGGCGCGATGTGGAACGGGGCCCGAGCCTTTACGGCGACCAGCGGCCCGGGCGTCTCCCTGATGAACGAATTCCTCGGGCTCGGTTATTTTGCCGAGGTGCCGACCGTCCTGATCGACGTGCAGCGGACCGGGCCTTCGACCGGAATGCCGACGCGAACGCAGCAATCTGACATTCTGCTTGCGGCCTATGCCTCGCACGGCGATACAAAGCACCCGCTGCTCTTCCCGGCATCGCCCAAGGAATGCTTTGAGATGACCGCCGATGCCTTTGACCTGACCGAGCGGCTGCAAACTCCGGTGATCGTGATGACCGACCTCGACCTCGGCATGAACGACCACATCACCGAGCCGCTCATTTGGGACGATTCCCGAGCATACGACCGGGGCAAGATCCTGACCGGCGAACAGCTTGATCAGATAGCTGCGGCATCGGCTTTGGGTTCGCGAGCCTCCAGCCTTGACGCCGCCTCGACCAACGGCGACGCGGGCGGCCACCACGCTGACCTGCCCGGCCACGATGGCAGCAACGAAACTGCCGGACAGCCGCTCGAGCAGTTCAAGGGCAAATTCGGCCGCTATCTTGATATCGACAACGACGGCATTCCGTATCGGACGATCGCCGGCACCAACGCGACCCGTGGTGCGTTCGTCACCCGCGGCTCGTCCCGCGACGAATACGGCGTTTATACCGAGGACGGCGAAGCTTACAAACGCAACATGGACCGGCTCGCCCGCAAATGGGACACGGCGAAAGAACTCGTTCCGCAGCCGGTCTTCTTCAGCCCGGGAATGAGCCACGAATCGGAACCCGGCGAAGTTGTTACCGGCCATCCCAATGGCGTCATTTTCTTCGGAACGTCGATCTACGCTGCCGAGGAGGCGATCGAAATGCTTGCCGCTGACGGCATTACGCTTGACGCAATGCGTCCGCGGGCGTTCCCGTTCGGCCGAGCATTCAAGGAATTCGTCGATGCTCACGAACGCATTTTCGTCATCGAACAAAACCGCGACGCGCAGTTCCGCAGCCTGATGATGATCGAACTCGGCGTCGATGCCTCGAAGCTCATCTCGGTCTTAAACTACGACGGCATGCCTATCACGGCGGATAATATTTTTAGGCAGATCAAGGGCCGGATCTGAAGAGTATGCGTTACGATTTTGAATGGGACCCTAGGAAAGCTCGGAGCAACATTCGCAAACACGTGATCAGTTTCGAGCGAGCGGCAACGGTTTTTCGTGACCCAAATCTGCTTTCGATCCCAGACGAAGAACATAGCGAAACAGAAGAGCGATGGATTACAATTGGTTTAGACGAGATGGGAAGTGTGTTGGTCCTATCTCATAAGTTTGAAAGCCTGAGTGCAGAGAGCATGCGGATCAGGATCATTTCGGCACGAAAGGCAACCAAGCGTGAAACAGAACAATATGAAAAAGGAATATGATTTTTCAAAAGGAGAACGGGGAAAATTCCACAATCCGGACGGCGAGTTTAACCTGCCGATCTATCTCGAGCCGGAAATTGCCGAGTTCGTCCATAAGCTTTCGGTCAAGAAAGACATTGACCGGAGCCAGGTTGTCAATCGGCTGTTAAAAAAGGACAAGGAAATAGCTGAATTTTAGGCATGCTTGCTCCGATGCCCGGTTCAGCCTGATGATGATCGAACTCGCCATCGATGCATCCAAACTCATTTATGTCCTAAACTACGACGGCATGCCGATCACGGCGGATAATATCTTCAGGCAGATAAGGAGCAAGTTGACGTAAATCATGAGAATTCGAAGACCGCATATCCCTCTATTCTTGTTACTCCTGCTCTGCTCGACGGTTTTTGCTCAGACGTCCGGCACCAGCCTTTCGCTTTCCAATGCAGTTCAGGTTCCAACGATCAAGACCGCCGAACTCGACAGTAAGTTGCTCGCAAGAAAGGTGGCCTACAGCGTTATCCTGCCGGCTCGTTATGAAGAGGAAAAGGACGTCCGATTCCCGGTTATTTATATGCTGCATGGGCTTGGGGGCGACCATAAGATCACGAAGGCAGGTTCCGTTGGATACACGGAAAGGCATCGGGTGATAATGGTTTTCGTTGCGGGCGGCACCGGTTTCTACACCGACAGCGCTTCTAATCCGAACGACAAATACGAGTCGTACGTGATCAATGAGCTGATACCCGAAATAGACAAGAACTTTCGCACTGTTGCCGACCGGAGAGCACGGGCTATCGCGGGTGTCTCGATGGGCGGTTATGGATCATTGAAATTTGGCATAAAACACCCGCAGTTGTTCGCATTGGCGGTTTCGTGGAGCGGCGCCGTGAATGCTGCGACCTTTAGCGAGGTAAGGTCGCTTCCACCAATTCCCGGTATCAGGGAATTGTTGACGTCGATCTATGGCGACGGTAAAGACCGTTCGACGATCGATGCGAACGATCTCTTTAAGCTATTTTCCATTTACCCTGAAGAAAAAATTGCTGACTTGCCGTACTTTTATCTAGATTGCGGCACGGAAGATGAACTGGGTTTGTTCAAACCCAACCGCGACCTTTCGGGAATAATGATTGACCGAAAGATCCCGCACGAGTTTCGACAATTCCCGGGTGGCCACCAAGTTTCGCCTCCCAATATGTTCAGGGATATGTACGAGCTGAGCGAAAGAATATTCGCCAAGAAGAAGTCCGTCCAAACCGAGAGCGTTAGTTATGACATACGTTAGATCCACATTCCGCCATCCGGCATTGCCTAAGAACGACCTTGGTTACACGGTCGATTATTACGAGGGCTCGCTTTCGACGCTTTGTGCCGGGTGCGGGCATGATTCGATCAACGCGGCAATCGTCGAAGCGTGCTGGCAAATGAACATCGAGCCGCACAAGGTGGCGAAGCTCTCGGGCATCGGGTGTTCGTCCAAGTCGCCGGCTTATTTTTTGTCGAACTCGCACGGCTTCAACTCCGTTCACGGCCGGATGCCTTCGGTCGCGACCGGTGCCAATCTGGCCAACCGCGACCTGTTCTATTTCGGCGTCTCCGGCGATGGCGATACGGCCTCGATCGGGATGGGCCAGTTCGTCCACGTCATCCGCCGTAATCTCAAGATGGTCTATCTTGTGATGAACAACGGCTGCTATGGCCTGACGAAAGGCCAAGATTCGGCGACCGCCGATGCCGGCTCGAAGAACAAGACCGGCCACGAGAACCTCTTTGCCGCGATCGACCTGGCGAGCCTTGCCATCGAGCTCGGGGCGACCTTCGTCGGGCAGAGCTTCTCGGGCGATAAGGAACAGCTCGTGCCGCTGCTCAAGGCGGCGATGCGGCACAAGGGCTTTGCCTTTCTTAACGTGATCAGCCCGTGCGTAACCTTTAACAACAACTCGGGCTCGACCAAGTCCTACGACTACGTCCGCGAGCACATGGCCGCGACCGCGACGATGGATTTTATTCCAATGATGCACGAGATAAAGACCAGCTACGAATCGGGCTCGGTCAAGGACCTGACGATGCACGACGGTTCGGTCATTCACCTCAACAAGCTCGCCAAGGATTGGGACCCGACCGACCGGCTTTCGGCGACGAACGCCGTCCGCGAGGCAAAGCGGCGGGATGAAATACTGACCGGTCTTCTTTACATCAACGAAAATTCGACCGAGCTCCATGAACTGCTCGAGACGACCGAACGGCCGCTGAACGCACTCGGCGAATCCGATCTCTGCCCCGGTTCCGCCGCTCTCGAAAAACTAAACGCCGGGCTCCGGTAACCGCCGCTTCGGCGGGGTTGGGGAATCAGATCGGAAGTTCGGTTCAGGGTTTATTCGGGGACTGTTGAACTAAATTCTCGATTTAAACCACGCTCGCATCGCAGATCGAGGTGAAGACGCAGTGTGTGCAGTTTGCCGTGGAAGGCTTTGCATCGTAGTTCGCATTTTTCACTCCTTCCAGGAGTTGCACAGCATCCGTCCTGATCTCGGCCAACGCTTCCGGCCCAAACTCGTGTAGGGTATTGTGCCGCAGGTAAGCCAAGTATGCAGTTGGTTTATCGAGGGCCTCGGCATATGCCCAAAGCTGGAAACGATGGTGGCTCGGATCCATTTCGGCGTCGGTCTTATAGTCCAGAACAAAGTCATCGCCGACGAGGTCTGCGATGCCCGTTATGGTGATCCCGTTCTGTGTGAGGGTTATCGGCCTCTCATTTTCGGTGTTCGGTTGCCTGACGCCGGCAAATGCCTCATTGAGATGGAAGTTTTGGGCAAGCCCGATCGCCTCCGCCAAGAGATCGTCGCCGGCACCGTTGGAAAACGGGCGAAGTTCCTCATTAGAGCCGAGCCGGAGTTCGAGTGCGGTGTGGGTCAAAGATCCGACGATCCTTCCGCGGGCCGAGCCCTCTCCAAGTCCCGGGTGCCCGTCCACATAAGCGAAACGGAATTTCCGTGGGCACACGGAATACTCAGTCAATGCCGTCACCGGTATTCGCGTAAGCCCTACGCAGACCGGATCAAGCTGTAAGGCCCGGGCAGCGGCACCTGCGTTCAGGGGCGATATTTCGTGTTCAGGAGCCTGAATCTCGAGCCGGAATTCGGTGGCCGGAACCGCTTGGACGGGAACTCCGGCGGTTTCCAGGCCCGGAATGAGCAGGCCAATATCGCCTCCCTTCTCTCCGGCAGAGGTCAGAAATACGCGGTCTCGGGCACGCGTTATCGCGACATAGAGTATGCGCTTTGTCTCTTCCAGTTCGCGTTCATCGCGGCGCTGAGCGATAAGACGAAGGATCGACGGATCGGCCTTTTCGAACTCTGCTGTAATGGAAGCCCCATCGTTCGCTGCCGTCGGGAGCTCAAAATCGAACGCGACACCGAGCTGATTGTCCACGCTGACGGTTGAAAACCTATTCGGTTTTTTCCGTGCCAGGTCGGGAACAAAAACGACCGGCCACTCAAGGCCTTTCGAGCCATGGATCGTCATTAGTGAAACGGCATCTCCGGCGTCGATCGGAGGCCTTGGGATCTCGGACTCGGAGTCGATCAATCTTTTGGCATAGCGGACTGCTCCAAGGAGATCACCTCGCCCGATCGCCTCAAAACGGCGAAGGAGACGAAGAAACCCATTCCAGTCAGCAACCCGGCGTTCGCCTTGCGACAGATTCTCGATCACAGCCGTATATCCGGTCATTTCATCCATCATCTCGAGGAGACGGATCGGAGTTTGTCTTCGCCCGCTTTCGACAAGTTTTTTGAGAACATCACGAACCGGGGCAAGATCTCCGTTCGACCCGGCTATCAGGCCCCACCACGTCTGTTGCTTTCCTTTATTGGCGGCCAGATCGAACAGCACTTTGTCGCTAACCGCAAATAACGGGCTTCGCAAAAGGGCCACCAGGGCGATATCGTCGGTCGCATCGGCGGCGAACGCGAGAACCGCCAGAGCGTCTTTGACCGTGCGCGTTTCGAGGAGGTTTCCGCCCCCTGTATTCACGGCCGGCACTCCCCGCTTCAGAAGGGCTTCGATGTAAATGTCTAACGGTGCTCTTGCCCGCGACAACAGTGCGATATCTCCGGGGCGGATCGGACGACAGATCGAGGCCTGTTTGTCGAAGACCGGCATTTGCTCATCCAGCATTCGTTTTATTTCCGTTGCAATGTAGTCGGCCTCGGCCCGCCGCAGATCGTGGGAACTTTCGCCCGTCTCACCGACAATTGTTGCCGCGACTATTGGGACCTCATCGTTCGGAGCCTCCTTGCGGTTCGCTTCCAATTCCTGGTGGAGATCGCCGAGCACGACCGAGAAAACTGCGTTAACGGACTCAACAAGCCGGTGATGAGTTCGAAAGCTGTGGCTCAGGTTCACAGAATGTCCGATGGCTGCCTTGAACCGGCCGAAAACCTCGACATCGGCCCTGCGAAAGCCATAGATCGACTGCTTCTCATCACCCACGACGGTCAGGCGGGAAGTGCTCGTCAATTTTTGCAGCAGCTTTTCCTGTATCGGATTCGTGTCCTGGAACTCGTCAATTAGTATCGCTCGCCACCGCTCGGCGTAGTGCCGACGGGCATCGTCATTTTCCAAGATCTTGAGTGCAAAAAATTCGAGATCTGAATAATCGAGGACCTTCTCTCGAAACTTGAAGGCGGCTATCTGCTCACGAGCCTGTTCGAACGCTCGCTTCAAATAATCAACTCGCCTTCCCAATTCGACCTCGGCCTCACCAAATTCCAACGATGTCATCTTTTTGGCCGTGTTGAATTCGTCACGTAACGGCGCCAGGCAGGCCCTGATCTCATCGAGGCCGCCGTCCGGCCATTTTCCCTTCGCACCGAGGTTCGAGCGAAAGCCGGCAAACACTTCGATCGCCGTTTCGACGCTGCGCCCGGCAGAAATATCGCTCATTGCATGGATGACGTTCTGCCGATAGATCTCGAGCTTGTCATCGGCGGCTCCGCGATATTTCTCGAGCGTCTGATCGGCATATTTCCAGGCATCGGACCGCTGCAACTTTATCAACGCTTCGTTTCGCGCCGCCTCGATCGCACCCCGCCATTCGGTGTCTCCGTGGTTGAAAGCCTCCGCCGAAGATATCGGGTCCCTGAACAATTCTCTGAGAGCCCTCAAAAGCCACGAATAGCCGAGAACTTCGATGATCTCGGGGTCGATCCCGGCCACCGCTTTGCGAAACCATTCTACCGAGCGCATTTCCGCCTCGGTCTCGTCCAACACGGTGAAATCCGCCGGGATCTCCGCAACGTCGTAAAAGTCGCGGCAGACCCGGGCGGCGAGGGAATGGATGGTGCTGATCTGGGCGGCATCGACCTCTGCGGTCTTCGTGTCGTCCCCGATATGCTGCATCTCCTCGCGAATACGCGAACGGAGCTCGGCCGCCGCTTTATCAGTGAAGGTCGCAGCGACGATCTCAAGCGGCGAAAGCTGATGTTCGACCACATGGTGCACATATCGCTTCGCGAGCATTGCCGTTTTTCCCGTGCCGGCTCCGGCCGTCACCGCAATGCTTCCCTCGGCTTGAACAGCACGTTTTTGATCGTCGGTGAGTCTCATTTTTCGGACCTCTTCAGTTCGAGCCGCGGGCCTTGCCGGCAGACCGGATCAAAACTGCAATATTTACACGCCTCGCCGTCAATATCCGGCTCAACCGTGAATCGGCCGCTCAGCATCGTCTCCTTCACGCTTGCGACGAACGAGTCGAGAGGCACGTCCTTGCCTGCTTCAGCTTTGCGTTTTGCCAACCGCAGGTATTTGCCCGGGCCGACCTTTTTGCCGGGGTAAAGATGCGGCAAAGCCGCCTGTGAATAGACCGCGATCTGAAGATCGATCTTCAGGCGGCCCGACTCGTCCTGAACCTTGCCGGTGTAGGATCCGGTTTTGTAGTCGATCGTCACTAACCCCTCGGGACCATCATCTACTCGGTCTATTCTGCCGCGGATCGGCAGATCCATCCACACGGTATTGAACTCCTGTTCCACCGCTATGACTCTTGTCCCTTCAGCGATGAATGATGAAGACCGGACCGCCTTTCGCAGCAACTCAAGATGTTCGGAACGCTGGAGCTCCCAGTTTGCGACGCCCGTGATCAAAAGGTCGTCTGACGCTTCAGCTTCTGCGAATGCAGCATCGAGGTTCGCCAATACAGCGGCGCGGAGGTCATCCGCAGCGATCGCATTTTGCACCGCGATCTCAAGTGTCTTGTGGTAAAGCGTCCCTTTTGTGGCCGGGGGCAGCTCGAGGTCGGCTTCTTCAGGCGGGCCGAGACCAAGTACCTTCTCGGAGAACCACTTGAAAGGACATTGGCCGATCTTTGTAAGCTGCGAAACGCTCCAGGTTCTTCGGGAAGGATCAAGTGCCTTGCCCACAACGCCATCAAATTCGTCGAAGGGCGCCGAGCTCTCGCGGCGGCGTTCAACTCCAAATTGGATCCTCGCACGATTAAGAACCTCGTCGATTACCGGAGATTCCGCACTGGCCAGAAAAGCCCTGCGAAGTTCCTCCAGACTCGAAACGAACTCTTCCGCGGCTTCTTCAGGGCTGAGGCCGAGCTTCTCAAAATAGGAATTCGGGAGCCTTGAATCTCCGTCAACATATCTTGGATAACTGAAGATCAGGCTTTTTGCACCGGCGAGCAGAACGAAATAGAAGGATAAGGCCTCCCATCGCGGCACCTCGGCAGCATCTTCAAATTCGATACCGAAACCGCTCAAGCGCTTGCGTTCATGGAAATCGATGATCGGATTCTCAGTTACCTTGGCCGGCAGCATTCCTTCCGCCATGCCGAGGACAAAAATATGGTCGAACTTGCCGCCGATGACGGTATTTGGCTGGTGTGGTACAACTCCGCCGCTGGTGGTACCAAATGGTGTTGTTACCATGGACAGAATGTCGAAGATCTCCGACGCGAAGCTCTCAAAAGAAAGAACACGTTCCCCTTGCCGGACCGTTTGCTCATTGATCGCTTCGAAGAGCTTGTTCAGTGCTGTCAATTCGGCCGCGGCGGAACCTGCTTTTTCGCGAACCCGGAGATTACTGAACACGGACACCAGCCACGCGGCCCAATTCTTATAACTCTGCCGTTCCGGAATCTGAAGAATGGCCAGATCGGTTCCCAACTTCCGCCAATCGTCGAGAGTACTTGGATGGGATCTTCTGGCATCGGGCCATCTGTCACCGGTTATTCCGGGTCCGAACGGGTGCAACAGCATCCGAACGGTCGTTTCGAACTCGAGCGGCCGATCCGCCGTCTCTTCGCCCTCGCCTTCGGCTTCAGGGCCAACCGATCCAAGCAGCAGTTTCACGAATTCGCCCACCCGCGTCTGGCCGACCGGTATCATATGTTTCATTTCAACCGGAAGGGCGTACTCGCGAGATACGGATGCGATCAAGGATGCATAGGGGTGAACAGTGCGGCATACGATGGCGATCTTCTCAGGCCGCACTCCGGCGATAACCAGGTGCTTTGCCCGAGCTATCGTCCCCCTTACCTCTGCCTCGATGCTCGGATACGCGATGGCGGTGCCGGCACTACCTTTCTCTTGAAGGCTTTCTTTATCGAAGTTCTCATTGATAAACCTTGAAGCCAGTGCCGTGCCGGGCGAGATATCGTTCGCAGTTAGATCGTTCGCTGCATCGATTGCCCATCCAAGCTCATTCAACATCTGTGCCCAAGTCCGGTTTACCTCAAAGATCGGGCTCTCATGACATGGCAGAAAGAAGAAGCTTTCATCGGCCGCGAATTTGTCGATGAACAGTATTTCCTCTTTGCGGGCACGGAAATATCCGTAAACGAACAGCCTCTCTCGCTGAAGTTCAAGCTGCGACGCTCTCCACAGAACGGCTTCGCGGTCGATCAGGTCGATCTCAGCGAGAGAGTCAACGTAGACCTCTGCTACGTCGGCAAGGAAGCGTGCTCGTGGTGAACCGTGCCGGCGCAACGAACTCAGGTCGATCCCGATACGCAGCACGGTCCGAAGTATCTGGCTTAACCGTTCCGCTTCCGCCGTCGGATCTAGTTTCGGGGCGATACGTTTGATCGCCGCCTTAAGTGCGTGAAGTGCCGTTAGGTGTGAGGCGACGCCGATATTTTCCCGGCGGAGTATTCGCTCTGCAACACTCCGCAGACTGACATGAGGCACGCCTAAGTGCTCTGCCGCAGCTCTATGCGGTGTCAAAATAAGCGATCCGCTTGGGATCGGGCAGCGATCTATCGGAATGTGACCGGTTTTTAGCGTCCGTACCATCTCGCAAAGGCCCCCGTCTGCCTGTTTCTTGGTGTTTTTGCTGAGTCGAACTTCGCCAAACATTTAACATATCGCACCTCGAGATCAGAATCGCTTTGAAGACCTAACAAATTGCTTCCCGAACCTGATCGAAGGGCGTTCGAAAGGCTTCTAAAAAAAGCCGTCATTCGTAAAGGAGAAAGGGATCTGGCGAAAAAATTACACTAACATACCACGAGAATCAGATCTTGAACAGCGAAAGAACAGCAGGGGTCAGGCCTGCGATATTGCGATTCCTGCTTTGTTGTACTGCTCAAGAACTTGCGTGAACGGTAACTTCGCCTTGACCGCTTCCAGCAACGCAAGAAATCGTTCGTGGTCCCCACACTCGAATGAAATATATCCTTCCGATCGTTGCCCCGGACGATCAAATGATAAAGCCCACCCTCGACATCCAACCGAATTCTTCTTGCCATCTCACACCTCCAAAGCCTAAAAATAGACAACGGATCGGGAAGAATTCCAATATCGCAGGCCTGACCCCGCCCCCACCCATTTCTGAGTCAGTCGCAGCTCGATCGTAAAAGAGTCTGTAAGTTGTTGATCTTATGGAGCCACCCATCGGACTTGAACCGATGACCTTTCGATTACGAAACTGGGACCATGCTCTCATCAGAAATTCGCACCAATAATCACAAGTCCGCAACTGTTGTAAACACACGGGTAAAAGTGCTTGCCAAATCATCACTAGTTCGCTATAGTTGTCTGGAATCGTAAGTGAAGGTGTGAGTCAAGGTGTGAGTCAAGTTGTGTAAGCGAGGCGAGAGTATGGGAAAAAAAGAAACAACAGAGACCAAGCAAACAAGAGACTGGGGCATAATTCGTAAAAAGGATCGGAACGGCGTTCAACATTGGTACGCACGTATCGTCCGTACAGATGGTCTCGGAAAAAAGCGTCAGTTCATCGTCCGAGCGGACAACAAGACTCACGCACGCCGTCTCAGGGACGAGATGGAACTCAAATTCGCCCGTAGCGGGCCGCGAGAGATCGACGGTGATCGGCTTACGTTTCGCGAGCTTGCCGAATATTACCGTACCCGCCGGGTTGTTCCGCCTGAGTATCACGCAACCAGAGATGGGGTGCGAAAGGTCGCTGGCTTGCGGTCCTACAAATCGGTTGGACACTACATCGACACCCTTGTTGCTCATTTTGGCTCTCGACGTATTCGTGACATCAGCCATGCAGACCTCGAAGATTTTAAGCTACATCGGCTGAAGACCCCATCGCCCCGCGGCGAGCGCAGCATCGCCGATGTCAACCGAACCCTTGCTCAACTGCGAAGTGTCATGCGCTTTGCTGTACAAAATGGCTGGTTACATAGGTCACCCTTCGAGCTCGGGGCACCGCTAATCTCTTTAGGCGATGAAGTAAAACGCGAGCGGGTATTGACCTTCGCAGAGGAGGAAAGGTTCCTTGCTGCCTGTGACGCCACGCGCGTAGTCGAATACATGCGGAATGGGAAGATGATAAGAGCAAACGTTGGTGGCGGTCGAGCACTGATGCGGGCATTATTTTTAACTGCAGTTGATACTGGGATGCGAAAAGGTGAACTGCTGAAGCTGAAGTGGGAAGATGTTGATCTTGATGCCGGCGTCATCACCGTTACCGCTCTTAGCAGCAAGACGGCACGGGCAAGGGCGATCGGCATTACCGAAAGGGTGCGGGCCGAGCTCGTCGCCTTGGAGCACGAGGCGGAAACGAACGAGTCCAAAAGCGTGTTTTCGGTCTCCGATTTCAAACGTTCATTTGCCGCCATTTGTAAAGAGGCCGACATCCGAGATCTTCGGTTTCACGATCTGCGCCATACGGCTATCACCCGCATGGTCAATGCCGGATTGCCCGCGGCCGAAGTAATGAAAATTTCAGGGCATACGCAGTGGTCGACCTTCGCACGGTACGTTAACCCGACAACTGATACGGTCCGCAAGGTGGCCAATGTGTTGAGTAACTATGTAACAGTCAACGCAAACTCGGTAGCCCCAATTCTTTATTCAAACAACGTTCAGTAGGACCGAATGAGCCTTGTAACAGGTGCGAAATGAATCCTTGTCGAGGTCAACGCCGCCTAAGACCTCCGGCGTTCGTTCCGTCAAAACGGGAACGAAGCGGTCGCGGTTGCTGAGCCGTTCGATGGCGAAGCTGCACAACCCCGGCCCCAACGCGGCTGACAACCGGATGCCACGGGCCAAGGCTGGAGCTACGACGCGGCCGGGAACGTGATTGGCGATCATCAAGGAAGAACGTTCCTCAACGACGCAGAGAAAAACAGGTTGAGGTCGAAAACTCGCTCGAACAAGGCATCGGCACCCACGGGTTCGACGGCGACGCAGCAAGAAAGACGGTCTCGCTGGATCAAAGCTACTATCAGTCTCGGACGCGTTATCGGCTCTTGGACAAAGCAGTCAAAAACTACTGACACAGAAACCGATGTCATGGAATTTGATCGATATAGGAAAAACAAATAACACTTTTGAACTAACCTATAATCACATATCCCAAAACCACCCGTGGGGTGAGGACATGACGATCTGGATAGAAAAACGTGGACAAGGCTATCAGGTGACTTCGTTTGTTATTGGGTATTGATGGGGCGAAGAAGCGAAGATTTGACAGCTTTTTCGGACGGCAGTTCACCTTCAACGGCGATTACAAGCAGGTTGAGGTCAGGAACAGTAAGGGAACGACCGTCGCAATTCGGATGAATATCCCCGAAGCACCAAATTGATCAAAAAATTGCACGAAGCGCCAAACAAGGACAAAGAATAGCATATAGAACGCTGCGAGGCCGTAACGCCTTGCGAAACATCGATAAGCCCCTTCACCTGTATTTTCCAAACTGGAGAGAATTCCGCCATCAACGTCGTAGTCTCGACGGCGGCGTCGGCGATTACATGCGTAACTTCGAATCAAAACATGAACGATTAGGAGATTCGGAGTCTCAGTTCAATCGGATCTGTGACATCTGAAGGGCAAGAGGCCTCTAGCTCATCCGACAATTACCCTCTTGCTCTAGGAACGCCCCTGACCGATCAGTTCTCCATTTGTGTTGGGGGGGCTACTATAAAATGGGGTCTCACTCTTGAGCGAATTCGCTCCGGATTTCCACCCCGCGAATGATTGATCAACCTGCTAGATCTGCGCGCGAGGCCTAAGAACCGGTCTTGGTCTTGGCGCATCTTCAGCGGCCGTGGTTCCCGACTTGTTCCAGATCGCCTGTATCTCTTTAAGCTTTTCAAAGGTGTCTATCGCAGCTTCGATTTGTGCCTTTGTCGGCTCGTAGCTCAGATCTCTGTAAAGCCCTGTTCTATCGTCCTCGAGAGTTCTTAGCCAGTCTTTGTAACTCGGATCGCCATTTTCTGGGAATTCATACGCTGTCAGGGTCTCATTGGTCATTCTTTCAAACGAAGCCAGCATTCCCCTGAGCCTTATCCATCGATGGTTTTCCCAATCCATTTTTTGGCCTTTCTCCTGTGACGTGTCGAACCGCTCTATATCGAACCGCTCTATAATTCTGTCGGCACTCGCCTCGCCCTGCCCCGCGAGAAACTTTACCAAGCAGTCTTTCATGTTAAGGTTCAATCCGCCCTGGTCTGATGTCAGAGGAATGCGGGTTATGCGGTCGCGATACCCGGGCAGGCAACTCTGTGTCGCATCATTCCAATTTTGCATCGTCGAGATCAAAGTCGCTGCAAATCCGAAGATCTTTCCAAGGTTACCTTTGTCAGAGTAACCGTCCTTTGCCGAGACGATTTCATCAAATCGATTCCACCGATCCATTAGCTCGGGATTGTTGTTTTCCGGCATAGTCGGAACGAGTTTCTCTATTTCTGTATCATCGGGAGCCGCCACTAGGTCTAAGCTAAAGGTTGGCCTTCTCGGCAACGGGGAATCGAAAAAATGGAGAGGAAAATTACTGCATACGCCGCCGTCTGTAAACCAACAACGCTCCATCTCACGACGATCTGTATTCTTGGTATAGTTCTGCCAATGAAGCGGCACGATGCTGAGAAGCACCGGGAAGCTTAGGCTCATACGGGTAGCCACGATCACAGGCAGATTCGCGGGTTCCGGCATTGGGTAGTACCCGGCCTCTCTTCTTGCTTTACGCGTTCCCTCTGGATCTTTCTCACTATCATCACCCGGATCGCTTTCCCGCGGATGCGCTATCATCCACTCGACTACACTCGCCGGAAACAGCGTTTCAAACTCGTCTTTCCTAAAGTAGAAGGGATGATTTTCTTTCAGGTCTGCATCGTAACGAAATGGTAAACGGTACGGCCGGCCGTGCGTCAGGTTCGTGGTCATCATCTCAAGATTGATAGCACGATCCGCTAATTGATCTTCTAGATTTACGTCCTTCGGCTCGACGACCTTTGATTGGTTAGCCGGATTTTCAGTCGCACTTATTTCGTTCTTTTGAACTTTGTCGTCAACTCTCCGAGCATTCCACAAATCGCCGAACGTTAAGGGCTTTTCCCCTTCTATCCCTGCGACCTGGTTAAGGTATCTGTAAAGCCATTCTGTCAGTGGTTCGACCTCAACCGAGTCCTTAGACTTCGGGTCCTTGATGCCACTACAAAGCCCATACTTGTTCTCAGGAAGTCTGGTAACAAATTGATATAGGATCGCCGCGACCATTCCGATCAGGGCCCCTGCAATGGCGAGAGCCATCGCGATCGTAATCCAGACCCACTTTATGGCGGCCGCTGACCCCAAAAAGCTAATAAGGGCCAAAGAAACTCCCGGTAAACTGCCAAGGAATCCAGCCCAGTAATAATGACGGACGGCTTTCTTCAGCACTTCCCATACCGCTTTTTTCTTGGTCTCATGCCCAATGGAACCAATGAAAACCTCAAAAACCCGTCGGGTAGATGGATTCGGTAAGAAAAGAGACGAGAGCATCGTCCGATTTGTTTTGCTGGATACTGTGGATAGTTCATCTCCAACCCCCTCTAGCATCTCGAAGCCTTTCTCACTACCCGTCCGCACACGTCTGTATTCAGCCGCAGCAGTGGCCGCTGCCGCGATAGCGCCGGCCGAGGTTCCACCCACATTCTTGAATTTGAAATGCTTCGAGAGCTTCGCAATCGCCTTTGGGTAAACGACACCGCTGGTGATACCACCCTTCATAACGATGTCGCACTTGCGTTCGGGTTTAGTGGGCATAGGTCACTCTGGAGAATGTGAAAGACTTGTGAAATTCCGCTGCCGTTTTCGGTTTGCTCTTCAACGCGCGAAATCAGTCGGGTACATTGCTTCACCTCACATTATGTACCGGGTGTCAATACCTTATGTGAGGTAGGTCCTGTATATGGAACAACCAAGTAGGATTCGCAAAGCTACTGAGATGTAATCGGGTGGCCTGTTGCTACGAAGGAGTCGTTAGTGTTTCCGCGAGCTCGCGACGAGACGGGAAACGTCGATGCTTCGTTCAGGCGCGTTCACGACCTCGACCTGCTTGTTTGTTGGCGTCGTAGATGAGCCGGCGGCCTTGTGGGTCGCCGATGGCGTTGCCCGAGGCGTCAAAGAGAGTAACCCTTTTTTGTCATGAGCCTCGAACTTTTGCTGTTCTGATCCAAAAATCAACTAAGGGCTTTTTACGTCAAACTACTTCCGACGCACAAAAACTCGCAATTCTCCGACAACAACAACATCAACCCGGCGAAACAAGATGCCACGCAACCTATCCGGGTCATCGCCATCTTTTAGTCCCCTATCAAGACCAGTAATGTCCTTTACAAAACCTAGTCCCGCTTTAATGTTTAAGTCAAACTCTTCCTGAAATAGCTTGTGAGGAATCACAAATTGGCCGGAATATTCTTTTCCTGGTTTGATCTTGTGAAACGAATAATCGTATTCACTTCCTTCATCCTCCGGGATAGGCACCGGAGATGGAATAAGCACATCGCCTCGATCATTGATAATCTGGGTATCGTCTTTTCTTACAAAATAGATCGCCTCGCTTCCATTATTTCTGATCGATATTCGAACCGGCAGATCTCGATCAACCCTTATCTCCCGATTTTCAACCCATAGTGTGATCAAAAGACCGGTGTTGGTTTCGGCTTGCACTCTTGTCACCCACAGATCATTTGTGTCCTGACCGAATCCGTTCGCGAAAATTGGGCAAAGCAAGAGTGCAACTAAAAATACCTTGAACATAACTCTTCTGTACATAACATTCTCCCTCCGCGTGCTCCGCTTTCAATCGCGGTTCTTCTCCGTTTCGAACACATTACTGTCCACGAGCAACGGCACCGCCTGAAAATCCGCCGGCGAGTTCAATTGACTCACGGATACGGGCTTCAATTCTCATCGCTTCGCTATGAGCTCTTTGGTAGCTAGGCTTTCCTTGAAAGTCCACGAATCCGATCCGCTTGTATGTTTGGATCTCTGCTCCCTCATGTATAAAGAAACTCGCGGCGCTTACCTGCTGTCCTATTCCGCTAGATTGCGCGGTACGCGCAATTATGCCGCCACCGTCGGAAAAGCTTTCTAACATTCGATTTCGCGAATTCCCCATGCCAATACCCACCTGAATTACGGGGATGTCTGAGTTAAATGCAATTATCGCGAACAAGGGAGTTCCGTTCATTGAGCCTGGCTGAATCCCGCCAGGTTTTCCATAAACAGCTACTAAGCTACCTATGTGTGGCTGTTGCCCCCTCGTCCTTCCCTCAAATTTCCTTTTTAGCTGTTGACCATATCTCGTAAGCTTACCTTTATCGTTAAGGGCACCGTCAAACAAATCATCGATCTCTTCAAAATCATTTCCGTGGTAGAAAAAGTACATTTCCGGTGCTGCTATCAGTCCTGCTAGAAAACGAACCCCCTCATTAGCGTCACTCAGGTCTATTCCATCTCGCATCAAAATGTAATCGCCGTCCTGTATGAAGTATCTATCGAATTCTTCCTCACCACCAGCCATCTCCTGGAACGCAGTAATCGTGTTTTGCCCTCGAACTCTTACCGATTCGCCTGTTGGATCAATCAGCCGAACGGGGTTATTCTTTACGTAGACATATAGGTTAAACAGCTGCGGATCGAATACCATCGTTGCCTGAAAATAAAGGGGGTCGGGAGAACTAAACCGCCCGAGAATCGGATTTTGCATCCTTGCCCTGGCGTAATTTAATTCAGTTTCGCCGTCGCGTTCATAGCCGGTGAATTTTTGGCGTATAGAATCTGCTCCGTAGTTTTGTCGGGCGATCTCTTCGCCGTAGGGCATGAAGTCGCGCCGGGAGGCGACTTGGCCGAACTGGTCGGTCGTAACCCTTGGGCTGCCGAGATGGTCGGTTGTCAAATAGCTGGTTTTCGCGGTCGCGGTCGGTTCGATAACGGTTGAATACTCGGCAACCAGTTTATTGGAAGCGTCATACACGAAGATGGTTGTTTCGCCAGTGCCGGGGACGACCTTCTTGATCCGAAGCCCGTCGCCGTTGTAAAAGTACTCGCCGATGGTCTGGTTCTGTGGATCCTTTACCTTGACCTGTTTATTCTCGGCGTCGTAAGTGAACTGCCGGCCGTCGGCATCGACGGTTGTGTTCCCCGCCGGGTCAAAGGTGTAGCCGTTCAGACGGTTGTCGCCCGCATTTGCCGAAGGGTTAACGATCGGCCGTATCGCTTCGCAGACGACCGGGTTGCCGGATTCCGTGCACTCCTTTGGCATCGTTGTGGTGTTAGCCTCGTCAAAATTACGATTGCCGTAGCGGTCAAAGGTATATGTCTGCTGCCACGACGGCGTTGGATTGGCGTCGATGTTCTCCGTCGCCGATTTCAAACGGTTCAGCGAATCGTAAGTGTAACTCTGTACCGCAGTGAAGCCCGGCGTCTGCCCGACCGTCGGAACCGTGATCGTCTGGCTCAGGACGTTGCCGTTGTTGCTCGTAGTACCGTAATCGTAGTTGAGCTTTAGCAAACCTTGGTTTGCCGCCGAACTACCTAGGCCGATCTGCGTTGGTTGAAGGCGGCTGTTGAACGCCGTGTTCTCAAACCTCCCGTTCCCGAGCTTCAAACTCGAAACCGCACCCGCCGCCGTGTAAACAAAATTGCTCGCATAGGGCCGCCAGATGTCGGTCGAACTCTTCCGGCTATGAACCTGTGCAAGATTCCCATCCGCATCCAAAGTGCTCTTCACCTTCCGGCCCGAAGGATACGTCTGCTCGATCAAAGCCCCGCTCAGGTTGTAAACATAACCCGTCGTGTAGTCCTGTCCGTCCGTTGTCTGTTTGTGGGCCTTCACCCTGCCGAGAATGTCGAACTCAGTGTACTCCGTCGTCGAAATACTGCTTGAAACCTTCGTCAGCCGGCCTCGCGAATTCGGCACAGCCGGATCGTCGTAGGTGTATGTGACATTCGGCGTCACCTGATAGTTAGGCGGCGTCCCGCCCGGCGTCGAGTAGTTACGGTTCGTCACGCGGTTAAGAGCATCGTAAACGTAGTCCGTCCGCACTCCGCGGGCATCCGTCTTACGGGTCAAGTTACCGCCGTCGTCATATTGGTAGCTGATGGTGCCGCTTTCCGGGTTCGCGGCCGAAAGCAGGCGCGAGAGGCTGCTGTAGCCGAAGGTCCGCGTCTGAACCCCTTGGGATACGGTCGTCAGGTTATTGAGCGTGTCATAGCCATAGGCGGTCCTGAAGCCATGGGCGACCGTCGTGTTCGGGAACGCGACGCTCTCCGAACCCGGCTCGTTCGCCCCGAGCACCTCCCAAACCTCTTCCAATTGCCCAAGAGCGTTCGTCTTGCTGATCCGGCGCTTCCCGGCCTGATCGGTGACGAGCGTGCGATTGGCGTCGATGTCCGTGCGGACGATGCCCGTCGAATTTTCGTTTGTACCGCCGAAGGCCAAAGGCAGGCCGGCACCGGAGAAAGTCTGTATCTCCGATCGCTTTCCGTTGCTCCAGGCGGTCGCCAATGTCCAACCCATCGTCGGGTCGGTTTCGTTGTTTGAATAGTTTGCACGGTAGGGATTTGACGTTAGCTGATAAGTGAATCCATTGACCGTCTTGTAACGCGTCTGGACCTTTATGCCGTGCTGTTCGTTGGTCGGGTCTTCGGTGGCGATGTTCTCGATCGACCGAGAAAGGCGCACTCTTCCGAGTTGATCAAAATGCTGCACCGCGACCTTACGGCCGTCTTCCTTGGTTTCGAGATCCGAGCGGACGACTATGTAGCGATCCACATCGTTGTAGGTAGTCTGCGTCCACGCTTCAAGAGCCGTCCCAACCGCGGTCTTTGCAATGATCGGCCGGCCAAGCGCGTCATACTCCGTCGCGTTCGTGACACCGTTATCCAAATCCGTCGTAGAGGTCGGCAGGCCCGTGTAGAAGTCATACACCGCCGTCGAGGTCCTCGCGAGCGGCGTCCCATGCGCCGCAATGGTCTGCGTCGGGTAAAGCCCGGTCACATTCCCGTTCGGCCCTGCCACATCTCCATACGTGATCTGCGTAACCGTGCCATTCGCATCCGTCGTCTGCGTAACATTCCCGTGCGGATCATAAACCGCGAATGTTGAAATAGAATTTGTAGCCGTCAGCGGATTGCTGTAAGCCCGATACTGCCCGCCTTTGAATGAGTCCCAGACTTTGGTTTCAGTCGGGTTCGCGGTTGTCGAATAATTATCGTAAAAGAACTCGCTCCTGGCTACTGGGGTATTTGATGAATTTTGAATCTCGGTTGCTGCAACGACGCCCTTTACATTTGAGAAGTTCCAATAGGCTTCTGGATCGTCAGATGTAACATCAGACGAATCCGGCGTAGGATTGTAGTAGCTTGTGTAGGTCGTTCGGATTGGAGGATCCAGATTAGTCGGGAGGCCCGTGACGATACCGCTGCCGTCCCTCTCCACGGCGTCATACGGGATGAACCCGTACTCCGCAATCGATGTCGTGTTCCCGTTCTTGTCCTGCGTGAACACTTTGATCGCGGTCAGTGTGTTTACTCCGGAAGCATTCTTGATCGACGTGAGCTCTGCTTTGACGAACGAGTTGGTTTGTACTGGACCCCCATGCACTGGCACATTGTTCGCCCACAACTTGTCGATTCGTACTCCGTTCGAATTCTCTATCCAGAATACCAGCCCATTGTCTGCCGTGTCTCTCGCTGTGTCGCCGTGCAATTGAGTCATTGTCGCCCCGTCTGGGCCAGTCACTGAGCTTCCGTACCGGCTAATCGAATAGATCCACTCATCGGTAACCGGCACCGGCGCCGATCCGTCGTATTCAATGGCGTAAGTCAGCCTCTTCTTTTTGATCGAGTTCCCGAGCACTTCATGTGTCTTTGGTGTGAAAATCGTTCCTTCGTCCCACTTATACTCAAATTCGGATAGTGCACCAGACGGGAGCTCGATCAAATTTAGCTCCCCCCAACCCTCAGATTCCTCGTTCTGGGGAATCGGCACATCGCTGCCGTTGTATCCGAAGGTGTATTTCAAACTGCCTAATTGATTCGGAAGGATTAGCTCATCAACGAACCTATCGAAATGAAAATCACCGATTTGGGTCGAGGTACCACCACGCTCGCGAACATCAGCGTTCCCGGTGGTTTCATACTCGCGCTTTACGTAAACTCCTTTCCACTTTACCGTCCACTTGAGTTCCGCATTCCCAAATCCGGTCATAAAGACATCTGTCTCGCTCGACGTTGCTCCTTCGGTGCTGAAAATGCGACGTCCTATAGCGTCCTCTATTCCGGTTGCGCTCTGGTTGTTGTGGGTGAACGTGATTTTCTGAATAAAGTTACCGTATCTGTCAGTCAGTCTCTTGGTCGAGCTCTGGTAGTAACTCCCGTCAGGGAAATATAGCGTCCATGGGTTGTTTGCACCACTCGTGTTGTTAGGATTCGAATCGTGCTCGACGACTAGCCGAAGAAAGCTCCCATCGGTGCTGTAGTAGACCATTGGTGATGTCGTAAGAGGCCGAATCCCCATGCTGCATACGTAGGTAGTCGGATTACCACCGACTGTGTCGCGCGTAGCCCACGATTCCCAGCCGTTCGCAGAGACGTTGTAATACCCGTCCTGAAAGTAATCATCATGACCAACCGGCCTGAATTCCTTTTTGTTGCCATCGGGGAAAATGATTTGAACTTTCCAAATAAACCCGTTCTTCGAATAGTCATAATCACTAGTATCGCATTCAACTGGCGGGCTTGACTGAAACCGACTGGTTACCAGAAAGGTGTAATCAAGAGAGTTGACCAGTCGCCAACCTCCAGACGGGCTTGGGACGACTACGTTCTGATTTGAGATTTGATTGTTCTGATCAAGTAACTGCTCGACCGAGGTGTCGTAAAGCTTCGAGTTGTACGAAAGACCAATCGACCCCGACATTCCTCCTCTCCCCGGGGGCAGAACAGCGAGCGGCATATTTAGCATTACGTTTCCAGAGGTCAGGTTGATGTTCTCCACACCTGCCATCGAATACGAAGATCCGGGCACTACGCCACGCTTAGGATTAGACGGATCATAAACGTCACCTTGTCCCGCAACTGAATAATTGCCAAGTATCAAAAAAAGAAAGGTCAAAAACATCGGAAAACCGATTCTTTCTTGGAAGTAAATGTGCTCTTTTATCTTTGCGTACATAACGATCCTCAACTCGATTCTTGATTGCCCGCGATTCAGAACTTTATTTAAGTAGCGTCTCTCCGCCTACCGCCGATAGAACGCCGGTACTGGTATGTCGTCGCTCGCTCCCCATTGGACCTGGCGGAGTTCGTCCTGTTGGCCGAGTTTGCTTGATTGGCGGATGTACCAGGTGCCGTTCGAGTCGCGCCAGACGGCGATGTCAACGATGCCGTCGCCGTCGTAGTCGTTGTGGACGGCAATGTCGCCTCCGTTCTCCCACGAAACGGTATGAACGCTCTCCGATGACTGTGGCGATCCGGAACCGGTGATAATGTTCGGGAAAGCCGAGAGGATCTTCCAGTCGGCACCGCTTCTTACCGCGTAGTTGGCCTTTCCGTCGCCGTCGTAGTCGGCCGGGACGGGTGTGCCGGTGCTGAAGCTGGTGGTCGCGACGGTCAGGTCCGAGCTGCGATAGGTGTAAAACGTCGTGTTCGAGCTGCGGTAAACGGCGATGTCGGCCTTGCCGTCGCCGTCAAAGTCGCCCGGTGCGGGCGTGTCGCTCGAAAGCCCGAACTGGACCTGATAGTTCGTGTTGTCCGAGCTACGGGTGATGTACCAGGTGCCGTTCGATGGCCGGTAAAGTGCGGCATCCGAGCGGCCGTCGCCGTCGTAGTCACCAACTGCGGGCAGGTCGCCGGTCTGGCCAAAGGCGAGGGTCGTCGAGGTGCTGTCGGATGAGCGGTAGATCCACCATTCGCCGGTCGATTCTCTGTAGATCGAGAAATCCGTCTTGCCGTCGCCGTCAAAGTCGCCCGGGACCGGCTTGTCTCCGGTACCGCCCCATTCGAACGACGTCTGCTGTGAGCCTGGGCCGCCGAGCACCCACCAGACGCCTGTCGAAGGCCGCCAGACGGCAAGATCGGCCGGCGGTGCGGCATTGGCGTTCGCATCCTCGACCGCAAGCAGCCGCGAACCCGCATAGATGTACTCCTTCGAGAGCTGAGGCGTCGGCGTCGGGCTCGGGCTCGTCACATAGGGATTGATCGCCGAGAGCAGCGAGCGGTCGCGCGGCTTCATCGCGTTCTGCCGGCGGGCATCCTCCTCCATGTACTTGAGCGTGGCACCGGCAACGCCAGCCACGAGCAGCAGCACAACGGGGACAAGCCAGAGACGCTGCCGGAAATAGCGAATCACGGAGCTTGTGCGTCCTCCGGCGGCTTCGTGTGTAACGGTCGGCTCGGCTGTCGGTGCTTCCATCGGCATCTGCTTCGCCCGTTTTGAACTCTTCGATCTTGACATCAGGTGAACCTCTCTCCCTCGGACGGCCGAACCGAGCCCTTTGGCAAAGGCCGGATGGCCGCCCAGCGGCGGTCGTATGTTGATTTTTGGGGACTGGTGGGTGTAGTATGCGCTTGTTTGGGGGCATACTACGGAACCCTCGGGTCCCGTTCTATGAACCAAGAGAGCCGGTCGGTAACGCCAATTACCGGCCGGCTTCAATTCTTTCCTTCACACTCTTTGCTAACTCGTCCTGCTGTGTCCCAATTCCGCTCCTTCGATTACAGACGATCTGAACGGCTCGCTCGGCAAAATGCGTCTCGCTATACACCACGCTTTTCGAGCCAGGCATCTCCGTGGAAGAACCGTCTTGGAATCTCGCGAATGGGAAAAAACGTAAAGCCATCTAGCTGAAAATGGGGGAACCCCAGCTAAATGCCCGGTATCTCTCCGGACGACGCCGCACCAAGGCACGGCCAGAAAAACGAAAATAACTTGACCGAAAAATTATCACGACCCTAGAAACGATGTCAATAGTTTTTTTTCTGGAGATGAAGAATTCTTGAACGAGCTATAAAAACCGGTCCCCTTGAGAGCCCGCCGGATCGGGACAGGATTCCGAGATCGCGTGGAGAGTTCTGTCTCAGCTACGGTGCGGGATTCGCGTCATCACAAAGCGGCCTTGGAAAACCGTTCGACTGGCACGACCCGTGTTCTTGTTCACAATGCACGGACTCACTCCGGCCAGAATCGCCTCCTCCAAACACGATCGTCAGTGCTTCTCCGAATTTTTCGAGCGACTCGCGCCCGAACATCTTACCTCGAATTTGATCTTGGCAGACCCTGCGAAGCGGCAGCTCGATGCTGCTCCCGGGCGAACCATGAATTCCCGGAAACACGTCGCGTCGTCGGAACTTTTTTATCCAACCTAAAAAAAGTTCTTGACTTCTGAAAATCTCGGTGTATCATTCCGCCCAAAGTCAAGCAGTTGCTTTCACATTTTTAAGTGGTTCGAGGATTGCTTTTTGATCCCCCAACCTTGGCCCTTAACCTTACCGGCTTGAAACCAGGTCCATCCCAAGGCTGATCACCTTCCGATTCTCCCGGTTCCAACTCGCAAGTTCAAGCAAATTTTTTTGTAGCCAGTTGTTTAAATGATTTTGTATGACCTAGATGATGATCGAGTTCGCAGAACTCGAGATTCTGGCATCGGTCACCAGTTGAATCGTCGGTCTGTTATGACAGCTAAGGTGGGCGGAGTACATTATGACAAAGAAAAGTAAAGTATCGAGTAAACGGAACAATGCCAATTCTCCTGCATTTATGGAGAAACTACGGCAGTTTATCAGAACCGAAGGCGTCGGTTTTTTGTCGGATGAGAACATTACTTCAATCGGGATCGGGTACAAGACGGTTGAAGGAAAGTCCACCGATGAGGTTGCTATTCAATTTACGGTCGAGGAAAAAGCAGCCCTTGATGTCTTGGAATCGCTCGACACTACAATGATTCCGCCATCAATTGAAATCGATGGCGTTTCAGTTCCGACGGATGTCATTGAACGAACGTTTCAGGTTGATTATGTCGTAGTTGCCGAGAATGAAATAAATCGACGCAAGATAAGGTTAGACCCGATTCAACCCGGAGTGAGCGTGGCCAACAAAAGCTCATCTGCCGGGACGCTAGGCTGTATCGTTTATGACAAAGATAGCGGTGCCCCGTACATACTAAGCAACTGGCACGTTCTGCACGGTAATAACGGTCGAATTGGCGATGATGTCGTCCAACCCGGTCCACGTGACGACAATCGTGTTCATCTTACGCGCCTCGGAAAATTAGTTCGTTCGCATCTCGGACCGCCAGGAGATTGTGCGATAGCGAGTATTGAGGGCCGTGGATTTAACAAGGAGATACTTGATTTAGGTGTTGAAGTCGAGCAAATCGGCGAACCGGAACTCGGCGATAAGGTAGTCAAGAGCGGCAGAACAACTGATGTCACACACGGTATTGTACGGCGAGTGGACGTGATGGTGAAAATCAATTACCGGGGATCTATTGGCGCTCGCTCGATCGGGGGATTTGAGATCGGACCTGACCCAAATCATCCAGCGGCGAACAGCCAAATTAGTATGCCGGGCGACTCCGGCTCGGTTTGGCTCTTCACGGCAGCCAGTGGAAAACCGACGAAAATTATGGCGGGCTTGCACTTTGCGGGCGAAGGCCCGGGCAACAACGATGATCACGGAATCGCCTGCTATCCCAGCTCGGTGTTTGAAAAACTCGGAATAACACTTATTCCGCCGGCATCATCAACGGTTATTGCCGAAACATTCCGTCTCGGATACGATCCGGAGTTTTTGACGAACCACAGTGTCGAAATGCCGAAATTGTCGGCCGCTAACGAAGCCTTTGCTTTCGAAAGAAACGGGTCTTCAATCATAAATTATACGCATTTTTCACTTGCCTTGAATAAATCCCGCCGATTTGCGTTTTGGGTCGCGTGGAACATTGACGGCTCAAATTTGAAGAAGCTCAACCGCAAGGGCATTCCGTTTATACTTGACCCCGACATTCCCGCGGAATATCAGATAGATAATTTCTTATACAAGAATAACCCGCTTGATCGCGGTCACATCGCCCGCCGAGCGGATTTGCTCTGGGGAACTCTTGAAGAAGCCCAAAATGCTAATAGTGACTCGTTCTTCTTTCCCAACATACTGCCGCAAATGGAGGACTTCAACCAGACGAAGTATGGCGGCATCTGGGGTCGATTGGAAGATGAGGTTTTTAACAAAGCAACAGTAAAGGATTTGCGAGTGAGCGTCTTCGGCGGTCCGATTTTCAGCCCCGACGATCGCATTTATCGTGGGATCAAGATCCCCCAGGAGTTTTTTAAGGTAATCGTTTATGTCGAAAGCGACAGCCTAAGAAGCAAAGGGTTTATCCTTACACAAAATCTGAATCAGTTAGAAAAATTCGATTGGGAGCAGTTCGAGGTTTTCGAAGCCACCTTGACTGAGATCGAAAAGCGATGCGGATTTCGTTTCGCAAAAAATCTTAGAGATTCTGATCGCTTTGTCGAGCTTTTAGGCAAACAAACCGAAAGTCTCGATGACAGAAAACCGATTGCGAATTTAGACAATATATCGTGGTAACGAAGGTTCCAATTAACGCCCTATTCCGTCTGCGGTATTCGGAGATTGATGGCAATAAGCCGCGATCTAATGTAAGGCTGATTCGATAGAGCGTCGGAGCAACACCAACTTTTTGCGGACGTGAGATAAAATTTCCCGGGTGTTGTAGAGTCTATTGACCACAGAATCCTGATCGCTCGCTCAAATATGACGCTCAAGAACGAGACGGTGATGGGAATGGTCCTCGCCACCTTATTGCAAGAAGAATAACAAGAACGAAACTGACGATGAGAGGTGAGCCGGCTTTCTCGGCCCGGCGAAGCCAAGCTTCAGTTCGATATGTTCACCTGCCGAGGGCTCGGCCCACCAGCCCGCTACGGCGATACTGGTCTCGCACCGAGCGGTCAACGCGATCAATCGGTGGAACCGTCTCGTCGGCTTGCCATCAGGGCGAAGTGACATTTCCAAAGGGGTCCCGGTTCTTCGAAACCGAGGTATTCGAAAGTAGCGTGGGGTCAGTTCAATTGACAGCTTTCAACGGTGCGGCCGCTAGCTCGGAAAACATTCCGGTCCTCACCATCCGCGATCTTCGGCGGACCTTCGGCACTCGCCTCCACGAAAACGGCTTCGACGACAAGACTGTCGCCGACCTCCTCGGCCATGCCGGACTCCGCTCCGTCCACCGCTACAAACGCGGCACGGAAATAAAAAAACGAGCCATTCTCTCTCTGGAACGGCCCGCAACCCCTGCCAGCATCTCTGCCAGCCCCGCCGACATCGCCCACGAGGATGTCGCTAAGTTGTTGAAAATAATGGTGGAGATGAGGGGGATCGAACCCCTGACCTCGGCATTGCGAACGCAGAATTCCGGGGCGATCATCCACTAGAAACCCCTTGTTTTCGGGCTTTTTGCCCGGTTTGACCGTCCGGTCTGGCTGACAAAAACGGACACAATTTGCACCCGGCAGAAAGCAGGGTCTGCCAAAAATCTACCAGGCGGCCGGGATTTCTGGAACCGCCCGGCGATTAGTTCTATCCTCACACGCCGCCGCCTCATCTGAAACTATGGATGAGGTAACTGAGAAACTACTCGCATCAATAATCGAAAATCAAAAAGAACAGCTTGAAATCCTCCAGGATCTGGAGGGGATCGATTCGGTCGAAGACATTCTGGACGATGCCCGGGGTTCGATCTTAAAGCAGATCGAGGTCCTGCAATCGCTCATCGGCTCGGAATCGGATTAGTTAACAAGTGCGCTTCACTGCGACAGTGGTCGGACTTTTGGTTTCGCCGGCGTTGCCGTGCGGGCCCCTCAGCAGATACGCGGCCGCGGGTGGGCATCTCGGGTACCGGCTCGGTGTTCGTTGCTGTCTATTTGGTCACGCTCGAGCTTCGCGTCGAAGACGATCCCGAGCCGATCGCGACCGTGCTTTCTAACCCATTTGGGGGATTCGCGTTCTAGCCCGTTCTGCCGTGTTCGGCCTACACCGTCACGGCCCGGCACCGGTTCTTTTCGTTCGGCACTCCCGTCCAGGTCGAGCCGAAGGACTTACCGCCCGACGGCTCCGGTGTGGCAATGACGATCTTTGCGCCTGGCAACAAAGAGAGCTGAAGGGGTTATTTTATCCGACTTCGTGCGAACGATAAGGAATACCAATCAGAAAGGGGTAGTTAAATTTAGTCATTACAAACGAGCAAAGATTCTTTCCAATTCGATATTTTCAACGACAACGTCGCAAGAGTAGATTGGTCGCGCCTGCCAGTACTACACAGTTCTCATCCGGAAAAGCTATAGACCGAAGGAACCCGCTCGAGTTGCTTGGCTTTTCGCGAATCCATGAAGATGCCTTGTCGTCTAAGACAAGTACCGCGGCTTCACCTGAAATACCACCTAATACCCAAAAGCGTCCGCTTGGATCAGCGGCGATCTTGGCGAACCAGAATTCAGCGAGATCAGCTGGGAGTAGAGCCTTTTTCCAGCTATTGCCTGAATCCTTGCTAGAAACGATGGTTCCATTCGAGCCCACTGCCCAAACCTCTCGATCCATAAGCGCGACATCGAATAGCTGTTCCGTCTTGCTCTCGTAAACCAGGATCCAACTTTCACCGCCGTCGGTCGTTTTCCAAACGCCCGTATTCGACGCCGCGAAACCCGTGGTACGAGACACGAACTCAACCGCAAAGATCACACCGGCATTCTCGACCTTTTTATCGATTTGCTTCCAGCTTCGGCCTCCATCCAATGTACGGAACACTATTCCTTTTTCATTGGGGTCAGTCGGTCTCTGTGCGACACCGACTGACCATCCAAGATCGCCGTCCACGAAATAAACGTCCCAAAGATGACAGGTCCGCGTTCCGCGGGCCAGAGGCGAGACGTCCTCCCAAGTCTTCCCGGCATCTCGAGTACGTCCGACAAAGCACTGGCCGCTTCGCTTGTCTCCGGTTTCCCAGCCTCCTGAGATATAGCCAACCCTCGAACTTGAGAACTGGATTTTCGATAATTTTCGCGATTCGAAGTGCTCGGCGACTGACCATGACGAACCGCCATTTGAGCTTTTCAGGAGAACGCCGAAATGGTCGATAAGCCATCCTGTTGATTCGTCGGAGAAAACGATATCTTGGAAGTAATACTCACGGCTATCGGACGTCCCCAGAATCTCCGGTGTTATCCACCCATTCTTCACTTGTGCCTGGCCGAAAGCAGATAAAATCGATAAACAAAGCGCCAAAATACTATACTGTCTCATTCACTGACCTCCCTTAAATTCCTTGAAGTTCCTTTATTAAGTCTTTAGCTACTGGGAAACAGTTTTCGACAATCGCTTTGGTTATTTTCTGAGACCCTTCTGAAGAGGTGCGTCCAAAATCGGTATCTGCTTTGTTGCCGAAGTGGTGGACTGCCTCGTGCAAAAGGATGATCGCCCGAGCCATTGACGGTAAAGTGGTGATATTAAAAAACTGCGAATTAAGGCCAGTTCTTGCATTTTGCGTTCCCCGACCAACCACAAATGCCGGCACACTCCTCGGGTCTTTTCCAAGCGATATAAATCCCGTTGAGCCAAGAGTTCGGATTTCTTTGTTTCGACCATCAAAGATGTGATTCTCCCATCCGCCTGCTTCAAGGTACCTCGAAACCAATGCCCGCAAACTCGGTATCCCATGTTCTTTCAAGGCTTCATCACACTTCTTCTTTTCAGTTGCTTTTATTGCCTGATCCAATGCAGTCTTGACAGATCCCTTCTTCCATTTTTCCTCGAACGGCCGGAGGTCAGGATCGACAACGATCTGCGGCATAGTCAACGTGGTAAACGACCATGAGGTGTTATAGACAATACTTAGAAGTCGCGTCTCGACGGAAGGTTCCTCAATCGGGGCCCAACTTCCCGAATCATCCTCGTCCGAGAATCTCACTCCTGTTCCTATGCCGGGAGTCGTAGTGGTTCGATACCACCGTCCGACTTCGTATGTGGACATCCGGGCGGCGGCGAAAACGAAGTTGAAGGCAAACATCGAGAAGCGGTCGCTGAATTCGGATTCCGGGATCGGCCAGCCGTTTATCGTAATGGTTCGGCGGCCAGGGCGGTAGCCTTCGCCGTTGCCGAAGAGGTTTATACCGGGGCCGTCGTCGGTTGGAGCGGAGTCCAGAGTTATGTAAGGACCCGGGTCGGCTACGTTGCGGCCCATCGCATCGTACTCGGCGGTCCGGCCGTTCGGGATGGCAAGCGTTCCGTCGGCCGTCGTCTGCTGCACGCCGGAGCCGCTCGCGTCCTGATGCACGAACCGGAGGATCTCATAGCTCGTCTGCTGATACTCCGTCACTACCTGCTCCGCAATCATCGCCCCATTTGCATGAACGAACGTTTTCAGCTTCGCCCCCGTGCCGTTCGTCTCACTGATCACTTGGCCCAGAACCGAGGAGCTGATGAAGTAGTTAACTACCTGGGCGGGGTCGGTCGAGCCCGCATTCCTCACCCTTTTCGCAACCTGCCCGGTGCCATCGAAATGGCTCTCCATCGGGGCAAGAAAGATCTGCTCGTCGTCCACATCCGTTGGCGTCGTCTTCACCAACCGCCCGGCCGCATCAAACTGATAAGAGCCGTCGATGTCCGCCAGAACGTTACCTTCCGCGTCATATGTCCACTGCGAATTACGTCCATTTGTGAAACTGACATTGTAGTCGGACTGGCTTCCATAAAAAAGCCCATTGAACGACGTGATTTGCCCGAACGCATTGTGCGAATACTGCCGCGAATAGGGCTGATCAAGATTGTGCGGGCCGGTCGGCGTGTCGCCCCTGGCCGCGGTTCCAGCCTTCGCCTCCACAGTTCTGCCCATTTGATCGTACTTATAGCTCCGGTCAAAGGTCGCGTTAAGCATGTCATCGACGGACTTGAGCGATCCATCAGCATTGAAATCGTACTGCTTGCTGATCAATGTGGTCGTGTCCTTTTTCACCTCGAACGCCGTGGCCTGAAGCCGTGAATTGAAAGCGGTCACGCTCATCTCGGTCCCGTTTCCGTATTCGAGCCCGGCCAACGTCCCGCGGGCAGTATAGACCGGGTTCTCCGCATAGGTCGAAATACCGTTAAAGGCGGTCGGGCTGTCCACTTTTTGCAGCCGGGCTACCTTGTCGTGCGAATAATCAAAACGGTAGCCAAAAGGATCTTTTAGCGACTTTAGTTGGCCGCCGAGGGTGTAGGTATATTCAAGCCGGAAGAGGCCGTTGTTCGGAGAGCTCGAAAGCGCGGTAATTTCCCGAACCTCTGCTTCCATCCGCGAGAGGTCGTCGTATTCGTAAGTAACGCTGCCGAGGCCGTCGGTCATCTGCGTCCGATTGCCGGCGTTGTCGTAGGCCATCGTTACCGACGCCGGGACGGGAATGCCCGAACCCTGCGGGACGCTCCAGCTCATCCCGGTCAGGAGCGGCCGCAGCGGTGTCCCGCCCGAATTCTCGTATGTGTAATTTGTCACGGCACCTCTGCCATCCGTAACGCTTGAGATGCTGTCATCGGCGTTGTAGTTGTAGGTCGTGTACTTGAGATTATTGCTGCTGTCCCGCTGTTCGGGCCGATGCGACGAGGCCATCCGCCCGTGGCCGTCGAAGGTTGCGGTCGTGTCCTGAAACGTCGTGCTCGAGGTGTCGCCCTCGAACTGCCGCGAACGGAGCACCTGGTCGCGTTCGTTGAACGAGGCCAGCGAGGTCGAATAGACCGTCCCGTTCCAGTTGTAGGTCTCGGTCTTAAAGGTCCTTCCGAGCATGTCCTGATAGACCTTCTGCTTCCGGCGAGCATTGCCTGAAGTTCCGTCTGTCCTCGGCACAAGCTCGCCCTGGATGGTCGTTTCCAGGCCGCCGGCGCAGCCGCAGCCGGCGTAGCTGATCAATACGTCGGAGTCGTTTTCAAGGGCGTTCGGGTCGCCGTCGGTCGCGATCCTTCGCACGACGCGGCCCATCCAGTCATACCGCTGATGCGTCCAGAGCCAGATCGGATTGCCATTACCGTCGAGGCCTCGATCATCGTCACCGGCAGGCACCCACGAGTCCGGATTGTTCACATTCGGGACTGATATCTCTGTGGGAACCGAACTTCGTTTCGTTCGTCCGAGGATGTCGTATTCAACAATGCTTCCCACCCATCCGCCGATGCTTCCGGGATGCTCCGTTCTTGAACGCCGAACCCGACCGGCACCGTCGGTCCAGGTCTCGCTCAGCACCTCGTCGGACGTGTCGCCGGTGTTGTTATTGTTCGTATCGACGATCGTCGTATAGACCTGCGACTGAACGCCATTAGTCGGGTACGCGTAACGGGTATAGGCACCGGAGTTGACGATCGTCTCCTTCTCAAGCCGCCCGATGCTGTCAAACAGCCGCGCGGTCGTCTTGCCGACAGCCAGTTCATTTCGGCCCGGCGAGCGTGCCCAGACGTTGGCACCGATATCGAATCGGTATTTCGCCTCCGAGAAGTTGTTCGCCGGGTCGTAAACCTTGGTTGGGTAGGCAAAGCTGTTTCGGTTCACGTCGTCATTAAATGCGTCCGAATACTCGAAGCGAACCTTCCGGTTCAACGGATCGAGCCTTGAGACGACCGAGCCGGCGATGTCGTATCGCGTCTTTGTGGTGACGGCCGCCGTTTGCGAGTCCACATCATGGCGAGTGATTGATGTCAGATTGCCGCGGCCGGCAACGAACGACGAGCCGAAGTTCGCAGTGTCATGCCGGATTGGCGAGATCACCTGATTGGTCTCGAAGGTGAAGTCCTCTTCGTCGAATCCGTAGGTCAGCTTTGAGGCTAGCTTGAGCGAGTTCGTTAGGTCGTTCCAGCCGTAGGTACTTGTCTCGGTTGGAAGGCCGATTATTCTCCGGTCGAGATAAGTGCTCGAGAGGTTGTAGTCGGTTCGCTGTTCTTTAATTGGGTATGTGCCCGTATGGTCATAGACCTTAACCTTGCTGACCAGCCCGAAGATGGCCGTGTCCGTATCCTCATACTCAAGGTACTCGACCGTTGTCCGCTTCGTATTTGCGTCGTCCCCGATCCTCGTTTCAACAACGCGGGGGTTCATCTGCTCACTCGCATTTACATCGTCCTGCGTCCAATTGGTCCACGACCAACGCTGGCGGTCGACCGTACCGCCCTCAACCGGTTTGGCATGGTCCTCGGATGCAAGCGGAAGCCCTTCCTGCCAGCCCGTTTCGCCGATCCAGGTCTTAGTTACGGAGGCGTAAGGATCGTTGTCCAGTTCGGCCTCGATCAGCAGGCCGGTGCCCGAAATGCTCCCCGGGAGCGAAAAGCTGCTGTTCGGGGTTCTCTCAAAGGTCACTTTCGTTTCATTCCCGCCATTAAAGTTCTGGACCCACGAATTCGTTTCAGTAAAGCGGGGAACGTCCGTCTGATCCGCTGCCGGCGACTGAAGATCCGATCTTACATGGTTCAGCAAAGTATCGTCGGCCGCAAAGTTTTCGACCTTCCAAACCTGTGCGTAGTTGTTGTAATGAAAGACTGTGAAGCTGTCGTCCGGATAGACGACCCGATGAAGGGCCTTGACGGGCCAGCCGTTCGGAGGTCCGGCGACGGCGAGACCGTCAGCAAAGTCAGTATTCGGGTAAATGGTCGTGTACTCGAACTCGGCCCAGTTGTGTGTCGTCGCCGCGTATTCTCCGTTATTCGTTTTCCAGGACTGCGAGATCGATGTCGGGAAAAGCTCGGAATCGTAGTTGACGTCGATCTCGCGCCCGAGCGTATCGGTAATGGTCCTCAAAAGCCCAAGCTCATCATGTTCGATCTCGATGTAGTTGCCGCTGCGGTCCTTGATCTCGGTGCAGCGGAACGCCCCGCCCGCCCAGACAAACTTCATTACCGAACCGTCCGTGCCGCGGAGGGTCAGTTTGACGTCATCGACCGGGATGTTCGGGTCGGGAGCGGCATCTGCTTCGAGCTGAAGATACGATGAGTCCGTCGTTTCAAAATTCTTTGTGACGCCGCTCTGCTTGAACTCGACACGGCCGCCCGAGGGCGTGACCATCACGTATGCCCAATATGGATCATTCGCGATCCCTCCTGGGACGAAATATGCGGGCTCGATGGTCGGGAAGCCGAGCCGAAATCCCGGGCTGACATTGTCCACATTGGTGTCGAAATAAAGCGTGTCGTTTTCCTTCGTCCAGACAAGAGAGTTGTAGCTTAGGCCGAGTCCGACATCTAGGCCGGCACGCCCGGGGAGCCCGACCAGCGAGCGGCCCCATGCGAAATTCTGCGAGTAGAGGTCGGTGCCGCCGGTCGCGTTTCGCGGTTTGAGACGTTCCTTCGCTAACTCATACGGTGCCAAGCTCCCGCCGACCTGCTTGACGTATGCCGATGCGACCGCAACATCCCCGGCAACGCCGACGCCGTAGTTCGCAGTAGATGAGTCGTAGCTCTTGCGAATGTGCCAAACACCGGTCGATGGCCGCCAAATGGCAAAATCCGCTTTGCCATCCCCGTCATAATCGGCTGGGACCGGCTGGTCCGCATAGTTACCCCACCCTTGGATGATGTTGTTCGCATAACCCCCAATGCTTTTCAGCACGTACCAGGTGCCGGTGGAGGGCCGGAAAACGGCCGGATCGGTCTTGCCGTCACCATCAAAATCAGCTGGTACCGCGACGTCAGTCGAAGCTCCCCATTGAAGAGACATCAGGCCCGCTGTGCTTCCTTGGATCCACCAGTATCCGGTCGAGGGGCGGTAAACGGCGATATCAGCCTTCCCGTCACCATCGAAATCGCCCGACACGGGTACATCGCCCGATTGCCCGAATTGGGTAGTGACCGTGTTGGTCGTCGAACTTTCACGGACGTACCAAGTGCTGTTGGACGGCCTGAAGACCGTTGCGTCATCCTTGCCGTCACCTTCAAAGTCTCCGACCATCGGGATATCGCCGGACTGGCCGAAGGAGAACGTAACCGTTTGGCTGTTCGAGCTTTGTTTGATGGTCCATGTGCCCGCGTCGAAGCTGGCCGGATCTGTGGAGCCATCGCCGTCAAAGTCGCCCGGGGCCGCCTTGGCCGAAGATGAACCTATCTGATGATCGACGAAGCTGCCGTTCGAACTCTGCCTGATCCTGTAGCTTGCGGCCGCCGAGTTCCAACGTCCAGGATCGGCAATCCCGTCACCGTCAAAATCGAAATCGACAACCGCTGCCGGCTGCGGAGGTGTGGAGATCTCGGTCTTCCCTGACTCGATCTCGGACGCGTCCTCAACAAGGCCGCGAACCTCTTCCGCCTTGCCGCGAAGGGCGACGAGCATCCCCGTAAAGGTACCAACGATCTGCTCCGAAAATGAGAGCGACATCTTTTGACCGATGACGAACGGCTCTGGCGTCCGGTCAAAGTTGAGCACGGGCGTTAGCCGATTTTGTCCGGTTGGGCCAAAAGCCTCCGACAGTATTGGCACCGCGAAAACAGGAACCGTGTTAGATAGAAGGGCGATCAAAAGCAGGGCCGAGGCCGACTTTCGGACAAAAGACACGGGTAGCGTAGTTGGGCGACGTTGGGCAGAAAATGTTCTCAGCATTGGGGAAATCTCCTATACAAGCCCGCTCAGGGAATTGCAGTTAAGGCCATTCTACGGAGAGGCCGCAGAAAAAAGTTAAGAGTTGAAAGAACTTAACATTAGGATTTAAAATAAGTCAAGAGTTTTTTTCACAAGAGAAGCAAGGTCGTTTTGGTCGGATCTACACATGATTCGATGGTGCTCTTTCCGTCCGCCCGGATCTCGGCAACCCTCGTGACGGTCTATTATCGTGTATCGGCAAAAACACCGAACTATTCCGTCTATCAGTCGAATACTACTGAAATATTGATAGATTCTTTTTGCTCCTCGGGGCGGCCTTTCGACCGGGTATTTCCACACCTCCTCACGCGAGACGCAAAAAGACTCATCATATGTAAAGGGACATTCGCTGTCTCTCTGTTCGTGTTATATTTGCGATTCTTATGACGATCCAGTCGGGCAGTGAACGAACACAAAGCAAATCTCGTGTTCACATTCGATCGATCAAACGGCTTCAAGACGTTCACAAAGAGGTCAGCTCCGGATCCTTCCCTAGTGTCAGTCGGCTCGCTGACATGCTCGAAGTGAATCAACGAACGATAAAGCGCGATATCGCATTCCTTAAAGACTCCTTGGGTGCTCCGATCAGATACAGCCGCGTGAAGCTTGGCTACTATTATTCAGGTAAGGGGTGGTCGCTTCCGTTGCAACGTCTCTCTGAGGGTGAACTACTTGCGTTCTTCATTGCAGAGAACGCTCTTAAACTGCTCGGACAGTCCGACCAGGCCGACAAACTCGCTAAAGCACTATCGAAGTTGGTCGTTCTCTTGCCGGATGAGGTAAGCGTAAATCTTGGGATGCTAACAAAATCAGTAAATTTTGAAGAACGCCCCATCGTCGTGGTCAATCCAATGATGTTGCAACGCATTACTGAGGCTGCAGTTGCCGGCGAACGCTTAGAATTCACTTACTTTTCGCCTTACAAGCAAGAGACGTCGCGACGAACAGCCGACGTTCACCTCGTACACAATTATGCCGGAGACTGGTATGCGATCTCCTATGACCACGGGGCGAAAGATTTCCGAGATTTTCATATTGGAAGAATGACCGACGTTCGCGGGACCGGCAAATTTTTCGAGCCGCAAAAGAACTGGAATAAGGAGCAGTATCTGAGGCGGGGTTTTTCAATGACCCGCGGTGGCAGGTTGTGTAGAGTCTCGATCTTGTTCGATAAGTACCAGGCCCAGTGGATGCGCGAGCGGCAGAAGATTCATCCGGACGAAATACGTGAAGAACTTCCTGATGGGTCATTGCGCCTTTCGTTCAAGACCGGCGAATCTGGCCTGGAGGCAGTAGCGAGATTCTGTCTGCAGTACGCCGGACATTGTATCGCCGAATCGCCAAACAAGCTGAAGGAGATCATTCGAGAAAGATTACAGAATGCGTCTCGTCAATATAGCCGCTCCTAAGTATCCTATGACCGCACACGACAACCTAGATCGATTTTGGGCAAAGACTACTCACGACAAAGAGAATCTTCAGAATGCATTTCATCCGTTGATTTGCCATATGATCGACGTCGCCTGCGTTACCGAAGCGATGTGGAAAGGCTCGTTGCCGGATGTGACGAAACGAAGGCTTGCGAAGCCGTTCGGCCTGCAAGACGATCTGGCACGAGCAGGCAAGATAATCGCGTGGCTCGCCGGTCTTCATGACCTCGGAAAGTGCTCGCCGCCGTTTGCACTTCGGGGAATGTATAAGCCGGAGACCGATCAGACGCGTCGGCTTTTTGATCTCTACGTAGAAACCGATTTGTACTGTACATCATGTTCGACCGCTCACGAGGTGCCGCACGGATTTGTAACCTCGATGACCCTGCCGAAAACACTTGAGGAAGAGTTCGGGTTTCCTGGAAAGCTTGCACGTGAATATTCCGAGCTTATAGGCGGACACCACGGCATTTTTGCCGCTTCGGCTGACATAGATCGAATTAAGAGAAAACCTACTATTGAAGCCCTGGGCGGTCAGGCGTGGGAAGACGCAAGAAGACAACTCGTCAACAAATTAGGCGATCTTCTCAGCATTGATCTGACTGATCTCAGGTTTGACGAAAAGGCACTGGATCGAGCGACAGGGATGATATTCGCCGGACTTGTTTCGGTCGCTGACTGGATAGGTTCAGATACGAATTTTTTCAAGAGTCGTATCCATGATTCGACAAAGCCAATTGAATTCAGCACAGACGACTATCTTGGTGTTGCGAGCGAATCGGCTGACAACGCACTCGGCAAACTTGGATGGGACAAATGGCCGCGTGAAACAGAAAAGAGGTCATTCGGTGAGCTATTCGATTTCATCAAAGACAAACGCGATCTTCAGCAAAAAGCGATCGATATAGCTGAGTCGATCACATCTCCGGGCGTCTTTATCATTGAGGCTCCGATGGGTGAAGGCAAAACGGAAGCCGCGATGTATCTTGCCGACACGATCAACGCCAACGTTGGAACTCGCGGAATCTATTTCGCTCTACCGACAATGGCGACGAGCGATCAAATGTTTGGCCGCGTCGCGAAGTTCCTGGGAGGTCGATTTAAGGGTTCCGGCCAGTTCGTCAATCTGATGCTCCAGCATGGCCATGCATCGCTATCGGATGAATTTGTTGACAACGTCGAAAACTTTCGCAACATTCAGCAAAATCTTAAAAATCTCTATTCCGATGAAAAAGACCACGACGAGAGAACGCCAGACAACGCCAACGTCGCGGCTGCCGAATGGTTTACCTACAAAAAACGCGGACTGCTGGCACCTTTCGGAGTCGGCACGATCGATCAGATTCTTTTTGCCGCGTTGCAGACAAAACATGTCTTCGTTCGGCTTTTCGGCCTTGCACACAAAACGGTGATCATCGATGAGGTCCACGCCTACGACGCGTACATGTCCACACTGCTCGAACGCCTACTTGAGTGGCTTGCGGCATTAGGCTCGCCGGTTGTCATCCTAAGCGCAACGTTGCCGAAGCATCGTCGCGACGCTCTGATCCGAGCGTATCTAAAAGGCTTGGGGCAGAAGTTTCGTACTGAAATGCCAGTCGCTCAGGGAAACGACGTATATCCGCGAATTTCTTACGCTGTCAATGGTACTCACTACAAGGCATTTGACGTGCGACATCTGGAAACATCTCACGAAAATGAACGCACGCTGAACATTGAATGGAAGGATGAAGAGAGCTTTGTTGAAGAGCTTAAAATGAAGCTCAAGTTTGGCGGTTGCATGGCGATCATTTGCAACACGGTCGCCCGAGCTCAGGACATCTATGACAGGTTGAACGACGATGAGTTTTTCAGAGGCAATGCTAGCGACGGAAAACCGAAGTTAGCGCTGCTGCACGCACGTTTTCGTTTCATTGATCGACAAAAACGCGAGAAGGGTACGCTACTGAGATTTGGTAAAGCTGGTTCGACGGTCTCCTTTACAGAGAATGGCCGCAAAGTCGATCACGGGGTTGTGAGGCCCAACGTTGCTGTTCTCATTTCTACGCAGATCATCGAACAGTCTCTTGATCTGGACTTCGACATAATGATCAGCGAACTCGCTCCGGTCGATCTTCTGCTCCAACGATCCGGACGACTTCAACGCCATGACCGCGAATCAGATAAGGTAAGCGAAGAGAGCAAACGCCCAATCACTTTCCGGGATGACGCGACGGGAGGCAAAAGCCCATTGCTCTGGATACTCAAACCGCCGCTGGACGCGGACGGTGCTCTAAAACTGATCGCCGACGGCAAGCAGCAAGGCCTGCCCGACTTCGGCACGACCGGCCTCATCTACGACCGCTACATCCTGCTTCGAACTTGTCTGAAGTTGCGATGTTTAGAAACGATCAGCGTTCCTGAACAAATCGAAACTCTTATTGAAGCCGTCTATGGTCAGGATCACATTGCATCACAAGTAACAGATCTCGAAGCCGGGCTTCTTAATTCAACACGGGAACAGTACGAATTTGATCTGCTCAACGAAAAAGGGCAGGCTCAGAGCCGCCATATCAATCATCCTCATTATCAAGGCGAGCTCGCCGATCTAATGCTCTTTGCCCGTGAAGAGGAATCACCCGAACTTCATCCGGACAGTCAGGCAATGACACGGCTGATTGAACCAACCGCCCAGGTTGCCTGTCTATGGGTTAAGGACGAAGAGATCTTTGTCGATGAGAACCATAAAATGCGTGTAGATCTTAATCAGCGTCCCGGCCGCGAAATCGAAAAGGCAATTGTTCTGAATTCGGTCTCTATTTCATCGCGGGCTGTCGTTTTCAGTCTATTCAAGGAAGAAGTTCCTGTTGGCTGGAAAAAGTCGCCGCTTCTTCGCCGACACAGAGTTTTGAAATTTGGCCAGGACCGCAAATGCGAAATGTTTGGCCGTGTATTTGAACTACATCCTGAAAAAGGGCTGCTAATCAGCAAAAAGGAGGAAAACTAAATGCCAAAATTCAACTTGATAGACGAACCGTGGATACCGAGTATTACGGCAGACGGACCGCGACAAATGTCGCTAGTCGATGTCCTGACCGAAGCTCATAACATCCGCGAACTTGTCGGCGATTCGCCTCCCGTGACCATTGCTTTGCACCGATTGCTTTTAGCGCTCCTGCATCGCATCAATCATGGGCCGCAAGACGCTGATGAATGGAACGAAATCTACTTAGCAGCGAAATTTGATGCCGAAAAGATACGAACCTATTTCGACGAGTTTCATGACCGGTTCGATCTTTTTCACGAAAAATACCCGTTCTATCAAACGCCGAGCGTGCGGGAAAAGGTGAAAGATGGTGCCGTCATCAAGCTCTATTTTCACAGCGGCAATAACGCAACACTCTTTGATCACACTTCCACGACCAATCCCAAATCGCTTTCGGCGGCTGAGGCGGCGCGGCTCGTCGTTATGATCCAGGCCTTCGATACCGGCGGGCAGATTACCGGAGATGACGGTGCCGATTCAGCTAGGGCAGCACCGCTAATTCAGACCGCGGTTGCCTTGATCCGTGGCGAGACGCTTTTTGAAACGCTAATGCTCAATCTGCACCGATACTGCGGTGAAGACGGTGCGCCGTTTGTGTTCGATCAAGATGAAGATCGTCCCGCTTGGGAACGCGACGGACCGACGATCAGAGGCAGTCGTTTGCCCGATGGGCCTATCGATCTACTCACCTGGCAGTCTCGCCGCGTCGCACTCGAATTGGAACAGGACGAAAATGGAAAGCCTATCGTCCGGAAAGCAGTGGTGATGGCCGGACTTTCATTCCCGGAGGGAATGGAGGTACACACCAAGGAAACAATGATGGCTTTCAGGAAGAACAAAGAAGGAAAGACTTACGCTGTCGGCTTCAGCGAAAGCCGCGACCTTTGGCGAAACAGTTTATCACTTCTGAATATGGCAGATGCTTTCGGATCCCGCCCGCGGATGTTTGACTGGCTCAGCCAGCTGCAAAGAAACGGCTTTGTCACACAAACGCAGCTGCCAGTCGACTTCTGCGGTATTGCTGCGGACAAGGCAAAACTTCTTTTTTGGAGCCTTGAGCGATTCGAACTGCCTGTCGATTATCTGAACGACAGCGAAGTGACAAAGGATCTCGGGACGTGTCTCGAGTTTTCCGAAGCGATCGGTTCTGCACTTCGTTATGGAGTGAAAATGCTTGCGGACAAGCTCGAAACACAGCGGGAAAGTTTTTCAACCGAAGCGAACTTCTGGTCTCGGATGGAGATGCGATTTCATCGTCTGCTTGGTGATTTGCCGGAAAAACGTGAGGCCGAAATGGTCTCATGGTTTCGCGATACGCAGCGGACGGCAAAGGACGCTCTTCGCGATACCGTAAACGGCCTTAGCGGTTCGGCCGCAGAGAACAAGGCGGCGGTCGCGGCTGAGAATGCGATGCACGCCGCGATCAATAAGGCAGTTGGAACGAAGGCAACAGAATGGGCGAAGTATCTACCGGAGAGATTTGAAGCAAAAGGAGGAGGTAGTCAATGAAAGAAACAGCAACTCAAACAACTGAACAAAGACCTGAGAGCGGGCTGATCGCATATCTGAAAGGCCTTGCGAGAAATCAAGATCGGGCTGCATTAGCACATCTTCGCCGCGGTCTTGGCCGCAAGCCCGGCGACACGATGGAGATGTACCCATACGTCGGAAAATTTGCAGGTGAGGAAACCGGCTGGGCCTATGAACGCGCCGTATTTCTGACGTCCGCACTTTTTGCCGATTACCACGATGCGTCGCAGAACGCTGGCGATCTCGGGAGTTCGGTAAAGCAGATGTCAGAGAATTCAGACAGCATCGAGCGCCGCTTTGTCGCTTTGCTTGATGCGGATGCTGAGGATTTGCACTACTACCTGCGGCAGATGATCGGTCTGCTAAAGGCAAATAGTATCGCCGTCAACTGGGAACAGCTCTTCAAAGACATTCGTAGCTGGTCGCACGATAGCCGCTTTGTTCAGCGCAAATGGGCGCGTTCTTTTTGGGGCAGTAAGGATACAAAAGCAGCCCGAGAATCAGAAACAACAGGAGGAAACGAATAATGATCTTAGAACTACACCTTATACAAAATTTCGCACCGTCAAACCTAAACCGCAGCGATACAGGCTCGCCTAAAGACTGTACATTCGGCGGCGTCCGCCGTGCCCGCATCTCAAGCCAATGCTTCAAGCGAGCAATGCGAACCTATTTCCGCAATAAGTTCGAAAAGCCGGAGAACCTTGCTGAACGCTCAACGCGATTGATCGAGAATATTGCGCAGCGTCTCGTTGCAAAAAGTCATGACGAAGAACAATCGAGAAAGGCAGTGCTCGCCGCAATCACCTGTATCGGTCTCAAAGCCTCCAAAAAAGACACCGCAAAGACGGAGTATTTGCTCTTTATGGGCCGTGACGAGTTAGAAAGGATCGCATCTGTGTGTGAGGACCATTTCGAAGAGCTGGCGAATGAAAAGCCTTCGGATGGGACCAAGAAGGCTGTTAAGAAAGCACTAATGGATTTAATGAATGAAGGCAAGGCGGCAGACCTCGGCCTGTTCGGTCGAATGCTCGCCGACCTTCCAGAGCGCAATCGCGACGCGGCATCTCAGGTGGCTCATGCGATTTCGACCCATAAGGTCGGGCTTGAGTTCGATTTCTTTACCGCCGTCGACGATCTGCGGCCCGAAGACACTTCTGGCAGCGACCATCTCGGAACCATCGAGTTCAATTCTGCGTGCTTCTATCGCTACGCAAACGTCAACATCGACAAGCTTCAGGAGAACCTGCAGAAAGACGAAGAGCTTACACGCGCCACAGTTGCAGCATATATCCGGGCGGCGGTCGAAGCACTGCCGACTGGTAAACAGAACTCATTCGCAACGCACGAAAAGCCCTCGCTCGTTTTCGCAGTGGTTCGCGATTCGGGAATGATGTCGCTCGCCAATGCATTCGAAAAGCCGGTCCACGATCCGAAGGGCGGCCTCGTCGATGAATCCGTAAAACGCCTCGCCGAGCACTACTCTAGGCTAGCAGGCGTGTATGGAGATGACGCAGCTTCGCGGGTCTTTATCACGACAGGCGATGCCGACAGAGCCGCTGCACTGGGTGAAAACGTGGGTAGTTTCGATGCACTTTTGGACCGAACTATGTCCGCGATCTTTAATGGCAAGGAGGGCTAATCAATGTCTCATATCTTGTTTATGCGTCTTGCCGGGCCGATGCAGTCGTGGGGTACAATGTCCCGCTTCACCCGTCGCGACACCGGCAAGGAGCCTTCGAAATCCGGCGTCATCGGTCTCATCTGTGCAGCGATGGGCATCGACCGCGAGGACGACACTAACGCCGATCTGCAAAAATTGGTTCAAGCGAAACTCGGTATTCGCGTACTTCGCGGGGGCGAGATCCAGAGCGATTATCACACCGCGAGCAACATCGCCAAAGCCGATGGCGGCACGAAACAAACTGAGCTTTCAACGCGGTTTTATCTTTCCGACGCCGACTTCTTAGCAGCTTTGGAATCGGAGGACCGGCCGGTTCTGGAGCGCGTTAACGCGGCGTTGAAAAGGCCCGTTTGGCAGCTCTTTCTCGGGCGCAAGGCGTTCGTGCCTTCGTTGCCTGTTTTTGTTCCTGACGACGCGGCAATAATTGAGAGTTCGAGTGGTCTTAAAGCCATGCTTGAATCACCCGACCTTTTGACCCGAATCGGCATCGACCCAAATGCGAAGCGCTGGGACGCGGAGCAGCGGCTTGTGATCGAATCGGACGCCGGCAGCGAGATCCGTCAGGACGTACCGCTTTCCTTCGCAGACCGGCGCTTCACAATTCGCCGTGTCGCTACATCATTCATTTATGAAAAAGGAGATGAGAGACATGCAACTCTATCTTAGCAGGCTTTGCCTGGACCATCGTTCTCGGGCTGTGATGAAGGACGTCACTGACCCGCGTATGCTTCATCGCACGATCTCAGGCTGTTTTGATTCGATCGAAGGCCAAAACGATCTTTCGCATCATGAGCGTAAAACTCCGCGAAATACGTTCAATATTCTTCATCGTCTTGAACGCCAACATGATCGATTCGTGCTCTATGTTCAGTCGACCACAGAACCAGACTGGTCGCGGCTGACGCCAGGCTATGCGGATCGCATTGATATAAAGCCCGTCGACCGTCTTTACTCCAACATCGTCAGCGGCACGCGTCTCGTATTCCGGCTTGCAGCCAATCCTACGAAACGAGCGGGAAAGCACGACGAGGGCCACGCCAAATTCAGCGACAAGAAACGCCGCCGAATCGATATACGCGATGAGGAAGGCCGAATTCGCTGGCTCGAACGGAAAGGCTCTCAATGCGGGTTCTCCGTTTGTCGCGTTAGCTCTCAGACTGAAGTTGCGTCGGTTAACGCATCGCCAAGGCCAAGCTCCAAGTTCCGCCACGAAACAGGTTGGGTAACGCTCGGTTCGGCGATCTTCGACGGTGTGCTTGAGGTGAAAGACCCAGACACATTCCGGGCAGCCATTACGGCGGGTATCGGTACCGGAAAAGCATATGGTTTCGGCCTTCTCTCGATCGCTCCCGAACGCTGAAGGTCACAGATGATCGGTTAGCGTTATACGTTTCAGAACGGCGGGCTCAAGTGCCCGCCCTTTTCAATAAAAACTATGAAACTAAAGGACCTTGCAACACTTCCGAAAGTTCGTGATAGCTATAGCTATCTTTACGTTGAGCATTGTCGTATTGAGCAGGATGCAAAAGCAATAGCTTTTTTCGACGTTGAGGGGAAAACGAGTGTCCCTTGTGCAAATCTATCTCTTTTGCTTGTCGGCCCGGGTTCGACGATCACCCATTCGGCCGTGAAGGCTCTCGCAGATAACGGTTGCCTTGTGATGTGGTCAGGCGAAGGCGCAGTTCGGTTCTACGCTATGGGGCTTGGCGAAACGCGAGGCAGCCGACGGCTTCTCCGGCAGGCCTATCTTAGCTCACTTCCGACACTGCGGCTGCGAGTGGTCAGGCGAATGTACGAGATGAGATTCGCCGAAGAGCTCCCCGAAGATCTCTCGCTTCAACAGATTCGCGGCCGCGAAGGTGTCCGAGTCCGGACCTCGTACTCGCGAGCCTCAGCGGAGACCGGGGTTCCGTGGCTCGGGCGGTCATACAACAAAGATTCGTGGTTTGACGCCGATCCGGTCAATCGGGCCCTCTCATCGGCCAATAGTTGCCTTTACGGCATTTGTCACGCGGCCATTGTCTCAGCCGGTTACTCGCCCGCTCTCGGCTTTATCCATACGGGTCGCATGCTTTCCTTTGTCTACGACATCGCAGATCTTTATAAGGCGGACATTACGATCCCACTCGCGTTTGAGATAGTAAAAGAATCTGCTGATGACATCGAGCGACGAATCCGCCATCGTCTGCGCGATGCTTTTCATGAAACACGCTTTCTCTCGCGTATTATTCCCGACATAGAGCACGCGCTCGACATTCGCACTGATGATGCCGAGGTACAATTCGACTCCGTGGATTTTGCCCCTGGAGGGCTATGGGATGGCGTTGACAGCTCCGTCCCTGGCGGCTTCAACTATGCGGAAGAAAAACCGAGCGACCCCGACGATGAGGAGGCGATACCACAATGATCGTTCTGCTGATGGAGAAAGTGCCCGTCTCGCTCCGAGGCGAAGTAACACGATGGATGATCGAACTAAAGCCGGGCGTCTTCGCCGGAAACCTTTCCGCAATGGTACGCGATAAACTCTGGGACCACATCTGCAGCAAAACTGGAAGCGGGGCGGCGACAATGTTGCATAGTGCCGCGAATGAACAGGGCTATACCGTTAGAATGCACGGTGCGACTTCTCGAAAGATCAGATCCTTCGATGGCCTTGCTCTCGTAACAATCCCGAACAAGAAAGCCACCGAATCATACTAGCCGAGTCACCGAGACACTTAGCTTGCGAAAAAGACGCCAAACATAGTATTTTCCAAGTGCTGTCTCCACGCACGTGGAGATGAACCTGTAAAATTGCAAATGCCGGTCGTGGGCCATTAGCTGTCTCCACGCACGTGGAGATGAACCGGTTGCGGCCGGAAGAGTTGGCCATTTCGACCTGCTGTCTCCACGCACGTGGAGATGAACCATTTTGATGAGCGTGCCCGTGCCTGGATCGAATCAGCTGTCTCCACGCACGTGGAGATGAACCGGACGTCAAGCTCCGCAAGAAGGCCCGCGGCATGCTGTCTCCACGCACGTGGAGATGAACCGTGAGTCGGCGTCTGGCCCGCTCCGCTTTAGTGGCTGTCTCCACGCACGTGGAGATGAACCTTCCTGCTCTACGACTGGACCGGGCAGGAGCTTGCTGTCTCCACGCACGTGGAGATGAACCTTCGAAATATCGCTCTGCAGAGAGCGGCCGGAGGCTGTCTCCACGCACGTGGAGATGAACCGCTAGAGAATGAACCGTTACTACTCAACGAGGCGCTGTCTCCACGCACGTGGAGATGAACCGAGACGGCGAAAGCGAAGGCCGAGCGTGAGGCGGCTGTCTCCACGCACGTGGAGATGAACCTTCTCGCTTCAAACTGATCTGAATGATGCCGTCGCTGTCTCCACGCACGTGGAGATGAACCTTTCGCCGAGGTCGTAGGCTTCGATGCCGCCGTGCTGTCTCCACGCACGTGGAGATGAACCGGTTCGAGGTCGCGGGTTCTCCTTTGCCCGCTAGCTGTCTCCACGCACGTGGAGATGAACCGCCATTGGACGCACGCCTATATTTAATCAGTTAGCTGTCTCCACGCACGTGGAGATGAACCGATATAACTTTATCCGATAGTGCAATAACGGGAGCTGTCTCCACGCACGTGGAGATGAACCTACCGCTCGAAGTCGAAGCCGTACTCAACTGCCGCTGTCTCCACGCACGTGGAGATGAACCGATGATGGTTAGTAAGCGAATCATTTGTATCTCGCTGTCTCCACGCACGTGGAGATGAACCGATCACACGTCGCACTACGCCATTAACGGCTACGCTGTCTCCACGCACGTGGAGATGAACCTATGCGTCACCGGGCGGCGAAGGCTAACAAGCTGCTGTCTCCACGCACGTGGAGATGAACCGCCCGCAAGTTGATGACGATCATTCCGCCGTATGCTGTCTCCACGCACGTGGAGATGAACCGATGCCTAAGTCTTTGATCGCCGTTGCCGAAAAGCTGTCTCCACGCACGTGGAGATGAACCTTATCTGCTGAATCATCGAACGGAAGCCCTCAGGCTGTCTCCACGCACGTGGAGATGAACCTATCGCCAACGAAGCGTTGATGGTCTCCGGCCCGCTGTCTCCACGCACGTGGAGATGAACCGAATTCGCCCGAGGTCGAGCGGGAGCTTAGAAAGCTGTCTCCACGCACGTGGAGATGAACCGTTTCCGCCAACAGAAAAACCCGTTGACACTTCGCTGTCTCCACGCACGTGGAGATGAACCGGCAGGGAACTCAAAAGCGATTGGACTGTGAAAGCTGTCTCCACGCACGTGGAGATGAACCGCCTGCACCAAAGAAAAAGGCATCCACGAAGCGGCTGTCTCCACGCACGTGGAGATGAACCGGCAGATGTCACGCCGGAGTCACACGAGCAAGCGCTGTCTCCACGCACGTGGAGATGAACCTCGAGCAAGATAGCATTTGGCAGAGTATCGAGCGCTGTCTCCACGCACGTGGAGATGAACCGAAATGGAGCGATTTACAACTACCTACGCAGGTGCTGTCTCCACGCACGTGGAGATGAACCGCTCGCGACCGTTCCTTGCCCCGCAACAGGAACGCTGTCTCCACGCACGTGGAGATGAACCGCACGTATCAACTTCTCGCACGGCTTGCACCTGGCTGTCTCCACGCACGTGGAGATGAACCGCCCTGCTCCCCGGATACGCCCGGCAATGCTGCGCTGTCTCCACGCACGTGGAGATGAACCGGCGAGCAAAGAAACAAGCGTGGCAGTGGGTCAGCTGTCTCCACGCACGTGGAGATGAACCGGCAGATGCCCAACGGATCGCCGGGGCGATTCAGCTGTCTCCACGCACGTGGAGATGAACCTTCTTGTCTGTATCGAAGAACTCTTTACCCGCAGCTGTCTCCACGCACGTGGAGATGAACCGAATAGGAGATTGATCTGGTAACGGCTCTAGCTGCTGTCTCCACGCACGTGGAGATGAACCGATCGGGAAATATTCCAGCGGCCGCTAGAGGCGGCTGTCTCCACGCACGTGGAGATGAACCGTCAGATTCGGAACCGGCGTCGCCGAGATCCGCGCTGTCTCCACGCACGTGGAGATGAACCGCTTTAGCGAGAGATCAAGACCGGCCGCCGTATGCTGTCTCCACGCACGTGGAGATGAACCGCCGCTCTCGGCGTGAAAGCGGCTGAAAGCGGAGCTGTCTCCACGCACGTGGAGATGAACCGGAAGTATTTTCCGGCGTCGAGATCTCGCCACAGCTGTCTCCACGCACGTGGAGATGAACCGACACCGGGGTCGGCACGACCGCATCTCCGCTGGCTGTCTCCACGCACGTGGAGATGAACCGGGGCGGCAAACCGGTCGCTGGAAGCCGGACACGCTGTCTCCACGCACGTGGAGATGAACCTTCAATGCAAAGCTCGGCGAGGCCAACGGCGGAGCTGTCTCCACGCACGTGGAGATGAACCGACTCTTGGGCGGTCGAACTTTTCTCCACGAACGCTGTCTCCACGCACGTGGAGATGAACCTGAAAGGCCTGACCCAAAAACAGAAAAACGAGAGCTGTCTCCACGCACGTGGAGATGAACCGCAGGCGAAGCTATCGGCCCCGAACCGAAACTCGCTGTCTCCACGCACGTGGAGATGAACCTTGCGGCGGGCGAGATGGAGTTCGAGTTTGAAGGCTGTCTCCACGCACGTGGAGATGAACCTGCGGAAGCCGAAATCGCCTGAGACTATTGCCAGCTGTCTCCACGCACGTGGAGATGAACCGTTCAGCAAGGACAACATCTGCTTTGCCTTTGCGCTGTCTCCACGCACGTGGAGATGAACCTATCGGCATCCTCGGCCTTCACCGTCGCGTCGAGCTGTCTCCACGCACGTGGAGATGAACCGGTTTTCCGGGTGCAATGTGCGGCGATCGACTCGCTGTCTCCACGCACGTGGAGATGAACCGATCGCCAAGCCCGCCGACCTGACCGCCGAGGTGCTGTCTCCACGCACGTGGAGATGAACCGTCCGGTGCACCGCTGCTCGCCGACCACGATCCGCTGTCTCCACGCACGTGGAGATGAACCGGTTAGGGGGGCCACCGCGACAGCGGGGGCGGGGCTGTCTCCACGCACGTGGAGATGAACCTGATCACAAAGTCTCTACACTCATCAAGCATTCGCTGTCTCCACGCACGTGGAGATGAACCGCCGCCAATTGTTCGCAATGCAAGCGTGCGGAGGCTGTCTCCACGCACGTGGAGATGAACCGTTGGCTAAGAGATTTTGGCAAGTGAGGGAGCGCTGTCTCCACGCACGTGGAGATGAACCGGTAGTGCGGCGGTGTGGGAATGTTTCCGTTTCGCTGTCTCCACGCACGTGGAGATGAACCTATTGATGATCCTTTTGTTGCCAGGATGGCCGAGCTGTCTCCACGCACGTGGAGATGAACCTGAACCAGAACGCCGATATCAGCAAGCACCTCGGCTGTCTCCACGCACGTGGAGATGAACCTATTGCGTATCTGTTCATCACGGATCTCCCGAAGCTGTCTCCACGCACGTGGAGATGAACCGCTCAACTGTCATAGTGGTTTAGTCGAGGCCATGCTGTCTCCACGCACGTGGAGATGAACCTATAACTATCATTTGGTTGCGACATGGTTACTCGCTGTCTCCACGCACGTGGAGATGAACCGATCGTTCCCGGCGGATGATCTTGGTCTCGGGTGCTGTCTCCACGCACGTGGAGATGAACCTCAACCGCACAAGCAGCAGATGCTGTGGGTAACGCTGTCTCCACGCACGTGGAGATGAACCGTTCGCTGAAATGGCTCGCAAGCAGGCTCAGGAGCTGTCTCCACGCACGTGGAGATGAACCTGCTGAAATCATTTTTCTAACTGCTTTCGTATCGCTGTCTCCACGCACGTGGAGATGAACCGAACTGATCCTTCGCAATTTCCGGCAAGGCTGGGCTGTCTCCACGCACGTGGAGATGAACCGTATCGACCTCGAGTACCGGTTACGGCCGACAAGCTGTCTCCACGCACGTGGAGATGAACCGGTGCTCTTGCTCAGCCAGGAGCTCGGCGAAAAGCTGTCTCCACGCACGTGGAGATGAACCGAACACGGCGGGAGCGGCAACGGTTCGACCACCGCTGTCTCCACGCACGTGGAGATGAACCGCGGCTGCCCTCGTGCATTATCAAGTACCGCACGCTGTCTCCACGCACGTGGAGATGAACCGAAATAGCGGCAGCAGCAGCGTGGTACGCATCAGCTGTCTCCACGCACGTGGAGATGAACCGATAACTTTCGACGGGATTAGAAAAGAGTCAAGCTGTCTCCACGCACGTGGAGATGAACCGGCTGGGCACCACAGCACGACGATAAACACGACGCTGTCTCCACGCACGTGGAGATGAACCGAGCCGCCGCCCGCCCACGTTAGGGCATCTGCCGCTGTCTCCACGCACGTGGAGATGAACCGCCCGCGGCCGTCAGGTCATGGACTATCTCGAGGCTGTCTCCACGCACGTGGAGATGAACCGCTCAAATCCGTCCTCACCTCAATGCAGCAGGAGCTGTCTCCACGCACGTGGAGATGAACCGGCTCGCCGAGCAGGCTCGACAAGTCGATGTTCGCTGTCTCCACGCACGTGGAGATGAACCGCGGTGGTCAATGGCGTTCCCGGCCCGGTGCGAGCTGTCTCCACGCACGTGGAGATGAACCGGTAACGCTCGAAGCTCTGCCTCGATTCGTCGGGCTGTCTCCACGCACGTGGAGATGAACCGGTAATGGGCATCATCGACACCATCATCAACCTGCTGTCTCCACGCACGTGGAGATGAACCTGGTCAAGCCCGTAGCCCCAGCGTTTGTTTGTCGCTGTCTCCACGCACGTGGAGATGAACCGTGGGGTTTTCGTAACGGCTTTGACGCAGGCTAGCTGTCTCCACGCACGTGGAGATGAACCGATTAGAGATTGTTGACGGCAAACAGCGGCTTAGCTGTCTCCACGCACGTGGAGATGAACCGCGAGAAGGCCCCGGCATCGTGCCGCAACTGTCGCTGTCTCCACGCACGTGGAGATGAACCGGACTATCACGACGACGGCCATCTGACCGTGACGCTGTCTCCACGCACGTGGAGATGAACCGCTCTATGTGTTTCCGGTAGTCGCTTCGACCGCGCTGTCTCCACGCACGTGGAGATGAACCAGTGGATGATGGAATTTGAGGATGCGGGGTGGGGCTGTCTCCACGCACGTGGAGATGAACCGTACATTAGGCAGTCGTGATAAACGCCAAACGGGCTGTCTCCACGCACGTGGAGATGAACCGTTTTGTCATCTCGCTTCTCCTTCTCTCGTCTCGCTGTCTCCACGCACGTGGAGATGAACCGGCTTATCAGAAGGAATCGTCGTTTGACGCTATGCTGTCTCCACGCACGTGGAGATGAACCTGAGGTACAGCATATCTTCTTCGAAGGGCATTTGCTGTCTCCACGCACGTGGAGATGAACCGTGTCAACGGGTTTTTCTTTGCTTAACCATTCCGCTGTCTCCACGCACGTGGAGATGAACCGGGTGGCGGAACTTGGAAGCAGTATCAGATCCCGCTGTCTCCACGCACGTGGAGATGAACCGTGGCAATGTGTTGAGAGCTTTGCCAGTTGTCTGCTGTCTCCACGCACGTGGAGATGAACCGGATGTTCGAGTTCGCGTGGATGCTAGGATTACGCTGTCTCCACGCACGTGGAGATGAACCGACGGCGACGATTGACAACATCGTAGCGAACGGGCTGTCTCCACGCACGTGGAGATGAACCTGGCTCGATGCTCGACGCGATGCTGTTCGACTCGCTGTCTCCACGCACGTGGAGATGAACCTGTGAGGCGTGTGGCTCATCTCGTGCTGCTGGAGCTGTCTCCACGCACGTGGAGATGAACCGAAGTCGTTCGCCGACTACCTTAACACCGCAGAGCTGTCTCCACGCACGTGGAGATGAACCTACGCCCCGAGCTTCTGCCGGCGTTTCTCCAGAGCTGTCTCCACGCACGTGGAGATGAACCGCTGGCCGGTCCGTTTTTGACAAAGGCGTTGTTGCTGTCTCCACGCACGTGGAGATGAACCGATCTGGCTTCGCTTTAACGGAGCGATTACCTTGCTGTCTCCACGCACGTGGAGATGAACCGCAAAAAGAGAAGCAACTCACGTTATCGACCGGGCTGTCTCCACGCACGTGGAGATGAACCGCATCCCGGAGAGTAAAGCCGTTGTCTAGACTAGCTGTCTCCACGCACGTGGAGATGAACCTTTATCTAACGTTGTTTGCATTTTGCTAAACTCGCTGTCTCCACGCACGTGGAGATGAACCTAGACATCGGCGGCGTAAACGTCGTATTCGTGCGCTGTCTCCACGCACGTGGAGATGAACCGGCCGCCATCGCCACTAACCAAATGGCGGACATGCTGTCTCCACGCACGTGGAGATGAACCGCCGCGAAACAAGAACTCAACGCCCGTTCGCGTGCTGTCTCCACGCACGTGGAGATGAACCTTAACGTGACTTTAGTGTAAGAAAAGAGTACACGCTGTCTCCACGCACGTGGAGATGAACCTTCGTTACGCTGCCGAAGATCGGCTACGTTTCGGCTGTCTCCACGCACGTGGAGATGAACCGAGTTCGAACATGCGGGGGAACCTCCGGATACGGTGTCTCCACGCACGTGGAGATGAACCTGTTAATTTCAAGGTCTGTAATTTGACGGCAGGGCTGTCTCCACGCACGTGGAGATGAACCGCCGACTCCCGCGCCGACCGACCTTTTGGCGCGGCTGTCTCCACGCACGTGGAGATGAACCGACCCTGACCACGGGCTGCTCTCGAAGTGCTACGCTGTCTCCACGCACGTGGAGATGAACCGTCCGCGACCGAGCAAGAGCATTATCACAAGCTGCCGTCTCCACGCACGTGGAGATGAACCTTCACGGCAAGCCTATCGCCACGAGCGGGTGAAGCTGTCTCCACGCACGTGGAGATGAACCTGCAGGCGGTTTCTACATCAACGATTCGCACATGCTGTCTCCACGCACGTGGAGATGAACCGATGCCGCGGGACCGGGAAAAGATCGAGGACATGCTGTCTCCACGCACGTGGAGATGAACCGCCGATAAACCTCGCTGGAGACGCCGACGGGGTTTTACGTTTTCTGTTAGGCCAACATCATGATTCTTTAGCCGACCGGCGGCGGGGTTTGATCTTGCCGGCGTCGCGTAGGCGGATCAGAATCCGGTTTCGGCCGTGCTCGGTGAACTTTTCCAGTGTGCGGTTCGCAGAGATGGTTTTCGGATTGAGCCCCTTGAGCTTCGTGACGTCAGCGGCCTCGATTAGCATTTCGCCGATGGCAGCGGTCGTAAGCGTGTTGGCTTTGATCTTGTCAAGTTTCGCGTTCATCTCAATTGCCCGCTCCTGTGATGATCGTTGATACTCGGCTACAGCCGCGAGTAACGTGTCGATCTTCGCCTCAAGGGCCTTGATGTTTTGTTGGAGAAGTTCCGCCTTCGTTTCCAATAAGGCGAGTCGTTCGGCGTGGTTGTCGTTCGTCGTTTTCATCGGTCACCTCCATTGTGTCGATCGCTTCGGGCAGCGGGCATCGGGTAGCCAGGTCGCGAATCTTCCGGCGAAGTGTCGCATCGTTCATACCGGCTTCTCGTCTCCATTGTCGCTTCTCCTCGAAACTGAGCTTCGTTCCAAATAGATTTTTTCAAAGCGTGTCGAAGTTTAAGGCGTCACCGCATAGGAGACGTAGGCTTTCGGTTTACTCGCAGCCTGTGACGCCTCTATACGCGAAACGATCGAAACCGTGCGGCGAGGACTGCCCCGCCCGAGTCTATGACCTGCGTTCGTGGTGCGAATGCCTAACCGCTGGCACAGTCGCCTGACCCGTCCGGCTTGCGCCGATATCGCCCGGGCTTGAAGCCGCCGTTCGGCTTGCGACCCGCATTCCCGCGGCGTTTCAGCTCGGTCTCGGCGATGCGCCTGAGCACCGGGGCGTGGCGAAGCCCGGAGCCCTTGAGCTCCTCGATCGCTGCGATTATCTGCTCTTTTTTGATCTGCATTTGTTTGACCTCCCGGCTCGATGCGAAAAGTGACGGCTTCGACGGCCTGGAAATGGACGGGCATTTGCAAAATCGTCCGGACTACATAGGGTTAGCGCCATTACATAGGGTTACCGCGATTACGCACTTTTGCAGGCACGGATTTGGGGGCCGTTTCCCGGCTCGCTGCGAAAAGTGACGGCTTCGACGGCCAGCAAATGGACGGGCATTTGAAAAATCGCCCTGCTTACATGGGGTTACCCTGCTTACATGGGGTTACCACCGTTACAATTTTTCGAGAAACGTTTCCACAGCCTTTCGTCCCCCGAGTTTTTTGAAAGTCTCAACCCTCAATGCGACTGATTTCCGGCCGATTCTCGGCTGATGGGTCGAGTAGGCTGCTATCTCCGCAAAACACGCATTCCCCTCGCCTCGGGGCGTGGATGTTCGCACAAGACCGACCGCTCGCCTTCGACGTGGACGAGCCCTTGAGTGTGCCGGCAGTCGTCGCATTTGTAGTCGTTGTACTCGATCCTGTAACGGCCGTCGAACATCGCGATCAGCAAAGCCAGGTCGAGGTTCGGCGGTTGCCGGCCTTCCTGCAGAACGCTGGTGTATTGGTCGAACGCGGCTTGCAGGATCTCCTCGTACTTGTCCTCGGTCACATGCTTGCGCTTGAGAGTTTCGAGCCAGACCGCGGCCATCGCCGTCGCCTCGTCGTAGTCAAGCATTGAGAAGCCCTGCAATAATCGCATCTTGTTGATCAGGTCGATCACTCCCTTCACTTCCATGATCTGGTTCGACGCCATGCTTCCTGAGCCATGCGTCGCGGGAAGCTGTGATGTCTGCGATAGTTCTGATTTTCTTGGGTTTTCCATGGTTCGTTTTCTCCTGTCCGGGCACGATGCCCTTGTCTTGTTTGAATTTCCAATCCGGCAGATAGCTGGCCACGGTCTTCCATGTCACGGCATGGGTTCGCCACGATTCCATCCGCATCACGTTGTAGCACTTGATCACGTCGAGCGGTGTCGCGCCCGACATCCACATCTTGCGAACATCTGGCAGATGTTCGCCGGCAAGGTGGGGAGCTGCTCCGTCGAGCAGCTTGCGGAAGTCAGGGAAGTGATAGTCGCCGATCTTCCGCCCGAGGTTCTGAGGCGGTCCGAAGTTTGAGGCGATATCGCCTTTCGTGTTTGAACGAACAGCCGGTTTGTTTGGTGATGGTTCCTTTACGGTTAGTGATGGTTCTAATGGTGGTGACACAGTTATGTCACTAGGTGGTGACACAGTTATGTCACTAGGTGGTGACACAATTATGTCACTAGCGGGTGGTGACATTTTGTCACTAGTGGCGTCAGGGGTGGCCGCAGGTGCCCGTGGCGGATCATCCTCCATTCTGATCGAATAGCTGTTTGTTCTTGTCCCGCGACGGTGCACTACCAGTTCACCCGACGCTTCCAAAGTTTTGACCAGGCGAGCTATCTGACGCCGACTCATTCGACACTCCTCGGCCAGCAGCTTTAGGCTCGGAAACGCATTCGTTCCGTCCGCGTGTGCGTGGTTGGCGATCATTAACATTAAGAGCAGCTCCGATCCTTTGTGCTGCGAATATTTGATCACCCACGATTGGGCCTGTACGCTCATATCTGCTGCTCCTCCCTATCCGTCGAAACGTCTTTCGGTATGTCCGGCTGGTAGAGCATGTAGTACTTCAATCGGTCGTCTGGGTATCGAAAAGTGACCAGATATCGGAGAATCTCGAGTTTTTGCAAATTGATGCGCACCTGGTCGACATTGAGACGTGTCCTTTTCGCGATCAGGGCCTCGTCCGTCCGCTTTCCCCATCCCTCCTCATCCTCAAGGTGCGCTAAAGCCAGAAGCCTGAGCAGAAGCGAACCTTTTAGCCGCGCATCGCCGTTGTTGATGTAAGTTTTCATCCATTGAGCTGGCATTGCTTTAACCCCTCCGGTCGCTGATCGTACTTGGCCCGACCTGGCATCGACTCAGGAATGCCTCCAGACCTTCGCGCGCAAATAAAACGCGCCTTCCAATTCGAAAGTGATCGATTCTCTTTGCCTTGACCAGCCGGTCGAGCGTAGCTGGGGAAATGCCGAGAATTCTGGCTGCGCGGTTGCGATCTAGCAGCGCCTCATTGCTTTCCATCTTTCAATTCACCTCTTCGAACAGATTGGAAAAAAGAAAAGCTCCGTTAAAAAACCTGTTGCCAAGTTTCTTAACGGAGCTCTCATCCGATTCGCGCCGTATCGCGCTTAGGTTGTCTTTCGAGACTCTGGCCTCGATTGAGTGAAGTTAGCGCAACTCACCGGGTCGAGTCAAGGGTACTCTGTGGCTCGCTGGAATAAACAAATCGAGATCCCGTTAACCGGCGTTTCACGGACAGCCAGGAAGACTTCAAAAAACTCGAGAATGTTCACACCCTGACTAAGGACAGGGTGTAAAACTTAGCATGCTCGACGAAGATTCTATAATGCGCCGTATGCTGTCACATCGCCTCGAAGATCCGGAAATGCAACTGAAGGTGTGAGTCAAGGTGTGAGTCAGCAGCTTTTAGGGCCGCTGAATGTCTGTAAGTTGTTGATTTTATGGAGCCACCCATCGGATTTGAACCGATGACCTTTCGATTACGAATCGAATGCTCTACCAACTGAGCTAGGGTGGCTTGAAGGTGCGAGCGGGCTCGGGGTTGCCGGAGAGGCGATTCGAGGCCGCTGAGCGACTTGTAAAGAGCAGATCGGGCGGTTAGCGCCGAATTTTCAAATATACTTTCGGCGGCGGCGGAGTGTCAAGGATGAGTGGGTGGTGAGTGGCGAGTGGCGAGGGACGAGGGGCGAGGGACAAGGGACGAGGGGCGAGGGGCGAGGGGCGAGGGGCGAGGGGCGAGGGACAAGGGACAAGGGAAAAGGGACGAGGGGCGAGGGGCGAGGGATAAGGTCAAGGGACGAGGGACGAGGGACGAGGGGCAAGGGACGAGAGATGAAGTCTAGAGGTTTTGTTTTCAGGGACACGGGGAAGGCGAGACGCGGAGTCGTTGGGAGAGGAACCTATTTGAAGAGACGAGGAAAAGGCGAGAAGAGGAGAAGAGGAGAAGAGAAGAGGAGAAGAGAAGAGAAGAGAAGACAAGAGAAGAGGAGAAGGGGGAGATAGGAAGAAGATGGGACGAGGAGAGAGGGAGGCGAGGCGGTGGCGTGGTTGATTTGAGGGGCGGGTGGGTTTAATATTTGGAGCAAAGGGGTAAACGTACGTTTCACAAAAGATGAATACGGAATTTGTAGAGCGGCTTCGCAAGCTTTTCGGGCATGCATCGATGGCGGATATCGCTCGCCGGATCGAGGTGCCGCACGCCACCATTCGCAATTATTTTCAGGGCCGGTTGCCCGCACCTGAGGTGCTGATCAAGCTTGCTCGTGAAACGGGCGTTTCGCTTAATTGGCTGCTGACGGGCGAGGGCAAGATGTTCGCCGAGGGCGAGCGGCCGCTTGATCTTGGGGCGTTGATGGAGGAACGCATCACGCAGATCGTCGATGAACGACTCTCGCAGCGAATGGCTCCCGAGGTTCAGCAGCTCGGCGAGATCGACCTCAAGCCCGATTTTGATGTTATCGCCGCCGTCCGCCAGACGGGCGAGCCGCAGGCGGTGATGCGTGCCTGGTATGAGCACGAGGGCCGCGAGTATCCGGAGGATTTCGGTGTCGTGTTTTTTCAAGGGTGGGAAAGCTTTACGCCCGAGGAAAGGGTCGATGCGGTTCGCGATGCCAAGAAGGTGCTTGACCGTGCACTACGGGCACAAGGCGACAAGAGCGAATAACTCTTGACCGCGTTTGCGGGGATGCGATATAGTTGCATCTGCAAAACACGGGGCTCGAACTCTCACACCTCATGCGTTTCTTCCGCGAAAAGATAGAATCTCTCGTCAAAGGCTGGAACCGGCGGCCGCTGACGGAGGCCGATTTCCACCGGCTCTGCCGTCGCCATCGGATCACCGTCGATGAGATGCCGCTTCGCGTCAGCGGCTTCTATTATTGTGTGATGGGACGGCATTTTATCGCGATCGACAGCAAACTCCCGCCGGCCCGAAAGCTCTTCGTGATGTTCCACGAATTTGCCCACTACCTGATGCACGCGCCGAACACGAACGAAACCGCGAGTTATCACGGAGTCGGCAAACCCACCCGCAAGGAAGAAGAGGCGGACCTCTTTGCGCTCGTGGCCATTTTGCCTCTTACCGTGCTGCGGCGGAGTTCGGCGGCGAGCCTGGTCGAGGACGGCTTTGAACGCGATATGGTCGAAAAGCGTTTCGCTATATTTGAGAAGCACGGGATCTAGGTATATAGTCTCGACCAACGAACCCAAGGGCAGGAATCGATCTCGAATATATATAAGGAGATAATGTCAGATGGCGATCAATGAAGCCGTTGGACTCCCCGTCTCTGCCGCACAGAAGAAGCGCAGTTTCGAAAGAAAGGCCGTCCTGTCCGTGCTCGGGCTTTTGGTGCTGGCAACGCTTGCGGGTTTCGGCCCGACCTATTACTTCAAACTACAGACCGCCGTTTCCGAATATCGCTTGATCACAAGCATCCACGCGGCTCTGATGGTCGCTTGGATCGGCGTCTTCGCGTTGCAGATCTATCTTGTTCGCCGCAAATTGGTCGCTGTTCACATGAAGCTCGGGATGGCGGCGATCGGGCTAGCGGTATTGCTTGTCGTTGTCGGGTACCTTACGGCGATCTCGGCGGCGAAGTTCGGTACGGCTGCGGCTCCGGCGGATATACCGCCGCTCTCTTTCCTGATCGTTCCGTTTGGCGATATCGTTTTGTTTGCCGGGTTCTTCGCGGCAGCGGTCTATTACCGGAAGCAGCCGGCAATCCACAAGCGGATGATGCTTCTTACGGCTTTCAATTTTATGCCGGCGGCGGTCGCCCGTATCCCGATAGCCTCATTGCAATCGCTCGGGCCGGTTTGGTTTTTCGGCTTCCCGGACCTGATGCTGATCATCCTTTTAGTTATTGATACTTGGCGAAACCGCAGGCTCGAACCGGCTTTTGCACTCGGGGCTTTGCTGCTGATCGCGTCGCATCCGATCCGACTGGCCATGATGGAAAGCGAGGCGTGGCTGGCCGCCGCTCGGTGGATGACGGGCGGATAGCTTGGTCATGCCTTTGGGTGCGAGCGGTCGTAAACCTCGATCATTTTTTCCATCGAGACCTGTGTGTAGATCTGCGTCGAGGAGAGCCGCGAGTGTCCGAGCAGTTCCTGAATGTCGCGAAGGTCGGCGCCCGAATCGAGAAGGTGCGTGGCAAATGAATGGCGGAGGCTGTGCGGCGAGATGTTGTGAATATTCGCGCATTGCTTTATGTATTTATCGAGCATGCGGCCGACCGAGCGGGTCGTTATCCGCCCGCCGCGGCGGTGGAGAAAAACGGCATCGAGCTCGCGTTCGGGCTCGGGACATTCGAGCAGGAATACGGGCCGCGTCTTTTCGAGATAGTACAGCAGTGCCTGAAGAGCGTGTTCGTGAAAGGGAACGATGCGTTCCTTCCGCCGCTTTCCTAAAACGCGGACGAGCCGTTCGCGGAAATCGATATCAGATAAATTAATGCCGACGAGTTCGCTGACGCGGATGCCGGTCGCGTAAAGAAACTCGAGTATCGCGCGGTCGCGGCGGCCGAGGTCGGTGGCGGTATCGGGTGTTTCGATCAGGCGGACGGCGTCTTCGATCGAAAGATGCGAGGGAAGCTTTCGCTCGACCCGCGGCGTCGCGACGAGCTTTGCCGGGTTTGCCTCAAGCTTGCCCTCGCGGATCAGGAACTGAAAAAAGGTGCGGAGGCTCGCGAGCTTACGCGCCCGCGTTGTCTTTTTCGCCCCGGCCGCATCGAGCCTTGCCATCCATTCGCGGATGGTCAGGCGGTCGATCTGCTCGATCGGGAGATCTTCGCGGCCTTCGATCGAGACGAGGTGGTCGCGAAATTGGCCGAGGTCCGAGGCGTAGTTCCGCAGCGTGTGCGGGCTCATGCCTCGTTCGTATTTCAGATGCTGGAGAAATTGTTCGTAAGCGGCGTTGAGCACAAATGGGTCTCACCTTTTCGGGACATAATACCCTTTACGGGCGCGGACGGTCACTTCGGGGCGGGCCTTGACGGTGACCTCGATCGACCGATATTCGCCGGGTGTGGCACGAAGCTCTTCGGGGTAATAGCTGAGCACGTATTGCTCGGCAAGCTCGATCGAGATGCGGCGAAAAGCGTCGTCGAGTTCGCGTTCATCGATCGGCATATAGACGGCACCGCCGGTCTGGGCGGCAAAGGATTGCATACGGCGTTCGGCGGCGAGTGCCCGGACGTTTGCGTTTCCGCGACGCGAACCGGTGCGGATGTAGTTCTCAAATTCGGTGGTGTGGACGACGAAGATCTGGCAATCGAGCGATTGGGCAAGCCTTAAGGCCTGTTCAAATGTGGTGTCGGTTTTCGTGTCGTCGCCATCGGAGACGAGGACGATAACGCGGCGGCCGGAAATGTCGCCGAGATAGCGTGCGGCCATCTCGATAGTATCGAGAAGCGCGGTCGCACCCTCGGGCGGCGGCAGGCGGCGAATGGCGTCGATCAGCACTCGCGGGTTGGCGGAAAAGGGCTGCTCAAGCCGGCCGATGGTCGAGATGGAAAAGAGCGCGGCAAGGTCGCGATCTGGACGGATCACACGCTCAAAAAAGCGGACCGATGCCTGCACCTCAAATTCGCGAGCCTTCAACACGCTGCCCGAATTATCAAAAAGCAACGCAACGCGGACGGGCGTTTCGGCCCGGGCGAGCTCGGCAAGCTCGACACGTTCGCCATTGATCTTGACCTCAAAATCACTGAGCCGAAGGTTGCGGATCGCACGGCCCTCGTTATCAACGACCGAGACCGGGATCGGTATCAGTGTCGAATCGACGCGGATCACCTCGTCGTCGTCGGCGGGTGTCGGCGTGGGTGTTGGCGTCGCGGTGATGATGCGTTCGCGGGGCGGAGTGCTCGAAGGGAACGGACGCGGGGTGGAGTGCGGCGTGGGCGTCGGGTCAGGCTTGTTGCGCCCGGACTGCGCCGCCGCAGAAGCCGCGACGACGAAAAGCAAAATGACGGTTAAACGAAAAACGAGCATGGGCCGATTAGGTTTGATTGCCGAAAGCCGGAAATCTTTGCCTAGACGAAAATAAGTTTACCGCCCGCGAAGACAAGCACCAACGCGAGCACGCGGCGAAGCATAAGGGAATCGAACCTACGCGAACCGAGCGTTGAGCCGATGATGCCGCCGACGACGGCAGCCGCGATCCAAAAATAGACCTCGCCGGGAGGCTGCGGCATCTTGGGCCAGGCACCCGCTAGCCCCGCGGCGGAGTTCACAAATATAAAGAGCGCCGAGACACCGGCTGCCTTCTTCGCACCCGCCCAATGCAGAATCAGCAAGAGCGGTGTAAGAAAAATGCCGCCGCCAACGCCGACAAGCCCGGAAAGCAACCCAAGCACGGCTCCGATGATAAACGCCAGCCAGATCGGCGGCTCTTTTTCGTCATCATCACCTTCGAAACGCCAGGCGAGGCGTGCGGCCGCGAGGATGAGCACAACGCCAAGGACGATCTTGTACACGTTGGTCGGGAGCTGGATCGTGCCGCCGAGATAGGCCATCGGGATCGAGGCAATTGCGAACGGAATGAACAGACGCCAAGAGAAATGCCCCGCCCGATAATACTGAACCGTTGCGATCGAGGCGACGAAAAGGTTGAGCGTCAAGGCCGTCGGCCGCGTCACCTCCGGCGCAACCGCAAGCAACGCCATCACCGCCAAATACCCCGAAGCCCCGCCATGCCCGACCGAGGAATACAGAACGGCGACAAGGAAGATCGCTGCGGGAATTAGGTAAATGATTTCCATTTCTCTCGGGAACGCGGGCATCTCTGCCCGCCGTTCTCCGTGTTAGCGGATGTCGATCAGCCTTTCCAACCGGCCCGGCCCCAAGGATAATTGTCAGGTGAATCACATAATCTAGCTTTGACAGGGTTCTCATCGATATAACGCATCACGTTCATAAAATGTGTTCGACCACGAATGAACCGGTCAAAATAGTCCGGAGCCCAGAATCGGCCTTTACGCCCAAGTAGCTTGTTTGCAGCCGAAGCCGAGAAGCTTTTAATAGAATGCATCGTTTCTGACAGTGTGTGATCGCCGATGGTCTTGACCAACAAATGGGCATGATTCGGCATTACAACCCAATTATGAAGGTCAAACTTTTCGCCATTGAAATAAAGGATTGCCTCGCACACCAACTTTGCTATCTCGGGATCTCGCAGAAATGATTCGCCCGTCCCGGTGTCGAGCTTCAAATTGATAGCGTAGTGGTATTCGGATTCGGTTATCAGCTTAGACCGCAGCTTTTTCTCCTGGGTTTGAATGAAATCGGCAGGAAGTGAGTCCGCAAGGCGAAATGTGATGAATTGAATCAGGTCGGGCGATTCGAGGTGGGGTAAATATCCGCGAGAGTGGCGACGGATCACTTCTTTAGGGTTGCGTTTGTGCTGCATAGTTTTTCTTTCGTGCTTCGCACTCAGGCGGGCAGAGATGCCCGCGTTCCCGTCTCAGGCGGGCAGAGATGCCCGCGCTCCCGTTTCCGGGCGGAGCCGGGTGGTCAGCCATTCATCCCAATCGATCAAAGCCCGCTCGACCTGGATCATGTGGCGGTCGCGTTTCTTTCGGTACTTCTTGCGGAGCTCGACCGGGAGCGGTTCGAGCAGGCCGAATGTGATATTGACCGGCTGAAAATTCTTTGTCTCGACGTTGGAAACGTAACGGCAGAGTGCGCCGATGGCAGAGGTTTGTGGAGCCGTGATCATTTCCTCTCCGTTCAAAACCCGGACGGCATTTATCCCCGCAAGCCAGCCGGTGGCGACCGATTCGACATATCCCTCGACACCCGTGATCTGGCCGGCGAAAAAGAGGTGCGGGTCGCGTTTGGTGGCCAGCGTTTCGTTCAGGATCTTGGGCGAGTTGATGAACGTGTTGCGGTGGATCTGGCCGTACTGCAAAAACTCGGCGTTTTCCAAACCAGGAATGAGCCGAAGCACTCGAGCCTGCTCGCCATAGCGAAGATGGTTCTGAAACCCGACCATTCCGAAGGCATCGGCCATCAGATTTTCCTGGCGAAGCTGGACGCATGCGTAGGGCTCCTCGCCGGTCTTTGGGTGCCGCAGGCCCTTCGGCTTCATCGGGCCGAAGCGGAGCGTTTCGGGGCCGCGGCGGGCTATCTCCTCGATCGGCAGGCAGCTTTCGAACCAATGCGTCTCTTCAAATCGCTTGAGCGGGACCGAGTTTGCGGCGAGCAACTCTGAGATGAAAAGCTCGTAACGCTCCCGGTCCATCGGGCAATTGATGTAATCGGCGCCGCCTTTGTCGTACCGAGCCGCCTTCCACGCGATGGACATATCGATCGAATCCGCCGCGATGATCGGGGCGATCGCGTCGTAAAAATAGAGCTGGTCATCGCCGGTGAATTTCATGATCTCGGCGGTCAGCGCGTCTGATGTCAGCGGGCCGGTCGCGATGATCGTGGGAGCTCGATTTGGAGCGCGGACACTCTCGTCCGCATCGCCGGTTCCTCCGGCGAGATCGCCCTCATCTATTGACGATTCGTCGCTTTCAGCACCGGTTCGCGTCGAAGCGACGCTCATGCGGACAGGAGTGTCCGCGCTCCCCGAGATCGACTTCACTTCTTCGCGGATGACGTCGATGTTCGGGTGGGCCTCGATGCGTTCGGTGATCAGCTCGGCAAACTTTATGCGATCGACCGACAGAGCCGCACCGGCCGGAACTCGGGTCGCCGCCGCCGCTTCCATGACCAGCGAACCGCCGCGGCGAAGCTCTTCTTTTAGGAGGTATGGGGCGGAGCCGGGTTCGTCCGTCTTCAGCGAATTTGAGCAGACGATCTCCGCCAGCTTGTCCGTCCGATGAGCAGGCGTCTGCTGAACCGGCCGCATCTCATAAAGCCGCACCTTCGCCCCAAGCTCCGCCGCCTGCCAAGCCGCCTCAACCCCCGCAAGCCCACCGCCGATCACATTTATTGAGTTCTCCATCGATATATCGATATTTTCGCATTTTATCGACACATCCGCGACACTTCGGCCTTACTCGTTCGGTTGTCAAATATCGTGCAGCCGTTGCTTCTTCTAGAACACAACATCCGGCGGGTACGTTGGGATCGAGCCGGGTTCGGTGGCGGGCGGGTCGTCGACCGGGACGGGCGGAGCCACGTCGGGATCGATCGGCGGATCGGTTACGGGATACGGATCGCCGTCCGGGCTGCGGATGGGTGCATCAGGTTCGCGCGTCGGATCTTGCGGCGCATCGTTTGGCGCGTCGGGGTCCTGTTGCGGAGAGTTTGGATCCTGCTGAACCATATAGTCGTCGATCATCGAGAAATATTCACTGATCATATCTGCCTCCTGTTGTGTCTTGTGTTTAGGTGCAAGCGGCGTTCCAGTCCAGCACTGACGGCACGTTTCTTGCTTCTATCTCTATATGTACTGACTCATTGCAACGATTCAATACAAAATGAGCAAGGGGAAGTTTTATCCCAGGGGGAAATATGAATAAAGATCTTACAAACGTACGAGTAGCAATTCTGGTGGCCGATGGCTTCGAGCAGGTCGAGCTTACTGATCCGCGTATCGCACTCGAAAAGGCAGGTGCGACCGCCCAGATAGTCTCGCCCGCCGATGGCGAGGTGGAAGGCTGGAACCATTTTGACAAGGGCGACAAGTTCAATGTTGATGTGCAGCTTGCTGATGCAAATGCGGCTGATTTTGATGCACTTCTGCTGCCCGGCGGCGTGGCAAATCCGGACCAACTTCGGATGAATGAAAAGGCCGTCAGCTTTATCCGCGAATTTTTTGATGCCGGCAAGCCGGTGGCGGTCATTTGCCATGGGCCATGGCCGATGATCGATGCGGGCGTTGTGAAAGGGCGGAAGATGACATCGTGGCCGTCGGTAAAACAAGACCTGATAAACGCCGGTGCCGAGTGGTCCAATGAAGAGGTCGTCGTCGACCAGGGACTCGTCTCAAGCCGAAAGCCTGAAGACATTCCGGCATTTGTCGAAAAGATGATCGAAGAATTTGCCGAAGGCCGCCACCAGGGCCAGAAAGCCGCCGCAACCAATAACTGACACCTCTCGCCGCACTAGCACGGCGAAAACACTGCGGCCTCTGCGTTTGGATTCAATTCCAACGCAGGGGCCGCTTAGCTTTTCATGGGGTTCGCCAAAATGCCACACTGTCGCCCCACCTTCCGGCGGCTAACCTCCGCCAGCCAGCAGCCGATACTATGAAGCTTTTCATTCATCACTCTTGGCTTGCTGCTCTCGAACGTTCGCTACGACAGTATCGATCCATTGCTTGCATTCGAGGGTTGGTTCATCCGGAGCAACGCCTGAAAGGAAGGTTTCGAAGTGATCATAAAACTTGGAATAGCTGGTTTCGTTATTTCCCATTCCTAGATAGTCCATAACTTTGCCCCAGTTAGGACGCGTTGTGAAACCATATTTTTGATCTATCCAAGTTTGGAAAGCGATGAAATTTCGCTCATCAACCGAACCGGAAATTCCGTGATCGCGTTCGGCCCATACCCAACCGCTCCACGTTGCCCATAGGCTTCTTACACAACTCCGGCCAAAGTAAAGTGCCGGCCGCTCGCGCATGACCCCCAGAACAAGTTCGGTCATCGAATGCAGCTCTTCGGCCGACTCGTCTTTATCAACCACCTCTTCGAGAACTTCTTTCCGACCCGCATCGCTGAGGCACTGAGAACGAAACGCCCAAAATAGCTCAAGCGCGTCCTCATCCGAATCGGTCAGCAATCGACAATAAGCTGCGAGGCCCTGAGGTGCACCTGTTATTCGGTCTCTGCTCCACTCCAGGAAACTGCGATAGCTGAGCCCTCCGCGAACCGGCGGCAACCGATGAAACGCCCGAGCAAACCCGTATCCCATAAAGTAGGGGCTAAGATAGGCCGGTAAATAACCGCCGAGATGTACTATCGGGTTCTCCCGGATCCGCTCGAAAAGTATGTCGTGCGTTATCTCCATGGTGTTCTAAAACCCCTCGAACATATTTGAATCATCAGCGAGTAACTTCATCAGCCGCGGATTGATGAAGAGTTTTTCCTTTAGTTTATTATTCTCGACAAGCACGCCGATCTCAGTTAGCTGCTTCAAGTAAACTGACGCGGTTTGTCGCTTGGCGATCCCTTTGTCCACCACATTTCCGATGCGGCAGTACGGCAGTTCGAAGATCAGGCTTACCAATTCGTAACTATATACTCTGGGCAATTTTTCTTTTACGTATTCGGCAGTCACCTCGGCAAGCAAGCGGATCGCGGCGATCTTGTTTGTCGTCCACCGCGATGTATCTTCGACCGCATCGAGCATAAATTCGACCCATGCTTCCCACGCCTCGTCGCGGGTCACGGACAATAGGAGCCGATTATAATCTGCCCTTCGTTCCAGAATGTATCGGCTCAGGTAGAGCACCGGAATGCTCAGCAACTGTTGCTCGATCAGAAAAAGGCTGTTGATGATCCGGCCTGTCCGTCCGTTTCCGTCTGTAAATGGGTGAATCGCTTCGAACTGATAATGGGCGACCGCGAGCCGAATCAGTGGGTCGATCTCAGTTTCATTGTGGAGAAACCGCTCCCAGTTTGAGAGCAGTTCACGCAGCACATCCTCACCCACCGGCGGTGTGTAAATGATTTCGCCGGTTGTCTGGTTTGCCAAGGCAGTTCCGGGTACGCGGCGAACCCGCATTTCCACACCTTTGATCTTTGAACATATTTCCTCAGCCGTTCGTGTGCTAAGCGGATATTTGGCGAGTGCCTGAGATCCCTGAAACAGTGCGGTGCTGTATCGCAGGGCTTCTTTGGTCGCGGGGTCGGCGTTCGATTCGCTATTCAAGTGCTCAAAAAGCTTATCGGTCGTGGTGACGATGTTCTCTATCTCCGAACTGGCCTTTGCTTCAAGTAGCGGCAGCGTATTGATCAGTATCGAGGGATTGGGGATCAATTCGGCCGCTTGTTTGAGTTCGGCAAGTGCGGCACGGGCCTCAATGCACTTCCGGAGGATATTCTTTGACTCGATATCTGCTTTCGGCGGCAGTCTAGGCAGGTCCTGGTACGGTGTTTTTGGATCCCAGTTCGGCATATGTTTACGTTTCGCGTTTTTATCGACACATCATCGCGATACGTTTACGGAATCAACATATCTCAATTATATGTCGACGTTTTGCGATTTCATCGACACATCGAGAGGATATGTCGATGGCATCGACATGTCAAGAAAATATGTCGATGTTTTTCGATTTTATCGACACATCGCGGTAAGGAGTGCGGTTTTTTGGGAATTTTGGCGGGGCGTTCGGCGGGAATCGGCTGAAACTATCTTATTATTTCTGCGTAAAGCAATTCAGCTTTACCTGACCAAAATCACAATACGTTCAGTTTGCAGGAGAACACGATGCACGTTTCCGAGCCCCTTCGACGCATTTTTGCCGTATTTATTATTGCGCTGATGGCGATGCCGTTGCCGGCATTTGCCCAGGATGAGAAGAAAGAAGAGCCCAAGGCCCCCAAGACCGAAGAGAAAAAAGACGAAAAGAAAAAGGAAGACCCGCTTCCTTTGAAGCCCGCCCGGACGGTCAAGTTTACAACCAACGAAGGCACGTGGATGTCTCTGGACGTCTCGCCCGATGGCCGGACGATCGTCTTCGATATGCTCGGCGATATCTATACGATGCCGATCGAGGGCGGAACGGCGACCAAGATCCACGGGGCAATGTCGTTCGAGAGCCAGCCGAAGTTTTCGCCTGATGGCAAGATGATCGCGTTCCTCACCGACCGGAGTGGTTCGGAGAATCTTTGGGTGATGAAGGCCGATGGCAGCGACCCGAAAGAGGTGACGAAGGGCCCACGGGCGATGTACGTTTCGCCTTCGTGGAGCGAGGATGGCAATTACATCGTCGTTTCGCGGTCAGATCAGGCGATCGGCGCGTTTCATCCTTTTATGTACCACAAGGATGGCGGCTCAGGCGTAAGCGTCGGCCCGCCTCCGCCGCCGCTGCCGGCTCCGGGACAGCAAGGCCCGCCGCCACAGCCGCCGCAAAACCGAATGGGAGCCGTATTTTCTCCGGACGGCAAATACATCTATTACGCCCAGCGGACCGGTGCGTTTAACTACAACGCCAGTTTCCCACTCTGGCAGATCTTTCGTTTCGACCGCGATACGGGCGAGGTGGCACGCATCACAAACGCCCAGGGTTCGGCGATGCGGCCGGTGCTTTCGCCCGATGGCCGTTACCTTGTTTACGCGACGCGGTTCGAGACGCGCACCGCACTCCGCGTCCGCGATCTTGAGACCGGCCAGGAACGCTGGCTGATCGATAACGTCACCCGCGACGATCAGGAATCGCGAGCGACGCGCGACACCTATCCGGGCTATGACTTCATGCCGGACGGCCGCTCGCTGATCGTACCGGTGAACGGCAAGGTCGCCCGCGTTGATTTCGCCACAGGACGTCCCGTCGATGTGCCGTTTACGGTGAATGTAGATGTCGAGGTCGGCCCGCGTGTACATTTTCAATATAAGGTCGATGACAGCCCGACGGTTGAGGCCCGGCTGATCCGCTATCCGGCACTCTCGCCGGACGGCAAGCGGGTCGCCTTTACGGCCTTTAGCAAGCTTTACGTGATGGACCTGCCTTCGGGCACGCCTCGTCGGGTTACGACCGCGACCGACGGCGAATTTATGCCGGCATGGTCGCCGGACGGCCGCTCGCTGGCATATGTCACATGGTCGCGGCAAGGCGGACAGATAATGTCCGTCTCGCCCGATGGCGGCACTTCGCGGCCGTTGACCAACAAGGCAGCATTCTATTCCTATCCGGCATATTCGCCCGACGGCAGCAAGATCGTGTTTATCACCGGAGCGATCGACGATCATCTTTTTGCGGACATCCGCGAGGGCCACGAATTTATGTCGCCGGAGGAAGCCGCTCTCCACGGCCACCACGGCGAACGCGAGGTGACGGGCGTCGGCGGCTCGACCGGGACGGACCTTAAATACATTCCGGCCGCGGGCGGTGCGGCGGTCCAGATCGCACCGACGCAGGGAGGGCGTTTTCCGCATTTTTCCGATGATCCTGAACGCGTCTATTTGACCACCGGCATGGGGCTCGCCTCGATCCGGCTTGACGGGCAGGATCGCCAGGTGCATATGCGGATCACCGGTAAGGGAACTCCGCCGCAGCAGCCCTCGGCAAGCGCTATGCGCATTTCGCCGGACCGCAGCCAGGTTTTTGTCGAGCTGCAGGGCCGCCACTACATCGTTACAATTCCGCGTCGCGGGCGAGACACGATCACGGTAAACCTCGGCGGGCCGGTCGCAAGTGTGCCTTTCAAAAAGATGTCCACGCTCGGCGGCGACTACATCGACTGGGCACGCGATGGAAAAACGGTTACGTGGTCGTGGGGAACGAACTTTTATCGCCAGGGCATCGATGCCGAAAAACCCGAAACCACCGCTGTAAAGATCACCGCCGCGCGACCGAAGGCCTCAGGATCGGTCGTTCTCTCCGGTGCCCGCATCATAACGATGAAGGGCAATGAGGTGATCGAACGCGGCGACATCGTCGTCACGAACAACCGCATCGCCGCCGTCGGGCCAAAGGGCCGCGTGCAGATACCGGCCGGTGCGCGGACGATCGACGTAACGGGCAAGACGATCATCCCGGGCTTTGTTGATGTACATGCCCATATGTGGCCGCCGCGTGACCTGCATCAGGACCAGGTCTGGCAATATCTCGCCAACCTCGCCTATGGCGTTACGACGACCCGCGACCCGCAAAGCTCGACGACCGACGTCTATGCCTATGCCGATCTTGTCGAGAGCGGCGAGATACTCGGGCCGCGTGTTTACACGACCGGACCGGGCGTTTTCTCGGGTGTCGGGCTCGATAGCAAAGAGGCGGTCGATCAATACATCAAGCGATATCGCGATGCCTACCAGACCGATACGCTGAAACAGTACGTCGTCGGCGACCGCAACGTCCGGCAGTGGGTTGCGATGGCCTGTTTTGACAACAAGATCTCGCCGACCACGGAGGGTGCGCTCGATATGAAGCTCAACCTCTCGCAGATGATCGATGGCTACTCGGGCCACGAGCACTCGCTTCCGCTGCAGCCGGTCTATAAGGATGTGGTCGAGTTCGTCGCACAGACGCAGACGTTCTACACGCCAACTATCCTGGTTGCTTACGGCGGGCCGTGGGCGGAGAACTACTACTTCCAGAACACGGATGTGCTCGGCAATAAGCGGCTTGCCCGCTACGTTCCGCGTGAACTGCTGAACGGCATGCTCCGCCGCCGCGGGCAATGGTTCCGGCCGGAGGAGTACAGCTTCAAGCAGATCGCTTCGGATGCCAATGCTGTGGTAAAGGCAGGTGGGCGTGCCGGCATCGGCGGCCACGGCCAGCTTCAGGGGCTCGGCGTCCATTGGGAGATCTGGGCGATGCAGTCGGGCGGAATGTCCACGATGGATACGCTCCGCGTGGCGACGATCTTTGGCGCAGAGGCCATCGGGCTCGAGCGGGACCTCGGTTCGCTTGAAACGGGCAAGATCGCCGACCTTATCGTGATGGACAAGAACCCGCTGACCGACATCCGCAACACGGACTCGATCAGCCACGTAATGAAGGGCGGCGAGCTTTACGAGGCCGAAACGCTCAATCAAATATGGCCGGCCCAAAAGCCGCTACCGCCGCAATACTGGTGGAACACCGAGCCGAAGGAATAGCTCGAACGAAATGGCAGCTTCAGTTTCAATCTAGTAGTAAGGCTCACCTTTCTCGTACTCGGCGGACTCTGCGTTCAATGATCTTTCAACTCAGAGTCCGCTGAGCTTTTCGCAGAGATCGCTGAGAGTTCCATCGGCTTCTGTCCATAGTCCGTACTTTCTTCCGAAAACAAAAACATTGACACCGGAGAGGCCGATGTTCCATCATTAAGAGTGGCGCGTTGCCGCGTCGACCATTGTTCCCGCAAACCGGCCGTCGTTTTCAAGGCTTTTGCAATACGGCTTACTCCCTGTTCTACCGATCTCAAAGCAAAGGAAACAGTCCCCTTTTTAAAATGGATCTTCAGAATAGCGGCACTGGTCCTGTGTCCGAAAACATCGTCGCGGCTGAGCCAGCGGTCATCGCGTCCACCTCACCTTCAGTGCTGAACGTCAGCGTTACCCAATCGGAGACGATCGGCGACAGCATTTTCAATTCCATACGCGACGCAATACTCGTACTCAACCGCGACGGCACCATCGAGCGCGTCAATACGGCTACGCTTTCGCAAACCGGATACTCCGAGGGCGAACTCGTCGGCAGCCCTGTCAGCATTCTCTCCGGCGGAAGAAAGTATTTCGCAAAGATCTTCGACCGGGCCCTGAGCCGCGACATTCTGGCCGAGCGGCTCGAGACGAATTGCGTCCGCAAGGACGGCACGCGTTTCGCGGTCTCGCTCTCGGCGGCACGCGTGTTTGACCCGCAAACGGGCACCGACCGCATCGTTTGCGTCGCCCGCGACATCGCGAAGCGAAAGCGGCTCGAGGCCGAGTCGCACGCCATCTCGCGCATCATCCACGGCGTCACAACGACCGCGAACCTTGAAGAATTTCTAAAGCTCGTACACTCCTCGATCAAGCGCATCGTTTACGCAGAGAACTTCTTCGTAGCGCTCATTGACCCCGAGACAGACATGCTGACGATGCAGTTCTGGGTCGATAAATATGACCCGATGCCGGCACCGCTCAAGATCGGGCGGAGCCTTTCGGCATACGTCTTCCGCAAAGGCGAGTCGATGTTGCTGACGTCCGTTGACGTGACAAACTTGATCGAGGCCGGCGAGGTCGAATCGGTCGGGACCGATTCGCCGATATGGCTTGGCGTTCCACTTACGACGCCTTCGGGGCCGATCGGAGTACTCGTCGTCCAGGACTACGAAAACTCGGATACTTACAGTGAGCGTGATGTCGAACTGCTCACGTCAGTTGCCGATCAGATAGCGATCGCAATTGAACGCAAGCGAAATGAAGAGGCTCTAAGGCAAAGCAACGAGCGCTTTCAGCTCGTGACGCGGGCAACGAGCGACGCCGTTTGGGACTGGAATCTTGAGACCGACTCCATCTGGTGGAACGAGGGCTTTGGCAAGCTCTTCGGCTATCCGCCGGAAGAGGTCGGCGGCGATATCAAAACCTGGCAAGAGCGTCTTCACCCCGAAGATGAGGCTCGCGTTACAGATGACATTCACCGCCACATCGGCGACGGGAAGACCAATTGGTCGAGCGAATATCGCTTCCGCCGCCGGGATGGCAGCTATGCTTATGTGATCGACCGCGGGTATGTTGTTTATGACGGGCAGAATCAACCGAAGCGAATGCTGGGCTCGATGATGGACGTCACCGACCGCAAGCTGCTCGAAGATCAGTTGACGCATCAGGCGCTCCACGATCCGCTGACCAAGATCGCCAACCGGGCGCTCTTCCGCGACCGCGTTGACCACTCGCTAAAGCGCCTCTCGCGCAATTCACTTTCGCTTGCGGTGCTTTTTCTTGACCTCGACAACTTCAAGTCCATCAACGACACGATGGGCCACGCGGCGGGCGACCGCTTGCTGGTCGCGGTTGCCGAACGACTACAGGATTGCCTTCGTTCGACCGATACGGTCGCCAGGCTCGGCGGCGATGAGTTTGCCGTACTGATCGATTCCGTTCACCGGACCGATGAGGCGGTGATGATCGCCGACCGGATCCTTGAGGTATTCAAGCAGCCCTTCGACATCGGCGGCAAGGAGATCTATGTCGGGACGAGCATCGGAATCGCGACTACCTTTGATGAAAGGATGAACGCCGAGGCGATGCTTCGCAATGCCGACCTCGCGATGTACCTCGCCAAGAGCGAAGGCAAAGCTCGCTATGTGATCTTCGAACCGAAAATGCACGAAGCGCTCGTCGAGCGCGTAGAGCTTGAGGCCGACCTTCGCCGCGGGTTAGAGGAAGACGAGTTCATCATCCACTACCAGCCGATCTTCGACCTCGATTCCTCGCGGGTAACCGGAATGGAAGCTCTCGTCCGCTGGCAGCATCCGCGGCTCGGGCTTGTGCCGCCGATGAAGTTCATCCCGCTTGCCGAAGAAACCGGGCTGATCGTTCCGCTCGGTGAATGGGTGATCGTCGAGGCGTGCAAACAGATACAGAAATGGCGGATGGAGTTTCCGCCGATGGCCGATCTATCGGTAACGGTCAACATCTCGCTCAGGCAGTTTCACCAGCGAGACCTGTTCAATACGGTCAGCCGTGCGCTTCGCGAGAGCGGCCTCAGGCCGGCTTCGCTCATCCTCGAGATAACCGAGAGCTTTATGATGGAAGACGCCGAGACGACCATCGAAAAGCTCCAGCAGCTCAAAGGACTCGGCGTTCGACTGGCGATCGACGACTTCGGCACCGGCTATTCCTCGCTCAGCTATCTGCAGCGGTTTCCGGTCGATATCCTGAAGATCGACAAGTCGTTTATCGACAAGCTCGGCGTCGGCTCCGAGGGCAACGCGGTCGCCAAGGCCATAATAATGATGGGCGATTCACTCAACCTACGCACCATCGCCGAAGGCATCGAACACGGCCACCAGATCACCGAACTAAAAGGTCTCGGCTGCGAATCCGGCCAGGGCTTCCACTTCGCCCGCCCGCTCCCGCGCGAGGCAATGGAAGAGTTTCTTTCGCAGAACGCCCTCGAATAACCTCTTTTTGGGGTCTAATCGCTATTTTTGAGGCCTGCGAGGAGTTGGCGGGCCTCTTTTAGTTTGTCGAGTGGGATGGCGTTGAGCGTATCGGCGAGCGAGGCGTCGGCCGGGTCGCGACGAAGCCCGCTGAGCGGGTGCCCCTCCGCATCCCCGCCGCCCTTCTCCGGGCTCCAGGCATAAAGATCGTTCGGAGTACAATTCAACCGCTCACAGATCAGCTCCATATGCCGATTACTGATCGACACGGTCTTGCCATTGACGAGATTCTTCGCAACGGTAGGGCTGATGCCCAGCTTGCGAAGCTCCTTCACCGGATTCCGATACCCCCGAACCCCAAAAACATGCCTCAAATCAAGCCTAAGCATACCCACCTCGCAATATTAAACGGCCTTCCCGCAATTATATAGCCCTTGCATGCAATATTATAGCCCTAACATGCAATAATATACCCCAATAATACAAGAATATATCTTACAGATGCGAAAACATACCCCACGGGTGCACATTTATACCCCAAACATGCAAAAATATGTCCCACGTGTGTAAGTTTATAGCCTTTTTGAGGGTTAATGCAGCCGAATGAGGGCGTCACGCCGATAGAAATACAAGAAGTACGGACGCACTTGACGCGTCCGTATAATGGTTAAAAATAAGGCATCGAACGAAATTATCGAATTCGCACTTGCGACCGCAATTACGCTTGTTTCTGATGACCGTGATTCAAAACGGAATGTCGTCATCGTCTTCTGGCGTTTCTTTAATTTCGGTTATTGGTTCAATAGTTGATTCATTCTCAGGTTGATTCGCCTCGACTTCCGCTTCGGGAACAAAATCTAATGCTCGACTTGCGGTTACGATACTTTCGTCGTAGTTTCTCTTGATTATTATTGGACGTTCGCTTCTTACGCCCTTTCCAAAGGCAATACACTCAAGAAATTTCAAATTTGGTATTGCCTTAACATGATCTTGGCTATAGATGTTAGAAAGGTACTCTAGGCTAGTCCGGTCAACGAGTCCATGAGTGAAGTACGTATTGCATTGCGATAATATTGTCTTGCTAACAAGAGCGGTCCGTTGCGAGACAATGAGGAGCCCGACGCCGTATTTTCGACCTTGTAACGCAATCTGACCAATGCGGTCGACCACCCATTTCGTATCAAAGTCCATTCCGGATCCGCCTGTTTCCGGAATTATCGTATGAGCTTCCTCAAGAACTATTAAGATCCGTTTCGATTTTCGATACTGTTTTGCCCATGACATGATTGCCGACAAATAGAGTTCCGTTGTTCGGATCGTGGCTTTGGTGTTGAAAATTTCTGCGAGTTCAAGAATTGCTAAAGAGTGTTCACTACTCGTTAAAAAGTCTTCGACTTGCTCATCGATTTTCGGAGAAATCGCATCAAGGAAAGTCTGTAAGGCCCTCTTTTCATCCGGCGCTCCAAATTTTCCAGTTTCCACATCGAAAAGCTTCTTCGCAAAATCAGTTCCTTCTGAAACATCGAGGCCAATGGGCATCGGATTGTTTTCACTAAGTCGAGCTTTGTATTCTCCTGTGAAGTCAACACAGAGAACTTTTGTGTCATTGGCATGAGCTTGCCGAACGATTTCCAAAGCGAATTCTGTTTTTCCTTTCCCGGTCATTCCTAACACGGCCGTATGGTATTCGATAATGTCATCTATGGTAGCGGCCACTGAAAAAGGGGTAGACGGAACGTTCCCGATAAAGAACTCGGACGGGGATAACTCTTGTTCGGAATTAACGTCCGTAACGAGAAATAAAGGCTGATTCATTTCTGGCAACCAAGAGAAACTGACAAAGCCTTTGCCATCTTGTATGTGGCCGATTTGGGCCGCCGATGCGATTTGAGTCCCCAATGGATTTGAGCTGAACTCTTCTTCCTTTGTGTTCGCGTCCAGAATCTGATAATAAACTCGCTTTCCGCGAATATTGGCGAACACAACCATCCCTTCTTCCAGGTTCGACTCAGGTAGAACCTGAAACTTGATGTTTCCAATCGTCGAGCCCTCAACGACGATTCCAATTACTTCTTTAGTATTAGGCTCTCCGATCAACGAAGTTGAAAGTTTTGCGTGTATTCCATCTTGCTCAACAGGACATACGTTTCCGACTCCCAGTTCGAGTGAGATTGGGTCGTCTGTTGAACAACAAAGTCCAGTACCAACAATTTCACGGTCCTGAACTTGTACGAACAACGGGACAACATATTTCTTTTCGCCATTTGGCAAATGAACAAGGTGAATTGCCTTGCGATTCCAATTGGCATCTTGTTGAAGTGATATTCGGACAATGTTCGGAGCATCAACCCGAATAAGCGATCCCGCGATCCTCGGCGGCGGCGGTGTAGTCCTTTCACGAAAAACGTAAACGCCAAGACGTGCGAATAGCTCAACCGGATGAGCTGCAACCTCTGCTGTCCAAAGCCCAAGAATCACCGCGCCCCATCCTAAAGAGTTTGGGAAAAACCCCAAGACACTAATAATGATTGGCAACGTAAACAAAATCTCTCCTCGACCCAACGGCTTTGCAAGTTCGAATGAAATACGACCGAGCTTACTGTTCGGCTTGTCTCGCCGAAAAACCGCGATTATTCCAAGAATCCCGACGAAAACTGCAAAGACCATCGACCATTGGGTAAAATGAACAAATAAGGACTGACCCGATTCCAAAGATGAGAAATCGAGAGGAGCTAATAGGAGAAGCGTCGCGACCGCAATACCAATAGACTCTTTCGGCGGAGAGAAAAAGGGAGCGGTCACTAGGCGAAGCAACCAGTACGCGACCATTGCGAGCAACCAGACACTCGAGCCTGAGCCGGTCGGAATGAGCGAACCAGTCGCTAACCAAAACACAGCCCACACCACAATCAAGTTAGTGAAAAAGACGATGATTCGCCAAGTCTGAGACAACAAGGGAAATCTATTTTCTTTAATGAATGGGGCACTCATAAGTTTGTCATCTACCGTAAATCGTTTCAGAAAGTGAATCAAACGCGTGGGAGTAAGCGTTTGATCCATCCGAGATCAGCCAGTTAATTCTTGTATTTGGTGAATTCGAGGCCGGAGATCTGGGCGTATTGGGGGGAGTCGGTGCCGTAGATGGATTTGACGTATTTTTTGACGAGGAGGGCGAGGTCGACGAGGCCGGTGCCTTCGGCATAGAGGGTTTCGTTACGGGCGATGCGGGCGTTGGAGAAGGGCACGGCGGCGGCGGCGACGTTGGCGTTCTGCGTCTTGAGGTCGGCTGAAAAGGCGGAGAGCGTGGCCGGCTGAAGATCGACCTCGTTGGGGTTATAGGTGCCCGAGATGGTGATGACGGCGAGCATATTGTCGAAGTGTTCGACGAGCTGGGTGTAGCTCTGTTGCGAGACCGAGTTGCCCTGGCTTTCGTCCTCGGGGGTGTTGGGGTCATCGACGAGCGTTTCGGCGCGTGCGCCATCGAGCTTTCGCTTGAAGGTGCGGGCGTCGTCGATATCTTTCTGCGGGGCGCCGGAGGCCTCGAAGTTGTTGATGATGCGGGTGGCGAGCTTGCGAATGCCATCGAAGGCCTCCTGGCGATCGTTGACGGCCATCTTCCAGGTGGACATCTCGTCGGTGACGGTGTCCATCTTGAGGTCGGCTTGCGTCTTTACGGCGTTGAGGGCCGCGAGCGTGATGGCGGTGTTCGAGGGGTTGTAGTCGGCCCCGTAGCCATCGACAAAATTGATAAGCTGCACGAAACGTTCGATGTTGCGGGCGTGTCCGGTTTCAGACATAGCAGGTGATACTCCTTTAGTTTTGTGATGTTTGAGAGTGCCGGGCGGAAGGGCTTTCGCAGGTTGGCTGTGAGAGGCCTTTGTTCCCGAACGGGAGAAATATAAGCAGAAGTGGGCGGTTTGTCAATAGAGAAGCCAGAAGTCAGAAGCCAGAAGTCAGAAGTCAGAAGGCGGAAGCCAGAAGCGGAATATCGGATTCCCTTCGCATCGAAGGCCGCCAGGCGGAGGTTGAAACGCGGTGGGAGCCGCTTGATGATCGGTAAACCAGCCTTCAGGCGGCGGTGAGGAATTGGTAATCGGCGTCGGTGATGCCGGCGATGGCCTTGTTGATCTGGTCCCAGGTGAGCCACATCTCGGTGCCGCGGTGCATCGGTTCGGGGTCATTGATGAGGACGCCGGTGTCCGCGACGCCGAAGATGACGACGACGTGGCCGTGGCTATGGCCGCCCCAGTTTTTGCGGAGCCCGGTCCAAAGCGGGCCGTGAGTTGGCAAGAACGAATTGAGCCCGGCGAGCGACATATCGACGCTCGAATGGGTCTTCATATTGAAGGCCGTGGCGAGGATGCCGTTCTGCCCGGACCACCAATCGCGGTTGAGCTCATACCGCTCTTTGTAGTCAGCGACGGACATCGGATCCTTCATCGAACCTTTTCCGGCCGCCTTTGACCAGGCATAGACCATCTGTGCTGACTTGAACCAGCAAACTCCCGTGGACGGCTGCGAAAGCAGCGGCACGTTCTTCAAACGAGTAATAGACATTGTTATCTGTTCCTAAATTAATGTGATCTAAAATACTGCAAAGCATCGACGAAGTTTTACGACAAATTTGCAGAATTGTTCGCAGGAATGTTGACCCGCGCTAAGGGTAGAAAGGTTGGAAGTATCTGATCGAACGAACCGCTTTGTCAGTCAGGCTCTGCCTTTCTATTTGCGGTGAAGCTCGGCTTCACCGTCGCGGCTGCAACATCATTTGCGGCTCCGCCGACGGCGGCAGAGCCGCGTTTTTTACGGCAGACTTTCGGAAAAGTGTAACTTTTCCGCAAATAGAGCGGTGAAGCCGCCTGATGCGCTTCGCCTGCTTGTTTTGGCGATCGATCACAGGTCAATCGAATTGCGGCGGTGGTGGTGGCGTGATTATCTTGTTCGTTTCGACAAGCACGCCAAAGTACCTTCTCGAGCGTTTTGAGATCAAGAGTGCGACACCCAAGGAGATATAAAGGGTTGATGCGCTGGTCGCAATCACTAAGAAACGAAACACTTCGAATGCGGCCGGCTCTGTCACGTACTGTAGGAGGAAAATGAATGGAGTACTCATGAAAAGAACCGCACCAAGTATTCGCGCCCAGTTTCTGGCGAGGATCATCCCGATCCCGGCTATTACCGACAGCACGGAGTCTATCGTCGAGATGGCAAAAATGAGGTTCTCGAAAGAAGCCTGCTGCTTGGTTTGTGCCTGGGAATGAAGTATCGGGTCGAAGACCAGGACGTTGATAGAAATGAACGTGCCGATTGCCCCTCCGACCAATAGAGCAAAGATCGCAAAAGTTACATATCCAGGTCTTTGCATAGGAGAACTGACGTTTCAATCGAATCACCGCGGGCCCGAAAAACCGCCATGGTATTATAGCGCCGTCAGTCAAATTCTGGCGGCGGCGGAGCCGCGTTCTTTGGGGCCGGCTTTCGGAAAAGTGAAACTTTTCCGCAAATAGAGCGGCGGAGCCGCCTGATGCGCTTCGCCTGCTTGTTTTGGCTATCGATCACAGGTCAATCGAATTGCGGCGGCGGTGGTGGGGTTTCGATCATTTCTAAATCCGGTAGCAACCCGAAAAACCGTTTTGATCTTTCGAAGAAGAGAACGGCTATTCCTAAAGCAACAAACAGCGCCGCAAATAGCAGGAACATTAATACGAGTATGTATAGGCCTTCATCAACGGGATCGGCGATAAGGTAAAGGAGAAACGAAAGCGGTGAACTTAAAAGCAGAATTCCACCGAGCAGCCGACCCCAGTTCTTTATGAGGCGAATGCCGATCGCGGCTGCTAGCGAAAGTACGGCTTCGAAAGCGGTATGAAAGAACAGAACACTCCTTCCGGATAACATATGGCCGCCGGATAGCTGAGTGAGAAGTTCTGGGTCGTACAACAGATCGTAAAGCGTAAGAATAATGCCGAGAACGCCTGTGACCTCAAGCACGTACATTGCGATTGTTACATATCCAGGTCTGTGCATAGGAGAACTGACGTTTCAAACGGATCACCGCGGCCCCGAAAAAACAACACAGCATTATAGCGCCATCAGTCAAATTCTGGCGGCGGCGGAGCCGCGTTCTTCGGGGCCGCCTGCCGGAAAAGTAGAACTTTTCCGCAAATAGAGCGGCGGAGCCGCCTGAGCCAGGGGCAGGTTGCCGGGGTGCGGGGGTTTTTTGATATGATTCAAGCTAACCCGCGGAGACTTTGATCCATCTAAATAAAAATATGAAACGACCCTTTTTGCTAGCGGCAGTTTTGTTTGCTTTGGTTGCGGCGGCGGCGGCGCAGGATAAGCTGCTTACGCTTGACGCGATCTTTGGCCCGGACCCTGCGGTGCAGGTCCAGTTCAGCGGAACGCCCAGTTTCTTGCAGTGGTCGCCGGACGGGCGATCGTTCAAGCGAGTTGAGGGCGGGCGGCTGGTCCGCGTTGATGCGTTGACGGGCGAGGCGCGGCCTTACCTTGATACGCAGCGGTTCGTTTCGGCACTCGCGACCGTCGCCGGCATCGGCGCCCGCGACGCCGACCGGATAGCCAATTCGCCGGGCCTGCTCTTCAATAAGGGCGAGACGGCGATACTGCTCAACCACAACAACGACCTCTGGCACTACGACGTCGCCGCCGGCATGCTCAAGCGGCTGACCAGCAATGCCGACGAGGAACTTGAGGCCGACTTTAGCCCCGATGGGCGGATGGTCAGCTTTGTCCGCAAGAACGATCTTTACGTCGTTGATATCGCAAAGGGCGGCGAAAAGCGGCTGACGCGCGACGGCTCCGAGCGGGTGCACAATGGCTATCTCGTTTGGGTTTATGAAGAGGAGCTTTACGGACGCGGCCAGAACCGCGGCTATTGGTGGTCGCCGGATTCGAAGATGATCGCTTTCCTTCGGCTTGATGATTCGCCGCTGCCGGAGTTCGTGCTTTCAAACGAGATGACGAACGATCCTGTCCTCGAGAAGACACGCTACCCGAAACCTGGTGACCCGAATCCGCTTGTCCGGCTCGGCATTGCCGATGTGACGCGGTCAACTATCGTCCCGCCGGTCGGCCGCGTTCCGGGCGTCGGAAGGCGTTTGCCCGCCGGCGTTCAGCGGCTCGGCGATGCGGTAAAGTTTGCCGACCTCGGCCGCTATAAGCCCGAAGATGTGCTTATCGGCCGCGTCGCCTGGACGCCGGATTCGACGCAAGTGCTCTTTCAGGCGCTCAACCGCGAGCAGACCTTTTTGGACGTCAACGCCGCCACGCCCGACGGCAAAACGCGGAAGCTCTTTACCGAGACGACCGCTGCTTGGGTCGAGGTTTACGACAACCCCGAGTTCCTGCCCGATGGCTCGTCGATCTATCAATCTGCCCGCAACGGCTGGCGGCATCTTTATCATTACGATGCGAACGGCTCGCTTATCCGCCAGCTTACCGATGGCCGCTGGGAAGTGCGTAATTTCTACGGCCTCGACCCCGAGGGCCGCTATGCATATTTCTCGGCAACGCGTGACAGCCACATCGCTGTCAACGTCTATCGCGTGCCGATCGCGGGCGGCGACATCGAACGCCTGACCCAGGGTGAGGGATCGCACGCGGCCTCTTTCAACCGCACGTTTACGCATTTTGTCCATACGTGGAGCGACGTAAACACGCCGTCGCAGCAGCGGCTTTTCCGCTCGGATGGCCGGCTCGAACGCGTGCTCAATGAGAACCGCGTCCCGGCCCTTGCCGAATACAAGCTCGGCACGCCGGAGTTCCTGAAGGTCAAGACCCGCGACGGCTTTGAGATGGAAGCGATGATGATCCGCCCGCCGGATTTTGACCCGAACAAAAAGTATCCCGTTCTGCAATATACCTACGCCGGGCCGCACGCTCCGCAGGTGCGAGATGGCTGGGGTGGCAACCGATATATGTGGCACCAGATGCTTGCCCAAAAGGGCTACATCATCTGGATCTGCGACAATCGCACGGCAAGCGGCAAAGGCGAGGAATCGACCTGGCCCGTCTATAAACAGATGGGCACGCTCGAGCTTCGCGACATCGAAGACGGCGTTAATTATCTCAAATCGCTGCCCTATGTTGACGGCGACCGGATCGGCATTTGGGGCTGGAGCTACGGCGGCTTTATGACAAGCTACGCGATGACGAACAGCAAGCTCTTCCGGGCAGGCATCGCGGGCGGTTCGGTGACGGACTGGCGGCTTTACGACTCGATCTACACCGAGCGGTACATGCTAACGCCGCAGAACAACCGCGAGGGTTACGAAAAGACGTCGGTGCTCCGCTCGGCAAAGGACCTCCACGGCCGCATACTGCTGATCCACGGCATAATGGACAACAACGTCCATATGCAGAACACCATCCAGTTCGTCAACGAACTGCAGAAACACAACAAGCAGTTCGATCTGATGCTCTACCCCGGCCAACGCCACGGCATAGGCAACCGAGCCCAAGTCCGCCACTGGTACGAGATGATGACGAACTTTATCGTGAAGAATCTCTAAGCCTCGACGGCGTCTTAAAATGGCCTGAGGATTTTCGGCAAGAATTCGCGGATCCTCTGTAAAAACTCAGCGGCCTCTGCGTTAGGAAAAAATCTAACGCGGAGGCCGCAGTGCTTTCATGAGTCGGAAAAAAAGCTCGGCTATTTGCCTGCGGTTAGTGGCAGGCGGAAGCCCCGAGCCGGGACATCCTGGCCGTTGATCTTTCGATTGCGCACGTCGAGTTTGAAGGTTGAATGTGTTCGTCCGTCTAGCGAAAGCTCGAGCGTATAGGTGCCGTTGGTGTCGAGAATGTCGCCAAGCTTGAACATGACCGATTTGCCATCCGCCATCGAGGTCGGTTTGGAAAGCGTCAGCCGAGAGTTGTACCACTGATGGTCGAGCGCGAGTGAGCCCTCGTTCGATTCGGCGATCGTCGCACGGTCGCGGTCGCGTATCAATTTCAAGCTATAAGGGATCTGGCGACGGCGGACATCGGCCTTGTCATCTGAATCGCGGAGCCAGAAATAGAATATCGGGTTCGATTCGGGGGTCGTCGCGGTCAAAAGGCCTTTTCCGCGCCACGGGCCATCAAGAAGATACAGCGTTCGGGGATTGAACTTATCGGCGCTTTGCTTCGTTTTCACGGAGAACGGAAACTTGTAGATCGAGCGGCCCTCGTCAACGAAATCGATCGTGTACGAACCGGGCCCGATCTGCTTTACCGCCTCGCGGCCGCCTTCGACCTCGTAGCGGTCAAGCTCGATCCTCCAACTGGCCAGTCGACCGTACCAGACGAACTTGTTGATGGTCGCACCGCTTGCGTTCTTTAGATGCGTTTCAAATTTCTTGCCGTTATACGGGTGATAGATCGAAGGGCCGGAAACGCCCGGGGCCGTGCCCGGGCGGCAATCGAGCGAAAACGTGCCCATGCTAAATCCACCATCAACCCTAACGGAGGTCAGCACAGAATCGGTGTTCATCACCGGATCACATGTCGGCCTTTGGGAATATGCCTGGGATGAAAAAAGCAGTACGGAAACCAGAAGAAAAAACAACGCCCGAGAGATCTGTCTCATTGTTCATAAGCTCCTTTTCGAAATTTTCTCCTTATTCCTAGCGTTGACGAGCAAATCTAGCGCATTTTGCCGCGACTAGAAAGCCTATCGCGACAAATGCGGCCCTACTCAGCAGCCCGGCCCGGCGATAGCACGACCTCCGGGAACTCGCGGGCGAGTTCGGCGGCGGGTTTGGTGTCGATGGCTGTGCGGACGGGGCGGGTGCCTACGTTCGGTTTGAAGTTGCCGTTTTCGTCATAGAGCCGGCGATACTGGGCGGTGTTGCGGATGATGCCCTGGACGTAGCCGCGCGTTTCGCGGAAAGGGATCGCCTCGACAAATTCGTCCATCTCCATCGGCAATGTCCGACGCCAAGTGACGACGCGGCCGGGCCCGGCATTGTAGGCGACGGCCATGAATTCGATGCGGCCGTAGCGGTCGAGCTGTTCGCGCATATAGGCCGTGCCGAGCTCGATATTGAGTGAAGGGTTGAAGAGGTCCGCGGCCGACCTGACGGGCGAAGCCGAGCCAAACTTGCGGGCGGTCTGCTGTGCCGTCGGAAGCAAGAGCTGCATCAGTCCATAGGCGTTTGCCGAAGAGCGAGCGGACGGATTGAAGACCGATTCCTGCCGGATGAGCCCCGCTACCTTATATATGTCGAGGTTCCTCGCCCGCGACCATTTCGCGATCTGGTCCCATGCCATGTGCGGGTAAAATATCTCCCATTCCTCGCGGCCCATTTCCTCGGGGAACATCTGGGCGTAATCGGGATAGCTCTTCGCGAGGGCGAGCAGGGCCGAGACATTGTCAAACTTCATCTGATGATGCTTGGCCAGCGAGAGGTTGATCGTCGGCGAATTCTGTGCCGTCTTTTGGGCTTCTTTCAGCTCCTCGATGGCCCAATCGAAAAGTCCGACGGAGCTTAATTCTTCGCTCTTTGAGGCGCGTTCAAGCTCGGCGGCACCGGCGGTTTCAGCTGCAACGGTGATGCTCTTGAGATTTGCTGCCGCCTGCGGGACGAGCGAATCGGCCGGGAAGTTGGCCGGCGACTGGCACTGCCCGCGGCCGCGGAGTGCGGTCAGGCGTTCAAAGCCGATGTAGCCATACCAATTGGCGTTGTAGCGGTAAACAAGTGCGTCGTAAAGAGCGCAGGCCTCGGCGATCCGGCCGGCGCGTTCGGCGTTGCGTGCGGACCAATAACCGGCACGGCCGCGGTTAGCGGAATCGCGGTCGGCATAGCGGGCGAGGTGTTCGGTGAGCATATCGGCGGCACGGGCGTGGTTGCCGGCCTCGTGCTCAAGCCATGCAAGCTCAAACTGCGCACCAGCGACCTCGACCGCCTGCGGATAGGCCGTCAGCGCGGTTCGCAGAAAGAAATTCTCTTCGCCTTTGTTCTTTGCATCACGAGCGGCGTAGCCGGCCTCGACCCATGCCTTAACGGTGAGCGGGCTTTGCGGATAGGCCCGCCGCATTTCGTCGGCGGCGGTGCGAGCCCGCAGCCAGAGCTTCGATTTTGCGTAGGCGTTTATAAGATCGCGAAATGCCTGGTCGCGGCCCGGCATCGCGGCCGGTATTGCATCAAAAGCTGCTTGCGCCTTCGCGGCATCGCCCGCACGGGCGGCGGCCGAGATGCGGCTAAGGTGGATCTCCGGCGTCACCTCGCCGGGAAATCGCTCGATGAAACGCGTGTATGAATCAAATGCCAAAGAAGAGGCTCCCATCGCAAGGACGCGGTCGGCCCGAACCTTTAGCGACTCAGCGGTCGGATTGGCCAGCGGGTCGATGTTGAGTGTCTTGAGCTTCGCTTCAGCCTCTTTGCCTGCATCGCCGGTCCCGCCGTAAAGAAATGCCCTCTCGAAAAACTTGATCGAGTCGTCCTGCTTCCCCGCGGCCTCAAGTGCCTTTGCGGTTGCGAGCAAAGCTGCGGATCTGTTCTCGCGGTTCATCGGCTCAAGAAATGCCGGAACGTCGGCCGCACGTCCTGCGGCCATCGCCGATTCGGCCCAGAGCAGCCGTGCATCGCTGACGCGCAGCGAGGTCGGAAACGCGGTAACCAGCCGTTCGAGTTCGGCCATCGCCGCCGCGTGGTCGCCGAGCCCCTGATGCGAGCGGGCACGGAGCCAATGGACGTAATCACCGAGCTTTGTAAGGCGCCCTAATTCGTCAGAATTAAGCACGATGCTCGCCCCGCGAAAGTCCTTGTTCTCAAACCGCACTCTTGCACGGAGCAGCCGGGCAAGAGCTCCGGTCTGCGTCCCGCTAAAGCGGCGCTCGATATCCTCGACCGCCTGTTCGGTCGGCATCCGGCCGCCCTTTGTCAGCTCGCGGAGCTGGCGAAGAGCGTCCGCCTCCGCGGCGGGCTGCGCCGAGCACGAGACCGTAAACACCGCAAAAAGCGAAAACAGGAAAACGGCGGCCGAAAGGTTGAGGCTTACTTTACTTATGCGTTTCATCATGAACATTTCCGAAGTATCTGATGCCGGCGGGGCGAAATATTTTGCCCGATACGTGTTATCTGTGAACTGACCCGAACCCTCAAACCATCAGTATAGCAAACCGGTACAGGCACTATCCTCGTTCGATATGGCATCGCGAAAAAGGGCTGAGTATTGCATTTTCGCCGGTTAGTTACTAGATTGTTAATTTTGCCGCCATTATGCTTATTAAGTCGATAGAACTCATAGAGATAAACCTTCCGCTCGTTCATTTTTTTGAGACCAGCTTTGGCCGGACGTATGAGCGCCGGATCATTTTGGTGCGGGTCGAAGACGCCGACGGGGCCGAGGGTTGGGGCGAGATAACCTGCGGTGAATCGCCGGGTTATTCGGACGAATGGACCGATTCGGCGTGGGTGACGGCGGAGAAGATACTTGCGCCGATGGTGGTCGGGCAAGAGGTCGCGTCGGCGGCGGACGTTTGGAATCTCATGAAATGGGCACGCGGGCACCGGATGGCGAAGTCGGGCATCGAGACGGCGTGCTGGGACCTTGAGGCAAAGAAGCACGGGGTTCCGCTCTGGCGGCATCTAGGCGGCGTAAATCAGGTCATCGAATGCGGCGTTTCGATCGGTATTCAGGACTCGATCGCCCAGCTTTTGGAGAAGATCCGTGTCGAGGTCGAGGCAGGCTATAAACGCATCAAGATCAAGATCTCGCCCTCGTGGGACTACGATGTGATCAAGGCCGTGCGGGCGGAGTTCGGTGACATTTTGCTGATGGGCGACGCAAATTCGGCTTATACGCTTGCGGATATCGATAAGCTAAAATCGTTGGATGAGTTCGACCTTATGATGCTCGAACAGCCGCTGCCGCACGACGACATCATCGACCACGCGAAGCTGCAGCGAGAGATCAAAACGCCGATCTGCCTCGATGAACCGATCAAATCGCCCGAGGACGCGCGGAAGGCGATCGAGCTCAAGTCCGGAAAGATCATCAACCTCAAAAACGGCCGCGTCGGGGGACACACTCAATCAAAGATGATCGAGCAGATCTGCCGCGAAGCCAACATGCCCGTCTGGTGCGGCGGCATGCTCGAAAGCGGCATCGGCCGCGCCCACAACATCGCCATCTCAACCCTCGCCGGCTTTCGCCTGCCCGGCGACGTCTCCGCCAGCAAACGCTACTGGCACGAAGACATAATCGAACCCGCGGTGGAGGTCAGTTCAGATGGAACCATCACCGCCCCGGAAAGCCCGGGCATCGGGTTTGAGGTAAAGCGCGATCAAATAAATCGTGTCGCAGTTCGAAATGTTTTGATAAACTAGCAGTTTATGACTCGTCGTCCTGCAATCGTTATCCTTTGCTTTGTGTTAGTGGCCGTGTGCACGCCCTATATAAATGCACAGGGTTACGTTGATATCTTGCCCGACGAGATCAAGGCGCCGTTTCGCGAGCGATACACTCGCATTAGCTCTCAGATTCAAAGCACCACTTCCGACGAATGGGCCGGGGCGTACACGCGATATGTTGGCGAGACCTGGACCGACGTCCTCGTCTGGGCGCCGGAGCTCGGGTTTGCCGCTTACCGTGACACTTGTAGCAACGGTCCTCGTGCCTGGGTGAATTTCGGGTCCGCCAGGTTTGGGAATGGACTGCTTTTTCTAACCTCGGAACAGACATTTGCCGGCGAGCATGTGCTTGCCATAAAACGGGAATATACGCCGGTAAAATGGGGCCACCAGCGGTGGTTGATACCGACAGATGAGCTTGAGCTTTTTGCTTACGCGGTTAATTCAGGGTCATCTAACGACTACCACAGCTTTTACTCAAAGTCGGACGGAAATGCGGACCCACCGAAAGGCCAGCCCGAACTTCCAAGCCAGTTCAAACACATCCTCAACCGAAAACCGGTCAAGGCGAAGATCGTGGAGATGGGCGAGAAGCCCGAAGATTGGTTCCCGGATGTAACCATCGATGCCGGAAAGGACAAAGGCGTGATCGTCGGGATGAGCTTTTGGCTCACCGGCGTGAAGAACGCCGAAGTGAAGATCGCGGTCGCCTCGGTGAGTGAGAAAACTTCCGTCGCGAAAGTTGTCGCTATAAGCCACCGTTACGATTACGACGACGAAGGCAATCTCAAAGGGACAGAATCCGAGGAATTCCGCATCTCGGCTGGAATGAGGTTTTCAAGCCGTAGCCCCAAGAACGAATAGCGTTTCGCTTCGCATAGCCACGCCCGTTTTTTGCGTCATGCTGCATCGCGCCGATCAGATGACCATCTTAGAATTCGTATCGAAATGAGTATTAGCCATTTTAGATGCCAACAGATCAAGGTGCTGGAATCGACTGTGCGTTATTCGTACTGTGCGGATTATATTGATTGCGAAGATCTTTGCGGAATCTTCGAAATCGGCACGAACACATGGGAGCCGACCATTGTCGTTCGATCAAGATTCGACAATGGACGAAGCGTTAATGCATTAATTTTCAAGATCAAAGAGCATTACGAAAAACACGGAGAACTTCCCGAATCCTGTACATTTACTGCATAGTATTGGCTGAGTGATGACTAGATCGGTGTTCATCGAATCGAGGTAACAGGTCATGCTAAGGGCATTTCTTTCTACATTTACTTGCCTTATCGTGGCAGCAAACGCATTTGCTCAAGAACCAAGGCTTACGGCTGATCAAATAATCCAACGAATGACCGATGTCTATTCTTCTGCAAAGACGTATGAGCAGTCTGGGTCAGTCTTCTTGGTCAAAGACATAAATGAGTTTAGGGGCAGGACGTGGGAAGACGTTTTGGTCGTAAACAGCTTTGAGAGGGTTGAGAGGGTTACCTTTCGATTTTACTTTCAACGACCAGACCATTTGCGTTTCGAATGGACCGACAGATCATCGAAAACAGATCGGCTTTCCCTAGTTTGGTCGAACGCGAAGGGCGTTTACAGTTGGACAACGCGTCTAGACGAAGCCGATTCTCCGTTCGTTTTGGATAAGGAATCCTCGTTACAATGGGCGATCGATGAAGAGACACGCGGCTCAATGAGCGTCGCAGACATCCTGCACAACGCCCTGAACGGGAGTAAAGAATTTTACTCGTTCAACAGAATGAAAGAGGCGAAAGTGATTCGTGAAGAATCGATATCCGGGAATGCTTGCTTTGTTATCCTTGGAATGATCGGGAATCAACCTTGGGCATTGTGGATCGACAAGCATTCTTTTGTCCTACGCCGATACCGGACTCAAATAGCGACCGGTTCGTTCGATGAATCTGTTCGTACTGGATTAATGCCGACGACGTTGGGCGAGTTTAACCATAATGATATTAAGGTTAACTCGGTCATCCCGAAGGCTATATTTGACTTCAAACCGCTGTTGAGAAAGGGTGACATTGATATTTCGAAATATGAAGATGAAAAAGTGAATGTCCCATTTCCACCTCCGCCACCTAAGAAACCAGATTAGCTAGAGCGAACCAGAGCAACTGTAGGACCTTCTAAGCCGCGACGCGGCCAAATGAATTTAGCCGTGGGTGAAGCCCACGGACGCGTCGAACGTAGATTTTCGCGTCGCGTCGCGACGCCTGAATAATATGGCAAATACGTATTCAGCATTGTTCTATCACATAGTTTTCAGTACAAAAGGTCGGAAGCGATGGATCACGCCGGATATCGAAAATCGGGTCTGGGCGTATATTGGCGGCGTCGCCAGGGCCCATGGTCTGATCGCGATCCAGGTCGGTGGAATCGAGGATCACATTCATGTCCTGATCATGGCGAAACCTATACATTCTCCAAGCGAGATCGCGAAGTGGCTTAAGGGTGAAACATCAAGGTGGATCCATACAGAATTTGATAACATGCGTTCGTTTCAATGGCAGGACGGATATGGAGTGTTTAGCGTCAGCAAAGTGAAAGTTCCGGCGGTGGTCGAATACATCAAGGGCCAGCGCGATCATCACTCCTCTGAGGCATTCGAGGACGAATACAAGAGAATGTTGGAGTGTCATGCCGTAGAGTTCGACACGCAATACTTATTGGGATGATTCAGGCGTCGCAACGCGACGCACCGAGTCCGTGGGCTGCACCCACGGCTAAATTCAAATTGCCGCTACGCGGCGGATGATTTTATTCTGGCTCCAAACGTGTAGTTTGATAAGAGATTTGACCGCCGCGAACACATCGGCGGAACAATAAACCAAATGAAAAAGCTCAACCTGGCACTCATTCTTATCTGCACGCATCTGTTTGTTGCGGCGGCATTTTCGCAGTCGGGCAAGTTCGACATTGTTACTTACACCGCCCCGGCCGGATGGGCGACTGAAAGGGACGCGAATGCGGTCCGCTTCAGCACGGAAACGAGCGCGGGCTATTGCACCATCTCGCTTGTAAGATCGATCGATGCCACTGGTGACTCGGGCAAAGACTTTGACCTTCTGTGGGAACTGATGGCGAAAGACGGCCTCAACGCCACCTCTGCTCAAGGGCGAAGGTCGGCCGAAAAAGACGGCTGGTTGGTCGAGGCCGGGGGAGGCGCGTTCGAGAAGGAAGGAGTAAGCGGGGCGGCGGTCTTGACCACCTTTTCCGGGAACGGCAAGGCCGTTTCGGTCCTCGTAATTACGAATACGGATGCGTTTGAGCCGAACATCGCGGCGTTTCTTGAGTCTATCAGGCTACCGCGGATCGCGGCTCCAAAGGCTCCGGTCGCCCCGCCCGCGGCAGCGCCATCGGGCGATGCCGCAAAGCTCATCGGCCGGTGGCAGCGTTCGAGTTCGAGCAGTCCGGCCTATGCCGATCCCGTAAGCTGGGGCACGGCCGGTTACACCCGGAGCCGCTACGAATTCAAGTCCGACGGAACTTATATCTATACCGAGCGGACGTTCAGGATGACGCATCCGCGGATCTTCATCGTGAGGGAAAACGGCCGCTATACGGTCGCCGGCAACACCCTGACCATAACGCCTGCGAAAAGCACCATCTCCGCGTACAACAAGGCCGGTGGCAGCGACGCTCTCGGGACGCTCGCGACCACGCAGAACCGTAAGATCGAGAAGATCGCGTACAAGTTCACATTCCATTATTTCTCCGGAATCGATGAATGGAACCTCGTTCTACAGGCCGACGCCCCGACCCAGCGTGACGGCCCGTTCAGCGGAAACACGACCTTCAATAACGCGTGGTATTTTGACCAGAAATACACGGAAACCGACCTGACCGCCGTACGGGTCAATTAGTACTCGCGTTGGCAAAGTTTGCCATAGGTGATATCTTTTTGCTTATGAGCACGATGAACATTTCGCTTCCCGAGGAGCTGAGGTCCTTCGTCAACTCGCAGGTTTCCGAAGGAGCTTATACCAGCAGCAGCGAGTATGTGAGGGACGTACTACGAAAGGAGCAGGATCGCGTTCGCCTTCGGCGGCTGTTGATCGAGGGAATGGAATCTCCCCTGATTGACGAACCTATGGATGCTGCGTATTTTGATAAATTCAGAAAACGAGTCGCGGAGAAGAAGTAGGTGAAACGAAAACCGGTCGTTCGCCGTCGAAAGGCCGACGGCGACATAGAGTCGACCGTTGCCTATTATCAGACAGAGGCCGGAAACGAGACGGCGACAGATTTTCTGAACCAGCTTGAATCGGCTCTACAGAGCGTCGCCAAACAGCCGGGTGCCGGTTCTCAACGCTTCGGCCATGAGCTTGACATCCCAGATCTGCGACAGTGGCCGTTGGAGCGATTTCCCTATCTGATATTCTACGTCGAGAAAACTAACCGCATCGAAATTGTGCGCGTCCTGCATACGAGCCGGAACGTTACTGCGTTGATCACGCTCGACGACACGCAATAGGACATTTTTATCAATGAGCAATCAAGAACCAAACAAGATCATCTTTTCGATGGTCAAGGTCAGCAAGTTTTACGACAAGAAGCCGGTCCTCAAGGACATCTATCTTTCGTTCTTTTACGGTGCGAAGATCGGCGTGCTTGGGTTGAACGGGTCGGGTAAGTCGTCGCTGTTGCGGATCATCGCAGGCATCGACAAGGAATTTAACGGCGAGGTCGTTTTTTCGAAAGGTTATTCCGTCGGCCTGCTCGAGCAGGAACCGAAGCTTGACGAGACCAAGACGGTGAAAGAGATCGTCGAAGAAGGAGCTCAGGAGACCGTCGATCTGCTCAAAGAATTTGAAGAGATCAATGCAAAATTCGCCGAACCGATGGACGACGATGCGATGAACGCGCTCATCGAACGGCAGGGTGAGGTGCAGGAAAAGCTCGATGCCGCCGATGCCTGGGACCTTGATTCGCGGCTCGATATGGCGATGGACGCGCTCCGCTGCCCGCCGCCGGAAACGCCGATCAAAAATCTAAGCGGCGGTGAACAACGTCGCGTCGCTTTGTGCCGTTTGCTTCTTCAGAAGCCCGACATCCTATTGCTCGATGAGCCGACGAACCACCTAGATGCCGAATCGGTCAGTTGGCTCGAGCAGCACCTGCAGCGGTATGAAGGCACGATCATCGCCGTGACTCACGATCGCTATTTCCTCGACAATGTCGCCGGTTGGATACTCGAACTCGACCGCGGCGAGGGCATTCCATGGAAGGGAAATTACTCGAGCTGGCTCGAGCAAAAACAGAACCGCCTCGCGCAGGAACAAAAGACCGAGGACAAACGCGCTAAGACGCTCGAACGCGAGCTTGAGTGGATCAGGATGTCGCCGAAAGGCCGCCACGCTAAATCGAAGGCCCGCATCAACGATTACGAAAAGCTGGTCGCTAGCGAATCTGAAAAACGCAGCGAGGAGCTTGAGATCTTCATTCCGCCAGGCGAACGGCTCGGCGATCTGGTGATCGAGGCCCACGGCGTTTCAAAGGCGTATGGCGACAAGCTTCTTTTCGAGGACCTCGAGTTCTCGCTTCCGCCGGGCGGCATTGTCGGCGTCATCGGCCCAAACGGCGCCGGCAAGACGACCCTTTTTCGGCTGATCACCGGCCAGGACGAGCCGGACGCGGGCACCTTTAAGGTCGGGCCGACCGTCAAGCTCGGCTATGTCGATCAATCGCGCGATTCGCTCAATGGCGACAAGACAATCTTTGACGAGATTGCCGACGGGCTCGATTTTGTGACGCTTGGCAAGCGCGAGGTGAATGCGCGCTCCTACGTTTCGCGGTTCAACTTCTCGGGCTCTGATCAGCAAAAGCGCGTAGGCCAGCTTTCGGGCGGCGAGCGCAACCGCGTTCATTTGGCCAAGATGCTTAAGTCGGGAGCAAATGTTATTCTCTTAGACGAACCGACGAACGACCTCGACGTAAACACGATGCGTGCGCTCGAGGAGGCGTTGGAGAACTTTGCCGGCTGCGCCGTCGTAATAAGCCATGACCGCTGGTTCCTTGATCGCATAGCGACTCACATTTTGGCCTTTGAAGGCAATTCTCACGTCGAATATTTCGACGGAAACTACAGCGAATACGAAGCGGACCGAAAACGCCGGCTTGGCCATGATGCCGACCAGCCGCACCGGATCAAGTACCGAAGCTTGACCCGGGCATAAGCCCTATAAGTGTTTTTGTTTAGCAATAGTCCCCAAGCGAATGATCATGCCGCCCCCGCGGCGGCAAATTCCAATAGAATTATGTCAGATCGCATTTGGGTATTTTTTACAATTTTCGCTCTTGCAGTCTTCGCCGCCGGGTGCGGCTTAACGGTAGATTCTGCACCGCCCGAGACGGCCGAAACTCAACAAGTCGCGGCCGAACCGGTTGCAACACCGGAGCCGACGCCCGAACCGACACCCGAGATACCAGACCTGCAAAGCGAGATCTCTGACGGGCGCTTTCGCTCGACCTCATCGCAGCTCGGCAGTTTCGATTTTCTTAACTACACATATCCGCTGCCCCGCGGTTGGCAGAACCCGGACGGCAGCGACATCGTGCTTGTGGACGGAAAGGTCGCGGCCGTTTCCGGCACGGCGTCCGACGATATGAGCGAGGACGAGAAGGCTGAGGCACGAGCCGAACGCCGGATCGGGATGTCGCATGTCGTAACGAAGTACTTTGATGCGACAGGCGACGGACAAGATGAGGCGATCGTTATCTTAAAGATAGAGACGGCCGGCAACGCTATACCGCAGGTCATTTACGTCTATACGTGGAAGGACGAAAAGCCGGAACTCCTTTGGCACTTTCGCACCGGCGACCGCACGGACGGCGGCTTGAAGGACATTCGGCCCGAGAACGGCCAGCTCCTCATCGAACTTTACGGCCAGGACCGCTTTATGCTCGGCGAGGTCGAGACAGGCAAGGTGACCGGCGACGAGGCCCAACTCTGCTGCCCTTCGCATTTCACCCGCTCATCATATAAATGGAACGGCCGCCACTTCATCCGCCAAGGCGACCGGCTTACATTCTCTGTTGCCGATCCTTCGGAACCGCCCTTAAAAAACTACGGCGACATCGTAAACAACCCCAAGAATCAGCCGAAGAAAGGCAAGTGACGGGCCGTCCTAGCCGAACGCCACTGCCAAAAATGCCTCGTCGTTAGAATATTAGTAAAAATAATCTATCAGGTCATAAAAAATAACCGGCCCTAACATTGTCTTTTACTCCATTTTGGCCGAACATTCCCGTGTAAACACGCCCAGCGTACCCTGCAGCGTCGGACGGCTTCTGCTCTTTTAGCTTGAGAAAACGGGAGGAATTCTCAGATGGAGTCGCTCACCTTAGATCGTCTGCAATTCGCTTTCACGGTCACCTATCATTACCTTTTTCCCCAGCTTACGATGGGCCTTGCTCCGCTGATCGTCATCTTCAAATCGCTCGCGATCTGGAAAAAAGATGAACTCTGGAACGAGGCCGCAAGGTTCTGGGCAAAGATCTTCGGTATTTCATTTTTGTTCGGCGTTGTAACGGGCATCCCGATGGAGTTCCAGTTCGGGACCAATTGGGCCGTCTTTTCGAAATACGCCGGCGGTGTTATCGGGCAAACGCTTGCGATGGAAGGCACGTTCGCATTCTTTCTTGAGTCGTCATTTATCGGACTGTTTCTATTCGGTGAGAAGCGGCTCGGGCAGGCCCTGCATTGGCTTTCGGCATTTCTGATCTTTGTCGGAACTTGGCTTTCGGGCTGGTTCATCATTGCGACCAATGCCTGGATGCAGCATCCGGTCGGCTACGAGATCGCCGCCGACGGCAGCGTTCACCTGACCAGCTTCTGGTCGCTCGTACTGAACGAATGGGCGATCTACCAATACTTGCACAACATGGGCGGTGCACTCGTCACCGGCAGTTTTGCTGTCGCGGCCCTCGGTGCTTTTTATATTCTATCGAAGCAGCAGGTACAGTTCGGCAAGATGTTCGTAAAGGCGGGCGTTATCGCCGGCTGTGTTTCGAGCATCTGGATGCTTTTCCCCTCAGGCGACTGGCAGGGCAAGATGGTCGCCAAGCATCAGCCCGTCACGCTCGCGGCGATGGAAGGCCTCTTTGATACAACGCAGGGCGCTCCGCTCGTCTTGATCGGACAGCCCGATATGGAGAAGAAGCGGCTCGACAACGCCATCCACATCCCGAACGCATTGAGCTTCATCACCTATCAGCGTTGGGACGCCGAGGTGAAGGGGCTCAATGAGTTTCCCGAGGACCAGCATCCGGACAATATTCCGCTGCTTTACTACAGCTTTCACATAATGGTCGGGCTTGGGACGATCTTTATCGCCATCATGGCCATAGCTGTCGTCTGGCTTTGGCGAGGCTGGCTCTTCGAGTCGAACTGGCTGCTTTGGATCCTGATGCTCCTTTTCCCGTTCCCCTTTATCGCGAATACGGTCGGATGGATGACGGCCGAGCTCGGGCGGCAGCCGTGGCTTGTTTATGGGCTGTTCCGGACAGAGGACGGAGCCTCGCACTTAGTGTCGTCGGGCAATGTGATGTTCACGCTTATCGGGTTCATGGGGATGTACACTGTTCTCTCGTTGCTCTACATATTCTTAATGCTAAGGCGGATAGAGCACGGGGCCGATGAGCTGACGGCGGCCGCAGCGGCGGCAAGAGGAGAGAACTAAAAGGAGGCTGATATGGAATTGATCTGGTTCATGATCGTCGCGTTTATGCTGGTCTGCTATGTCATCCTCGATGGGTTCGACATCGGTGCAGGCATTGTTCACTATTTCGTCGGCCGCAACGACGCAGAGCGGGCGGCCGTTATTCGAACCATCGGGCCGGTTTGGGATGGTAACGAGGTTTGGTTGCTAGCGACCGGCGGCGTTCTGTATTTTGCGTTCCCGATGCTTTACGCTTCGGCATTTTCGGGGTTTTATCTTCCGCTGATAATGGTGCTCTGGCTGCTGATAATGCGGGCGGCGGGCATCGAGCTTCGCCATCAGCTTGAACACAACCATATGTGGACGAGCTTCTGGGATTTCGTCTTTTCATTGGCGAGCATCCTGCTGGCGATATTCTTCGGAGCGGCGCTCGGGAATGTGATCCGCGGCGTTCCGCTCAATGCTGAAGGCTATTTCTTCGAGCCGCTCTTCACCCATTGGGGAACAACGGGCGAGACCGGCATCCTCGATTGGTTCACGGTCCTTTCCGGCGTTGTTGCCTTTGTCGCACTTGCCGTTCATGGTGCGAACTACCTGGCGATGAAGACCGAGGACGAACTGAACATCCGCGCCCGCAAGGTCGTCGGGGTTGGCTGGTATGCACTGGTCGGAGTTACGGTTCTGAGCCTCTGGGCGGTAATGTACGTCCGGCCGACGCTGCTTGATAACTACTACGCATTGCCGATCGGTTGGCTGATCCCGGCTGCGGTGGTGGCATCGCTCGCGGCAGTGAAATATTTCAACGCGAAAGGGCAGGACCGCAATGCGTTCATCTCCTCGAGCGTTTATCTTGCGATGATGCTCGGCGGGGCGGTCTTTGGCCTATTCCCGCTCGTGCTTCCGGCTCTTGATCCGGCTAATAGCCTTACCGTTTACAACGCGCGGGCAGGCGATTATGGATTGAGCGTAGCACTGCTCTGGTGGCCGGTCGGTATTATCATCGCTCTCGGGTATTACACCTTTCTTTTCCGAACGTTCAAGGGAAAGGTAAAGGTCGGCGAGGAACATTAGGCCCGGTTACCGGCGGAATGATGATCGGCGGGTTTCGGCCCGCCGAATTTCTGCGAATGTACTTTGCAATACAAAGTACTTGACACAGCCGACTACTTGACATATATTCATCTTCGCGATGGCGAAGATATCTCCTCTACAAAAGACCGAACGCGATGAGCCCGTAAGCCTCGGCGACCGGGCGCTCGATAACCTCGACTTTATCCGCTCGACGATGGAACGCTCGACGAGCTTTACGGCGGTTCCGGGCTATGGCGGGATGCTGATGGGCGCGACGGCGGTCGGCGCCGCATTTTTCGCGAATCAGCAGATCTATCTTCGCAACTGGCTCGTCATCTGGGTCGTCGAGGCATTTCTCGCCTTCGCGATCGGGCTTTTGGCTATGTGGCAAAAGTCGAAGCTCGGCGGCCAATCGCTTTTCTCGGCACCGGCACGCAAATTTGCGATGAGCTTTGCGCCGCCGATCGTGGTCGGCGTCGCGCTCACTTTCGGGCTCTGGCGGTTCGACCATTACGGCGTGATGGCGGGAATGTGGATGCTCTGTTACGGAGCGGCGGTCGTCGTCGGCGGTGCATATTCGGTGCGGGCAGTCCCGGTGATGGGCTGGTGCTTCATCGTGCTCGGGGCGATCACGCTCGGCCTTCCAAAGGGATCGGGCGACGAGATGATGGCCGCAAGCTTTGGCCTGCTGCACATAATCTTCGGCGCGATAATCGCCCGCAAATACGGTGGATAGTGACGAGTGACGAGTGACGAGGGCGGTGTCAGAGGCCCGCGCGTAAGCAAGGGCGGTTCATCCAATGATGAATGATGAATGATGAATGCGGGATCGACAAAGGTCGAAAGACGCTTCATCCGATCGAGATAAAAGAAATGGAAAACGTAATTCAAATGAACAATAAAAGGCTAGTGTTATTGATGCTCGCAGCGGCGGGACTTCTTTCGGTGCCGCTGATCGCGATGCGGTTCACAAGCGGGGTGGACTGGGATGGCTTCGACTTCATCGTCGCCGGCGTGCTGCTTTTCGGCACGGGCCTGGCGATCGACATTGCCCTCCGGATAGTGACCGGCTTCTGGGCGCGGGTCGCGGCGGTTCTCGGCCTTCTGTTTTTGCTGTTCCTTGTCTGGGCCGAACTCGCGGTCGGCATCTTCGGGACGCCCTTCGCAGGAAGCTAACGTAATTCCGATTTTCTGCTTTTCTTCTTTCGTGGTTACGAAAAGAGCATTAACCCCGAACGGGGAAAAGAAGAAAGCGGGCAAGAAACGCGATTGATAAAAATGGCACGTTCTAATTTAGCAAAGGTAGAAAAGAGTGAATCGCCGCCGCGGCTTACGGTGGCGAAAGCGGCGGAGAACGTTTCGAACGACCTCGACAAGGTGATCCACGAGCGGATGCGGCTCGGCATCATCAGCGCGCTTGCCGCGAATGAGAAGTTGAGCTTCGGCGAGCTGAAAACGCTGCTCGATACGACCGACGGCAATCTCAGCGTCCACGCCCGCAAGCTTGAGGACGCGGGCTACGTGACGATGAAGAAGTCCTTCGCCGGCCGCATGCCGCTGACCGAATACAAGATCACTCCGGCGGGCCGCAAGGCCCTGACCCGCTACCTCGACCACATGGAAGCGTTGATCAAGGCGATGAAGGGGAGATGAGGACAGTTGAGAGTGGACAACGGACAGTGATCAGTGACGAGTGACGAGTGCAGGTGTCAGAGGCCCGCGCGTAAGCAAGGGCTTATTGAATATAAGCAACTTGCCCGCAAGAAATGGCGGGACTTTCGTTCAGAGATAAAGAGACGTAGCGAGGCAATAATAATGAACCGACGAACACGGACCGGGCTTGAGATACTTCTTATCGCGATGCTTTTTGGCGTTTTTGGCAATGTGATGTTGCGGCAGACGCCTTGGGGGCTGAACGCCTTTCTTTTCGTCACGGTCTTTACGGCGGCGATGGCGGTGATAACGCTCCGCAACCGGCCGGAGCTGATGACCGCGCGGAGCCTCGCGCTTCAGGCGGCGATGCTCTTTTTCGGGGCGATGTTCGTCGTCCGCGATTCGATCGAGCTACGGATCTATGACACCTTTGCCATCATCATTATTATGGGCGTGCTCGTCCTGCCCAATTTCGGCATCAACCAGCGGATCGCGGGCGTATTTCACTACGCGGTCGGATTTTTGTGGTCGGGTGTGATCTCGCTGCTCGGGCCGTTCTTTTTGATCGGTGCGGATATTGACTGGAAAGAGATTCCCGGCAATCGGCTGAGCAAAGGCATTTTCTCAGTCCTGCGAGGGCTGGCGGTCGCACTGCCGCTGGTGCTTATTTTCGGGGCTTTGTTCATGGCGGCGGACGCGGCGTTTGAGGATTTCGCGAACCGTGCGGTCAATTTCGATCTGGACATCTTGCTCTCGCACGTAATGCTTTCTTCGCTTTTCGCCTGGCTTGCGGCCGGTTACTTGCGCGGTTCGCTGATGGAGCATTTCTTCGCGGCGGGTGTTGCCGCGGCCTCGCCGATCCCGACTGCCGGTGAGAAGAAGCCCGACGAAGCCTCCACGGACGCGAGCTATGTCGACAAATTCACCGCCGAGCCCGCCGAGGACGCTTCGCTCCCGAACAACGCCACGATTCTTGAGCACATAAACATCAGCGACCCGCCACATGCGACCGACAAAAACTCCCCTCCTTACGAAGGAGGGGCGGACGGGGTGGTTCTCTCCTCCGACACACGAAAAGCAGATGAAAAAGCTGAACGCAGAAAACGCGACTGGCAGAACTGGGACAACTCGGCGTTCCCGCAGGTCTTTACGCTCGGCCGCATTGAGACGATCATCATTCTCGGCCTTGTCGATCTGCTTTTCGCGAGCTTCGTCGTCTTCCAGCTTCCGTATCTTTTCGGCGGGATGGACCTTGTGCAGACGACGCCGGACCTCAAGCTGGCAGAATTTGCCCGCCGCGGCTTTGGCGAGTTGGTCGCTGTTGCTTTTCTCGTCTTACCGCTGCTGCTTGCTTCGCACTGGCTGCTTCGCCGGGATGAACGGCGAAACGAGACGATATTTCGCGTGCTCGCCGGCGTTCAGATCGTCCTGCTATTTGTCATCATGGCCTCGGCGATGCAGCGGCTTGTGCTGCTGACCGGCGAACTCGGCTATGGCTGGACGGCCGTCCGCTTCTACCCGATGGTCTTCATGCTCTGGCTCGCCGTCGTCTTTGTCTGGTTTGGCTGGACGGTGCTCCGCGGCCGCCGGAATAACTTCGCTTGGGGCGCTCTCTGGTCGGCGATCGTGATACTCGCCGCGACCAACCTGATGAACCCGGACGACTTCATCGCCCGCAAAAACATCCAGCTAATGCAGCAAGGGCGGGAATATGACGCCTGGTACCACTCGTATCAGTTGAGCGACGACGCGGTCCCGGTTCTCATCGAGAGCCTTCCGGTGATGAATGCCAAAGATGCGTGCTACACCAAACGTGCACTCTACGACCGTCTGGTCGAGGCCCGCGACGAGAGCGACGTCCGCTCGCTCAATTGGTCCCGCGAGCGTACCTTCCGTCTCCTCGAAGGCAACTCCGGCTTGCTCATAAACCGCCCCGAGTGTGACGCGCCGAACGACGCGGTTCATTGACCAACGCCCGCGGATTAGGTTGGTGTAGAATATCCAAGATGCCACGAGACCTTATCCGCGAGTATATTTCTTTCGTCCGGGTCGAGAAGGGCCTGGCGAAGAACTCGCTTGCGGGTTATGAGGGCGACTTGCGGAAGTTTGAGGCCTGGGCGGGGAAGAACCGGATCGAGCCGATCGCCGCTTCGCGCGAAGACCTCCGCGAGTTCCTGATCGACCTTACGAAACAGAAGATCTCCGAGAGCTCAAAGCGGCGAATGGTCAGCTCGCTCCGCGGTTTTTACGGCTTTCTGGCGATCGACGGGCATTTGCCCAAGAGCCCGGCCGAGGACCTTGAAACTCCGCGAAAGAGCTTTTATCTTCCACGTTTTCTCAACCAAGCCGAGATCGAGCAGCTCCTTGCCGCACCCGATGCGACGAGCGAAACGGGCCTTCGCGACCGGGCCGTGCTAGAGCTGATGTATGCCTGCGGGCTGCGGGTTTCGGAGCTCTGCACGCTGCGGCTCGCCGATGTCGATCTCGAATCCGGCATCTTGACGACCACCGGAAAGGGCAGTAAGACACGCCGTGTCCCCATCGGGAAAAGCGCGGTCGAATGGCTCCGGAACTATCTCGCCGCCCGCCGCGAGAAGGAACAGCAAGACACCGACCCGCACCTTTTCATCAAGCCAAAGGGCGGCCCGCTCTCGCGGCAGATAGTCCACGGCTTTATCAAGCGATACGCCGAGCAGTGCGGCTTCAAGGGCGTTTCGCCGCACACGCTCCGACATTCTTTTGCGACGCACATGGTCCAAAACCGGGCCGATATCCGCAGCGTCCAGCAGATGCTTGGCCACGCCGACATCTCGACCACGCAGATCTACACACACATCACCGACGCCCATCTAAAAAAAGCATACGAGCAATTTCATCCAAGGTCTGCAACCCGAGAAGACTAGCCCGGCCGGCCGTCCATCACTACTTTGTCGGGCCGCCACACGCGAAACCTCACGATGAACCCTGCCGGGGTATAGACCACGACGGGCAATCTACTGTTGTACCTAAACAGCTGACGTTGATCGCGAAGCGTTACGAATTTCATGACCTCTGTCTCCCCGGGCGCCACGCCTATCAAAGTCCCGCCAACACGGCCTTTCGACTGAACAACATACTTCGGAAATCCCCAGCCTTCAATGACCACTTCGGTCAAGGTTCCATCAAGAAAATGCCGATTTACCTGATCAACCTCGACATTCTTACCGACTATGATCTCGACCCTAAGGTTTCTTTCATTATTTTCAACGGGAGGATTCCAAACATGCCGAACCATCCCCTTCTCGGCCGGCGGAAAAGCCCTCATGTAATCTTTGACCTGCCCAATGCAAGTTAGCGTCCCGGCCAGCGTACCAATAATGACCCCAAGCAAAAGTCTCATTTCTCCTCCAAGTCAATAGAATTCTGAACGTCGAACCGGATTCTGACGCCCGAATTATACACTAGTTAGTTGCCGGGTAGGTGAATACAACATATTTCTTAAACCACACTCAGCACGCGACGAAACAGCGGGATGAATGTTTGCAATCTATACAAATCCGCTGCTCAATGGGGCTCGGGGTGAGACCGGCGGTTTGGTATAGGCCGAGGCTTTTCGACCTATATCCATAATGGAAGATTGTGTTACCATCTTGCTACCAAAATTACTATGGACGATAAACCAAAAGGACAGTCGGAGCGATCTGATTTTTCGGGGAGTTCGCGTCGCCGCTTTCTGAAGACATCCGCCGTTGCGGGCGTGGGTGTGGCAGCGATAAAGCTTGGCGGAGCGGCGCCGCTGGTGGCGAGCGAGCCGGCGGTCGAGGGCGGCATTCCGGTCGAGAAGCTGACCGTGCGGCTCAACATCAACGGCAAGGAGCACTCGCTGCCGGTCGATACGCGAACGTCGCTGCTTGATGCGCTTCGCGAGCAGCTTGAGATGACCGGCTCGAAAAAAGGCTGCGACCACGGCCAGTGCGGTGCATGTACGGTGATCATCGACGGCCGCCGACAGCTTTCGTGCCTGACGCTCGCCGCGATGTGCGACGAACGCAAGGTGACGACCATCGAGGGGCTCGCCGAGGGCGAAAAGCTCCACCCGATGCAGGCCGCCTTTATCGAGCGCGACGGAATGCAGTGCGGCTATTGCACACCGGGCCAGATCTGCTCGGCGATCGCGATGCTTGAAGAAGCCCGGAACGGCGAGGCGAGCTTTGTCACGGAAAATCTCAACGCCGTCGCCCGCGGGCAAAAGCTGACGAAAGCCGAGATACAGGAGCGTATGAGCGGCAATATCTGCCGCTGCGGAGCTTACCCGAACATTGTCGCCGCTATCGAGGACGTTCAGGCAGGAGGTGCGAAATGAGGCCATTTGCTTTCAAGCGTGCGGCCGCACCTGCCGATGCCGCAAAGCTCGTCGCCGCTAATAAGGATGCAAGGTTCATAGCCGGCGGCACAAATCTCGTCGACCTGATGAAAGAGGGCATCGACCGCCCGAATGAGCTGGTCGATATCTCGCGGCTTTCGCTTTCGGTCGTCCGCTCGCTCGCGGGCGGCGGAGTTTCGATCGGCGCACTCGCCCGCAACACCGATACGGCAAATCATCCGCTTGTAAAGAAAGACTTCCCGATGCTCTCGCAGGCGATCCTCTCCGGAGCCTCGCCGCAGATCCGCAACATGGCGACCAACGGCGGTAACCTTATGCAGCGGACGCGATGTTCGTATTTCTACGACCTTGGGACGCCATGCAACAAACGCCAGCCGGGCTCGGGTTGCGGTGCGAAGGACGGGCTCAGCCGCTACTCGGCCATTTTCGGCTGGAGCGATTCATGCGTAGCCGTGCATCCTTCGGATATGTGCGTCGCACTCGCCGCACTCGATGCGGTCGTCAATGTCCAGTCGCCCGATGGCCGCGAGCGGAAGATCAAGTTCACCGACTTTCACCGGCTGCCGCTCAATTCGCCGGAGAAGGACAACGCTCTGAACCACGGCGATCTGATCACCTCGATCGACATCCCGAAGAATAACTTTGCCGCCAATAGTTACTACCTCAAGATACGCGACCGCTCGAGCTATGCCTTCGCGCTTGTTTCGGTTGCAGCGGCCGTCGAGCTGGACAAAGGCGTCATTAAACAGGCCCGCATCGCCCTCGGCGGCGTCGCCCATAAGCCATGGCGTGCCTCGGAGGCTGAACGTTTTCTAGTGGGCAAGAAAGCCGAGCCCGGCGTCTTTCAGCAAGCCGCCGAGCTCACACTCCGCGGAGCAAAGCCGCTCTCTGAGAATAAATACAAGATAAAGCTCGCCGAGCGTGCGATCGCACGGGCATTGAGGAGGGCAGCGAACGTATGATGCAGGACGACCTAAAGAAACAACCGAGCCGCGTTGATGGCCGGGCGAAGGTTACGGGCAAGGCGACCTATATCGCCGAATTTCGCTTTCCGGAACTGGCGTATGGATACCTTGTCCAGTCGACGATCGCCCGCGGCACGATCCGCGATATCGAAACCGCCGAGGCCGAAAAACAGCCCGGCGTCGTCAAGATCCTGACGCACAAGAACGCAGCGAAGCTCGCGAACCCTCAGGCCGATGAGGACTTTGGCGAAAAGAGCCGGCCGTTCTTTGCGTTGATGACCGACCGCGTGCTTTTTAGCGGACAGCCCGTCGCGGTCGTCATTGCCGATACTTTCGAGCAGGCCCGCTATGCCGCGTCGCTCGTAAAGGTCAGCTACAACGAGGAAAAGCCCTCGACCGACATCCGCGACGTTATGGATAAAGGCTTCGCGTCGGGTAGGCCGCGGCCCGTTCGCGGAACGCCGGACGAGGCATTTGCAGCGGCCGACGTAAAGGTTGATGTGGAATACTCGATCCCGATCGAGCATCACAATGCGATGGAACCGCATGCAACGGTCGCAAATTGGGACGGCGAAAGGCTCACCGTTTACGACAAGACGCAGGGCGTGACCGGCGTTCGTAATTACCTGGCGACGAATTTTGGCATTGACCGCGAAAAGATCACCGTGCTTTCGCCTTTTGTCGGTGGTGCATTCGGGGCAGCTCTTCGGCCAACGCCGAACACTCTGCTCGCCGTTTTGGCCGCGAGAGAGACCAAGCGGCCGGTCAAGGTCGTTTATTCTCGCCGTCAGCTCGCGACCGCACATGGCTATCGCCCGGCGTCTATCCAGAAGATAAAGATCGGTGCGGACAAGGCCGGAAAACTCAATTCGATAATCCACGAGGCCGTTCACAATACGTCCTCGCACGAGGACTTCTCCGAGGACCTTGTCGGCATTTCGCGGACGCTTTACGCCTGCCCGAACGTCCGGACCGATGCCAAGATCACCCGAACCGACCTGCAGACGCCGCTTTGGATGCGTGCCCCGGGAACGGTCTCGGGCGCGTTTGCGCTCGAATCGGCACTTGACGAGCTTTCTTACAAGCTGAAGATCGATCCGCTCGAGCTGCGGCTGATCAACTATGCAGAAACTGATCCGGACTCGGGCCGGCCATTCTCGAGCAAGGAACTTCGCGAATGTTATCGGCAGGGAGCCGAAAAGTTCGGTTGGAAAGATCGCAAACCGGAGCCGCGATCAATGCGCGACGGGCGGTTTATGGTCGGCTATGGCCTGGCGACAGGAACGTGGGGCGCGTTTCTAGCTCCGTCGTCGGCTCGGGTGACGTTGAAGGCCGATGGGACGGCTTTGGTCGAAAGCGGCACGACCGACATCGGCCCCGGAACTTACACCACAATTTCGCTCATCGCCTCCCGCCAACTAGGGCTGCCGCTTGAGAAAGTCACCTTCAAGCTCGGTGACAGCAACCTGCCGGCGGCACCTTCGCAGGGCGGTTCGATAACAACGGCGAGCGTCGGCTCGGCGGTGCAGGAATGTGCACAGATCGTCCAGAAAGAGCTTCTCAGTGTTGAATCGAAGCGGGAAGCCTCGCCGTTCTCGGGCGTTCCTTTTGAGAATGTCGAGTTTGTCGATGGTTCGGTACGGATCAAGGGCCGGCCGGAAACGGCGATGACCATCGGCGAGATATTGAGCCGCAACGGGCTTCCGGAGGTAACGGCAACGCACACGACGCGGCCGGATTTCGGCGAGCGAGCGAAATACGCTACCGCATCACACGGAGCTCAGTTTGTCGAGGTCAAGGTCGATGAAGATATCGGCATCGTCCGTGTCACCCGCGTTGTCCAGGCGACCGCCGCCGGCCGGATAATTAACCCGAAGGGTGCCCACAGCCAGGAAATGGGCGGCGTCGTTTGGGGCATCGGAATGGCGCTGATGGAGCACACCGAGATCGACCATCGGATCGGGCGAATAATGAACCCGAACCTTGCGGGCTATCATGTCCCGGTGAATGCCGATATCGGTGCGATCGAGACGATCTTTGTCCCCGAAGAGGACACGATCGTCAATCCGCTCGGGGCAAAGGGGCTCGGCGAACTCGGGCTGGTAGGCATTCCGGCGGGCATCGCCAATGCGGTTTATCACGCGACCGGCATCCGCGTCCGCGATCTGCCGATCACGCCCGATAAGCTTGTGGGCTAAATTTTGCCGTTTTCGGACTTGCGCAGAGTGCGGAGCTTAGTTATTATTGGAAATTTGCTAATTAGCTCCAAAAGCGGCTAGTTGCAATAATATAAGGTAAGCATGGGTGGTCGAGCGGTCAAAGGCAACGGGCTGTAAACCCGTCGGGTTAATTCCCTACGTAGGTTCAAATCCTACCCCATGCACCATTAGCGGGAGTAGCTCAGTTGGTAGAGCGTCAGCCTTCCAAGCTGAATGTCGCGAGTTCGAGTCTCGTCTCCCGCTCCAATTTATTTGGGCTTCGGCCCGAGTAGCTCAGGGGTAGAGCGCTTCCTTGGTAAGGAAGAGGTCACGGGTTCAATTCCCGTCTTGGGCTCCATTTGTTTTTAGCACTCTGATTGGTTCGGAGACATTTAAGAGAGAAAAGATGAGCAAAGAGAAATTCGACCGGAGCAAGCCGCACGTGAACATTGGGACCATTGGGCACGTGGACCACGGCAAGACGACATTGACGGCAGCGATCACGAAGGTGATGTCTAAGCACAATCCGAAGATGATCGTGCGGGCATTTGATTCGATCGACAACGCGCCAGAAGAGAAGGCACGTGGTATCACGATCGCGACGGCCCACGTTGAATATGAGACGGCGAACCGCCACTATGCCCACGTTGACTGCCCGGGCCACGCTGACTATGTCAAGAACATGATCACGGGAGCGGCGCAGATGGACG